>ERZ1106954.12-NODE-12-length-133981-cov-13.154473_pt1 | contig 133981 bp, 127 predicted proteins | sample MGYA00403678_ERZ1106954 | MGnify/ENA primary metagenome ERZ1106954 (study PRJEB35170, sample SAMEA104062445) | human gut metagenome | biome: human gut; feature: human-associated habitat; material: faeces | place: Denmark | collected 2012-08-20 ... | reverse complement strand
GCGAGACCTTGCTGCCCCACAGTGCCTCCGTAATGTCCTCCACACGGCGCACGGAGACACCCGCCAGGTACATCTCAATGAGGGCCTCCTCCACGCTGCTTTCCCGGCGGCGATACCGCTCGATGATTGCAGTCTCGAAGGACACGCCCTTGAGCCGCGGCATGTGGAGCGTGACGTCGCCGGAGGTGGTGGTGAGATTCCGGTCATAGTGACCGCTGCGGTAGCCCTGACGGGCCTCACTGCGCTCGTAGCGGGCGGCTTGCGTCAATGACTCCGCCTCCTTCTCCAGCAGCTCGTTCAGGGTTTCCTCTACGCTGCCGCGAACCAATTCCTTGATTTGGCCCTTGATAATTTCCTCGTTCAGCTGTACAATTTTCTCGGACATAGTTTGCTGTCTCCTTTCAGAATGGTGTGTGGTAACTTCATTCTACCAGAGCCTGCAAGCTATGTCTTCTTTTTTGCTCTTTTCAATTTGCGCAACTTATTGTACATTATCGGCTGATCGTATCCGATGTTCTTTATTCTTCTATGCCTTCGAGCATCGTCCTTGCATCCAGCTTAAAGCTATTTTGGAACAGCAGGCACTCTGCCATGGTCTGACACTCACGAACAGCATCCGTATACCGAGAGAACAGTTCTTTCTGTTCATCCGTCATGGTAGCCTGAAGCTTTTCTTCATTTCGGGTAATCAGGCGAAGCACTTCCTTGTACTCCTTGCAGGCGTTTGTGTTGTATTCGGTTGGTTCAATGGTTCCATACCAAAATTCTTCCAGAGTCTCATACGGCATCCTCCCCATAGATCAGCTCTTGGAGGATGATTTCTTCCGCCCGATTTCGGATGTTGTTCATGGCACCGACCCATGCCATCTGGTCCTGCGCTTTCAGCTGCTCATTGATACCCTCCTTCTCTGCCAGCTGTGTTATGAGCAGATGGAGTTTGTTTCGTGCCTGGGTATCAATATCAGCCAGATAGCTGTGCAATTTCCCGCTGAGAACAAGGTCGAAATAGAGCACGGGACGATGTTCTTTCAGGTATTGCTGGTGCTTTCTGCCCCACATACCAATAGGAGATGTCCCTGTTTCATCCAACACTAAGCAGGGGATATAGGAGACGCCCTGGAGTTCATACCAAAGGCCGTTGCTTTGATCGAAAATGTATTTTTTCATTATGCTGTCCTCCGTGTGTGAATTTAATTTTGAGGTGATGACAAGAACAGCAACCAGGTTTCTTTCCCTACCGTTGTCCTGCGTCGCCCTGGGCAGCAATACGCAAGGTACACATAAGGAGCAAAACCTGCTTTTGTGCGTCATGCACGAGGATAAAAATTAGAATCTGATGTGTAGAAAAACAGCGATATTAAGCCAAAAATCTGGCTGAAAGCGAAGAAATGACCAGATGGTTGGCAGGGCCAGCACCAAGTCCTTGAAGTTCAGCAAGCGTTGATCGAGTATACTGCGTTTTAAAGAGAGTCTCTACGGAGACTCTCTTTTTACGTTCAAATAATAAAACACGCTGGTTCGGCCGGCGTGTTTCTACTATTATATAAATATATCCAAATATATCCGCATAACCGCGCGATATAAACCCGCGGGGCATTATATAAATACCGCCCCGACTTACAGGTGATACGGCTCGTCCTCGCGGCGCTTCATGCGAGCGAGCATGCGGCGGAAAGGCGAGGCCTTGAGCGCCACGGGCTTGCCGGTCTTTTCCTCGATGAACTTCCGGAACCCGTCCACCTTATCGCCCAGCGCGTCCTTCGGCACCATGTAGCCGCCGAACTGATCGCGGAAGATGAAAAAGTAGCTCGCGTTTTCCCCGACGCGCTCCACCTCGGAGTAGGGCAGGGGATCCAGCTCCTTGTTCTCCGGCATGGCGAAAATGTGCAGCCCGCCATTCTCGAAGCAGTAGCGGGAGCAAGGGAAAGGCTTGCCGGACTGCTTTATCTGCGCGGTGAGCTTGTGCGCCGTGCGATCCGGTGACACATAGGTGCTGGTGGTGAGATAGCAGCCGTACGCCAGCAGCAGAATACCCCACCAGGCGGAGTAGTTCAACACGCCGATGATGACGAGTATTGCGCTGAGGATGGTGCGGACGATACGGTTGCGGGTACAAAACAGATCATACTGCATGCGCGACAGCGCGAGAAGGCTGTCCGCGTTGTGCTGCATAGTTACTTCATAGTAGGTCATAGCGTCTCCTGAATACAAATAAATGGCTCAGGAATGATAATAGCACATTGCATCGAAATTGGCAAACAAATCTTGAAATATCCTGAATTTCGCATCCACAGAAGCGTTAAAAAAATATCTACACCAAAAAGCGAGGGGCATTTTAGTGCACATCTCCGAAAAACACGGCGGAGCCCCCGACTTGGTTGACAAACCGCAAATTCAGATATATTATAATGAAGCGTTAACACTCCGTTAACATATATTTAAAGCTTTTTAACGGCTCTTAATATTACGGAGTGTCGGAAAACAAATTTTGTGAAGGAGAAAACAAAATGAAGAAAATCATTGCCATGCTTCTCGCTCTGGTTATGGTATTCGCTCTCTGCGCTTGCGGACAGACCGCTGCTCCTGCAAACGACGCTCAGACCGAAGCCCCCAAGGCTGACGATGCAGCAAACACCGACGACACTGCAGCCGATGACGGCGCAGACGATTTCTACCTGGAGATAAAGTTCTCCAACGTCTTCAACCCCAAAGAGTGGAACTACAAGGCCTCCGAGAAGCTCGCTGAGATGATCACCGAGAAGACCGAGGGTCACGTGACCGTTACCTACTACGGCACCAACGAGCTCGACTGCTACGCCGACTCCGTTACCCAGGCCGTTAACGGCGCAAACTGGATGGGTCTTGAAGAGCCCTCCCTGTTCGCTGACTACGTTGGCGACGCCGCAATGGTTATCGCTCCGATGCTCTACGCTACCAACGAAGAGTACAACTACGTTATGGATTCCGAGTTCGTCGCGAACCTGATCGAGGAGCTCAAGGAGAGCAACATCCACATCCTTGACACCCACTACTCCTTCGGCTTCCGTTCCGTCTGCTCCAACCTCGACGTTTACACTCCCGAGGATCTGCACGGCCACCAGTTCCGCGCTACCTCTTCCGCTCTGTTTGCAAAGACCCTTGAGTGCCTCGGCGCGACTCCTGTCGTCATGGGCTTCACCGACTGCCTTGCAGCTATCCAGCAGGGTGTTGTTGAAGGCTTCGAAGGCTCCGTCTCCACTCTGGCCGGCGCCGGCGAGCCCTACGAGCTCGTTAAGAAGGTTGCTTCCACCAACCACCTGATCGCCACCCGTTGGCTGTTCATGCCTGAGGACGTATGGCAGACCATCCCCGAGAAGTACCAGAAGATAATCGAAGAGTGCGCTTACGATTGCGGCATGTGGGAGCAGACCTCCTGCCAGGACGACGAAGCAACTCAGATCGAGATGCTCAAGGAGCATGGTGTTACCTGGAACGACGTTGACCTCGTTGCTTTCCAGGAAGCCTGCAAGCCCGTTATCGACTGGATCGTTGAAGAGTACGGCTCCACCTACGAGGCATACGATGAGCTGACCAGACTCGTTGCCGAGTATCGTGCAAACAACGGCTGATTTCAGCCATAAGTCTTACTGACTTTTTTAACCGACAGGACTGCCTGAAACATCGGGCAGTCCGTGTCAGGTTATAGCGATGTTCAAAATGCGTTAAGATTTGAATTGGATAAGGATATTTTTACTGCGTATGAAGAAAAAAATCACTTTCAAAAAAATTCTGCGAAATCTTGACGCTATCATCACCGGCGCTACCCTTACGGCTTGCGTTGTGATTGCAAACCTTAACGTTATCATGCGCTACTTCTTCAACCACCCTCTCCAGTGGAACGACGAGGTCGTCACCGGTCTCTTCGTCTGGACGGTGTTCATAGGCAGCGCGTATGCCTACCGTAAGCACGCCCATCTTGGTGTTGATATCGTCACCAACGCCCTCAAGCCTAAGGCAAGGGCAGTAGTTCAGGACATTATCAGTGTGCTGGAGCTTGCAGTTCTCATCATGCTGACGGTTATCAGTATTCAGTACGTACACAACCTTATATACGTCCGCGGCGTGTATAAGCCCTATGTGTCTGACATTCTGCGTTTCCCCAGATGGTGGATCGGCATCGCCGTGCCTATCGGCTTCGCCCTCTCCGTCATCTACTCCATCTGGTTCCTGCTGACTGACAGACTGCATATCATAAAGGTCAAACCCAGCGATGACGATGACGATTACAAGGTAGAGGAGGGTAATTTCTAATGGCATTGACATTTGTAGATCTTATCCCCGTTTTCCTCGTGTTCATTCTCTACTTCATGGGTATGCCGATCGTTTACTCTCTGTTCGGCGCAACGTTCTTCTATTTCCTTGTTATTGATACCACCTCCAAGCCCTGGCTTATTCTCCAGAAGGTCATGAACTCGACTCAGTCCTTCTCGCTGCTGGCGATACCCTTCTTCATCATGGCGGGCTCCGTCATGAACTTCGGCGGCATAAGTGAAAAGCTAATGGACTTCTGTGAATGCGTTACCGGTCATATGCGCGGCGGCCTTGCACAGGTCAACGTGCTGCTGTCCATGCTGATGGGCGGTTGCTCCGGTTCCGCAAACGCCGACTGCGCAATGCAGTCCAAGATGCTGGTTCCCGAGATGGAGAGACGTGGTTACTCCAAGGCGTTCTCCGCGGCCATCACCGCCGCCTCGTCTGCTGCGACCCCCGTCATTCCTCCCGGAGTCAACCTCATCATCTACTGCCTGCTCGCGCAGGTTTCTCTGGGCAAGGTCTTTGCCGCAGGCTATGTCCCCGGCATCCTGATGTCCCTGTCCATGATGGTCGTCGTTGCGATCATCGCAAAGAAGCGCAATTACCCCACCACCAGAGACAAGTTCCCGAAGATCACCGAGATACTCAAGCAGGCGTTCATCTCCTTCTGGGGTCTGTTCTTCCCGTTCGGTATCATCATCGGTATGCGCCTCGGTATGTTCACTCCCTCCGAGGGCGGCGCGGTTGCTGTTATCTACTGCTTTATCGTCGGCGGTCTCATCTACCGCAGACTTAACTTCAAGAAGCACTTCATCCCCATTCTGCTCGATACCATCGCCGGTACCTCCAGCGTTGTCCTCATCATGGTCAGCGCCAGCGTTTTCGGCCAGTATCTGAGCTGGGTCAACATCCCGAAGCTCGTCGCGAAGGGCATTCTTGCACTTACCAGCAACAAGTACGTGTTCCTGATGCTCTGCAACGTCGTGCTTCTCATCCTCGGTATGTTCCTCGAGGGCGGCGCTGCCCTGATGATCACGACCCCGCTGCTCCTGCCCGTTGCGCAGAAGCTCGGCGTCGATACCATCCACTTCGGTCTTGTCATGATAGTCAACATCATGATCGGCGGTATTACTCCTCCGTTCGGCTCCATGATGTTCACCACCTGCGGCATCACCAAGTGCCCCATCAGCGAATTCTTGAAGGAAGTATGGCCGTTCATACTCTGCCTGCTGGCAGTGCTGCTGCTGCTGACCTTCTGCCCGGTTCTGATAACGATCGTTCCGGATCTTATCTACGGCGCATAAGCAAAAATCAATATCAAACAGGCAAGGCTCAAAGCCTTGCCTGTTTTTTGCCCTTATGCCGCCTGTTCGCGTATACCTGCCGTCTCCAGCATGTCGTAGATGCTTATCCCGAAGCCCTTGCATGGATCCGAGACAAAAACATGCGTGACCGCACCGACGAGTTTGCCGTCCTGCATCACAGGGCTGCCGCTCATGCCCTGTACGATGCCGCCGGTGATCGAGCGCAGCTCAGGATCGGTCACGGTCAGCATCATGCGCTGGCCGCCTGTCTCGTTGTAGATGCGGTTTATCTCCGCGTCATACTCCTTCGCCTCGCGGCCGTTCACGGTGCTGATTATCGTCGCGGAGCCTGCGTGCATATCGCCGGTTTCAACTACGATGCTGCCCGTCCGCGTGAAAATGTGGCCGTAAATGCCAAGCTCGGTGTTCTGTTCAACGTTGCCCAGTGTCTTGGCCGTGTCGGCGCAGCCGTTCAGTTCGCCGGGCGTACCGCTGCTGCCGGGCACGACGCTGACTATCTCCGCGTCCGTTATGCTGCCCTCGCGCAGCGGCACAAGAAGCTCGGTTCCGCTGTCGCTTATGCTGTGCCCCAGCGCGCCGTACATGCCGCTTTCGGGGTCGACAAAGGTCAGCGTGCCGATGCCTGATATGCCGTCACGCAGCCACATCCCGAGCATCCATTGACCTTCGCTCGACTGCACCGGCTGCACGGTATAGCTGCATGTGCTGCCCTCGCGCTCAACGACGACCGTCACCGGCTGCCCGCTCAGCTCACCCACTGTGTTCACAAAATCCTGCGCACTGTCGAGCTCACTTTCGCCGACGCCAACTATCAGGTCGCCTGTGCATATGCCCGCGTCGCCCGCGGGACAGCGCTCGCCGTCCGTGGTCTCAACGTCTGTAAGCCCCGCCACAAGAACGCCGCGCGTGCTTATCTGTATCCCGATCGCCTGCCCGCCGAGCACTAGCTCCTGCGCGAACGCAGCCGTGCCGAGCAGCGCTGCGAATGCGGGGCAGAGCGTCAGAACCAGAAAAATTTTTTTCAAGCCCATCTTATCCCTCCTGCCTGTTTTTTGCTGCAAGGATAAGTATGTGCCGAAGCGCGCGGATTAAAGGCGGGGATGCCTGCTAATCAGAGAAGTTTTTGTAAAAAAGCGCCGGTTCCGGCGCTTTTAAATGCCTAAAATTATTTATCCAATATGTGCACATTCATGTGCTCGTAGCTCATTTCCACGCCATGCGCCGCGAAGCACTCGCGCACGCGCTCATTCATGCCGAAATGCACGTCCCAGTAGTCCGAATTTTTGCACCAGATGCGCACAAGATATTCAATGCTGCTGCTCTTGTACTCGCTGATGGCGATGAACGGCGCGGGATCAGTGTGGATGCGTTCGTCGGCACGGATCGCGTCCATTATCGCGGCCTTGACGTCCGCTGTCGGCGCGTCGTAGCTCGCCTCAAAGCGCATATCAACGCGGCGCACCGGCTCCTTGCTGTAATTGATGACGGACGCGGAGGTCACGTCGCCGTTCGGGATGCTGATGACGGTGTTGTCCACCGTGTCCATGACGGTGTAAAACATGCCGATGATTTTTATCGTACCTGATTTGCCGCCGATATCCACGAAATCGCCCGCGACGAATGGCTTTGCCATGAGCAGCGTGATGCCCGAGAACAGGTTCGACATTATATTCTGTATCGACAGCGACAGCGCAAGACCTGCCACACTGACCAGTGCGACAAGCGACGTTGTCGGGATACCGAGGCTGTCCGCAACGATTATGCCCGTGATTATCCACATAGCCGCCTTGACGACGGAGCGGATGAAGCCGCGCAGTGCGCCGTCCAGCCGCTTGGAATTGGCCAGTGCCTTGTCGGTGAGCTTTGTTAGAAGCAAGATGCAGACAAGGCAGACCGCCAGCGCGAGCACGCCCGATATCAGCTTATCCAGCGCGAGCGAGCCGATCGAAATTTTCGATAGTTCTTTTGTGATGGCGTTTACATCTATTATTTCTTCCATCATAGTTTCCCCCGAAATTTTGATTTATATGCTGCCGAGATAGCCCTCGAGGATCAGGCTGGCCGCCACGGCGTCCACGGTTTTGCGGTGTTTTTTTTCTTTTTTACCGCTGGCGTGGAGGATGGCGTGCGCTTCGATGCTGCTGCGCCGCTCGTCCCAGAGGACGACCGGCAGCGCGCACTCTGCTTCAAGCATTTCCTTGAATCTGCGGCTTTTTTCGGCGCGCACGCCCTCGCTGCCGTCCATGTTTTTCGGCAGGCCGAGCACCAGCCGCTCAACTCCGCGCTCCTTCGCGGCCTCCGCGATGCGCTTTGCCGCGCGCTCCATGTCCCATTCCTCCATGGTCCACGCCTCACCGCAGAGTATGCCCATCGCGTCCGACACCGCAAGTCCGGTCCGCGCGTCGCCGAGATCGATCGCCATTATCCTCATATGCTACCTCCGGCAAATTTGCCTGTTTTTGATCTGTTTTGATTTAAATATACCATGGTTTATAACACCTTGCAACTATTGACTTGCCGGAAAGAAAAGGTTAAACTTTATATGAACCTGTCAAAAACCTGGAGAGAAACAGCAGATGAGCAATTTTGAAGTGTGTCTCAACGCCGTTTTCCCGCTGATCGCGATGATGCTTGTGGGCTTCGTCGTGCGTCTGACGGGGCTTGTAAACGGCAAGGACGTTGAGAAAATGAATAAGGTGGTATTCCGCGTATTCCTGCCCGTGCTTGTGTTCAAGCAGGTGTATAATTCAAATCTGGCAAACGCGATCCGCCCGCGGCTGCTGCTGTACGCGGTTCTCGGTGTGCTGGCGGCCTTTGGGCTGGCGTGCATAACGGCGAAGCTGCTTATCAGGAACCGCAGCCAGCGCAGCGCGGTGATACAGGGAATCTACCGCTCCAATTTCGCCATTATCGGCATACCGATCGCGCAGAGCTTGCTGAACGGCGCGGACACCGGCGCGGTGTCGGTGCTGCTGGCGGTCGTGGTGCCGATGTATAACGTGCTTGCGGTCATAATATTTGAGACGTATTCGGATAAGCACGACAGCGTCGGCCATGTGCTGCTGGACGTGGCGAAGAATCCGCTGATACTCGGCTCGCTCTGCGGAATAATATTTCTCATTTTCGGCTGGAAGCTGCCTCCGCTGATAGAATCCGTTGTGAATTCGATGAGCGGCGTCGGAAGCCCGATGATGCTGTTCCTGCTGGGCGCGTTCTTCGAGTTCAGACGCCTGAAGGAGCATTTGTATCCGCTTACCGTTGCCTGCGTGGGGCGGCTCGTGGTCATGCCGGCGATTTTCCTGTCACTTGGTGCGCTGCTGGGCTTCCGCGGAGTAGAGTTCGCGGCGCTCATCGGCATATTCGCCTCGTCAAACGCCGTGGCGGCCTTCACAATGACTCAGCAGATGGGCGGCGACGCCGGACTTGCCGGAGACATAGTCGTCGTGACAAGCACGCTGTGCCCGTTCACGATATTCGGCTGGAGCTTCCTGTTCAAGAGCCTCGGGATGTTCTGAGCAGGGGAGCGTACTGCTCCAAAAAATCCCGTAAATTCAATAAAAAACAGCTTGACCTCTTGCCCGCACTGTGGTATAGTATGAATTACCTGTCGGACGAGAGGTCTGTTTTTGCGCGCTTTTTTCGCCGCAAGCCCTCGTCACAATACAGGGAGGCAATGCCCGCAATGCGGGTAAATAAAATAGGAGGTGCCGAAAGAATGGCTGCAGGCGCAAGAGTAAAAATCACACTCAGATGCGAAGAATGCAAGCAGAGGAACTACAACACGGTCAAGAACAAGAAGAACACTTCTGACCGTTTGGAGCGCAGCAAATATTGCCCCTTCTGCAGAAAGCACACCAAGCACGTTGAGACTAAGTAACTTCTGAAAGGATGCGTGAAAATGGCTGACGAAAAGAAAATCAGCGCTGCCCCCGCAAAGGCAGTCACCGCCGTTAAGAAGGACGACAACACCAAGCCCGGCTTCTTCAAGAGAGTCGGCAAGTGGTTCCGCGAGATGAAGAGCGAGCTGAAGAAGGTCATTTGGCCGACCGGCAAGCAGCTCACCAACAACACTCTCGTCTCCGTCGTAATGATGGTGGCTTCCGCAATAGTTCTCTGGGGCTTCGACTGGCTGGCGAACGCGCTGGTCAAGGCGCTCCTTACACTGGCGGGTTGATAACATGGCGGAAGACGCGAAATGGTACGTTGTTCATACGTACTCAGGTTATGAAAACGCAGTGGCCGCGGCCGTGATGAAGGCTGCGGAAAACCGCAGGATGACCGATCTGATAAGAGAAGTCAACATCCCTATGGAAACCGTCACCGAGATCACCGACGGCAAGGAAAAAACCGTTGAACGCAAGGTTTTTCCGGGCTATGTTCTCGTGAAGATGATCCTTACGGATGACAGCTGGCATCTTATCCATAACGTCCGCGGTGCAACAGGCTTCGTAGGCTCCGACGGTAAGGCCGTCCCCCTGACGGAGCAGGAAATTTATGATCTGGGTGTCGAACACAAGGAGATCGTTCTGAACTATCAGCTCGGCGATACCGTACGTGTCACCGACGGGCCTCTGGCCGGCTTCAGCGGCGTCGTGGACGAGCTTGAGCCCGATAAGGACAGAGTCCGCGTTGTAGTCTCTATGTTCGGCAGAGAGACTCCGGTCGATCTGGAGCTCGATCAGGTCGAAGTAATTAAAGATTAATAAGAAAGAGGTGCTGTAAATTGGCACAGAAAGTAGTTGGATACGTTAGATTCCAGGTTCCTGCCGGCAAGGCAACTCCGGCTCCCCCTGTAGGTCCCGCACTGGGCCAGTACGGTGTTAACATCGGCCAGTTCACTAAGGACTTCAACGAGCGCACCAAGGGCGACATGGGCATGATGATCCCTGTTGTCATCACCGTGTACTCTGACCGCAGCTTCACTTTTATCACCAAGACTCCTCCTGCCGCCCTGCTCATCAAGAAGGCATGCGGCATCGAGACCGCTTCCGGCGTTCCTCAGAGAGACAAGGTCGCAACTATCAGCAAGGAAGACGTCCGCAAGATCGCCGAGCAGAAGATGCCCGACCTCAACTGCACCGACATCGAATCCGCCATCAGCATGATAGCCGGCACCTGCCGCTCCATGGGCGTTGTCGTTGGCGACTGATAGAGCGAGCTTCTCGCTCCTCATGCGGCAGTAAGCAATTCGCTGCCGCCTAACGTGGGAGGATTAATCCATCCGACTCAACCACATTATTAGGAGGAAAACAAATTGTTTAGAGGTAAAAATTATAAAGAGAGCGCAAAGCTCATCGATAAGCAGGCACTCTATGATCCCATGGAGGCTCTGAATCTTGTTATCAGCGCCAGCAAGGCCAAGTTCGACGAGACCGTCGAGCTGCACGTCAAGCTCGGTGTTGACGGCCGTCACGCTGACCAGCAGGTCCGCGGCGCGATCGTCCTGCCCAACGGCACCGGTAAGTCCGTCCGCGTCCTGTGCTTCTGCAAGCCGGAGCGCGTTGAAGAGGCTCTCGCAGCCGGCGCTGACTACGCAGGCGGCATGGATCTCGTCGAGAAGATCCAGAAGGAGAACTGGTTTGAGTTCGATACCGTTATCGCCAGCCCCGACATGATGGGTACCGTTGGCCGTCTCGGTAAGATCCTCGGACCTAAGGGCTTGATGCCGTCTCCGAAGGCCGGCACCGTCACCCCGAACATCAAGCAGGCTATCACCGAGGCTAAGGCCGGTAAGGTCGAGTACCGTCTGGACAAGACCAACATCATCCACTGCCCCATCGGCAAGGTCAGCTTCGGCGCTGACAAGCTCTATGAGAACTATGTTGCTCTCATCGGCGCTATCAACAAGGCAAAGCCCGCGGCAGCAAAGGGCCAGTACATCAAGTCCTGCGTCACCGCTTCCACCATGGGCCCCGGCGTCAAGATCAACGCTCAGAAGCAGCTCTGATTCCAATAGGAATATGATAAACCAAAAGCTCCCGATTTCATCGGGAGCTTTTAATAATGATCAAGCGCCGTGAAATTCACGGCGCTTGACTCGTTGTATTTACCGTTCTTCTCGGAAGTATGCCAGACCAAGGGAGGCGGGGGGCTGGTTCTCACGCTTGTTGCGCATGCTGGTGATGACGAGGACGATTATCGTGACGATGTACGGCAGCATCTTATACAGCTCTTTTATTGCGAAATTCATGCCGCTGGGGATGAAGATGTACAGGATATACAGGCCGCCGAACAGGAACGAGGAGATGATGCCGACGTTCGGACGCCAGATCGTGAAGATGACCAGCGCGATGGCGAGCCAGCCGCGGTCGCCGAACGCGTCGTTCGACCAGACGCCGCAGGCATAGTCCATAACGTAGTACAGACCGCCGAGACCGGCTATCATGCTGCCCACGCAAGTCGCTACGTACTTGTACTTATTGACGTTGATACCGGCGGCGTCCGCGGTGTTCGGGCTTTCGCCGACGGCGCGGAGCTGGAGGCCGATGCGGGTGCACTTGAGAACATAGGCCGCGACGACGGCGATTATCACCGCGAGGTAGGCCAGAAAACCGTAGGACAGGAATATCTTGCCGAACCAGCCGAGCTTATCGGCAAAGGGCAGGGCGCGGCTGTAATAGCTGCTGGTGGCGGAGAGGGAGATGGACGGAACCTCGCTGCCGGTGAGCTTTATCAGCGAGCCGCCGAAGAAGTTGCCGAAGCCGACGCCGAAAGTCGTCAGCGCAAGGCCGGTGACGTTCTGGTTGGCGCGCAGCGTAACGGTCAGAAAGCAGTAGATAAGCCCCATGATGAGCGAGCCGAAGAGCGAGGAGAGCAGCGGGATCATGATGGCGAGGAAGCCGTTCATGCTGCCCGCGGCGGCCTGTTCATACAGGAACGCGCCGATAACGCCGCTGATGCCACCGACGTACATGACGCCGGGGATGCCGAGGTTCAGGTTGCCGGATTTCTCTGTCAGGGTCTCGCCGGTGCTGCCGAAGAGCAGCGGGATGCCCTGCATGATGGCTCTCGGAATGAAAGAAACAAAATCAAACATTGGCCGTTCCTCCTTCTTTTTCCGCGTTTTTCGCGCTGCGGCGGAAGCTTATCTTGTAGGTGATGAAAAATTCGCTTCCGATGATGAAGAAAAGGATGATACCGGTGAGGATATCGGCAAAGGAATGGTTAAGACCGAAGGTCGTGGAGATCTCTCCAGCGCCGCGGTCGAGGAAAACGAGCAGGAAGCTTGTGAGGATCATAAATATGGGGTTGAACTTTGCAAGCCACGATACCATGACCGCCGTGAAGCCGCGGCCGCCCGCGATCGTCGTGGATATGGTGTGGTCGGTGCCGCCGACGAGAAGAAGACCCGCGATGCCGCATATCGCGCCGGAGAGCAGCATCGTCCGTACGATGACCTTCTCGACCTTGATGCCGACGTAGCGCGCGGTGCGCTCGCTCTCGCCGACAACAGCGATCTCATAGCCGTGCTTGGAGTAGTTGAGGTAGATATACATGCCGACGGTCAGCACCGCGACGATGATGATGTTCAGCAGATATTTGTAATTGCCAATCTGCGGCAGCCAGCCAAGCTCAGTGGCCTGGTTTATGATGCCGACCTTGCCGGAGCCCTTGGGGGATTCCCAGATGATGACAAAATACGCGACAAGCTGGGTCGCAACGTAGTTCATCATGAGGGTGAACAGCGTCTCATTGGTGTTCCATTTGGCCTTGAAGATGGCCGGTATAAGACCCCATATCGCACCGGCGGCGATGCTCGATACGGCCATGACCGCAATCAGCGCCCCGTTCGGAAGTTTGTCCGAAAGGCAGATCATGCATGCCGCGGCGGCAAGCGCGCCCGCGAGCACCTGACCCTCGCCGCCGATGTTCCAGAAGCGCATCCGGAACGCGGGCGTCACTGCGAGAGAAACGCACAGCAGCAGCGCGATGTTCTGACCGAGTATCCATATCTTTCGCGGCGTGCCAACGGCGCCGTATATCATGGTCGAATAGACCTGAAGGGGGTTTTCGCCCGTCGTCAGGCTGGTCACCAGCGCGCAGAACAGCAGCGCGAGCACGATGGCCGCCGCGCGGATGCCCCACGCCTGATACCAGGGCAGCGCGCCGCGCTTCACGATATGAAACAGAGGGGCGTTATTCTGCTTATTCATCGGCCTTACCTCCCAGCTTCGTCATCATCATGCCGACGTCGCGTTTCGAAGCGCTGCGGCCTTCAACAATACCGCTTACCTTGCCGCCGCACAGGACAAGGATCTTGTCCGCCAGCTCCAGCAGCACGTCCAGATCCTCGCCGACATAGATGACGGCGACGCCCGCAGCCTTCTGCTTGTTGATAAGATTATATATCGTATAGGAAGAGTTAATGTCCAGCCCGCGCACGGCGTAGGCGGTGAGCAGAACGGTGGGCGCGGAGGCTATCTCGCGGCCGACCAGAACCTTTTGCACGTTGCCGCCGGAGAGACGGCGCACGGGAGTGCTGATGCCGGGGGTGCTGACCTCCAGCTCGTCGACAACGTTCTGCGCAAGCTTGCGCGGCGATTTTCTGTCGGTAAAGAAGCCGCGGCCCTTTCTGAAGGAGCGGAGCATCATGTTGTCGGCGAGATCCATGCTGCCGACAAGACCCATGCCGAGACGGTCTTCAGGGACAAAGCTGAGCGCGACGCCCATCTGCGCGATCGCAAGCGGATCCTTGCCGATAAGCTCTTCGCGCGTGCCGTCGTCCTCAATGTAGCTGACGCTGCCGCTCTCGATGGGCTGAAGTCCGGCGATGGCCTCGAGCAGCTCCTTCTGGCCGCAGCCGGAGATGCCAGCAATGCCGAGGATCTCGCCGGAATTTGCGGTGAAGGACACGTCGTCAAGCTTCAGGATGCCGTCAATGCTGCGCACGGTCAGGTTCTTGACCTCGATGCGAGGCTTCGGGTCGACGGGATCGGGGCGGTCAATGTTCAGCGTGACGGGGTGGCCGACCATCATGTTGGTCATTTCCTGCGCGTTTGTGGACTTGGTGGGCATATCGCCGATGAACTGCCCGTGGCGCAGAACAGCCACGCGGTCGGACAAGTCCTCAACCTCGTGCATCTTGTGCGTGATGATGACGATCGCCTTGCCCGCGTCGCGCATGTTGCGCAGGACGGCAAAGAGCTTGTCCGTCTCCTGCGGGGTCAGGACGGCGGTAGGCTCGTCAAGAATGAGTATGTCCGCGCCGCGGTAGAGCACCTTGATTATCTCAACGGTCTGCTTCTGGGAGACGGACATGTCGTATATCTTCTGGTTCGGGTCAACGTCAAAGCCGTATTTCTCGCAGATGTCGCGCACGCGCTGAGCTACGGCTTCCATATTGAGCCTGCCTGGCTCCTTGAGGCCGAGAACAATGTTCTCCGCCGCGGTCAGAACGTCGACGAGCTTGAAATGCTGGTGGATCATGCCGATGCCGAGATCAAACGCGTCCTTCGGCGAGCGGATGACGACCTCCTTGTCGTCGATGAAGATCTGCCCCTCATCCGGAAAATATATGCCGGAGAGCATGTTCATGAGCGTGGTCTTGCCGCTGCCGTTTTCGCCGAGCAGGGCGAGGATCTCGCCGCGATAGATGTCCAGCCAGACCTTGTCGTTTGCGACGACCGGACCGAAGGTCTTCGTAATGTTGCGCATTCTCACTGCGGCATGCTTGCTGTCCAAAGGCGTCAACTCCTTGCTGTCAGATGTAAAGAGATTATATTATATAGTGTTGTATAAAGTCAAATAATACTGCAAAGGGCAGCGCAGCGGGGGGAGAACTGCGCTGCCCTTCACAGTAAAGGGAGGAACGGCAGCCCCGGAAAGGGAGCCGGGGCTGCCGGATGGGAATCGTTATATTTTAGTATGCCTCGTCGAGCAGAGTGATGCCGTCGATACGGAGATCGAAGTAAGGAGCGGAGCGCATCTCAGACTCGTGGAAGTAACCGTCGAGGATGACTTCGGTGTCGGCCTCGTAGTTTGCGTCGGTGTCAACGTCAGCCATGTAGCTGGTGAGGGTCTCGCCGCCGACGGTGAAGTTGGCGGTGTCGAACACATGGATGGTGCCGGCCTCAAGAGCGGCCTTGACTTCGGCGATCTTATCAGCGGTGCCGGCAGCTGCGGCAGCCTCATTGACCTCGGTCAGGACGACGGAACCGGTTGCAAGAGTGCCGGTCCAGTCGGCGGGGATGGTCTCGCCATTTGCAACAGCGTTGATGACGAACTCATAGTAGGGAGCCCAGTCGATTCTGGAGGAGACGATGAAGGTGTTGGGGCAAGCGGAGATGGTGGAGCCGTTGTAGGAAACGTTGGGGACACCGGCGGTCTCGCAAGCGGTGGGGGCGCCCATGGAGTCGGCGTGCTGGCTGACGAGCTTGCAGCCGTTGGCGATGAGCTTGTTGGCGGCTTCCTTCTCAGCGGTCTCATCGTACCAGGAACCGGTGAAGGTCACTTCCATGGTAGCGGTGGGGCAGACGGAGCGAGCGCCGAGGAAGAAGGAGGTGTAACCGGAAACAACTTCAGCGTAGGTGAATGCGCCGACGTAGCCGATCTTGGCATCTTCAGCGGCGAAGTCGCCGTTGTCGATCATCTCGTTGAGCTTGAGACCGGCAGCAACGCCGGCGAGGTAACGGCCTTCATAGATGGAAGCGAATGCATTGTGGTAGTTGTCAAGACCCTCGGTGTGAGCCTTGGTACCGGTGGAGTGGCAGAACTGAACTTCGGGGAACTCCTTGGCGGCCTGAATGATATAGTCTTCGTGACCGAAGCTGTCGGCAAAGACGATGTTGCAGCCGGCGTCGGCCAGCTCAGCGGCGGCCTCGTAGCAGGACTGATCCTCAGGAATGTTGGTCTTGAAAACGGACTCAACGCCGAGGGTCTCGCAGGCTTCCTTGGCAGCGTTCATGAAGTTGAGGTCATAGGTGGAGTTCTCGTCGTGCAGGAAGATAAAGCCGACCTTGAGAGCGGAAAGATCCGCGGCGGACTGGTTCTCGGAGGCGTTGTCAGAGGGCTGGCTGCTTTCGGCAGCGTCGTCCTGCTTGGGGGCGGCAGAGTTGGAATTGCCGCAGGCGCACAGCGCAAACACCATAGCGAGAGCAAGCAGAAGTGCAACAAACTTTTTCATTCTTCGATCTCCTCATAATGTTTTATTATTTTTATCTAAACTGCATTGCAGTGAAGATACTGAAAAATGCATTGACCGCGGTCTGAACGGAACCACGGTCAATGCATCGAGAAGGGACAAAAAATCATGCCCCCTGTATAGTACATTTTCCGATAGTCCGGTCATTTACGGCGTCCGGGTAGAAACTTCAAATCCATATCATTTGCTATATATCGAAAACGTTATTCAATTTACTGTTTTATCGTACCAGCCGAGGAGGGAAAAGTCAAGTGCCCTTTTTCGACTTTTTTCACATTTTTTAATGCGAAATTTTGTGAACTGTTCACAAATCACCTACAAAATACCAGCCCGTCATCGCTCATGGAAGCGATTTTGGCAAGCGATTCCACGCGCATCCCCTCGGCGCGCATACGGTCGCCGCCGCCCTGGAATGCCTTCTCTATCGCAATGCCTGCGCCGACGACGCTCGCGCCCGCCTGCTCGGCCAGCGCGCGCAGACCGACGAGCGCCGCGCCCGTTGCGAGGAAATCGTCGGTTATCAGGATGCGGTCGGAGGGCTTGAGATATTCCTTGGAGACGATGACGGTGTTTGTGTTGCCGTGGGTAAAGGACTCGACCTCGACGGAATAGACGCTGTCGGAAATGTTCTTGGACTTGCTTTTCTTGGCGAAGACCACGGGGCAGCCGAATTCAAGGCCGGTCATGATCGCGAGCGCGATGCCGGAGGCTTCGATGGTCAGGATCTTGTTGATGCCCTGCCCGTCAAACAGCCGGTGCAGTTCTTTTGCCATTTCGTGCATCAGCATGGGGTCGAGCTGGTGGTTGAGAAAGCTGTCAACCTTGAGAATCCCGCCGGGCTTCACCTTGCCGTCGCGCAGTATGCGCTGTTCCAACAGTTCCATTTCAAAGTCCTCCTGGTCTTTATTTGTTTCTTATGTGGAGAAGCTGCCTGCGCGGACGCCGGAATTATCGGCGCCGACAGGTTAAACCGAAAAAAGCCCGTCGTTTGCTCGACAGGCTTGTTTCGGGTAATTTAAATATTAAATCACACAGCGCGGGTGACCTTGCCGCTGCGGAGGCAGCGAGTGCAGACGTAAACATGCTTGGGGGATCCGTCTACTATGGCCTTGACGCGCTTCACGTTCGGCTTCCAAGTACGGTTGGAGCGTCTGTGGGAGTGAGACACCTTGATGCCGAAAGCGACATCCTTCTCACAGAACTGACACTTTGCCATGGATTGAAGCACCTCCTTGCTTGTGTTTGCTGATAAACAGCTTTTATATAATACCAGATGACAGCGTCAAATGCAAGAGGAATTTTAAATCTGCGCGGGATTTTTTTGTTAAAACCCTGCCGCGGAATATTTTACGCCCGGATGCGTGTGAAAGTTGTTGCCAAATGGGGCGGGATTGGTTAATATAATAGTATATAACGTGCCCGCGGGCAAACGGAGGATAAAAGCCTATGCGCAGCAAATATTCCGTAAAACTCAAGACCATTGCCGAGGAGATGGAGCTTACCCCGCTGCATACCTCCGCTGATTATGAGCAGGCTCTGATAATCACGGCGGACGTGAACCGCCCGGCCATGCAGCTCACGGGGTTTTATAACTATTTCGATCCGCACCGCCTGCAGATCATGGGGCGGGTCGAGAGTACATATCTTGACACGCTGAGCCATGAGGAGCGCCTCGCCGCGTTCGAGCGCTTTATGCAGTACGACATCTCCTGCCTCGTGATATGCCACGGGATGCAGCCGTTTCCGGAATGCCTTGAGATGGCGGAGAAATTCGACAGGAACGTGTTCATGACAACGGAGGACACCTCGGAGTTTCAGGCCGACGTCATCAGCACCCTGCACAACTATCTCGCTCCGCGCATAACGACGCACGGCGTGCTCGTCGAGGTCTACGGCGAGGGCGTGCTGCTGATGGGCGACAGCGGCATCGGTAAGAGCGAGACGGCGCTGGAGCTTATCAAGCGCGGCCACCGACTCATCGCCGACGACGCGGTCGAGATAAAACGCATCGGCAAGGATACGCTCGTGGGCAGCGCGCCGGAGCTTATCCGCTACTACATGGAGCTGCGCGGCATCGGCGTTATAAACGTGCGGCATATCTACGGCGTGGGCGCGGTGAAGCCGGAGTCCGGCATCGACCTCGTCGTGAAGATGGAGCCGTGGGAGGACGGCAAAGCCTATGACCGGCTTGGCCTCACCGACGAGAACGAGAGCATCCTCGGCGTAAAGCTCCCGCTCGTGACCATCCCCGTGCGCCCAGGCAGAAACCTCGCTGTCATTCTGGAACTTGCGGCGATGAACAACAGGCAGAAGAAGATGGGCTACAACGCCGCTGAGGCGCTGGCCGCGGAGCATGACCGCGCAATAGATGCCGGAACGCTGTGAGAAGCGAAATATAAAATAATCGGAGAACTTAAATATGGAAAATCTTGAAAACGCCATAGTAGAAATAAAAGAAAAGATGCCCGGCCTGAAGCTGCTCGAAAACGAGCCGATGAGCTCGCACTGCTCGTTCCGCATCGGCGGCCCCGTGCGGGCGCTCGCAGCGCCGAAGGACGTGACGGGGCTTTCAAAGCTCTGCCACCTGCTGAAAACGCATCACATCTCCCCGCTGCTGCTCGGCAACGGCACGAATATCCTGTTTCCGGACGAGGGGCTGAAGGATCTGTTCATAATCAGCACCGAGAATCTCACGAAGATGTTCCTCCTGCCGGACGGAGCCATATACGCGGAGGCCGGAGTGTCGCTGGCGAAGCTCGCGTCCTTCGCGCAGCAGAACGGACTGGCAGGGCTTGAGTTTGCGTCGGGCATCCCAGGCACGGTCGGCGGCGGCGTGCGTATGAACGCGGGCGCCTACGGCGGAGAACTGAAGGATGCGGTGGAAAGCGTCGTGTTCTACTTCCTGCCCGATCAGGGGCTTTACGAGATGATGAACGAAAACTGCAAGTTCGCCTACCGCCGCAGCATATTCCAACAGATGAACGCGGCCATACTCAGCGCCGTGTTCCGCCTCCAGCCCGGCGACAAGGCCGAGATATCCGCGAAAATGCGCGAGCTGAACGAGCGCCGCCGCGACAAGCAGCCGCTCGATATGCCCTCGGCGGGCAGCGCGTTCAAGCGTCCTGAGGGGCACTATGCCGCCGCGCTCATCGAGGAAGTGGGGCTGAAGGGCTATTCCGTGGGCGGGGCGCAGGTCTCCGAGAAGCATTCGGGCTTCGTCGTGAACACCGGCAGCGCCACGAGCCACGATGTGTACGACCTGATGATGCATGTGCGCAACACGGTTTACAAAGAGCGGGGAGTGTTCCTCGAGCCGGAGATAATCATTCTGCCGCCGGAGTACGCGCTGGTCGATGAGGGACCCGACCTCAAGCTCAACAGCGTTCAGGTGAACGATATGAGCCGGCCGCCGGAGCCGCCGAAGGAGGGCTGAGATGCAATTTCTGATAATCACCGGACTTTCCGGCGCGGGCAAGAGCCGCGCGGCGGATATTCTGGAGGATCTTGACTACTACTGCGTTGACAATATGCCCGTGGCGCTCATGCCGCGCTTCGCGGAGCTGTGCATCGCGACCGGCGGCCGCTATGAAAAGGTCGCGCTCGTGACCGACGTGCGCGAGAAGGACGGCTTCGGCGAGCTGCTGAAAACGCTCGACCAGCTAAACGACATGGACTGCGGCTGCCGCATCCTCTACATGGACTGCGACATACGCACGCTGGTGCGCCGCTATAAGGAATCCCGCCGCCCGCATCCACTGTCGGCGCCGGGGCTTACCGTGGAGGACGCGATACGCAAGGAGGAGAAGCTCCTCGCGCCTATCCGCGAGCGCGCGGATTATATCGTCAACACTTCGAACCTCACCCTCGGCATGCTGCAGAACCGCCTGTTTTCGATATTCGTGCAGGACGGGCGCAAGCGCGATCTCGACATCACGGTGATGTCCTTCGGCTATAAGCACGGCCTGCCGATGGATGCCGACCTCGTGTTCGACGCAAGATTTCTGCCGAACCCATATTACGTTGAGGACCTGCGCCCAATGTGCGGGCTGGACAGACCCGTGCGCGATTTCGTGTTCAGCTATCAGCAGACGCGCGAGTTCATGGAGATGCTTGAGCACATGATAGAGTTCCTGCTGCCGCTGTACATAGAGGAGGGCAAGCTGGGACTCACCATTGCCATAGGCTGCACCGGCGGACGGCACCGCAGCGTCGCCATTGCCGCCGCGCTCAACGACCATCTGCTCTCCAAGGGGCTGGATTCGACCAACATAAACAGAGACGTGGACAAGTGAGGTAAACGATGTCTTTTTCTTCCGAAGCCAAGGCGGAGCTTTGCCAGCAGCGGCCGGACAAAAAATGCTGCGCGCTGGCGGAGAGCTACGGTGTGCTGCTCTACTGCAACACATTTTCGGCTCAGGAGATCCGCATCATCACTGCAAGTCCGGAGTTTGCCGCGCGGCTGCCGCGCCTGTTCAAAAGAGCCTTCGGCCTGGGCTTTGACGTTCTGCCGAAGGAGGGAACTGCCGGAAAAAGCAACTTCAAAATAACCGACAGGGACAAGCTGAAAAAAATATTTGACGCGTTCGGCGCGGAGATAGACGGAACCGTGTCCCACCATATCAATTTCGGCGTGATAGAGGACGACTGCTGCCGCGCCTCGTTTATCCGCGGCGCATTTCTGGCCGGAGGCAGCGTGACCGATCCCGAAAAGCGCTACCATCTTGAGCTTGCGACGCCGCACCACAGTGTCAGCCGCGAGGCATATTCCGTCCTGCTGGAGCTTGGATTCACCCCGAAGGAGACGCAGCGCGGCGGGAACTGGCTGCTGTACTTCAAGCAGGCAGATTTCATCGCCGACTTCTTCACCGCAATCGGAGCACCGGGTACGGCGATGAATATAATGACCGCCAAGGTCGAAAAGGAAATGCGCAACACCATAACCCGCCGCGTCAACTGCGACTCCGCGAACGCGGACAAGGTCGTCGCCGCGGCGCAGGAGCAGATCGACGCGATACGCCGCATCGTGCGCGAGTACGGCATCGACGCGCTGCCGGAGCCGCTGAAGGACGCCGCGCTGCTGCGCATAGCGAATCCCGAGGCGAGCCTCGCCGATCTTGCGACGCTGTCCTATCCGCCGGTGACCAAGAGCTGCCTTTCGCACAGGCTGAAAAAAATAATGTCGTTCAAGCCGGAGGAGTAAGCATGGCTTTCGTTCATTTACATGTGCATACCGAGTATTCCCTGCTGGACGGAGCCTGCCGCGTCGAAAAGCTTGTAAGCAAGGCGAAGGAGCTGGGGCAGACGGCGCTTGCGATAACCGACCACGGCGTCATGTACGGCGCGGTCGCGTTCTATAAGGCCTGCCAGGCCGAGGGCATCAAGCCCATAATCGGCTGCGAGGTGTATGTCGCGCCGCGGAACATGTCCGACAAGGAGCACGGCATAGACAACAACTATTCGCACCTTATCCTCCTGTGCAGAAACGAGCAGGGCTACAAGAATCTCTGCTACCTCGTCAGCATGGCTTTCACTGAGGGCTTCTACATCAAGCCACGCATCGACTGGGCGATCCTGCATCAGCATTCCGAGGGGCTTATCTGCCTCTCCGGCTGCCTTGCGGGCGAGATACCGCAGAAGATCATCCATGGCGATTACGAGGCCGCGAAGGCGAAGGCGCTCGAGCTGCGCGATCTGTTTGGCGAGGATAACTTTTATCTTGAGATACAGGATCACAACATCCCAGAGGAGCGGCAGGCTGCGCAGGGGCTTATACAGATCCATAAGGAGACCGGCATCCCGCTTGCGCTGACGAACGACGCGCACTATATCGAGAAGGCCGACGCCTATTATCAGGACGTGCTCATGTGCATCCAGATGGGCAAAACGGTCGATGATCCGAACCGTATGCGCTTTGAGTCGCAGGAGTTGTATCTGAAGAGCGAGGAGGAGATGCGAAAGCTCTTCCCCGATTGGCAGGAGGCCGCCGACAACACCGTCAGCATCGCCGAACGCTGTAACTATGACTTTGAATTCGGTCACTATCACCTGCCGCGCTTCAAGCTGCCGGAGGGTGAGAGCGACAGCTATGAATATCTGAAAAAGCTCTGCGAGCAGGGCTTCGCGGAGCGCTACCCTGACAAGCCGGAGGTGCATAAGCAGCTCGACTATGAGCTGAGCATGATAAACAAGATGGGCTTTGTGGACTATTTCCTCATCGTCTCCGACTTTATCGGCTATGCCAAGCGCAGCGGCATTCCGGTCGGCCCCGGCCGCGGGAGCGCCGCGGGCAGCGTCGTGTCCTACTGCCTGCATATAACCGAGGTAGACCCGATAAAATACAGCCTCTTCTTCGAACGCTTTCTGAATCCGGAGCGTGTGTCAATGCCGGATATCGACGTTGATTTCTGCGTCAACCGCCGCGGCGAGGTCATCGACTACGTCAACCGCGTCTACGGGCATGATCATGTCGCGCAGATCGTGACCTTCGGCACCATGGCCGCGCGCGGCGCGATACGCGACGTCGGGCGCGCCCTGTCCGTCAGCTACGCGGAGACGGACGCCGTTGCAAAGCAGGTGCCGTCCGGCCCCAGCGCGCTGAACATCACGCTCGATGAGGCGATCAGCCTTTCAAAGCCGCTCAAGGAAATGTACCAGAGCGACCCGACGCTCAAGCACCTTATCGACGTCGCCAAGGCGCTGGAGGGTATGCCACGGCACGCGTCCACGCACGCCGCCGGCGTCGTCATCACGGAGAAGCCGGTGTATGAGTATGTACCGCTCTCGACGAACGACGGCAACCCCGTGTGCCAGTACCAGATGACGACGCTTGAGGAGCTGGGGCTTCTCAAGATGGACTTCCTAGGGCTAAGAAACCTCACCGTGCTTGACGACGCGGTCAAGCTCGTGCAGAAGACCGTTCCGGATTTCCGCATAGAGGACGCGCCGGAGGACGATAAGGCGACCTATGAGATGCTCGCCGCCGGACGCACGAGCGGCGTGTTCCAGCTTGAAAGCACGGGCATGACCGGCGTCTGCGTGGGTCTCAAGCCCAAGAGCATTGAGGACATCACCGCACTTATAGCGCTCTACCGCCCCGGCCCGATGGACTCGATACCGCGCTTTCTCGAGTGCTCCGTGCATCCGGAAAAAGTCAGCTACAAGCATGAGCTGCTGCGCCCTATCCTCTCCGTCACCTACGGCTGCATCGTGTATCAGGAGCAGGTCATAGAAATTTTCCGCCGCCTAGCGGGCTTCTCGCTCGGTCAGGCCGATATGATCCGCCGCGCGATGAGCAAAAAGAAGCACAAGGTCATCGATGCGGAGCGCGTCGCGTTCATTCATGGCGACCCGAGCCGCGGCATTGCGGGCGCTATCGCAAACGGCGTGCCGGAGAGCGTCGCCAACAGCATCTATGACGAGATACTGGACTTCGCAAGTTACGCCTTCAACAAGGCGCACGCGGTGAGCTATGCCATCGTCGCCTACCGCACGGCATATATGAAGCGGCACTATCCGCAGCAGTATATGGCGGCGCTGCTGACGTCCGTGCTTGAAAGCAGCACGAAGGTCGCGGAGTATATCGCGGAGTGCCGCGAGCTGGGCATAAAGCTGCTGCCGCCGGACGTGAACGAATCCGACGCGAACTTCACCGTCGCGGGGGAGAACATCCGCTTCGGCCTCGTTGCCATCAAGGGCATCGGCTGGGGCGCGATCGAGGAGCTCGTCGCCGAGCGGCACGAGAACGGGCTGTTCACAAGTTTTGAGGATTTCTGCAAGCGCATGTCCGGCAAGGAGCTGAACCGCCGAGCGGTGGAAAATCTCATCCGTGCGGGCGCATTCGACGGCATGGGCTATAAGCGCAAGGCGCTGCTTCAGATCGCGGGCGCGGTCATCGACAGCATAAGCCAGGCCGCGCGCGACAATATTGCCGGACAGTACGATCTCTTCGGTGATTTCGAGGCGCAGTCCGAGGCGTCGCCGCAGACGATACCGATGCCGAATGTCGAGGAGTTCAGTGCGCGCGACAAGATGATGATGGAAAAGGAAGTGACCGGCCTGTATCTGACCGGCCACCCGATGGATGAATATCGCGATGCCGTGCGCAAGGTAGGCGCGGTGCCGATCGGCACGATACTAGGCGACTTTGCTGCCGATGACGGGCCGCAGCGATTTTCAGACAATCAGTATGTCACCGTGGCTGGTATTATATCTTCAATGAGGACGCGCACCACGCGAAACAATTCGCTTATGAGCTATGTCCAGCTTGAGGACGACACCGGCACGATGGAAATGATAGCCTTTCAGAAGGTCATAGACACCTGCGGCTCGCTATTGCGAGAGAATAACGCCGTCATTGTGCGCGGACGCATCTCCGTGCGCGACGAGAAGGAGCCGCAGCTCATGGCGGACACGCTCTATAATATCGGCGACATGGCGTACATGCCGCGGGAGCGGAGTGCGCCGCGCGAAGAGATCAGGAAGGATCAGAAGCTGTGGGTAAAGCTCCCCGCGAGGGACGATCCGCGGCTGCACCGGATAGAGCTGCTGCTGACTATGTTCCCCGGCGAACAGCAGATGGTGATATTCTGCGAGCGGGAGCAGAAGCGGCTCGCCGCCCGCTGCGTTATCCACCGCGCCCTCGTGCAGGAGCTGCGCGACATGCTGGGCGACGGCAACGTCGTCGTAAAATAGAAGATAAGATCAGAACCGGCTGACGGAGGAATTTTCTCCGTCAGCCGGTTCTGTTATGCGTATATCCGCAGAGTCTCGTTATAGACCTTCATAATATCGTGCAGCACGTCAAACTGCTTGAAATCGTTGTGGTAGGCGATGTTTATCTCCCGCATCATGCTCAGATTCTCAACGGGCAGAACCGCTATCTTGCCCTTTTTCAGCTCGTCCAGACACACGCTTCTGGCGAGGATAGAGACTCCGAAGTCCCGCCGGATAAGATCCTTTATCGTCGCCATGTTGTCTATCTCAAGCACGACGTTGAAGTCGCTTATGCTCATGTTGTTGCTCTCAAGGTGGGCGACGAACAGGTTGCGCGTGTTGGAATCCGGCAGACGCAGGATCATGCGCTCCTTCTTCAGCTCGTTGAGCGTGATCATGCTCCGCTTTGCGAACGGGTGGTTTACCGACACCGCAAGCACGAGATAATCCGTATCGAGCAAAAGATAATGTATATTCGGGTCGGCTATCCGCCCCTCGACGATTGCGAGATCAAGCTCATAGGTGTTCAGCATAGTATAAAGATTACTTATAGTGTCAGTAATCATTTTAATGCTTATGCCCTCGTTTGCGGCGCAGTATTTGGCCAGCGCTTCGGCGATGGGGTTGCTCTCCGCCGTGTGCGTCACGCCTATTGTGAGATGCGTTGTCAGGCGGCGGCTGTCACGCAGATCCTGCCGCAGGTTATTGTACAGCCCAAGCATTTTCTTCGCGCATTTTACGACCTCTTCGCCCTGCTTTGTCACTACGAGCTGGCCGTTTATACGCTCAAAAATGCGCACGCCGAGTTCCTGCTCCAGCGCCTTTATATGCTGGCTGACGGCAGGCTGGGTGATGGACAACTGCTGCGCCGCCTTGGTATAGCTTTTTAGCTCCGATACTTTGAGCAGGGAGAGAAGCTTTTGATCAATCATACAAATTCACCATAAGATAATTTTATAGATATAAATAAAAATATAATTTGACTTTATGAGCCGGCTGAATATACTGGTAACATTCCAAGCAGCTTATGTCAAGGCAAATCAGGGGGGGCGATGCCGGTGAAGCCTGACAACGCAAAAAATCTATATACTTCACCGGCAATGCGCGCCGCGCTGAACCTGTACGGCCTGCGCAACGACGAGAGCGTCTGTACTGCCGAATTGCGGCTGGATAAGGAAGACCTGCTGCCGCGCGAGATAAGGCTGCTTTTGCTGAGATACAGAAAGGGTGAAGAGCTATGACGCTCTGCGAATACTTTAACGGCCAGTTTTCGCTGGCTCAGAATATTGATTTTTTCATACGCATACTTGCGGCCTGCTTCTGCGGCGCCTGCATAGGCTTTGAGCGGAGCAAGCGGTTCAAGGAGGCGGGCGTACGCACGCACATAATAGTCTGTTGTGCCGCCGCGCTCATTATGATAATCTCAAAATACGGCTTCGCCGACCTGACGGCGGCGGACGGCGCGGTCTACAATGGAACGCGCGGCGCTGACCCCGCGCGCGTGGCGGCGCAGGCGGTCAGCGGCATCAGCTTTCTCGGCGCGGGCGTGATATTCAAAAACGGCAACACCGTCAAGGGACTGACCACCGCTGCCGGCATCTGGGCGACGGCGGCCATAGGTCTCGCGGTAGGTGCCGGAATGTACTGGGTCGGGCTTTTCGTAACGCTGCTTATCGCGGTGTTTCAGATATCCATGCACCGCTTTACCGTCGGCGCGGATTCCTTCTGCACGAGCCGTGTGCAGTTCACGGTGTCGAATGGGGAGGAGTTTGCGGCGGAGCTGCAAACTCAGCTTGACAAGTGGCGTGCGCGCGTTGTGAGCAGCGAACTGAGCCGCGACGGAGACGGAAACCTGTGCTATGACCTGACGCTGAAAACGGCGCATTGCATCGAGCTTGACGATATAATGCAGTTTATGACCGAACATAAAGAGATAATCCGCGCTGAGGGGGTGCCGGTGGCGTAGCCGGCTCGGCTGGAGGGAAAGGAGCCGCGCATGGAGCCGCAAGTGAATTATGACCAGCGATACAGCGGGCTTCTGACCGTTTACAGGCTTCGCAGCTTTGCCGCGGCGGCCGTGGAGCTGAGCCTGACGGCCTCGGCGGTCTCCAAGCAGATACGCTCCCTTGAAAGCGATCTTGGCCGCCCGCTGTTTATCCGCAGCGGCAGCAGGCTTATTCCAACCAGAGCCTGCGAAGCGATAGTGCCGTTCGCGGAGAAAATAGATGCCCTGTGCGTCCGGATGCAGCAGGAGCTGGCCTCAACGGATCGCAGTGTCCGCCACCTCGTCGTCGGGGTGACGCCGAGCGCGGAGAGCAGCGCGATCTCGCAGGTGTTGACCCGGTACGCGTCGGAGCATAATGATACGCAGATAACGATAGTGTCAGAGGGCAGTGCGGCGCTGCATGACATGCTTCAGGCCGGGGCGATAGATCTGGCGGTCGTTGACGGCGGCTTCAGCGCAGACGGCTTCAATTCGATACTGCTCGACACGGATCACCTTGTAGTCGCGGTATCGAACGAAAATCCGCTTTCCGAGAAAAGCTTTGTGCGCCTGTCCGAACTGCGGCATGAACGGCTCATCCTGTGCGCGCCCGGCTCCGGCACGAGGAATCTTTTTGAGGCACATCTGAAAAGCGCCGGTATGCAGATCGGCCAGTTCAATGTGATGATGGAACTGGACAGCATATCGACGATAAAAAAGCTCGTCGGCGATAACTATGGCGTGTCGGTGCTGCCGAACAAGGTGTGCGCCCGCGATGCGGAAGCGGGGCGCTTTCGCATAAAGCCGATAGCGGACATGAACATGGCGCGGCAGATACATATGTTTTACCGGCCGGAGCTCCGCTGTGAAGAGCTGTTGGGCGATATACAAAGACTGTATTATGAGGTTATGAGCAATTAAAAAACCGACAGAACGCAAGCTCTGTCGGTTTTGACTTATTTCAGCTCGTAGAGCTTGGAGTATTTCTCCTCCAGATAGCTCAGGTAGTAATCCGGGTTCAGGCTCTCGCCGGTGATGTGGCGTATCCACTCGTCGGGATCCATGACGGACGCGCAGGAGAACACGTACTCGCGCAGCCAATCCGCGACCTTGCTCAGCTCGCCGCGCTCGACGGCGGCGAACACGTCGAAGTCCTTCTGCATCGTGCGCAGGATCTGCACGCCGTAGGCGTTGCCGAGCGCGTAGGATGGGAAGTAGCCGAACATGCCCGTCCAGTGGACGTCCTGAAGGCAGCCGTCCGCGTCGTTCGGCACGTCGATGCCGAGGTATTCTTTATATTTCGCGTTCCACAGCGCGGGGATCTTGTCGACCGTGATATCGCCGTTTATGAACGCCTTCTCCAGCTCGTAGCGGATGAGGATGTGCAGGCTGTATGTCAGCTCGTCGGCCTCGGTGCGGATAAGGCTGGGGCGGGCGATGTTGACGGCTTCGTACAGCTCGCGCTCGCTCACGTCGGACAGGTTGCCGCTTATCTCAAGCAGCTTCGGATATACAAAGTGGATGAACGCCTCGCTGCGGCCTATGAGGTTTTCGTAGAAGCGGGAGATCGTCTCGTGCATGGCGTTGGACATGGCGTTCGCGGCGTGGTTGGCGTAGAACTCCTGCGGCTCGTTCTGCATGAACAGCGCGTGGCCGCCCTCGTGCAGCGTGGAGAAAATGTTTGATATGAAGTTGTCCTCGAAATAGTGCGTCGTGACGCGGACGTCATTCGCGCCGAAGTTCGTCGTGAAGGGGTGCTCGGTCGTCATAAGCACGAGCGCGCTCTCGCGCAGCCCCTCTATCCGGAGCAGGTACTTCGAGAATGCCTCCTGCTCAGGGATCGGGCAGCTGCGTGTCAGGAAATCCTCGCGGATGGGCTTGCCCTCGGCGACGATGCGCTTCATCAGCGGCACGATGCGCTCCTTCAGCGCGCCGAAGAACGCGTCGAGCTGGACGTGGTCGTTACCCTTCTCGTAATCGTCGAGCAGAGAGTCGTAATATGTGGGCTTCTTCTCGTCGCGCAGGTCTATGCTGCGGCGGGTGAAGTCGATGAGCGTGGCCATCGAGTCGCGGTAGAGCGAGAAGTCGGCGGCTTTCTTGGCCGCGAGCCATTCGCCGTAGGCCTTGCTGGAAGCAAGATTCATCTCGTAGGCAAACTTTGCGCTCTCGTTCTTGGACTTGATATACTCGTCATATTTGTGCTCGACCGCCTTTTTCTGCACCTCGGTCAAGCCCTCGGAATCCTCGTGCAGCTCGCAGATGAGCTTCACGTACTTTTTGGAGTGCATCAGCTTGTGGAACTGGCGTCCGATGGTCGCCATATCCTCACCGGCCTGCGCGATGCCCTCTTCGGGCGCGCAGCACTCCATATCGAAACTGACCTTGCCGATGCAGCGGGCATAGGCTTCCATCTCGTCGAGCAGCGCAAAGAGCTGCTTAAGCTTTTTCCGGTTATTCTTTGCGTTATCCATGTTATATCTCCTTGTCAACTGATACTACTTGTTCTCACCTGAGAAATACTGGCACAGATGGCGCAGACAGCACTCTGCGCAGTTCGGCTTGCGCGCATCGCACACGGCGCGGCCGTGCAGCACGATGCAATGGCAGAAGTCGGACGAGTGCTCCGGCGGAAGTATCTTCCGCAGCTCCATCTCAATCTTGACCGGATCCTTCAGGTTATCCACAAGCCCCAGCCGGTTCGAGATACGGATGCAGTGCGTATCGACGACCGTGGAGCCGGGCACCTTGAACACATCGCCGAGAATCAGATTTGCCGTTTTCCTGCCGACCCCGGGCAGCGCGGTCAGCTCCTCCATAGTCCGCGGCAGCTCGCCGCCGTATTTCTCGAGCAGAACGTTTGCGCAGGCGACGATGTCCCGCGCCTTCGCGCGGTAGAATCCGCAGGAGTGGACGTATCTCTCGACCTCCTCGACGTCCGCGGCGGCGAAGGCCTCAAGCGTCGGGAAGCGCTCGAACAGCGCGGGGGTTATCTTGTTCACGCGCTCGTCCGTGCACTGCGCGGCGAGCCGCACCGAAAACAGCAGCTCGTAGTCCTTGCGCCAGTCGAGCGTGCAGTCCGCCTGCGGATACTCGGCCAGCAGAAGCCGCACTATTTCGTTTACCTGCTCCTGTGTGCGCATAAGCTTACCTCTTATTTTTATAATAGTATAATAGTAATGGTCAGTAAAAAAGCAAAGTCGGCGCGGCTTTATCGCGCCGACTTTTATTGATTTATCTGCTTGCAGTGACGGTTCCGCTGGCGACTATGTCGGTCAGGTCAACGTCGCTGTACTTTCCGCCGAAGTGCCATGTGACACTCAGCGGCAGGCTGATGGACTCGCCGGAGGAGATGTTCACGGTGAAGGTCTTGCTGCCGAAGGGGGTGTTCAGCGCGCTCTTGCCGTCGTAATCCACGGCGGGGCTGGCCATGGTCGCGGTGCTGCCGTTGAGATCAACGGTGACTGCGCCGGGAACCTCAACGAGATGCAGGCTGTAAGAGTCAAGGCTGACCTTGACCGTTACCTCGGCCTGAGAACCGCTCACGGAGCTGATGCTCCAGTCAACGCGGATGTTCATCGGCACACCCGTGTTGGAAGAGAAGCTGCCGGAATTGAGAAGCTTGTTAGGCTCCGGAGTCGGCGCGGGGGTGGGAGTGGGCGTAGGAGTGGGCGTCGGCGTCGGGGTAGGCGTGGGAGCCGAGGACGGCGTCGGGGTCGTCGCCGTGCCGGTGCTGCCGGAGCTGCTGCCGTCGCCGGTCGTACCGCCTGCGTTCGGCGTGACGACGACTATCTGCGGCTCCATCGAACCTGATACGTCGGCAGCCGGAGGTTCGGCCGCAGTATCCTTGCTTGTCAGCCAGAAGCAGATGAGCGCAACGGCCAGAAGGAAAAATACTATGAACAAAACCGCGGCAAATTTGCCTTTTTTCATTATTGATTCAGTCCTTTCATTAGGAGTGATCACAATTATACAGCAAAAGGCGAAAAATGTCTACCATGGGCGGCGCGGACAGGTGTGAATTATGTTTCTTAAGGGGCGGCGCGGGTGGAACGCGGCACGCCATATTTTGGCGTGCCGGTGCATTCTGCCCACAATATACAGATGGCACATGATGAAACGACCGATCTTTTGTCAAAAATGCCTCATTTGGTTGACAAGTTGTGGCAGTTGGTGTAAAGTCTTAAAAAAATAAGATATTCGTTGGACTGCGGCCTGACGGTTCTATTGCAGCATGTTTCCGGTAAGAAGCGACCGGTTGAAGGGAGTTGATTCACATCGACGTGATTGAGGAGACTACGGTAGAGAGTTATACTCCTGCCGCGGTGATTCTTCCTTATGAGGTAACAGGAGAATACTATGTGGAGGAGCGCTGGGCGAGCTTGACGCTAAGCCGGTATACTCCTTTTTTAAGCGCTTTTTTGATATAGTGCTTTCGCTTTTCGCACTTATCGTGCTGCTTATCCCGATGCTTATCATAGCGGTCATTGTAAAGCTGACCTCGCCAGGAAGCGTCCTGTATAAGCAGGAGCGGCTCGGCAAGGACGGCGTGAGCTTTGAGATAATAAAGTTCCGTTCGATGTACGCCGACGCTGAGAATAACGGCGCGCAGTGGTCCGACGGCGAGAACGACGAGCGGATAACCCCGTTCGGCAAGTTCCTGCGGCGTACCAGAATGGACGAGCTGCCTCAGTTCGCGCAGATACTGACCGGTAAGATGAGCCTTGTCGGCCCGCGACCGGAGCGCGAATGCTTCTACGAAAAGTTCGAGACCTACATACACGGCTTCAGCGAGCGTCTGAAGGTCAAGCCGGGACTCACAGGGCTGGCGCAGGTCTCCGGCGGTTACGATCTGCGGCCGGAGGAGAAGGTAGTGTACGATATCGAGTACATAAAGAAGCGCTCGCTTTGGCTCGACCTGAAATGCATACTGCTCACAGTGCGCATAATCTTTTCTCATAATGGAGCAAGATAAATGACGGACAGCACCATCCGGTGTGTCATATAATAAAACCTGAACTTAGAGTTCAGGTTTTATTTTTGCATGCAAAAAGAGCAAGGTGAATTATACTATCAAGTGCAACAGTAAAAAAAGAAAAGAAGTTCATACAAATCTCTGGTAGAATGTAATTACCACAAAAACAAAAAACCAAAAGGAGATCCGTATATAGCCGTAAAGAAGCCGGACACTGGGAAGCGGACACGGTAGTAAGCGGTCAGGGAAAAAGCAAGGCTTGCTTTGCAACCTTGGCAGAGCGCAAGACACGGTTTTATATAGCGGTCAAAATGCCCGACCGAAGAGCCGAGACCATGGAGAATGCCATTGTTTCCGTGCTCTCACAATTTCCTCCGCAGTTGGTAAAGACGATAACCTGCGACAGAGGGACGGAGTTTGCAAATTGGCGAAATATTGAGAAACGGCTGGGCTGCGAAGTGTACTTTACAGATCCGTACTGCGCGTGGCAGATGGGCACGAATGAAAACTCAAACGGTTTGCTTCGAGAGTTTTACCCGAAGGGCAGAAACCTCTCCCGTGTTGCTCCAGCCACGCTAAAACGAAACCTGGCGCTTATTAACGCCAGGCCTCGTAAGGTTCTTAATTTCCGCTCTGCTCAGGATTTGTGAGTCTTTGAACTCTCTTCCTGTTGCACTTAGTTTGACAATTCGCTACGTGTATCTATTATTACTTGTTCTCCATGTTTACGGCGCCGGAGAGGTCAACGGAGGTGGAACCTTCGTCTTCCTGCTCGAAGACGTAGTCTTTGCCGGGGAGGATCGCGTTGAGGCCGATGCCGACGATGGAGGCGACAGCGAGGCCGGAGAGACTCACGATGCCGATCTGGATGCTGCCGGAGTAGCTGATGCCGATCGCAAGAACGAGTATGAGCGCGGCGACGATGACGTTTCTGGTGTTGGTGAAGTCGACCTTGTTCTCAACAACGTTGCGCACACCGACTGCGGAGATCATACCGTAGAGGATGAGGGACACGCCGCCGATGGTCGCGGTGGGCATTGCGGAGACGAGAGCAGCAAACTTCGGGCAGAAGGAGACGAGGATCGCGAAGCAGGCTGCGATGCGGATGACGCGGGGGTCGTAGACCTTGGACAGCGCGAGGACGCCGGTGTTTTCACCGTAGGTGGTGTTCGCGGGGCCGCCGAAGAGTGCTGCCAGGGAGGTTGCCAGACCGTCGCCGAGGAGGGTGCGGTGGAAGCCGGGGTCAGACATGAAGTTCTTGCCGACGGTGGAGGATATTGCGCAGATGTCGCCGATGTGCTCGACCATGGTGGCGAGGGACAGGGGGACTATGGTGAAGACCGCGGACCAGAGCAGAGAGGAGTCAACCTCGCCAGCGAAGAGGCCGAACACGGTGTGGTTCCAGTGAACGGGAAGGCCGATCCATGCTGCGTTGGAGACTGCTTCGGAGACGGCAGCGCGCTCTGCGGGGTCAACGATGAGTGCGAAGATGTAGGAGCCGAGGACGCCGAGGAGGATGGGGATGATCTTGGTCATGCCCTTGCCCCACATATTGAAGCCGATGACGATCGCGATGGCAACGATGGCGACGAGCCAGTTGGCCTTGCAGTTATTGATAGCGGAGGAGGAGAGGGTCAGGCCGATGGCGATGATGATGGGGCCGGTGACGATGGGCGGGAAGAAGCGCATGACTTTCTTGACGCCGAAGGTCTTGAAGAGGACGGAGAGAATAACATACATCAGACCTGCGATAAGAACGCCGAAGCATGCATAGGGCAGGAGCGCGTTGTCATAAATCGGGCTGCCGTCAGCTGCCGCGCCGATGGTGCGGATGGCGTTGTAGCCGCCGATGAAAGCGAAGGAACTGCCGAGGAAGGCCGGAACCTTGCCGCCGGTGAGCAGGTGGAAAAGCAGGGTGCCGATACCGGCGAAAAGAAGCGCGGTAGCGACGTCAAGTCCGGTCAGAGCCGGAACAAGCACGGTGGCGCCGAACATGGCGAACATGTGCTGGAGGCCGAGCAGCAGCATCTTGGGGGTGCCAAGCTGGCGTGCGTCGTAAATGGGGCCGTCGATGGTGGTTTTCTTGTTCATTCAATTTACCTCTCTCAGTAGATTTTTTAATTGAACCATCTATATAAAGCGGCGTTTGCCGCAATATACCGTATTAAATTAATCCGCAATATCCATCAGGAACACGCCGGTCTCGCCGTCGTATTCCGGAAGGCGAACCTCAACAAGCTCGCTTCTGGAGGTGGGGATGTTCTTGCCGACGTAATCGGCGCGTATCGGCAGTTCGCGGTGCCCGCGATCCACCAGCACGGCAAACTGTATCGTTTTCGGCCTGCCGCAGCTGAAAACAGCCTCGATCGCGGCGCGCGCGGTGCGGCCGGTGTACAGCACGTCGTCCACGAGCACAACGTCCCTGCCTGTCACGTCGAACGGAAGCTCCGTGCGTCGCACAAGCGGCGTGTCGGCCAGGGTGCTCAGATCGTCGCGGTAAAAGCCAATGTCGATGCTGCCGCAGCTGGGGTCAACGCCCTCGATTTTCTCAATATTGCGGCGGATGATCTGGGCGATAGGCTCCCCACGGCGGCGGATGCCGACCAGAACCACATTGTCAACGCCCTTGTTCTTTTCAGTTATCTCGTGAGCAATGCGCATGAGCGCGCGGTTGAGCGCGGCCTCGTCCATTATCTGAGCTTTGAGCTTCATCTACGATCCCTCCGGGCAACAAAAAATCTTGCTGGCAGAACCGGCAAGACACACAAATATGCAGGCGCGCAACACGCCTGTACCATATGAGCGATTTTGCCGGCGTCTCTGCACCGTGGCTTAAAAATCTCTTATCGCTTGGATTATACGGTAAGCGTGTCGAAAAAGCAAGAGCTTTTTTGCTGTTCGGAGCTTTGTACAAGACTCAGCGGCACACCTAAAGCCGGTTTGTGAAAATACACAAGTCCACCCGGACCGGCTCCGGATGGACTTATACTCGTATATCACATGGCGTCGATATAGCTGCACGCGGCGAGGGCGGCGACGGAACCGTCGGCGCAGGCGGTGGTGAGCTGGCGCACGGATTTGCGGCGGCAGTCACCCGCGACAAACACGCCGGGCGTCCTGGTGCGGCAATCCTCGCCGGAGTCGGCGTAGCCCGCGGCGTCAAGCTCCATGAAGTCGGAGAAAATGGCGTTATCCGGCTCATGCCCGACGGCGACGAACAGCCCGTCAAGGCTTATCTCGCGCCGCCCGCCGGGATGGCGCACGGCGATGCCGCGCAGCTCCGTATCGCCAAGCAGCTCTTCGACCGTGGAGTCGAGGATGAACTCGACGTTATCCTTGGCTTCGAGCGCCTTTACGAGCTTTTCTTCGCCGCGGAAGCTGCCGCGGCGGTGGATAAGATAGACCTTGCGGCAGGTCTCGCTCAGGAGCATAGCGTCCTGAAGCGCGCTGTTGCCGCCGCCGTTGACCGCCACGTCGCGCCCCTTGTAGAATGCGCCGTCGCACACCGCGCAGAAGCCGACGCCGTTCCCGACCAGCTCCTCCTCATGCTCAAGCCCGAGCATTCTGGGCTTCGCGCCGGTTGCGATGATGAGAGCCTTCGCCTCAAATTCCGCGCCGGACTCGCAGCGCACGAGCTTGCTGCTGCCGCGATCCTCGACGGATACGACCTCCTCCAGCTCGACCTCCGCGCCCTGCTCCATGGCCTGCTCAAGCAGCCTGTCGCCAAGCTCGGTGCCGCTTATGGAGACGACGGTCGGGAAATTTTCAACTTTCGGCGACCACGTGATCTGCCCGCCGAACGCGGCCTTCTCTATCACCAGCACCGTTTTTCCGGCGCGGCAGGCGTATGTTGCCGCGGTAAGCCCCGCAGGGCCGCCGCCAACTATAATTATATCGTACATAGCTATAACTCCTGTATGCAATGAATACGCCCCGGCGAACCGGGGCGTATTCTGTTTTAGATCAGGTCACTGTGCGAGGAACTGCTTTATCGCGGGAGCACCGGCGTACTTCTCAAAGTCGGTGCCGTTGGTGACGACGAGGGTCGGCGCCTGCTTGACTCCGTAGCTCAGCGCCAGCTCTGCGTTCTCATCGGCCATCAGCTTCTCATACTTGAAGCCGGCCTTATCGAGATACGAGCAGGCGATGCGGCAGTTGGGGCAGGTGGGAGTGGCGAAAAGGATCGCTCTCGCGCCGCCGTGGGACTCATCGTGATGCTCCTCGGCCTTCGGCGCGTCATGCTCGATGGGGCCGTTGTGGGTGAGCTTGGAGGTGCCGATGTTGTACTCGCGGCGCTCCTTGTACTCCTGCGTCTTGCCTGCGTTCCAGTTCTGGACGGGGCGGTAGTAGCCGGTGATGCGGCTGTAGACCTCGGCGTCCTCACCGCAGTGGGGGCACTTGAACTGCTCGCCGCTCAGATAGCCGTGATTCTTGCAGACGGAATAGGTCGGGGAGAGGGTGTAGTACGGGAGCTTGTAGTTCTCAGCAATCTTGCGGACAAGATTTGCTGCGGCCTCCCAGCTCGGCAGCTTCTCGCCGAGGAAGGCGTGGAACACGGTGCCGGAGGTGTAGCGGGTCTGGAGATCGTCCTGAATGTCGAGCGCGGCGAAAATATCGTCCGTGTAGCCGACAGGCAGGTGAGAGCTGTTGGTGTAGTACGGGGTTCCGCCCGGCTCGGCCGCGGTGATGATGTCGGGGTAAAGCTCGACGTCGTGCTTGGCGAGACGGTAGGAGGTGGACTCGGCGGGGGTAGCTTCGAGGTTATACAGGTCGCCGTACTGTTCCTGATAATCGCTCAGGCGCTCGCGCATATGGTCGAGAACCTGCTTGGTGAACTCCTGACACTCGGGATGGGTCATATCCTTGCGGATCCACTTGGCGTTGAGACCGGCTTCGTTCATGCCGACAAGGCCGATAGTGGAGAAGTGGTTATCAAAGGTGCCGAGGTAGTACTTGGTGTATGGATAAAGGCCTGCGTCAAGGAGCTTGGTGATGACGGTGCGTTTGATCTTGAGGGAGCGGGCGGAGAGATCCATCATCTTGTCGAGACGGGCGTAGAAGTCCTTCTCGTCCTTCGAGAGATATGCCAGACGCGGCATGTTGATGGTCACGACGCCGACGGAACCGGTGCTCTCGCCGGAGCCGAAGTAGCCGCCGGACTTCTTGCGCAGCTCACGCAGGTCGAGACGGAGACGGCAGCACATCGAGCGCACATCGCTCGGCTCCATGTCGGAGTTGATGTAGTTGGAGAAGTAGGGAGTACCATACTTCGCGGTCATCTCGAAGAGCAGCTTATTGTTTTCAGTGGGCGACCAGTCGAAGTCGCGGGTGATGGAGTAGGTCGGGATCGGGTACTGGAAGCCGCGGCCGTTCGCGTCGCCCTCGATCATTATCTCGATGAAGGCCTTGTTGACCATGTCCATCTCTTTCTTGCAGTCGCCGTAGGTGAAGTCCATTTCCTTGCCGCCGACTATCGCGGGCTGATCCTTGAGGTCAGCGGGGACGGTCCAGTCGAGGGTGATGTTGGAGAACGGAGCCTGAGTGCCCCAGCGGGACGGGGTGTTCACGCCGAAGATGAAGGACTGGATGCACTGCTTGACTTCCTTCTGGGTCAGGTTATCGACGCGGACGAAGGGGGCGAGATAGGTGTCAAACGAGGAGAAAGCCTGGGCACCAGCCCACTCGTTCTGCATGATGCCGAGGAAGTTTACCATCTGGTTGCAGAGGGTGGAGAGGTGGCTCGCGGGGGAGGAGTTGATCTTGCCGGGGATGCCGAGACCCTGCTGGATCAGCTGCTTGAGGCTCCAGCCGGCGCAGTAGCCGGTGAGCATGCTCAGGTCGTGCAGGTGAATGTCGCAGTTGCGGTGTGCGTCGGCGATCTCCTGATCGTAGACCTCGCTGAGCCAGTAGTTGGCGGTGATGGCGCCGGAGTTGGAGAGGATAAGTCCGCCGACGGAGTAGGTGACGGTGGAGTTCTCCTTGACACGCCAGTCGAGAGCGCCGAGGTACTTGTCCACGGTGTCCTTGTAGTCAAGGTAAGTGGACTTCATGTTGCGCAGCTTCTCGCGCTGCTTGCGGTAGAGTATGTAGGACTTGGCGACTGCCTCGTAGCCGCCGCGGGAGAGCACTGCCTCAACGCTGTCCTGTACGTCCTCAACGGCGATGAGGCCGTCCTTTATCTTGGGCAGAAAGTCCGCAGAGACCTTCAGCGCCAGAAAATCAATAATGCTGTCGTTATATTCGGTGCCGGTGGCATCGAACGCCTTTTTGATGGCGGCGGCTATTTTATTGATGTCAAAATCAACTATCTTTCCGTCACGCTTGATTACCTGATACATATCTTATCCTCCTATACTTTGTATCTTAAACTCCCCGCACCTGCACCGACGGCACATACTGCGCCGCGGCATCGGCAAGAGAGTGCATTTCCTTCTCGTCATACGCGCTCAGGCCGTCTATCGCAATAATATGGCCGGAGTCCTTGAATTGCTGGAGATAATATTCCTTTGCGCCTGCTATCCACTTCGCCGTGCCCACGATGCTCTCGCGCGTGTGCAGCCCGCGGACGACGGTCGTGCGGAATTCGTAGTCCACAGTCCCGCCCAGCAGGAAGTCCTTTGAGCGTTCTATTGCGCCGATGTCGAGCGTATCAAGCCCGACGGTCTTCGCGTAAAGCTCCGGCGAATTTTTTATGTCCATCGCCACTCGGTCGACAAGTCCTGCGCTGACGACGTCCATCAGCCGCTCAGGGAAGGTGCCGTTCGTGTCGAGCTTTATCATAAAGCCCAGCGCGCGGACCTTTTCGAGAAACGACGGAAGATCCTTGTGCAGCAGCGGCTCGCCGCCGGTTATCGCAACGCCGTCCAGCACGCCCTGACGCTTCCTCAGAAAGCTCAGCACCTGCTCCTCATCCGTGTCCTGCCCAACAAGCTCCGGCAGCACGAGAGGGGCGTTGTGGCAGAAAGGGCAGCGGAGATTGCAGCCCGGCGTGAACACGGTACACGCGACCTTGCCGGGGTAATCCAGCAACGTGAGCTTTTGCAGTCCGGATATTAGCATAACGCGGCCTCCCTTCGCCCAATTCTTATGTCCATGCAGTATAATACAGTCATATGCTGCTCTTGTCAAGAGTAAATCACAAGATATTGAAACTTTAACCGGCGTGTAACCGAATTGACCACAAAATATAGTGCCGAGGAGCGGCTGACCCGCCTCCCGGCACCGAGGGCTATTTTATATCAAGCTTCAAGGATTTTCAAGAGGAAAAACACATTCGGCGCATTTTTTGTCAATGCTGCACATTTTTTGCCTGTTCCAATTTACGTTCGCGGCGATTTCTGACATCATCGCCCATAGGCTTGATGTCGCCCGCCTTTTGCAGCGCCCACTTTGTAAGCATCGGGCCGACAAGCTCATAAATAAGCACGGCGAACAGCACGATATTTCGTATCAGCGCGCCGTCCTCAGGCAGGGTGGACGCCGTGACACACATGCCCAGCGCGACGCCGGCCTGCGGCAGCAGCGTGATGCCGAGGTATTCGACGATGTTCTTATTGCAGCGCATGAGCTTTGCGGATTCGCGCGCGCCGATATACTTACCGGCAGAGCGGGCAAGCATATAGATTATGCCGACGAGCACCGAGGCAAGCTCCTTGAATACGCCCAGCTCCAGCTCTGCGCCGGAGATGACGAAGAACAGCACCATGAGAGGGCCTGTCCAGCGGTCGGAGTTCTCCATGATCTCTTCGGAGAGCGGGCAGAGGTTGCAGAACACGCTGCCGAGCATCATGCACACCAGCAGCGACGAGAAGCCCAGCGTCACGGGGCCGATCTTCACGCTTATCATCGACAGCGCGACCGTCAGGAACACGAAGCTTATGGTTATGGCAAGGCGGTTTGTGTTGGAGTTAAAGAGCTTTTCGATCTGGGTCATAACCCAGCCCGCGACTGCGCCGAGGAGCAGGGAGGCGGTAATCTCGATTATCGGGTTTGCGACAATGGTGTAGAGGTCGACAACGCCGCTGCTCAGCGCCTTGGCGATGCCGAAGGACACTGCGAACAGCACGAGGCCGACCGCGTCGTCCAGCGCGACTATCGGCAGCAGGAGGTCAGTGAGCGGCCCCTTGGCCTTGTACTGGCGCACGACCATGAGCGTCGCGGCCGGAGCAGTCGCGGCGGCGATGGCACCGAGGGTTATCGCGGCGGGGACGGTCAGTACGTCGGGGCGGATAAAGTGGAATATCAGCAGCGCGATATCGACCAGCACCGTCGCGGTCACGGCCTGAAGAATGCCGACGACAAGCGCCTGCTTGCCGGTTTCCTTGAGCTGCGACAGGCGGAACTCGTTGCCTATCGAGAAGGCGATGAAGCCGAGCGCGACGTCGGATATAAGCCCGACGCCCTTCAGCTCCTCGTAGCTTTCAAAGCCGATGCCGGGGATGCCCAGCGCACCGATGAAGCAGGGGCCGATCAGAACGCCCGCAATGAGGTAAGCCGTCACGTCGGGCAGATGTGTTTTCTTGAGAAGTCGGGTCATCATAAGCCCGGCAAACATTGCGATGGCAAGGGATAATAATGCTTTCATATATCTCATCTCCAAACTGCGATATTATACAGCATCCGCGGGCTTTTTTCAATAATAAACAGGCAGGAAATTTCAGATTTTCCTGCCTGTTTTTTGTGTAAAAGTTATATCCGTACCGGCGTTACCAGCGGTAACCGCAGTTGAAGCACCGGTATGACTTGCCGAGAGACGGACTGTTGAGTCCGCCGCCGACCACAGTACCCAGACCGGTGGAATCCATCCACCTTTCTGCCTCGCCTATTGGCGCAACTCTCTCCGAGCCGCAGGTGGGGCATTTTGGCTTGTGCTTTGCGCGGTAGTCCATCTCGGCCTTCACCTCGCGTATCTTCCGGTCTATGAGTCGGGCTTCATCTTTTAGCTTGAACTCGCGCTCGCGCAGCTCACGTTCTCTTTTGTCGGCAAATTCTTTTGCTTTCTTTTCTTTGTAGGCTTCAAAATCGGTACAAGCCAGCTGATATTCGGCTTTTTCTTCTTCGTGAGGATAGTTGATTTCAGACACAATAAAACCCATAATAATACCTGCAATTAATAAAATGCCGCCTAAAATTATCACAGCTATTGCAGAGGCTTCATCCTCTAAGAAAAAGATCGGAGCTATCACCATTAATAGTCCGCATATGATGAGTGCTTTAATAAATGTTATCTTAACTTTATACTCTTTCTCTGGATCTTCTATCATAGGTACATCTGCTTTGAAAGCTTCAACTTCTTTTTCCAAATCAGCGCGCGCCTGCGCGATTCGCTGTGATTCGGCGCGCTGCATCTCCGGCAACGCAGCTTTCATACGGTTGAGTTCTTCGAGTGAATTTGGAAGATTTTCATATTTCATTTCTGCACTCCATCCTTCCCACGATTTTTCCTGCTCGGCTTAGGGCATTTTGCGTCCTTTGGAATGTGCCAAGGGCTGCCTTTGGCGTCGTGCGTCGCTTCCGGAATCAACCCCTCCCGACACCATTTACTGATAAGCGACTGGCTTACTCCCCATCTTTCCGAAGCTTCTTTGGTTCCCATTGAATCTGCCATATTTACACCTTCTCTGTAATATAAAATGATATCAAATAAGCAATCATATTGTAGTATATTACGCAAGCGTTTGTCAACCTATAATTTACATAGATTGCGAGGTGTTTTTATGGGTAAGGAGCCTTTGGTCATTAAAAAACGCGGCGAGGACGGAAACAAGATAATCACGGTGCGCATAAAAGAGGATATTCTGAAGGAGCTGGACAGGATAGCGGGAGAGAGCAATTACTCCCGCAACGAGCTTATAAATATCATTCTGGACTATGGCGTACACAATATTGAGATACAGTAACCGCATCTTGTACCACTGAGGGTACAGGACGCAAAAAGCGCGTGATTGCAAAAATCACGCGCTTTTATACTATATTATAATAGGATTCAGCCCTTATGCGGCCTTCTTGCTCTCGACACTGCGGATGACGAACAGCGTCGCTATCGTGAGCACCGCGCCGACGGCGATGCAGATGAGGGCGTTCTGGACAAAACCGGCGACGACGTAGGTCACGAAGCTGACTGCCGCGACGGTGATGACATAGGGAAGCTGAGTGGAGACATGCGTGAGGTGATCGACCTGCGCACCGGCAGAGGCCATGATGGTCGTGTCGGAAATGGGGGAGCAGTGGTCGCCGCAGACAGCGCCCGCGCAGCAGGCGGAGATGCCGATTATCAGCAGCTCGCTGGAGGTGGGGAAGATCGCGGTCGTGATGGGGATGAGGATGCCGAAGGTGCCCCAGGAGGTGCCGGATGCGAAGGCGAGGATGCAGGCCACGACGAAGATGACCGCGGGCAGCAGGCTGTAAAGTCCGCTGGAAGCGCCGTACATGAGGTCACGGACGAATTCCGCCGCGCCGAGATTGCTGGTCATGGTCTTGAGGGAGACCGCGAGGGTCAGAATGATGATCGGGGGAACCATGGCGATGAAGCCCTTGGGGACGCAGGACATCGCGTCCTTGAAGCTGATGACACCGCGCGCGACAAGGTAGATAACGATGAGAACGAGGGAGATTATGCCGCCCCAGGGAAGGCCGACAAAGGCGTTGGTGTTGCCGAAGGCGCCGATGAAGTCGCCCGCAAATTCGGTGCTGCCGGAGGGATCTGCGCCGAAGAAGCCGCCTACATAGAGCATGCCTATGGTGCAGGTGATTATCAGGACGAGCACGGGGAGCACGAGGTCGATAACGCGGCCCTTGGGGTTTGCGGCTTCATCCTCGCTGCCGGCAAGGCCGCCGAGATCGCCGTTGAGCTGGGCGCTCATCTCGTGGATGCGCATGGGGCCGTAATCGAACTTCATGCAGGCCAAGGCCACGATGAACACGAGAGTCAGCAGAGAGTAGAAGTTATAGGGTATCGCCTTGATGAACAGCTCGATGCCGCTGTAGCCCGCGTTGAGGTCTGCCGCGACGCCGGAGACGGCGGCTGCCCAGGAGGAGATCGGGGCTATCATGCAGACGGGCGCGGCGGTCGCGTCGATGAGATATGCGAGCTTGGCGCGGGAGACGCGGTGTCCATCAGTCACCGGCCGCATGACCGAGCCGACGGTCAGGCAGTTGAAATAGTCGTCAATGAAGATCAGAACGCCGAGGACGAAGGTCGCGAGTATTGCGCCGACGCGGGTCTTGATGTGGGTCTCTGCCCAGCGGCCGAACGCCGCCGAGCCGCCGGACATATTGACAAGTGCGACGATTATTCCAAGCAGAACAAGGAAAAGGAATATGCCTGCGTTGTCTGCAATAGCGGCGATCAGGCCGTCGTTGAGAGCGGTGTCAAGGGTACCGATGGGAGAGAAGCCGGCGCAGAACATTGCGCCGATTAGGACGCCGATGAAGAGCGAGGAATAGGCTTCCTTGGTTATAAGTGCGAGGACGATTGCGATGATTGGCGGCAGAAGCGCCCAGAAGGTTCCGTACATAATATGTACCTCCAAAATAAAAAAATCATGAACAGAGCAGATACTGTTCATGACCTAAATATCATAGTCGGTACATAGTCCTGACAGCTCTCCGCTTACGCGACAGTCCGGCGGATATTCTCCGACGACCCAGGCATATCCGTTCGGGAACCGGATACCCTTCGGCGGCGACCCCTTTCGCTCCACGCTTCCCTGCGTTTTTCCGGAGCTACTCTTGATAACCGCACCTCTATCATACTTTGTTCAGTTGAGCTTATTATAGCCGCCGAAATCGGTTTGTCAACAGGGAATATTCATTTTCGTGATTTTTCCCGTTTAATTAACTGCAATAAAGTGATATTATATACATATAATACAATCAAGAGGATGTTTAAATGGCCAAACTCTTTGATTTTACGATAAAAAACGGCGCCGCGGGTGGATTCGGAATGTTCAGCGCGGCGCATTTTGCATGGCTTGCGGTGCTCCTCGCGGCGGGGGGCGGCGTGTGTCTGGCGTATAAAAATGCGGATGAAAATTCACGGCGGGTCATCCGCCGCGCGGCGGCATGGGGCGCGCTTGGGATGGAACTTCTGCGCGCGGCGCTGCTGCTTGCGGCTGGGGAATATAATATCGGCCGTCTGCCGCTGCATCTGTGCGCGATGGCGGTGTATATCTGTGCGCTCCACGCGTGGCGCGTCGGCGCGCTGACGGGGCAGTTCCTGTACGCGTTCTGTATGCCCGGCGCGGTTTTCGCGCTGATTTTTCCCGACTGGGGATATTATCCGGCGCTGCATTTCATGAGCGTGTCGTCGTTTGTAATACATGGGCTGATCGTGATCTACGTCGTGATGCAGGTCGCGGCGCGGGACATCGTCCCCGACGTGAAGAAATGCCCGCAGTGCCTTGGCCTGATGCTGGCGCTCGCGCTGCCGGTGTATATTTTTGACCGCATCACGGGGACGAATTACATGTTTCTCAACTGGCCGTCGCCCGGCTCGCCGCTGGAATGGTTTGCATTTCTGGGGAGTCCCGGCTTCGTGCTGGGCTATCTGCCGATCCTCGCCGCCGTTTGGGCAGTGATGTATTATCCGTTCCGCCGGACGGGGGAAAATAAAATGCAATAAAATAATTAATAAAAGCAATAACAAACCGTCCCTCAAACGAGGGACGGTTTGTTATTGGATGCTCTATTCAGGGCACAGCTTCGGTGCTCATAAGGAGTAAGAGAGTTTGTGAGTTTGTGAGGTTGTGGAAGTATAAGCCCCGGACTCATGCCCTGAATACAGCACCCAATTCCATACAATGTATATGAAGATATTTACAAATCGCCGTAATACGTGTATAATAGACTAGTTTTTGCAGTTCGCGTTATATTTCCTGTGCTCCGCCTCAAATACAAGCATATTATACCAGATTTTTCTCCGTGTGACACACCATATGTCAAATACGCAGATTTTTATGTCGAAACAGCATAGTACATGAGGTATGACCCGCTATGATTTCTCTACCGACTCTTGTCTCGAATTATATACAGTTTAACTTCTGGGGCATCGCGATGAACATCCTGCTCACGCGGCGATACAGCAGGCTCAAGACCTTCCTGCTGCTCCAGCTCATCATACTCGGCATGATATTTTTCCCGTATATCCTGCCGTACCTCTCCATATGGCGCGCCATGATCGGGCTGATAACATGGGCGGCGCCGCTGGTGCTGTACAGCGACAAAATACGAAAGAAGCTGGTCGTTTTCGCGCTGTGCACGGTCACGACGATGTTCGTGGAACTGTGGGTGGCGGTGCTGCTGCCGCCTGAGGTCGTAGCCGCAGGCGTCTCCGCGCAGACCACCGAGCTGCAGTGCGGCATTTACGCGGTCTATGACGCGAGCACTGCGCTTCTGCTCGCGGTGGGTACGCTGTTTCTCAAGCGCTTCGATCTTAAAAATGAGCAGTACCTCACGCTGCGGCACTGGCTGGGCTTCAGCCTGTTCCCGATAAGCCAGTACGTCCTGCTCTGCGGCTGGTTTTCCGAGCTGGCGCTGGAGGATTTCTCACTGAGCAAGCTCATTTTCATGGTGATCGCCGAGCTTATATGCATGGTCTCCGACGCGGTGCTGTATATGAGCATGGTCAGCATCGCGCGGCGTTCCAGACTCGCGGCCGAAAACGAGCTGCTGAAAAAGCAGATTGACGCGCAGAAGGCGCACTACGCCGCTCTGACGGATCAGTATGAGGATATCCGCCGCATGCGGCACGATATCGCAAACCATATGTACACGATAAATCTTCTCCTGAAGGATGGCCGCACCGAGGAGGCGGCGGCCTACGCCAAGGAGCTTAACGAAAAGACCGAATTCCAGCCAATGCTCGGCCAGTGCCGCAACCCGATCACGGACGCGTTCCTGTATTCCCGCTCGAAGGAGCTGGAGGCACAGGGCGTGGATGTCAATATGAATGTAAACGTGCCGCGCATACCCAAGGTGAGCAACATATATATGGTGAGCGCACTCGGGAATCTGCTGGATAACGCGGCCGAGGCCGCTCTCAAATGCGAAAAGCCGTGGATAAAGCTGAACGCCTATTCCTCAAAGGGCTATCTCATCATAGAGGTCACGAATCCGACCCTGCCGAACGCGTCCAAGCCGCGCCGGATTCCGGAGCTGCCGCGTGGAGTCGGCTCGCATATTCTGACCGAGATCGCGGAAGCCTACGAGGGGCAGTATACCTGCTGCGAGGAGAACGGCGTTTTCCACGCCACGCTCACTCTGAAGGAGGACAACTGCGATGCTTCGCATAGCGATATGTGACGATGAACGCATACACCGCCGACACACGGCGGAGCTGATAGACAGCGCGCTCGCCGCGCGCAGCGCGGATATCAGCTGCTTTGACAGCTCCGAAGCGCTGCTCCAAGCGGTGGTTTCCGGCTACGCGCCGGACATCGCGGTGCTGGATATTCAGATGGGCGAGATGGACGGGATCAGTCTCGCAAAGAGGCTCAATGCACTCACTCCGTCCTGCCGCATAATTTTTGTCACGTCGTACCTCGCATTTGCGACCGAAGTCTACAGCACGGAGCACGTCTATTTCATCCTGAAAAGCCAGATCGACGAGCGCATCGGAAGCGCACTGGAGAAGGCCGTGTCGGCGATCGACGGGGATCGCGGCAGCGGCGCGATGCTGCCGGTCAAGGTTCGCGGCGGCACGGAGCTGATACCGGTGAAGGACGTCAAATACGTGGAGCGGCTGAGCCGTAAGACGCATGTTGTTGCCGCGGGCTCGGAGCTGTGGAGCGCGCATGCTCCGGCGGAGCTGCTGAGCGGGCACGAGGAGCGGTTCATCCGATGTCATCAGAGCATATGGGTCAATCCGCAGTGGGTCTCCGCCATGAAGAGCGACGAATTCCTGCTCAAGGACGGGGCGAGCCTGCCGATAAGCCGCAGCTACAAGCAGTCCGCGCGGGACGCGTTCTTCGCATCGCTCCGCCGTCCGGAGGACGCACTATAATAAAGCAGCGCGGCAAAGTGTTGACAAGTCCGGCAGGGCACCGTATAATTGAATGAAGAAGAATTCACGGCAGGAAGATGAATCTTCCTGCCGTTGGTTTATAAACTGCCAACAGGAGGGATATTGTGAACCGTGTTTTGAATTTTTCCGCGGGGCCGTCGATGCTGCCGCTTGAGGTGCTTGAGGAGGCTCAGCGCGATCTGGTAGATTATAAGGGCTGCGGCAGCAGCGTCATGGAGATGAGCCACCGCTCCAAGTATTTCGCGCCGATAATAGCGGACGCGGAGGCTTCTCTGCGCCGCATCATGAACATAAGCGACGATTACCATGTGCTCTTTCTGCAGGGCGGCGCGTCGCTCCAGTTCTCGATGATACCGATGAACCTCGCAAAGCGCGGGGAAAAGGCGGCATATGTCGTCACGGGGCAGTTCGCGGGCAAAGCGCTTGACGAGGGCGCGCGCTGGTGCGATGCTGTGTGTCTTGCGAACGGCAAAGAAAACGGCTTTACGGCCATCCCGCGCATAAACGCCGCGGATGTGCCGCAGGACGCGCGGTTTCTGCACATAACCGTCAACAACACTATCTACGGCACGATGTGGAGCGAGCTGCCCGAAACGGGAAGCGTCCCCCTCGTGGGCGACCTGTCGTCCGTTGCACTGGGGCGCGAATATGATATAAACCGCTTCGGCCTCGCGTATATGGGCGCGCAGAAGAATATGGGCATCGCAGGTCTCACCGTCGTCATAATCCGCAAGGAGCTTGTGACGAGCGAGCTTGACGAGGTCGTCCCCTCCATGCTGCGCTATGACCTGATGGCGAAAAACGGCTCCATGTACAATACCCCGCCCGCCTTTGCGATATATATGGCCGGACTCATGTTCAACTGGGTCGAGGCGCAGGGCGGCGTCGCGGAGATGGAGCGCCGTAATAAAGAGAAAGCCGCGCTGCTGTATTCCGTGCTGGATGAGTCGAAGCTGTTCGCCCCGCGCGCCGAGAAGAACAGCCGTTCGATAACCAACGTCACCTTTACACTGCCCACGCCTGAGCTGACCGCGGATTTCGTGCGCATGGCCGAGGGGCGCGGGATGATAAACGTCAAGGGACACCGGCTCACCGGAGGCTGCCGCGCCTCGATATATAACGGCATGCCGATGACGGGCGTGGAGAAGCTCGTCGAGTGCATGAGAGACTTTGAGAGGGGACTGCGCGAATGAAGGATCTGAACAAGCTGTTCGCGCCGATCGGGCTGCGCGTTCCGGAAATTTTGCTCCCCGCGCGAGACATTGAGCGCTTCGCGGTTATCGCCTGCGATCAGCATACGGCGGAACCGGAATATTGGGAGGAGACGGAGCGAATCGTCGGCGATGCGCCGTCCGCGCTGCATCTGATGCTGCCGGAGGCGTGGCTCGGCCGCGAGAATGCGGGCGCGGATGTGCCAGCGAATATGCGCCGGTACCTTGCCGACGGGAGCCTGCGCAGCATAGGCGAGGGCTTCGTCTATGTGTGCCGCCGGACTTCGGAGGGCATACGCCATGGGCTGCTTGCCGCCGTCGATCTTGAGCAGTATGATTTCAGCCCCACGGCGGATACGCTCATGCGCGCGACCGAGGCCACCGTGCGCGAGCGGCTGCCCGCGCGCATTGCGCTGCGGCGCGAAGCCGTGCTGGAAATGCCGCATGTGCTCGTGCTGACGGACGACCGCGAGAATTCCGTGACGGCGCTGCTGGAGCGCGAGCTTGGCAGCCTGCCGAAGCTGTATGATTTCGACCTGATGCAGGGCGGCGGACATATCGAGGGCTATCATGTTCGGGATGAGCGCGTGTGCGCGGCGATAGCCGATGCACTCGGCGCGCTGAACGAGAAGCGCGGCAACGCGCCGCTGTACGCCGTCGGCGACGGGAACCATTCGCTGGCCGCGGCGCGCGAGTGCTGGTATGCCCAGCGCGAGAGCATTCCGGAGACCGAGCGCGAGGGGCATCCGCTGCGCTATGCGCTGGTGGAGCTGGTCAGCATCTATGACGATGGACTGAGCTTCCACCCGATACACCGGCTGCTGTGCAATGTCGATCCGGAGCAGGTGCAGCGCGAGCTGGACTTCGATGCGGCGAACCCGCCGCCGCTTCAGGAATTACAGCCCAAGCTCGACGAGTGGCTGGCGCGGCATCCGGAGGCGCAGCTGGACTACATACACGGTGCCGAGGAGTGCCGGAAGCTTGGGGACAGGCCAGATAGGCTGAGCATAGTGTTCGGCAGCTTCGACCGCGGCGACTTTTTCGCGACGATACAGCGCGACGGGATATTTGTCCGCAAGAGCTTCTCCATCGGTAGTGCGGACGAAAAGCGGTATTATCTTGAATGCCGCAGGATAAGATAAAGACGCGGCGCTGAAACTGAATAGACGAAGGGCGGCTGTTTCAGACAGCCGCCTTTCGTTATCGTGTGTTTTCCAGGTCACAATTCCATCTTGAAATAATAGTATCGGTTGACAAGGGCAAACACGGTTTTGACGGGCAGAAATGCGCCCATACTTCTTCAAAGTCCTTGACAATACAGCAAGTATTCTCGGCGGCCTTTTCATCGTCTGGCCACATTTTTGCTCCGCCAAAACTGCTTCGCACCTGACAGGGATGGATTTTCGAGTGATTTTTGTTTTTTGAGACGCAGATGTGTCGTAACCCATCAAGGCGAAAAGAACAAAAAGCGCCGAAAAGACGCGCTGTCAGGCGTGTCTGCCCTTGTTAACCGATACTAGCCATATTTTATTATAATCAAGTCAGATCGACCCGATAAAACACGTAAGGAGTGCTGATATGGGGGCATGGAGCGTCAGCGTAACCGGAAATGATATGGCGCGCGACCTGAAGATGGATTACTCATGCGCCTTCTATCGCTGGGGAGAAAGCGCCGCAGACAAGATAGACGAATACATCAGAACCAGATTCGACGAGACCGATCCGGAGGAATGGTGCAACTATGTCTATTCCCTCGCGGACTATATGTGGAAAAAGGGCATTCTCACGGACGAGATAAGAGATCGGGCGATACAGCTGATCGACAGCGATTTCGGCCTGGAGATATGGGCGGAGTCAGGGGAGAAGATACTGAACCAGCGGAAGAAAGCGCTTGCGGATTTCCGCGCAATGCTTCTCTCGCCGATGGGGCCGAAGAAGAAAATCAAGCCCGACGTATACACGGACACCATTTTCAACGAAGGGGATATAGTGGCGATACAGCTGAAAACCGCCAATAAATCCATCGCCAAGCACGCCCGCGAATATACGGACATGACGAACGAAGAGTTCCATAGCTACGACGGGAAATATGTCCTGCTGCAAAAGATATCTGACAAATCGTCATGGCAATGCGCCATGGTGCCTGAAATACATGACTGGTGGGCAAACTTCCGGCTGCTCAACGGCATTTACGAAGAGATACCGGACAGCGTCGATACTGACCGTCTCACTGACGCGACCTTTATCGGTCGTCGGGAGCCGGTGTTCACCTGTGAGAGCAGCATGTTTTACTTCAGGAAAAGGCACTACAAGGTGATAGGCAATCAACGCCCGCAAATGGAGAGATACCAGTATTTGCAGAAAAGTGAAGGCAGGCAGATTTTCCTCGGAATAAGCACGGAGTGGCACGATCCGGACTCCTTCTTTGTGGCGGCGATGGATCTGGAGAAAACTGTCCGCCTGTGGGACGGTTCGGTCAGCCGGCTGATGGAGATCGCGCATGACGCGAACCGCTGTGGCGCGTTCAATTACCGTTTGTCGAAAGAAGAAAATGACAGGAATCGGGAGCAGGAGGAGCTTCTGATAGACCAGAAGCTGCGGGAAGCGGCGGACGATCCCAAAACGAAAATTTATATGCTGCACTGGGGTCGTGACTGCGCTTTTGCTTCCGTCAAAGATGGCCGGATAGACAATGTCTATGTCCTGGGCGTTTATCAGAGAAGCGGCGCGGCGATCTGCCTTCTGACCGAAATATCAAAGGCGGCGGGGTCGGGCGCATATATGATCATTCCCGATGTCAGGCGTAAAAAGGAGCTCGAAAAGCTCTGCGGATACGCGGATATTGAGATAAGGTACTGCTGACACATAATAAAACGAGCGGCTCCATAGCGGAGCCGCTTGTTTCTTATATATCGGGATGCCGATCCGAGCCTTACAGGAGAGCTTTGACCTTGGAGGCGATGTTTTCCGCGGTCAGGCCGTATTCCACGAACAGCGCGTCGGGCTTACCGGACTGGCCGAAGCGATCTTCTACGCCGACGCGGTCGAAGCCGGCGCCGGCATGACCGGCCAGAACCTCTGCGACTGCGGAGCCGAGGCCGCCTGTGACGAAGTGTTCCTCGGCGGTGACGATGGCCTTCACCTTGCCGTTGTAGGCGAGGATGGTCTCTTTGTCGATGGGCTTGATGGTGTGGAAATTCACGACCGCTGCGCTGATGCCCTCGGCCTCAAGCAGCTCCGCCGCCTTGATGGCGCGGGTCACCATGAGTCCGGTGGCGAAGATCGCGGCATCACTGCCGTCGCGGATGACGTTGGCCTTGCCGGGGATGAACGGCGTATCCGCGTCGGTCACGGCGTCGGTATTCGGGCGGGACAGGCGCAGATATACGGGGCCGTCTATCTCCACGGCCGCCGCGACGGCCTTTTTGGCTTCCTCGGCGTCACAGGGGACGAACACGGTCATGCCGGGGATGCCGCGCATGAGGCTTATATCCTCAAGCGCCTGATGGGAGCCGCCGTCCTCGCCGACGCTGAGCCCCGCGTGGGTGAACGCGAGCTTGACGTTCGCCTTGGCATAGGCGACGCTGTTGCGTATCTGCTCATATGCGCGGCCTGCGCCGAATATGGCGAAGGTGCTGGCGAAGGGGATATAGCCGGAGAAGGCAAAGCCCGCCGCCGCGTCTATCATGTTCGCTTCGGCGATGCCGAAATCATAAAACCTGTCGGGGAAAGCCTTTTTGAAGGTGCTGGTCTTTGTGGAGCCGGAGAGGTCCGCGTCCATAACGACTATGCGCTCGTTGATTTTGCCAAGCTCAGCAAGAGCTTCGCCGTATGCTTCTCTTGTGGATTTAGCCATTTAACGCAGCCTCCAATTCTTTCATGGCCGCCTCGTAATCGGCGGTCTTTATAGTGGTGCCGTGCCAGCCGGGGTTGTTCTCCATGAAGGACACGCCCTTACCCTTGACGGTTTCGCAGCAGATGAACTTCGGCTTGCCGGTGGTGTGCGGCAGGCGGAGCGCCGCGGTGACGGCGTCGATATCGTGCCCGTTCACGGTGACAGTGTCAAAGCCGAAGGCGGCAAACTTCGCGCAGATGTTGCCGAGGGACATGACGTCGTCGTTCCTGCCGTCTATCTGCAGGCCGTTATGGTCGAGAATAACGGTGAGGTTATCGAGCTTATAATGGGCGGCGGCCATTGCGGCCTCCCATATCTGACCCTCCTGGCACTCGCCGTCGCCGACCATGGTGTACACCTGATAGCGCTTGCCGCCGTGCTTTGCGGCCATAGCCATGCCTACAGCGATGGACATGCCCTGACCGAGGGAGCCGGTGCAGGCGTCAACGCCGGGGGTCTTGTTCTTGTCGGGGTGCCCCTGCAGGTGGCTTCCGAGCTGGCGCAGAGTCATAAGCTCCTCCTTCGGGAAGAAGCCCTTGTCCGCCAGCACCGCGTAGAGCGCGGGGCAGCAATGACCCTTGCTCAGGACGAAACGGTCACGATCCGGCATCTGCGGATCGGCAGGGTCAACGTTCATCACGTTATAATACAGCGCGACCAGCTCGTCGATGCAGGACAGGGAGCCGCCCGGATGACCGGACTGCGCCTTGTACAGCTCTTCGATAATATCGATTCTGAGCTGAGCCGCTTTCTTCTGAAGCGTCATTCTTTATTCCTCCATTCAGGTTTGTAGCCAATCGAGCGGGAATTCCGTCCCGCAAAACGACGTCTATAAGTATACATTACCGCGAATAGAATTTCAATACATAAAAGTTCTTGAAAAATGTCAGTAAATGCTGTTTAATATCAACGGAGTGATTTTATTGAAGTACAAAATTATTGCATTTGACCTTGACGGTACGCTTCTGAACGACGTCAAGGAGATACCTGAGGAGAATCTGCGCATGCTGCACCGCGCGGCGGAGTGCGGCGTACAGCTCGTGCCGGCGACTGGGCGGATATATCCCGGCCTGCCGGAGCAGCTGCGCGCGCTGCCGTTCGTGCGCTACTGCATATGCGTGAACGGTGCGCAGGTGTACGACGCATGGGAGAAAAAAGTGATCTGCCGCGCGGAGATACCAGCGGCGCGGGCGATAGAACTGGCGGAATTCATGGACGGCCTGCCCGTGATCTACGACTGCTATCAGGACGACTGGGGCTGGATGAGCGGCAGCATGTACGCGAAGATCGACGAATATATAAGCGACCCCGGCGTCGCACTGCTGACGAAAAAGACCCGCACGGCGGTGGACGATCTGAAAGCGACGCTGCGCGAGCGCGGAACGCCGGTGCAGAAAATGCAGATGCATTTCAGCGATCCGGCGCAGCGGCTGCACTGGCTGGCTGAGCTGCCCGCGCTGTGGCCGGACATATCCGTGACCTCGTCGATAAGCAGCAACATAGAGCTGAACAGCCTCGACGCGAACAAGGGCGCGGCGCTGAAGACGCTGTGCGGCCTGCTCGGCGTCGGTATAGAGGAGACGCTCGCCTTCGGCGACGGGTCGAACGACCTGATGATACTCTCCGCGGCGGGAACCGGAGCCGCCATGCTCAACGCCTCGGATAACGTCAAGGCCGCGGCGGACATCGTGACGGAGGCGGACAACAACTGCGCCGGTGTTGCGCAGACTGTATACAGGCTCATGCCGGAGATAGGGGGAGCATGCGATGAATGAAGCGATCGCGGTGCGCGTGGTGATAAGCGCGCTGATAGGATATCTGCTCGGCTGCATAAGCCCGTCGTTCCTCATCGGGAAGCGGCGCGGATACGACGTGCGCGAGACCGGGTCGAAGAATGCCGGCGCGTCAAACACGATAATCATGGCGGGGAAGTTTGCCGGAGTGCTGGTCGCGGTGCTGGATATTCTGAAGGCTGCGGCCTCATGGTGGATAGCGGCCGCGCTGTTTCCGGAGCTTGAATTTGCCGGACAGATCGCAGGAGCGGCCTGCGTGCTGGGGCATATGTTCCCCGTGTTCCTGGGCTTCAGGGGCGGAAAGGGCTTCGCCTGCCTCGGCGGGCTGGCGCTTGCCTGCGGCCCCGCGACGTTTTTGCTGATGGTACTGCTCGCGGCAATTATCGGCTTTGCGAGCAGCTATATCTGCATCGCGGCGGTGTCGATGTCGGTCGTTTTCCCGCTGTATTACGCGCTGACCACCGGCTCGTGGCTGGGTGCGCTGATATTGCTGCTGCCGTCGCCGTTCATGTTCTATAAGCATGGGGAAAATTTCCAAAGGATCGCGGTGGGGCAGGAGTTGAAGCTCAGCTTCCTGTGGAAAAATGAGAGCGAGATGAACCGCACCGGCCATATAGCCGCCGTCGAAAACGAAGCCGACGACGAGCTGCAGGCGTAAAAATTCGCAGTTTGCTGGCAGAATAAATAAAAAATTCCGTGGATCATTCCACGGAATTTTTTATCTGAGCCGGTCGAAGCCATCGTCCACAGGGGGCTGGACTTTCTGCGGCTTTTTGCCCATGTTCTGAATAATGACCCAGGTGTAGTACATGAACATCAGCGCGGTGGAGATAAAGATGAGCTGCATGCCGAAATAGCGCTCATCCGCGATGCACATCACGCAGAGCATCGCGCCGATCATTGAGAAGAACAGACTGTGCCACGGCTTGGGCTGGCCGAACACATACCCGGCGTTGTAGAAGAAGCCGATCATTGCCACTGAAACCGTGATGATCTCCACGGCGTAGGCCCAGACTACGCTGTTGATGTCATTTGCCTTGTAGCAGACGACGAGCCAGAGCGCGTACATCAGCACCGGCAGCATGGACAACAGGCACAGCAGGGAGATCTTGGCCTGCGGGTCGCTCACCTTTTTCATGAGCAGCGGGAATGCGACTCCAGAGATGAGCGCCAGCCCCGCGAGGATGAGCAGAAATACGACCTCTTCGTCGGTCTCGCAGCTCATGGCCAGGACGAGCGCGCCGAGACACATCATCCCGCCGATGACCCAGCGGAGAATGGAGAAGAGCCGTCCGGTGTTGGCCAGCGCCTCATGCGGCGCGGCGGGCGGGACGAACTGCTGTGCTTTCATACGCTTGATGAAGCGATAGAACACTGCGGCCGCCGCGAGGACTATCAGCACCACCGCGACATTCAGCGAGCTGGAGCCGCAAAGCCCGTTGTCATCGAACGCGATCTGAAGCTGGAGCCAGCGGATGAAAACACCGAAAGCGCTTGCGCCCAGCACGTAGCAGTCGAGCTTCAGGGCAAGCTGTTTCATTTCGTTGCGCATAAAGAATTACCTGCTTTTATATTATTTTATATAGGGATTTATATAAGGGATTTTATACTCATTCTGCCATTCCGTCAAGCGGAAGATGAGGAGGACAAGATGAAGCGAACGATTTTGCTGTCATATATCGCGCTGGTGATCGCTGTTGTGCTGTCGGCTGCGGCAGGGCGCGGCGCGGGGAGCGCACCGGAGGAGACTGCACCGCCCATGGAAAGTGCTGCACCGGAGACAACGCCGCAGCCCCTGTCCGCGCCGGAGCGGATAAGCCTGCTGACAGAGGACGGCATACTGGAAATGGACATGCAGGAGTATCTGGTCGGCGTTGTCGCGGCGGAGATGCCGGCGGCTTTTCCTGGTGAAGCGCTGAAGGCGCAGGCGGTGGCTGCGCGGACATACGCGATGAACTGCGCCGCAGGCAAAAAGCATGGCGATGCGCAGGTGTGCGCCGATTATAAATGCTGTCAGGCGTGGCAGGACGACGCCGCGCTGCACGAAAAATGGGGCGTGGACTACGACATGTATATAGAAAAAATACGCGCCGCGGTCGCGGCGACGGAGGGGCAGTATCTGAGCTATGACGGGGAGGCGGTGTTCGCGGCGTTCCACTCATCGTCCGCCGGAGCGACCGAGGCCAGCGGCAGCATATGGAGTGAGCGGCCGTATCTCATAAGCGTCAGCAGTCCGGAAACGGAGGAAGACGTGCCTAACTTTGTCAGCCGCGTTGACTGCACAGAGCTTGATTTCCGCGACACGCTTCTCTCCGCGCACCCCGAAGCGGACTTCACCGGCGATGCGTCGGGCTGGGTGGGCGAGATCTCACGCGACGAGAGCGGACGCGTGGCAAGCGTCGTTCTGGGCGGCGTCAGCGTATCTGGAACGGAGCTCAGGAGCCTGTTCGCGCTCCGCTCCACGGCATTCGAGCTTGAATATGACGGCGGCTTTCATTTCACCGTCACGGGCTACGGCCACGGCGTTGGAATGAGCCAGTACGGCGCGAAGGTCATGGCCGAGGATGGCGATGACTATCGGGCGATACTGGCTCATTATTATACGGGATGCGAGCTTACAGGCTGAACTTCTTCTCGTAGGTACAGAAGCAGTAGCGTATGCCGTCCTCCTCCTCCCATGGCTCCTGCGAAACGCATTCCCATTCGGGGTTGCGGTCGAGGTTCGGGAAGAAGCTGTCCGACTGCGGCTCGGTGTCTATTTTGGTGACGTATACGCGCTCAAGATAGTTGAAAAACTGCATGTAAACGCTCGCGCCGCCTATGACGAAGCACTGTTCAAAGTCTTCCGCCGCGTCCAGCGCTTCGCCGGTGCTGTGCACGACCAGCGCGCCGTCCACGTTGATGCCCTGGCGGGAGACGACGATGTTGAAGCGGTTTGCCAGGGGCTTGCCGCCCGGAAAATCGGCAAGCGTTTTGCGGCCGACTATGACGGCGGAGCCGTCGGTAAGGCTGCGGAAATGGCGCCTGTCGGCCTTGAGGACGACGGGCTGCGTGCCGCCGTCGCCGATGCCCCAATCGGAATATACTGCAACTATTGCATCCATAATTTTACCTCTGTCCTCACAGTGCTACGGGTATTTTTTCGTCAAAAGGCGTAAACTCGTAATTTTCCATGCGGAAACTGTCGCGCGTGAACTTGTAGAAATCATCAACGCTCGGATCGACGATGAATTTCGGCGCCGGCTTCGGCTCGTTCCGGATTATCCGCTCTATCATCGGCACATGCCGGTCGTATATATGTGCGTCGGCGATGACGTGCACAAACTCGCCCGGCTCAAAGCCGGACACCTGCGCCAGCATTATCGTCAGCACGGCGTACTGCACAACGTTCCAGTTGTTCGCGGCGAGCATGTCCTGCGAGCGCTGGTTGAGTATGGCGTTGAGCTTGTTTCCGGTGACGTTGAAGGTCATGGAATACGCGCAGGGGTAGAGCGCCATTTCCGACAGGTCGGCAAAATTATAAATGTTCGTCATGATGCGGCGCGAGGCCGGATTGTGCTTGAGGTCCCACAGCACCTTATCGACCTGATCCATGTCGCCCTCGGGGTAATGGTGCTTTACGCCCAGCTGATAGCCGTAGGCCTTGCCGATGGAGCCGTTCTCGTCCGCCCACGCGTCCCAGACGCGGGTGCGCAGATCGTGCACGTTGTTGCTTTTGGCCTGCCATATCCACAGCAGCTCGTCGATGGCGGACTTCCAATATGTGCGCCGTATGGTGAGTATCGGAAATTCGTTGGACAGATCGTAGCGGTTTACAATGCCGAATTTCTTGACCGTGTGGGCGCTTGCACCGTCCTCCCAGTGCGGGCGGACTTCGCGGTCGGTGTCCCAGACGCCGTTGTCAAGAATGTCCCGGCAGTTCTGGATGAATATCTCGTCTGCTCTGCTCATATTGCACCGCCTTAAAAAAACTAAGCTTAATAATAACACATTTGCCGCCGCATGTCCACAGGAACCGCTTCACGTCCATCCGAATACCATGGAGCGAGGAGGTGGTTTATTTGTGAAATTTGCTGTAATTGGAGGAGATCTGCGCTCTGCGCTGCTCTGCTCGATGCTTGCGGGCGACGGACACAGGGTGTACAGCTTCGCGCTTGAGAAGGCGGAGCTGCCGCCGGAGGTGCCGAAGGCCGGCTGCATTCAGGGCTGCACATACGGCGCGGACTGCGTAATTCTGCCGTGCCCCGCGGAGAAGGGCGGCTTCCTGTATGCCCCGTTTGCCGCTGAGACCCACCGGATGACCGAGGTGTGCGGCGCGCTCTGGCCGGGGCAGATACTCTGCGCGGGGAAGCTGAGCGACGCCGCCGCGGCATGCGCGATGGAGGCAGGGGCGCAGGTGGAGGACATCATGCTGCGGCAGGATTTCGCCGTGGGCAACGCGGCGATAACCGCCGAGGGGGCGCTCGGCCTGCTCATCTCCGGCAGCGATAAAACGCTCTGGCGGCGAAAAGCCCTCGTCCTCGGCTGGGGGCGCATAGGCTCCATCCTTGCTCAGCGGCTGCGCGCGATGGGAGCGGATGTATACGCCGCGGCCAGAAAGAGCCGTGATCGCGCAATGGCGCGCGCGATGGGCTGCCATGGGCTTGGCTTTGACGAGCTTGAGGGGCGGGTCGCGGACTTCGACTACATAATCAATACGATACCGGCGCGCGTCCTCAGCGACGCCGCGCTCTGCTGCGTCCGCGATGACGCGCTGCTGCTGGAGCTTGCCTCGCAGCCTGGAGGCTTCGACCGGAATCTGGCCGAGAACATCGGGATAAGGACGATCTGCGCGCCGGGGCTGCCCGGAAAGTGCGCGCCCTACGGCGCGGCGGAGCTGATGCGCGAGGCAATATATGACGTTTTGAACGAGCAGGGGGAGTAGCAATGGGTGAGAAGAAAATTGTCGGTCTGGCGCTGTGCGGGTCGTATTGCAGCTATGACAAGGTGTTTGCTGCGGCGGGGGTGCTTGCGGAGAAATACGAGCTGATACCGATCATGAGCGGCACCGCCGCCGCGACGGACAGCCGCTTCGGCATGGCGGAAGAGAATATGCGCAGGCTCGCCGAGCTGACGGGGCATGCCGACGTGGTGACGACGATAGCCGCCGCCGAGCCGCTCGGCCCTGCAAGGCCGATGGATGCGCTGCTGATCGCGCCGTGCACCGGCAACACGCTTGCAAAGCTTGCTCACGGGATAACGGACAGCGCCGTGACGATGGCGGCAAAGGCGCACCTTCGCAACGGGCGGCCGCTCGTGCTTGCGATATCGACGAACGACGGGCTTTCCGGCTCGGCGGAAAACATCGCGCGGCTGCTTAACCGGAAGAACGTCTATTTCGTCCCATTCGGGCAGGACGATCCGGCGAAAAAGCCCTGCTCACTCCAGGCGGATTTCAGCCTGATGTACGCAAGTGTGGAGGCGGCGATGGCGGGAGCACAGCTTCAGCCAATTTTGACTGCAAAATAATGGCTTCGTGGCATTGACAAGAAATTATCCGGCATGTTACAATTATAAAAACGCGTTACCGATACGATAAAGCGGAGGAGAGAAAATGAAGAAAAAGCTATGGATAATCGCTGTCGTGGCGATACTCATCGTCGCGGTGCTGGCGTCTCTGGCGGCCTGCGGCAATCTGTTTTCCAAGAACGATGAGCCCGAGGAGCTGGAGGATGAGCTGACGGCGGAGGAGCCGGAAGCCGAGGAGACCGAGGAACCGGAAGCGACCGCACAGCCTGAGGAGCCGGAAGCCACGAAGACCCCGACGAGCACCGGCAGTGGCAGCAGACCCGGCGCAAGCACCGGCAATAAGCCCGGCAATTCCGGCAGCACCACTCCCGCACCCACGCCCGGCGCAGAACCCGATCCCGCACCGAGCACCGAGCCAGAACCCGGCACGGAGCCGACCCCCGCGCCCAGTCCGGACACTGAGCCGAACCCCGGCTACGATCCGACTCCCGCGCCCGATCAGGATAACGGCACTGGCAGTGATCTGGGGGATGCCATAAAGGACATCATCGACGAGTCTCATAAGCCCGGCAACGGCGACCTTGGCGGCGCAATCGGTGACCTGATAGGCACGATCATCGGCGGCGGCAGCGAGAAGCCCTGAGCACATAAAACAAGGTAAAACGATCCCGCATCACTTCTGTGATGCGGGATTTTGCTATGTTTATTTTTTCAGCGAGGATTCCACAAGCGCCTTGAACAGCGGGTGGGCGCGGTTCGGGCGGCTCTTGAACTCCGGATGGAACTGCACGCCGACGAAGAAGCGGTGGTCGCTCAGCTCGACGGCCTCGACGATGTGCCCGTCGGGGGACTGGCCGCAGAGCGTCATGCCTGCGTCGGTGAGCATCTCGCGGTAGTCGTTGTTGAACTCGTAGCGGTGGCGGTGGCGCTCGCGTATTTCATCGCAGCCGTAGCACTCGTGCATACGCGTGCCGGGCAGGATATGGCACGGGTACGCGCCGAGACGCAGCGTTGCGCCCTTGTCGATAGTCTCGCTCTGGTCGGGCAGGAAGTCGATTATCTTGTGCTCAGAGGTCTTGCTGAACTCGCCGGAGTTTGCGTCCGCGAGGCCGCAGACGTGGCGCGCAAATTCGATGACGGCTATCTGCATACCGAGGCAGATGCCGAGATAGGGGATGTCGTGCTCACGGCAGTATTTCGCGGTGGTTATCATGCCCTCGATGCCGCGGTCGCCGAAGCCGCCTGGGACGATTATTCCGTCGCAGCCGGCGAGCTGCGCGGCGACGTTATCCTCTGTGATGTCCTCGCTGTCGATCCAGCTGATATCCACCTGCGCACCGCACTCGTATCCGCTGTGGTGCAGCGCCTCGGCGACGGAGAGATACGCGTCGTGAAGCTGCACATATTTGCCGACAAGGCCGATGGTGACCTGGCGGCTGGGGTGACGGATGCGGTCGACCAGCGCTTCCCACTCCTTGAGATCTGGGGCCTTGTCCTCCAGCCCAAGCTCGCGGCACACAACGGAGGAAAGCCCGTTCGCCTCGAGCATGAGCGGCGCTTCGTAGAGATTGGGCAGGGTCAGGTTCTCGATGACGCAGTCGGGCTTGACGTTGCAGAACATGGCGATCTTTCTGAAGATGCTGTCCTCCAGCGGCTCGTCGCAGCGCAGGACGATGACGTCCGGCGAGATACCCATGCCCTGAAGCTCCTTGACGGAGTGCTGGGTGGGCTTGGTCTTGTGCTCGTCGCTGCCGCGCAGGAAGGGGACGAGGGTGACGTGGATGAACAGGGAATTGCCGCGCCCCTGCTCCAGCCCGATCTGGCGGATCGCCTCAATGAAGGGCTGGCTCTCGATATCGCCGGTCGTGCCGCCGACCTCGGTTATGACGACGTCGGCGTTCGTCTTCTTGCCGACGCTGTAAACAAATTCTTTTATCTCGTTCGTGATGTGCGGGATGACCTGCACGGTCTGGCCGAGGTACTCACCGCGGCGCTCCTTATTCAGCACGTTCCAGTAGACCTTGCCGGTGGTGAGGTTTGAAAAGCGGTTCAGATCCTCGTCGATGAAGCGCTCGTAGTGGCCGAGGTCTAGGTCGGTCTCGGCACCGTCTTCGGTGACGTAGACCTCGCCGTGCTGGTAGGGGCTCATCGTGCCGGGGTCAACGTTGATGTAGGGGTCGAGCTTCTGCGCGGCGACCTTCAGCCCGCGCGCCTTCAGAAGGCGGCCAAGCGACGCGGCAGTTATGCCCTTGCCAAGACCTGAAACAACGCCGCCGGTAACGAAAATGTACTTGCTCATATCGGTATCTCTCCTCATGTGCGCAGTGCTGCGCGAATATAAAAATAAAACGTTCTCCGATGCCTAAAGGGGGCAGCTGGCCCCATACATCAGCGAACGCTTTCATGCAAAAAATACCGGTATTCAAATTACTGTGATAGTATACAGCAGCTTTTTTGATTTGTCAATACCGAAAATCGAAAAAATTTGGGCGGCCTGCAAGGCCACCCAAATCGGGGTAACTGGGATTATTCGTAGAGCGCTTTGAGCTTCATCAGATGCTCGTAGCGAGCCTTGGCGTTGTCCTCGGATTCCTTGAAGAGTCTGTCGGCTCTTGCGGGGAACTCGCGGGTCAAGCGGCTGTAGCGCGCCTCGTTCATCAGGAACTCCTGATAGCCGCCGGCCGGCTCCTTGCTGTCGAGCGTGAAGGGCTTCTCGGCGTCGGGGTTGAAGCGGAAGAGGTTCCAGTAGCCGCACTTGACTGCCTTCTCCATCTCCTTCTGGCAATTCTCCATGCCGCCCTTGATGCTGTGCATCTCGCAGGGGGAGTATGCGATGATGATGGAGGGTCCCTTGTGGGCTTCCGCCTCGGCGATGGCCTTCAGGGTCTGAACCTTGTTTGCGCCCATTGCGATCTGGGCAACATAGACATAGCCGTAGGTCATGGCGATCTCGGCGAGAGACTTGGACTTGATCTCCTTACCGGCTGCCGCGAACTGCGCGACCTGACCGATGTTGGAAGCCTTGGAAGCCTGTCCGCCGGTGTTGGAGTAGACCTCGGTGTTGAACACGAAGATGTTGACGTCTTCGCCGGAGGCGAGGACATGGTCAACGCCGCCGAAGCCGATATCGAAGGCCCAGCCGTCGCCGCCGAAGATCCAGCAGGACTTCTTGTTCAGGTAATCCTTCTTCTCAAGTATCTCGGAAGCGAGAGTGCAGGCCTCGCAGGTGCACCACTTGGCGCCTGCTGCCTTCGCGGCCTTCGCGCCCTCAAGCATCTCAGCGTAGTCGGGGCTGGAGGCGAAGAGCTCGATGGTCTCGTCGATGGTGTTGGTGTTCTCTTCAAGCGCCTTGACAAGCTCCTTGGCGGGCTTCTGGTTGGCGTTGCCGTCATCGTAGGTTTCGAGCCATGCCTGAGCCGCGGTCTTTATCGCCTCGGCGCAGTAAGGAACGGCGATGAGGGCTTCGACCTTGGCCTTGAGATCGTCACGGATCTTCTTCTGGCCGAGGTACATGCCGAGGCCGTGCTCAGCGTTATCCTCGAACAGGGAGTTTGCCCATGCGGGGCCGTGGCCTTCCTTGTTGACGGTGTAGGGAGAGGTAGCCGCGGGACCGCCCCAGATGGAGGAGCAGCCGGTGGCGTTGGAGATCATCATGTGATCGCCGAAGAGCTGAGTTACGAGGCGGGCATAGCTGGTTTCGGCGCAGCCTGCGCAGGAGCCGGAGAACTCGAGGTACGGCTGTGCGAACTGGCTGAACTTGACGTTGTCCGCGACGAACATTTCGGGCTTGTCGGAAACCTTCTCGACCATGTAGTCGAAGACTTCCTGCTGCTCGGCCTGGCTCTCCATCGGAACCATCTCGATCGCGTGGACGGCGCACTGGCTGATGCAGACGCCGCAGCCCATGCAGTCCAGCGGAGAAACTGCCATTGCGAACTTGTATTCGCCCTTGCCCTTGCCGGCCTTGATGTCGGCGAGCTTGGTCTGAGCGGGAGCGGCGGCTGCCTCTGCCTCGGTCAGAGCGAAGGGACGGATGGTAGCGTGCGGGCAGACGAACGCGCACTGGTTGCACTGTACGCACTTCTCTGCATCCCACTTCGGGACGGAGACGGCGATGCCGCGCTTCTCGTATGCGGATGCGCCCAGCTCGAAGGTGCCGTCGGCGTGATCGACGAAGGTGGAAACGGGCAGAGAGTCGCCGTCCATCTTGTCGATGGGGTCGAGGATGGAGCGAACCATCTTGACGGTCTTGGGTCTGCCGGTCTCTTCGACGGTCTCGGTGTGATCCTCGGCGGTCTTCCAAGACTCGGGGACTTCAACCTTGACATATGCGGTAGCACCGGCGTCGATGGCGGCATAGTTCATGTCGACAACGTCCTGACCCTTCTTGAGGTAGGAGTGCAGGGCGGCGTCCTTCATGTACTGGATGGCCTCGGCCTCGGGCATGACCTTTGCCAGGGAGAAGAAGGCGGACTGGAGGATGGTGTTGGTGCGCTTGCCCATGCCGATCTTCTTCGCAAGGTCGATGGCGTTTATCATGTAAAGCTGGATGTTGTTGTTTGCGATGTAGCGCTTGGAAGCGGCGTCGAGGTGATGCTCAAGCTCCGCGAAGTCCCACTGACAGTTGACGAGGAAAACTCCGCCGGGCTTAACGTCACGGACGATGGGGAAGTGCTTGGTTATATAGGAAGGCACATGACACGCAACAAAGTCGGCCTTGTTGATGTAGTACGGGCTCTTGATGAGCTTGTCACCGAAGCGCAGGTGGCTGATGGTGACGCCGCCGGTCTTCTTGGAGTCGTACTGGAAGTAAGCTTGGACGAACTTATCGGTGTGGTCGCCGATGATCTTGATGGAGTTCTTGTTCGCGCCGACGGTGCCGTCGCCGCCGAGACCCCAGAACTTGCACTCAATGGTGCCCTCTGCCGCGGTGTTCGGGGCGGGGACTTCCTCGAGGGACATGTTGGTCACGTCGTCAACGATGCCGATGGTGAACTGACGCTTCATCTCGTCCTTCTTCAGCTCGTTGTAAACGGCGAAGACGGAGGCGGGAGGAGTATCCTTGGAGCCGAGGCCGTAGCGGCCGCCGATGACCTGAATGTCGGTCTTGCCAGCGTTTGCCAGAGCGGTCATGACGTCGAGGTAGAGAGGCTCGCCCTGTGCGCCGGGCTCCTTGGTGCGGTCGAGGACTGCGATCTTCTTGCAGGTTGCGGGGATGGCTGCGATGAGCTTATCCGGGCAGAACGGACGGAATAGACGAACCTTGACAAGGCCGACCTTCTCGCCCTGAGCGGTCAGATAGTCGATGACTTCTTCCGCGACGTCGCAGATGGAGCCCATTGCGACGATGACGCGCTCTGCGTCGGGTGCGCCGTAGTAGTTGAAGAGCTGGTAGTCGGTGCCGAGCTTGGCGTTGATCTTGCCCATGTACTCTTCGACGATGGCGGGAACTGCGTTGTAGTACTTGTTGGAGGCTTCACGGTTCTGGAAGAAGATATCTCCGTTCTCGTGGGAGCCGCGCATGGTGGGATGCTCGGAGCTGAGCGCACGCTCGCGGAATGCCTTGACGGCGTCCATGTCGACCATGTCCTTGAGGTCTTCATAATCCCATACTTCGATCTTCTGCAGCTCGTGAGAAGTGCGGAAGCCGTCGAAGAAGTTGATGAACGGGACGCGGCCCTTGATGGCTGCGAGGTGAGCGACGGGGGAAAGGTCCATGACCTCCTGAACGTTGGTCTCTGCCAGCATCGCAAAGCCCGTCTGACGGCAGGCCATAACGTCACTGTGGTCACCGAAGATGTTCAGGGTGTGGCTCGCAACGGTACGCGCGCTGACGTGGAACACGCCGGGCAGCAGCTCGCCCGCGATCTTGTACATGTTCGGGATCATCAGCAGCAGACCCTGAGAAGCGGTGTAGGTCGTGGTCAGAGCACCTGCGTTGAGAGCGCCGTGGACCGCGCCGGCAGCGCCGGACTCAGCCTGCATCTCCTGCACCTTGACGGTGGTGCCGAAGATGTTCTTCCTGCCTGCAGCCGCCCACTGGTCAACATAGTCGGCCATGGGGCTGGACGGGGTGATGGGGTAGATAGCGGCGACTTCGGTGAATGCGTAGGATACATGGGCGGCCGCGTTGTTGCCGTCCATTGTCTTGAAGTGTCTCTGCATTTCTATTTTCATCTCCATTAAAAATATTTGCCATTGCCTGTCTTTGTCCTGTACAGACATATTCAATATAACATTAAAACGACAAAATGTAAACAGATTATCGGAGTAAAATTAGTGCAAAAATACACGTTTCGCCTATCTGACGGACATATTTGTAGGAATGACCAAAAGATATCCGCATTTCGGACGCCGCGCGGAAGAAATTGTTCTTGTGTTTGCGGGAAATTTATATTATAATCATACATCGGCCATGATTTCCGGCCGATAAATAACAAACGGAAAGGAACTCGTATCTTATGGTGAATATAACTAACGACATCGGAACCATCAGCATCACCAGCGAGGTCTTTACGAATCTTGCCGGAGACGCCGCGACAAGCTGCTTTGGCGTCAAGGGAATGGTGGCGTGCAGCAAGGAAGGCGGCCCGTGGCAGCTCCTGCGCCGTGAGTCCATGTCGAAGGGCATCGTGGTGCACTTTGACGATGAGGGCGGCGTTTCGCTGGAGCTTCACATAGGAGTCGACCGCGGGGTCAACTTCAGCGCGGTCTCCCGCAGCATCATGAACGAAGTGAGCTACAAGCTCGCCAAGTCCACCGGCATACCCGTAAAGAGCGTGGATGTTTATATAGATACAATTATCGGGTAAGCCAGCTTGCCCCGGAGGTGTTTCACTTGAGAGAATATATTGACGCTGCGGCGTTCAAGGAAATGATGCTCTGCGCGGACGCCGCGCTCAGCGACAATATTCAGATAATCAACGATCTTAACGTTTTCCCCGTCCCCGACGGCGATACCGGCACCAACATGAGCCTTACCATGAACAGCGCCGCCGCCGAGCTGAGGAAAAAGAGCTTCGACGCAATCGACGCCGCGGCCTCCTGCGTCGCATCCGCGCTGCTGCGCGGCGCGCGCGGCAACTCCGGCGTTATCCTGTCGCTGCTGTTCCGCGGTATATCCCGCCGCCTCAAGGGCATCGAGACCGCGGGCGCGGCGGAATTCGCCGGCGCGCTGTCCGACGGTGTCGACGCGGCATACAAGGCCGTTATGAAGCCCGCGGAGGGCACCATACTCACCGTCTCCCGCCTTGCCGCTGCCGCAGCCGTAGAGGCCGCGAACGCGGGCGCAAGCCTTGAGAGCGCGCTTGAGTGCGCGATCAGAGCGGGTGAAGAGGCGCTGGAGGACACCGTGAATCTCAACCCCGTGCTGAAGAAGGCCGGAGTTGTGGACGCGGGCGGCATGGGCTTTATGACGATACTCAAGGCGATGCTCGCCTCCCTGCGCGGCGAGGTCACGGCTCCCGTGAGCGCCGCGAAGCCGAAGGCTCCGGTCGAGGAGAAGACTGCGTTCGAGGTGTTCGACACCGAGGACATCACCTTCGCGTTCGACACGGTGTACATCGTCCGCAAGAACGACCCCGACGTCGATCTCGACCCGCTGCGCGCCTACCTCAACAGCATAGGCGACTCGCTGGTCATCGGCGAGGACGACGAGTCCTTCAAGGTTCACGTCCATACGAACATCCCCGGCGACGCGCTCAACGAGTCGCAGAAGTACGGCACGCTGGAGCTTGCGAAGATAGAGAACATGCGCACCCAGCACGACGACATACTCGCCGGTAAGAAGGCGCAGACTACGGACGATCTGGAGCAGATCGAAGCCGAGCTTGAAGCCGCCGAGCACGAGGAGAAGATCGCCGCGCCGGAGAAGGAATACGGCGTCGTCGCGGTCTGCGCGGGCGCGGGCATGGAAGCACTGTTTCAGGAGCTGGGAGCCGACGCGATAGTGACCGGCGGCCAGACCATGAACCCCTCCACGAACGACATTCTCAAGGAGATAAACCGCACTCCGGCCTCGACCGTGTTCGTGTTCCCCAACAACAAGAACATCATCATGGCGGCGGAGCAGTGCGTGCCGCTGACGGAGAAAAAGGTCGTCGTCATGCCGACCAAGACCGTGCCGCAGGGCATCTCCGCGCTGCTGAACTTCAACCCCGAAAACAGCGAGGAGCAGCTTGAGGCGGATATGAAGGAGGCCATCTCCCACGTCCACACCGCTATGGTGACTTATGCTGCACGCGACTCCGATTTTGACGGCCACATCATCCATGCGGGCGAATACCTCGCGCTGATGGACGGCGCGCTGCTCGGCAGCTATACGAACATCAAGACTCTGTTCAAGGAGCTGAGCTGGGCGTTTGACGAGATCGCGCCCGAATTCATCACCGTGTACTACGGCAAGGACGTGCAGGAGGACGATGCGCAGGAGGCGGCCAAGACCATTATCGACTGCTTCCCCGACGCGGAGGTAAGCGTAGTTTCCGGCGGCCAGCCCGTGTACTACTACATGATCTCCGTTGAATAAATATTAATATTGATATAAAAAGGTTCCTGACGCACTGTCGGGAACCTTTTTTGTCACCAATATAATTCCGGATGCATGCTGGAGCAGAAGTATGTATAGCCAAGCTCGCTGTCGAAGTACGCGGAATAGACCCCGCCGCCCTGAACAAAGTTTGCCTGAAACACGACCCACGGCTCCATCAGGCGTTCACCCTCAAGCAGCCGCCGCGCGGCGTCCACACATTCCGCCGTCGGCATGAGCACGTACGCAAATTCAAAGGTGTCGACCTCCTGATACTGCCCCGGCTCGTACACAACGTCATGGATGCTGTCCGGAAACTCCGGCGACGCGACGCGGTTGAGCACGACCTCGCCGACGCACATGCGCCAGTCGTCGCCGAGCTGTGGGCTGCCCGCCTCGGCGCAGATTATCTTCGCCAGCAGAAACAGCTCGTCAAAATCCAGCTTCGTCTCTCCGGTGAGCTCAATGTCGATCTGCTCGTTGCGGCATATCGAGGCGGCGCGCCCCGCCTCGATGTCGCCGACCTCCGCCGCGTGCAGCATGATGGCGAGGTAGTCCACCTTCGGGTCGTAATCCGCGTGTCCGGGCGGACCGAGGGCGAGCATGAGCGCCATGGCCAGCAGTGCTGAGATAAGCTTTTTCATTTCGTTTCCTCCTATACTGTGCGTACAGTATAGCGGCAGACAGCCGGGAAACTTGTCGCAACCGGACTTTACGGGAAATAAAAATTTTCCGGAGCGCGGCGGGAAAAGAAAAAGCCGCATAAAGTGTGAAGATCCGCCTGATTTCGAGCTTTCAGCCCAAAATCAGGCGGATCGTATTCTCTACCCGCTTATCAGAACGCGGGGAGGAGTATAGTTGCGACGCCGCCGTTTATGACGGCTTCGATGGAGTACATCGGCCGGTAGAAGTTCTTGGAGTCACTTGCGTAGACGATATTGACCGTGCGGCACTGCACCTCGTCTATCTCACTGGAGATCATTACGCCGCCGGTGCAGATGAATTCGCCGCGGCGTATGAGCCGGGCCACGCCGTCGGCGCTGAGGGTGTATTCCTCGCCGAGCGGGAGCATGGTGTACAGCTCATAATCGAGGTATTCGAGACGGCCGTCGTGTACACTGAAATTGACGCTGCCGTTATAGATCTCATCGCCGCTGTGCAGAAAATCGGCGGTGAGGCGGTATTCGTCGTCGTCGGCGATCTCGCGCGTGAGACCGGCGGGCAGCGGGCGGCCGATGCTGTCAAGCAGCTTGTACACAAGCTCAAACGGATCGGAACCGCCGCTCTCGCCGCCGCTGTACAGCGTGAAGTTGAAGGTCGCGTCGTTATAGCACCACAGCAGCGCCTGCGCGTCGGTCGAGCGGTAGAGCAGCACGGAGTCGTACGCGCTCTTATAGCTGCGGTCGCGGGTGAAGCCGAGCGCGGAGAACACGTCGTCCGCGGCGGCGTCCGTGCTGCCGGACGGAGCGGCGAGCGAATAGAGCTCAAGCTTTGATGGCAGCATGTCCGCAATCATCGAGCAGTCCACGGCGGCGCGCTTCACACTGTATGGGTTGCCGGCCTCGCAGGGGAGGTAGCCGTACGGCCGCGCGGAGTAGGAGATGAGCAGCGCCGCGGTCAGCGCGACGGGGACGGCGGTCTCGGCGTAATGCCAGACGTTCCGCCTGCCGCCGCAGCGGGACGGGAATATCATCGCGCACAACCCGCAGCCGAACAGCGCGCCGAGCATGCCGAGGATCGGGCGGTCAATGTCGAACGCCCCGTAGCCGAAGAGCAGCTGAAGCCCCTCGAGCGCCAGCGCGTATACAAGAGAGAAGAGCGGGATAAAATATTGCAGCGGCCTGCGGCGGATGACCAGCATCAGCAGGAAGCCGAAGGGCACGAACAGGCCGGAGGTCAGCACTATGAGCTGCGACAGGCTCACTCCGGTGTCGGCTACGGCGGAATAGATGCTGCGCAGGGGGTAGAGGTTCACGTCGTTCTCCCCGCTGTATCCGGTCGTGAAGAGTATCATGCTGAGAGATATCAGATACCACAGCGTCACGAACCACAGCGCCTGCCGCTTCGGGGAGACGCCGCTCCGCTTGCGCACGGCAAGGCAGGATATCAGAAAAATACCCGAACAGAGAACCAACGCCGAGAGGCAGAGACTCGCATATGTATATAGATATGTTCCGAAAGCAGACATAAGTTTCTCCAAATGCAGATGATGCCCTTGTTAACTGATAATATTATTGTACACCACTTTTTATCAAAATTGGTCGAATTTAAGCAATCTTTAGATTTGAAATGCAATTTTGGCGTAATGCACAAGTCAATGGCCGCGTATACTTATATATACGGAAAAGCTGTGGAATTGTTGCAGCATCCGGTCGAAAAAAGCAAAATCAGCATTTTCAACAAAAATCAGCGCGCGATTTTGTGCATGGTATTGAGCGCCACTCATGTGATATACCAAAACGGGATATAATTAATATACCAGTTTGGTATGCTCGTGTCAAGAGGTGGGCATATGAGATTAAAGGCGCTGAGAGAAAAACGGGGGATATCCCAGCTGAAGCTTGCAATGGACCTAGGGCTGAATCAGAACAGCATAAGCAGGTACGAATCCGGCGCGAGGGAGGCGGATTACAAGACACTGATCGCGCTGGCAGATTATTTTGACGTGTCGATAGACTATCTCCTTGAGCGGACGGACAAACCCAAAATGAACCGGTGAGGGCTTTTCCGGACGGCAGAGAATTTTACTGAATAAAGGAATTCGGACAAGTCCTCGGCGGCGCGCCGTGGGCTTGTCCGATTAAGCAAGCAGAGCAAAAAAGTATTGCGGGTTGAGGATGTGTAGAGTTTGTATAGTATAGCTTTTTCGCCCATATCGCTTTAACAGCATTATCCATTATAATGCTGTTGGATGGTTCATGTCAACAACTTCATTACATAAACTAATGCAGAGAGGTGGAGTTGACATGCCGGAAAAGAAAGATCTGAATGTATTGATAGGGACGAATATCCGTCAGGCGCTGACGGCGCGGCTAGCGCTGCTGACCGAGGAGGAGTTCAGGCTATGCAGCGAGATAATCTGCAAGCTGCTTGAAGCGCTCCAGCACGGGAAAAGCTGAAAAACACCGGCGTGTTGAAAAGCAACACGCCGGTGTTTTTAAGTTATAAATTGTCCTGCGCCGAAAATACCGACTGCGCGAGCAACGCCGCGCCGCATACCGGCGTGTCATGCGCGGCATGGAACATCGGGTTGTGCCATAGGTAGGGCTTCTCTCCGGGGACGCCGGAGCCAAGAAAATAGAAGAAGGAGGGGACGCCCTCGCTCAGCAGCGAGAAATCCTCCGACGCCATGTTCACGGAGGGAACCTTTACGTTTTCCACCCCGAATACCGCGGCGCCCGCGTCCGACGCGGCCTTCAGCAGCGACTCGCTGTTGAAAACTCCGCGCGTGATCGGTATCAGCTCAAGCTCACAGGCGCAGCCGAATTCCTCCGCAGTGCCGTGCGCCATAAGCTCAACACGCTTGAGGATGCGCTCGCGCACGTCCTCTTCAAGACTGCGGATGTTGCCGGTTATCTCGGCGTCGTCGATCGTGGTGGTGAACGGCGTACCGGACTGGATGGAGCACACGGTCAGCACGGCGGACTCAAGTGGGCCGACATTGCGGCTTATGATAGTCTCAAGCGACATGACGAGGCTGGCGATGGCCACCGTCGGGTCGACATTTTTCTGCGGCGTGCTCGTATGGCCGCTTTTGCCGATGAACTTAATGCGGAAGCCATCTTTGAACGACATGAGCGACCCGGCCTTGACGCCGACGGTGCCGACAGGCAGCTCCGGCAGATTGTGCAGCCCGAAAACGGCGCTGGGCTTGTACTGCGAAAAGACGTTGTGCTCAAGCATGTACTTTGCGCCCTTGAGCTTTTCCTCCGCCGGCTGGAACACAAAGAGCACGTTCGCGCGAAGCTCGTCCCGGTGCGCGCTCAGCAGCATCGCCGCGCCGAGCAGCCCCGCCGTATGGGTGTCGTGCCCGCAGCCGTGCATGACTCCGGGCGTGAGGGATTTGTCCGGCCGGTCATATTCCTCGTGCTGCACGATAGCGTCGATGTCCGCGCGCAGCGCGATGGTCGCGTCCCCGCGGCCGCGGAGCAGCCCCACGACGCCGGTCTCAAGACCAAGGTCAAGTATCTCAATGCCGAGCTTCTCAAGCTGGGCGCGGATGATGGCGCTGGTGCGCTTTTCCTCAAAGCTCAGCTCAGGATGGGCGTGAAGGTCGGCAGTAATCGAATAAATCTGTTCGGAATAGTGTTTTTTTGCCTCTTCAAGAAGGTTCAAAAGTCGTCACTCCTTTCCCCACAACATTTTAAGTATAAAATTTGCCGTCGGAAAACACAAGAGAAAAAATAAAAACCGCGAAATAACCAAAAATCTATCGAAAATTCTGTACGTAGTGTCAATTGCAAATAGACAAAAACATGTTTATTATATATCTTGAAAGAAGTCATAGGGAAGTTAAACGATTATCCGGGAGCAAACATCCCGAAAAACGCAGTAAACGCAGATGAATGGTAGAAAAGTAAGCTATGCGACAATAAAAGATGTTGCAGAGCTGGCCGAAACGTCTGTGGCGACCGTATCGTATATTCTCAGCGGAAAGTCCGAAAAGAGCTTCCGACAGGATACGGTGGACAGAGTTATGGCGGCTGTCGAGGAGCTGAATTACAGCAAGAACGCAATCGCCTCCGGACTGCGCGGCAAGAAGCGCGGCATGATTTACATCATTATCCCTCAGTTTTCAAACATATACTACACGCGAGTGTGCGAAGCGATAGAAAATGTTCTGTTTGAAAACGGACTTGTCCCCGTGATATGCGACACGAGAGAAGACCCGGAGCGTGAAAAGCGCCTGCTTGAGCTTGCGATAAGCCAGCGCTGCGACGGGATAGTGCTTGGGCCTACGATCAGAGGCTGGGAGAATACGGCGGCGGTCAGAAGCCTGAATATCCCGCTTGTCGTGGTCGGGCGCGAGCTTGGCTCGCCCAATGACCAGAAGTCCTACTATTATGTAGGGGACGACAGCTATCAGGCCGGCTACCTTGCCGGAAGCGTCCTCGCAAAGGGCGGACATGAATCCATCGGAGTTATCGACTGGGGAAGCCAGATCGGCTCGGCAATTGACCGAAGCAACGGCTTCACGGCGGCGATAAAAAAGCATTGCCCCGGTGTGAAGCTCATGCATGCGTCAAGCATGATCGTTGATGTAGATACCGGATACCAGCTTACGAAGAGCATATTTGGCGATAAAATGCCCAATGCACTCTTTTACAGCTACCATGTACTGGCGCAGGGAGGCATAACCTACCTTCACGAGCATGGCCTGCGCATCCCTGAGGATGTGACGATCTCGATGGTCGGCACACCGTCGTGGGCGAAGCTGCTGGAATCGCCGTGCACGATGGTAAATCAAAATGAAGATTGGGTTGGATCAACGGCGGCGAAGATAATGCTCCGTCTTATAGACGGAGATACGTCGAGCCTGCTCATGTCGGAATACCGGCATGTGTGCCGCTGCCAGCTCGTTGAACACAGCGGCTTCAGAAAAGCCGCGTCAAATTAGCAACGTTTACCGAAACAAGCCATTTTGGTAAACGTTGCAAAATAGGACAGGTTAAACGATTAACCTAGATTTAGTTAACTACTTCACCGGAAAGAACCGGTTTGTGCAATCTGAAAAAAGACCGTAGGGGAGAAAAGCCCCGGAAAAAGACATGATTTCTGAAAATTGTGTCTTAACTTTAGCAAAGTTAAACGATTAACTATTTTTTCACTCATTTCACCTTTTGTTTAACCTGCACAGAAAAGTCAGCAAATTCAATTTATATATATCATGTTTGCTCAAAAAATGGAAGGACGGTAAGATTATGAAAAAAGTTGTTATTGCTCTCGGCGGAAACGCTCTTCAGGCAAGAGGCGAGGCCGCGACCAGCGAAAACCAGCTTAAGAACGTCATGGTGACCGCAGAGCACATCGCCAAGATAATCGGCGAGGGCTACAAGGTCATCGTCAGCCACGGCAACGGCCCCCAGGTCGGCAGAATCCTGCTCCAGAACGAGGCCGGCAAGAGCGTGACTCCTCCGATGCCGATGGATGTCTGCGGCGCAATGACTCAGGGCATGATCGGATATCACATCCAGCAGGGTCTCTCTCAGGTTCTCCGCGAGAACGGCATTGACAAGCCCGTCTGCACCCTCGTGACTCAGGTCGAGGTCGACAGCGCTGACCCCGCATTCCAGAATCCCACCAAGCCTGTCGGCGCTTTCTACACCGAGGAAGAGGCCATGCAGATACAGGCCGAGAAGGGCTACGCGATGAAGAAGGACGCGAACCGCGGCTACCGCAGAGTCGTTCCCTCCCCCAAGCCCCAGAAGATCATCGAGATCGACACCATAAAGACCCTCGTCGACGGCGATACCGTTGTTGTCGCAGCAGGCGGCGGCGGAATCCCCGTGTGCAAGAAGGACGGCAAGTACGTCGGTATCGAGGCCGTTATAGACAAGGACTTCGCCTCCGAGGTTCTCGCAGAGCAGCTTGACGCGGACATCCTGATGATCCTCACTGAGGTCGAGAACGTCTGCCTCAACTTCGGCAAGCCCGACGAGAAGGTTCTGCATGAAGTCACTGCAGATGAGATGGACAAGTACGCGGCAGAAGGCCACTTCGCCCCCGGCAGCATGCTCCCGAAGGTTCAGGCCGTCAGCAAGTTCGTGCACTCCAAGCCCGGCAGAGTCGCAGTCATCACCTCTCTGGAGAACGCCGTCAACGGCATCACCGGTGTAAAGGGAACCATCATCAAAGGCTAAGCGTCATTCATTATATTAATTAGGAGTTATAAAAATGCGTGAAGTTATTCCTGTAAAATGCTCCATCGTCCGCGGCGGCACCAGCAAGGGCATCTTCATTATGGAAAATGAACTGCCCCGTGATCCCGAACTGCGCGACAAGTATATTCTTGAGATATTCGGCAGCCCCGATGTCCGTCAGATAGACGGTCTCGGCGGTGCGGACGTCCTCACCAGCAAGCTTGCTATAATCGGCCCGTCCAGCAGAGAAGATGCGGACGTCGATTATACCTTCGGTCAGGTCAGCTTCGTCGAGCCGAAGATCGACTACAAGTCCAACTGCGGCAACATCTCCGCCGGCGTTGCACCCTTTGCGATAAACAACGGCATTGTCAAGGCTGTTGAGCCTTACACCACCGTCCGCATCCATCAGGTCAACACCGACACCATCATCAACGCCAAGGTCGAGGTTCGTGACGGCAAGGCCGCTGTTGACGGCGACTTCCATATCGACGGTGTTCCCACTCTCGGCTCCACGATCGAGCTTGACTTCTCCGACAGCGTCGGCGGCATCACCGGCAAGCTCCTTCCGACTGATAACGTTGTTGACACCATCGTGACCGACGACGGCAAGAGCTACGAGGTCTCCGTGGTCGACGCGGGCATCCCAACCGTGTTCATTGAGGCCAAGTCCCTCGACATGAGCGGCATCGAGACTCCCCAGCAGATCGAGGGCAACGCGGCGCTTATGACCAAGATCGAAGAGATCCGCGGCCGCTGCGCGGTAAAGATGGGCTTCACCGACGATTACAAGAACGCCGTTAAGGATTGCCCCTACGCTCCGTTCTTCGCCATCGTCTCTCCGAGCCAGAGCTACCACACCTTCGACGGCAAGGACGTCAAGGGTGAGGACATCGACATCGTCAGCCGCCTCGTCTTCATGCAGAAGATGCATAAGACCCACCCCGTGACCGGCACCGTGTGCATGTCCACCGCGGCCCGCATCCCCGGCAGCATCGTCAACCGCAATCTCTCCGAGCGCGGCAAGGCCGAGCGCCGTATATGGATCGGCCACCCGGCAGGCGTTATCCCGGCGGTCTCCGTCCTCGACAACGTTGACGGCGAGTACAAGCTCCGCACCGCTGCCATTCTTCGCACCGCACGCGTCATCATGGACGGCACCGTATACGTGCGCCGCTCCAGAGTAGAGTAAGGGCGTTCAGCCAAAAGCTTTCAAATAAAAAAACAAAAAATTTCAGGAGGAAACCATGAGCAAGTATTTAGCAGAGCAGATTTCTGAAGTAGTTGTCAACACCCATTTTGAGGATCTGCCCCAGTATGCAGTTGACAAAGCAAAGATGCTGACCCTCGACGTTCTGGCCTCTATGGTCGGTACCCGCAAGGTCATCTCCAGCGAAATCGCCCGCGATGTAGCGGCAGAGCTCGGCGGCCCGGAAGAGGCTTCCATCGTCGGCTACGGCAAGAAGGTTGCAGCACCCAACGCTGCATTCGCAAATGCTATCCAGTGCTATGGTCTTGACTTCGTTGATGACCATAATGAATCCAACGCTCACCCCTCTCCCGTTACCTACCCCGTCAGCTTCGCACTCGCCGAGCAGCTCAAGCGCTCCGGTAAGGAATTCATCGAAGCCTGCGTTCTCGGTAACGAGATCGTCTGCCGTATGGGCAGCGCCTACCTCGGCGACATGTACACCCAGGGCTTCCATCCCACCAGCACCTGCGGCACCATGGGCGGTGTTGTCTCCGCTGCAAAGCTGATGAAGCTCGACGAGCAGAAGGTCTCCTACGCTCAGGGCATCGCCGGCTCCGCCGTTGCGGGTTTGATGGCATGGAACACTCAGGGCTCCTTCACCAAGCGTTACCAGGCCGGCCGTCCCTCCATGGACGTCATCGTTGCCGCACGCATGGCCGAGAAGGGCTTCAACGGACCTACCGACATCTTCGAGAGCCAGGACGGTCTGCTCCACGCATACTCCTACCAGGATCGTTACGACACCAACTGGATCACCAAGGATCTGGGCAAAGAGTGGATATTCGCCACCTCCAGCATCAAGGTTTACCCCTGCTGCCGTTACTCCGGCGGTCACCTCGACGCCTGCCTTGAGATCGTCCACAAGTATCATCCCGATCCCGCCAAGATCGCAAAGATCCATGTTCGCTCCTCCCTCCAGACCATGCACCTGCTGGCAGAGCCGCGCAAGTGGCATCCGGAAAACATCGTTGACCTGCAGTTCTCCATGCCTTACCAGGCAGCTGTCGCGTTCCTCAACGGCAAGTTCACTCCGGACGAGCTGAATGTCGAGTACATCAAGAATCCGCTCATCCAGAAGATGATCGCCAACACCACCGTCGTCTGCGACGATGAGTTCGAGCGCCGTTATCCTGAGCACTACTCCAGCGCTGTTACCATCACCATGGAAGACGGCACCGAGTACACCGCAGTTGTCGACGATCCTAAGGGCGACTGGAGAAATCCCGTTACCTACGAAGATGTCGAGAACAAGTTCCGTTACCTCGCCAATACCGTTTACGCTGAGCCCGAGCGCACCGAGAAGATCATTGCTTTCGTCAAGGATCTTGAGAAGCAGCCCGACATGAGCGTTCTCATGGAGCTTGTAAACGACGAGGCCAAATAATTAAGCTTCGCAAGTGAGAGGAGATAAACATATGGGCGAAAGAAATGCCGACTCTCGCGGGAAGAAGATAGTTTTCGTATCCAACTGCCTGCTCAACGCCAACAACAAGGTTCAGGAGTTTGCACGCTACCCCGGAATGTTTTTCGAGATACTCACCACGCTCAACAGGTATGGCATCGGCGTCGAGCAGATGCCATGCCCGGAGACGCTGTACGCCGGAAACCAGCGCTGGTGGCACTCCCGCAATCTTTACGATAATGCGGGCTTCAGAAGATTCTGCTGCGAGCTTGCCGAGCGGACGGTCGACTACATCGAGAACTACGGCATAGTAGGCTATCAGGTGGTCGGTATTCTGGTCTGCGACGGGTCCCCGACCTGCGGCTACTCCATCTCCAGCTATTACGAAAACGGCGGCGGTCATCCTGCCGAGCCGGTACGCAGCTTTAAAGAGCGCCCCGGCATATATACGGAGGAATTGCTCAAGGCGGTCGAGGCGCGGGGCGTGAAGCTCCCGCCGATATACGGCCTGCCGATGGACGACAGAGATCGCACCAACGAGCAGATAATCGCCGATTTTGACAGTTTCATTAATTCCAATCTCACCTAATTTATATCGCGCTCGCTCCGGCTCCCCCCCTTGCCGGAGTGAGCGCACCTCCCCCTGCTTCTGGCTCATAGTGAGCATAGATTTATTTAGAAAAACAGAGAAGGGTTGTATTTACTATGGGAATGACATTTGCACAGAAAGCTCTGGCAAGAGCCGCAGGCAAAGATTATGTTGATATAGGCGAAATCGTCATGGCGAACGTCGACGTGGCCATGATGGACGATATACTCGGCCCCAGAATCGAGATCGCAGCCGGTTTGAAAGAGCTGGGCGTTGACGTCTGGGACAAGTCCAAGGTCGTTGTCATAAGCGACCACTACACTCCTCCCTGCGAGATAAAGCAGGCTGAGGCCGTCCGCTTCACGCGCGACTGGTCCGAGGAGCACGAGGTGTCCTACTACGAGTACGCAGGACCGTGTCATCAGGTTCTGGCCGAGCGCTGCTATGACCAGCCCGGCACCCTCGTCGTCGGCACCGACTCCCACACCTGCATGGCAGGCGCTTTCGGCGCGTTCGGCACCGGCATCGGCTCTACCGAGATGCTCGGCGTCGTCGCCACCGGCCAGATCTGGCTCAAGGTTCCCGAAAGCTTCCGCATTGAATGGAAAAACAAGCTCCCCGCGGGCGTATTTGCCAAGGACATGGTTCTCTATGACTGCGGCAAGATCGGCCACTCCGGAGCCACATATAAAGCACTTGAGTATTGCGGCGATATGATAAGCGCCCTGTCAATGGACGAGCGCATGGCCATCTCCAACATGGCCGTTGAGATGGGCGCGAAGGCCGGCTACATCCCGGCCGACGAAAAGACCCTCGAATACATCAAGGCGCACGGCGAGCTCAAGAACTACGCGATGCTCTATCCCGACGCGGACGCCGTCTACGAGCGCAACTACGTGAACGACGCGGCGGCGCTTGTCCCGCAGGTCGCCTGCCCGCACCACGTCGACAATGTCCACCCCGTCACCGAGGTGGAGGGTACCAAGCTCACCCAGGTCTACATCGGCTCCTGCACCGGCGGCAGAATTTCCGACCTGCGCACCGCAGCAAAGGTGCTCAAGGACAGGAAAGCGGCTCCCGGAATGCGCTTCCTCGTCTCCCCGGCCTCCAGAGAGGTCTACAAGATGGCGCTTAACGAAGGCATACTCGATATCCTCACCGACGCCGGCGCGGTCATCGTCGCCCCGTCCTGCGGACTCTGCCTCGGCGCGCACACCGGCATACTCGCAGCCGGCGAGAGCTGCATCTCCACCAGCAACCGCAACTTTATCGGACGTATGGGCAGCAAGAATGCGAACGTCTACCTCGGCTCTGCGGCGACCGTCGCAGCTTCCGCGATAGAGGGACGCATAGCCGATCCAAGAAAGTATTTTGAATAATCGGGAGGGAGAATAAAAATGGATTCTGTAATCACCGGAAAGGTATGGAAATTCGGAGATGACATCAATACCGACATAATATCTCCCGCCGAATACATGGACGCCAGCTACGAGGTTATCGGCAAGCACGCGATGGAGCGCGCGTTCCCCGGCTTCGCGGATGCTATTGCACGGGGTGATATAATCGTTGCAGGTAAAAACTTCGGCTCCGGCTCCAGCCGCGAGACAGCGCAGATCGCTCTCATTTACGCGGGCGTCGGCGCGGTCATTGCGAAGGACTTCGCCCGTATCTTCTTCAGAAACTGCATTAACGTCGGCCTGCCCGTCGTCAACTTTGCGGACACCGACAAGCTCAATCAGGGCGATGAGATACGCGTCGACTTCCTCTCCGGCGTGATCGAGGATCTCACCACCGGCGAGACCTATCACGGCAGCCGTCTGCCTGAAAACGTGCTTGCAATCGTGCAGGACGGCGGGCTGAAGGAGCACCTGAAGAAAAGCCTCAAAAAATAAGTAAAAACTTATATATATTTTCACGGAGGTAAAACAATGGCAACACTGAAGACAACCTTTGCCGGAGTTTCCATGCCGAACCCGTTCATGCTCGCATCCGCGCCTCCCACGACCAACTGTGAGATGGTAGCCCGCAGCTTTGACGCCGGCTGGGGCGGCGCCGTGCTCAAGACCATGGCATATGATCTGAGAATGGCACGCAATGTAAACCCGCGCATAGCGGCCTATAAGGTTGGCAAGTCCATCCACGGCTTTACTAACTTCGAGCTTGGCAGCCCGAAGCCCATCTCCAAGTGGCTTGAGGACGCGCGCTGGCTGAAGGAACGCTTCCCCGAACACGCCGTGTTCGTCAGCCTTCTGCACACGGAAGGTCTCGTCGAGGAACAGTGGCGCGAAGTGACCAGAATGTTCAACGATGCCGGTATCGACGGCTTCGAGCTGAACTTCTCATGCTCCCACGGTATGGCGGAAGCGGGCGGCGGCGCTCAGGTCGGCGGCAACGAGGAGGCTATAAAGATGGTCACCAACTGGGTCAGATCCGAAACCAATCTCCCGGTTATGCCAAAGCTCCCCGCAATGGTTCCCAACATCGGCAGCAAGGCTCGCGCGGCTGAGGAAGCCGGCGCAGACGCCATAGCAACGATAAACACCCTCAATTCCATTCCCGGAATCGACATCTATAATTTCGTCCCGTATCCCACGGTCGACGGCAAGAGCGCATTTTCCGGCATGAGCGGCCGCGCGATAAAGCCCATCGCTCTGCGCACCGTCGCTCAGGTCGCCAAGGCCGTCAACATCCCGGTCTCCGGTATCGGCGGCATATACACATGGCAGGATGCGGTAGAGTTCATCCTCGCGGGCGCGTCCTCTCTGCAGGTCTGTTCCGCGGTCATGGAGAACGGCTACAAGTGCGTCGAGGCGATGAACAAGGGTCTCCTTAAGTATATGGAGGAGATGGGCTTTGAGACGATAAGCGACTTCGTCGGCAAGGCGCTGCCCAACATTACCGCGCACAACAATCTTTCCAGAACCTATAAGCTCCACGCCGAGTGCGACGAGACCAAGTGCATCGGCTGCTCCCGTTGCGTGGCGGTCTGCAGCGACAGCGCTTACAGCGCAATCAGCATGGACGGCAAGCACGCTTCCGTTGACGCGGCGAAGTGCGACGGCTGCGGCCTGTGCACTCAGGTCTGCCCGGCCGGAGCGCTCAGCATGAAGGTCAGATAAACAGCAGGGGAGGCTGAGACAGTGAACGATATCAACATTATAAACGGTACGATTGTTCGCCCTGAGGGCTGCGAGAAGGCCGATATCGGCATTCGCGGCGGAAAGATAGTCTCAGTGAACAAGCCCGGCAGCCTGACCGAAGCGGCTGAAAAAACGATAGATGCAAGCGGCCTGTATGTGTTTCCGGGGATGATAGATACCCATGTGCACATCCGCGGCGGTATCCTCTCCCACCGTGAGAGCTTTGCCTCCGGCACTCAGGCTGCCGCATCCGGCGGCATCACTACGATCATGGAGATGCCGATAGCGAACCCGCCCGCCTCCACGCCGGAAGCCTTCGATGCGCGGCGCAAGGAAATAGGCGAGCAGGCATATGTCGACTTCTGCATGTACGGCGGCGCCGGAAGCGATAACCTCGACCAGATAGAGCTGCTGACGAGCCACGGCGCGGCGGCATATAAGACCTTCCTGATGCCTCCCGTGCCCGGCCGCGAGAAGGAATTTTACGGCCTTTGCAGCGAGACTACAGAACAGCTCACGGAGGTCATGGAGCGCGTGGCCGCGGTCGGCGGCGTGCTCTGCTGCCACAGCGAGCTGAACGAATACGTTGCTCCCTATGCCGCAAAGCTTATGGCCGAAGGCCGCAACGGCGTAAAGGCATGGGGCGAGTCGAGACCGATCGAGGCTGAGACGGAAGCCGTAAAGCGCGTCATTGCCGCCGCCGAAAAGACCGGCTGCAAGACAGTTATCTGCCATGTCAGCGCACCGGAGACGGTCGAGCTTATCCAGCAGGCGAAGAAGCGCGGTGTGGATATACACGGCGAGACCTGCCCGCAGTACATCCTGTATAACTGCGAGAATGCGGAAGCCGCCGGTGTGTTTGCCCGCATGAAGCCGCCGCTCCGCACTCCGGAGACCATGGAGAAGCTCATGCAGTGCTACGCCGACGGGCTCCTTGAGATAACCGGCAGCGACCATGCGCCGTACACCTACGAGGAGAAGACCCGCAGCGGCGAAGACATATGGCATTGCTTCGACGGACTTCCCGGCCTTGAGCTGAGCCTGCGCCTGCTGCTGAACGCGGCATCCGACGGCAGACTCACCTATGAGGAGATCGCCCGCAACACGGCCGAGAACCCCGCTGCGCTGTTTGGTATCGACGGCGCGAAGGGCAGGATCGATGCCGGACGCGACGCCGACCTTGTGCTCGTAGAGCGACTGGACAAGCCGGAGACGCTGCATAAAGAGCAGCTCGTCACGAAGAGCCGCGAGAGCGCGGTGCTCTACGACGGCACGCAGATGACCCACCGCATCAAAGAAACCCTCGTGAGAGGAACCACCGTCTTCAAAGACGGCACCATTACCGTAAGCCATGGCTTCGGCCAGCTTATTATACCAAAATCCTAAATCAACAAAAAAGGAGAACTACTATGAGAACAGACATGCGCGGAAGAGATTTTGTTACCCTTCAGGACTTCACCGGTGAAGAGATCCAGACCATTCTGGACGTAGCTTTCCAGCTGAAGCGCGAGAACGCTATCGGTCAGGCTCACGAGCTGCTCAAGAACAAGACCCTCGGTATGCTCTTTGCACAGCCCTCCACCCGTACCCGCGTCTCCTTTGAGACTGGTATGACTCAGCTTGGCGGCCACGCTCAGTATTACAGCGAGGACTCCATGCAGCGCAAGAATAAGGAAACTTGGGCCGACACCGGTCTGGTTCTTTCCCGTTACCTCAACGCTCTGATGGTTCGTCTGTACGACCTTGAGGAGTACGGCATGGCTCGTGACATCATGAACGAGATCCGCAAGAACACCACTATCCCCGTCATCAACGGCCTTGACGACAAAGAGCATCCCTGCCAGTGCATGGGCGACCTGATGGTCATCCAGGAGAAGCTCGGCGCAGGCTGGAAGAAGAAAAAGATCGTTATGAGCTGGGCATACTCCGACCGCGTCAAGTCCCCCGGCGTTCCTCAGGCAATGCTGACCGCATGCAGCCTGCTCGGCGCAGACATCACCCTCGCTTACCCGAAGGGATACGAGCTTGACGACCAGTACATGGAGTTCGCTCAGAACGCCGCAAAGTCCTCCGGCTCCGTCATCAGCGTTACCAACGACATCTACGAAGCCTGCACCGGCGCAGACGTCATCTACGCAAAGAGCTGGGGCAGCACCCACGGTATGCCCAAGGATGAGGATAAGGAGTACCGCAAGCAGTTCGCCAAGGATTGGTGCATCTCCGACAAGCACTTCGAGCTTGCAAATCCTGTTTCCTACTACATGCATCCGCTGCCCGCAGCACGCCACGAGGAAGTTACCGACGAAGTCATCGACGGACCGCACTCCATCGTTTACGATCAGGCCGAGAACCGTCTGCACGCTCAGAAGGCAGTCCTCGCTCTGCTCATGAAGTAAGAATTTAATTAAGAAGTAACATAAACAAAAGCAAGATCAGACGATTCCCACTCTGCGAATGAAATAATCGGGGCAGGAGGAGAACCTGCCCCGTGTTGGAAAGCGATCCGCGGTCGCTTTTCTCCGCAGGCCGTATGCTCAGTCGCGAGGGTATGCGAGGCGGAAGAAATAAAGCAACATTTAGAGGAGGAAAAAATTTATGTTCGGATTACCGTTCCCAACCTATCTTGGCTGGCTTCTCGGCCCCGGCGTCATGATCTTCACGTTCTTGACAAGCTTTATCCTTTATAAGAATTATCTTAAAAAGGAAGCTGCCAAGGAAGCAGAAAAGAACAGCAAAGATAAGTAAATAGCATATACCAGCAAAACCTACCTTGGCATAAATTTACAGGAGGAAACCAAATGGATAGTAAAATCAAAATAATGGGTTATGCGGTCCTTGGCTTGTACTTCGTTGGTATGCTGGCTATCGGTTATTTTTGCAACAAAAAGTATGCAAACAATGTTGATGGCTTCTTTGCCGGCGGCAAGAACCTTGGCCCATGGGTCTTCGCACTTACCTACGGTTCAACTTATCTCAGCTCTTCGACGTTTGTCGGCAACACCGCTACGGCTTACTCCGGCGGTCTTGCCTACCTTTTCATGCCCCTTGCGCAGATGCTCTTGCTCCCCCTTGGACTTATCTTCTTCTCCCACATCCTGCGTAAGATGAGTCAGTCCCTGGATGTTGTCACTATCCCTGCATATCTTGAAAAACGTTTCAAGAGTCCCGCTGCCGGAATGATAACTTCCCTCATTATCGTCATTTTCTTCATTCCCTATCTCGTCGGCATAGTCAAGGCATCGGCGCTTTCGCTGGGTGCTCTTCTTGGCGTTGAGTACAAAATCGGTGTTCTCGTTATCGCGTTCATCAGTTTTGTTTATCTCATGTTCGGCGGCTATATGGCTCGCTGCTACACCGACGTGGTTCAGGGTGTGATGATGGTCGTCGGTATGATGGCGGTTGTTATTGCCGGCTTCTTCATTGTCGGCGGACCGAGCGCCATTACCGAAGGCGTGAAGGCAGCCGATCCCGCGCTCCTTGAGACCCCCGGTCCTAAGGGCTGGAGCGCACTGTTCCTCTATTCCACTGTTTTTGCAATAGCCCCGTGGGGACTTCCCACTCTCGTTCAGACCAACTTCACCATAGGCAACAGAAAGCATGTTTACACCGCCGCTATCGTTCTGTCCATTTGGATATCCTGTGTCCTCTTCGGCTCCATGATAATCGGCAACATGGGCCGCGCCTTCTACGGCAACGCTCTTGCTGATAATCCTGACTCCCTGTTCCCGACGCTGGTTATGGACTGGTTCCCGAACCTCTTCGGTGCTATAATTATCGTTGCGGTCATCTGCGCGGCAATGTCTACAATTGACGGCACGCTGATGAACTCCGGCGCCGCTGTCGGCCTTGATATATACAAGCGTTTTATCAAGAAGGACGCGAGCGACAAGAAGGTCATTACGGTCTCCAACATAGCAATGGGCGTTATCACGCTTGTCGTTATAATCTGGGCGTTTGATCCTCCCGCAATGGTGCTCACCCTCACGAGCTACGCGTTCTCTCTGGTCGCTGCCGGACTTATCGTTCCCACCTATGCGGGTCTTTACTGCAAGAAGCTCACCAGCGCAGGTTGCGTGGTCGGTATTCTTGCCGGTCTTGGCTTCTGCCTGCTGTGGTACGTTACCGGTACGCCCCTTGGGATCCCTCCGTTCGTTGTCGGTATGGTCGCCTCCGCGATCGCTCTCTTCGGCGTCAGCAAGTTCACTAAGCCCCTGCCTCAGGAGTTTATTGACGATCTGTTCGCAAAGCTCAAGAACAACGCATACGTTACGGAAACTGTGGAAAAGTAACACGCAAGTTTCACTCCAGGATTCCCGTGTATCGAGGTTGGCCACCTCGATATGCGGGATGATAAAAAACGAGCATAAACTAAAAATTTAACGTAAGTTTTACACATCCAAAAAGGGAGATCTGATGAAAAAATACAATCTTGACTTAAGCGGCTACAATGTGCCGCATGATATGCTGCCTACCAAACCGGAAGAGCGCAACTGGAACATTTACAGCTTCTTCGCTCTCTGGATCGGCATGGATATCGGTATCCCCACTTACATGCTCGCTTCTGGACTTATTGAGGGCGGCATGAACCTCAAGTGGGCCATGATTACCATTTTGCTTGCGAATATAATCATTGCATTCCCCATCATGCTCAACGGCCATGCCGGTGCGAAGTATGGTATTCCTTCCACCGTTTATTGGCGCTCTGCGTTCGGCTTCAACGGCGCAAGCGTCGCTGCGGTTCTCCGCGGCATCGTGGCTGCCGGCTGGTGCGGCATCCAGTTCTGGATCGGCGGCAACGCGCTGAACGTTGCGCTGTCCATCCTCATCCCCGCGTGGGGCAACTGGGCCTTGGGCAAATGGGTTTGCTTTGTAGTGTTCCTTCTGCTGAACCTCTATATACTTATCAACGGCCTTGGTGCGATAAAGAAGATGGAACATCTCTGCGCACCCATGCTCATTATCTGGCTGATCGTCATGCTCATCTGGGCGCGTACCACCGCGGGCAGCTGGGGACCGATGGTCAACGCCAAGATGACCTTCGCAACCACCGCGGAGTTCGTCGCTTTCTTCGTCGTCAGCCTCAACTCCAACATCAGCTACTGGTGCTCCATGCCCCTTACGGTCACTGACTTCACCAAGGCGGCAAAGGATCAGCGCAGTCAGGAAGTCGGCCAGCTGCTCGGCATACCCACCGGTATGTTCCTGCTCGCTCTCGTCGGCGCTCTGGTCAGCTCCTGCACCATCGTTATCTTCGGACATGTCATCACCGACCCCGTTGCTCTCACCAGCATGATCGGCCATCCTGCGCTGATCGTCGGCATGATGCTCTTCCTCATCATCGCAACTCTTACCACGAACGTCGCCGCAAACGCCCTTACCCCGGCGGTTGCAATCGTTCACCTCACCAACGGCAAGCTGAACTTCAAGTGGGCTGCTGTCGTTCTCTGCGCCATCGGCGTCGCAATTCGTCCTTGGGTGCTCATCAACGACATGGGTCTTTACATGAACTTCTTCCTCAACGGCGGCGGCGCTCTGCTCGGCCCCGTTGTCGGCGTGACGATCTGCCACTACTTCTTCGTCTGCCGCACCGAGCTTGACGTCAGAAGCCTTTATGTTCCCGAAGGCGAGTCGATGTTCCTGAACATCAAGAAGTACAACAAGCCCACCTACATAATCATCTGGGCGATGTCGGCTATTATGCTTCTTATCGCGCAGCTGGCTCCCGCATCCTGGCAGACCGCAACCTGCACTTTGGGCTGCTCCATGCGCTTCTCCATGAACGCCATGGCCATAATCTGCATTGCGCTGGGCTATCTGGTCTTCCGCAAGAGAGAAGGCGGCATCAACTCCCTGAGCTACCTCACCCTTGCGATAAGCTTTGTCATCATCTTCCTCGGCCTGTGGATTCCCGCAGCGCACTGGCTGTATGACGCGTCCTTCATCGTCGGCACTCTGCTTGGCCTGGGCATCTACGTCCTGCTCATGCGCGTGTGCGACAAGGACTTCATGGTCAAGAAAGCCGCCGAGCACAAGGCTGCCAAGGCTGAAGAGGCAAACGCCTGATCGACCTCAGACAGGAGCAAAAAATGAGAAACGTAACTATCAGCGTCATCCAGCTTGAAAACAAGCTCTTTGATAAGAATGCGAACCTTCTCAAGGCCGACGGACTCATCCGTCAGGCCGCGGCAAAGGGCGCAAAAATGATATGCCTGCCCGAACTTTTTGTCACGGGCTACAACCTCAACGCCTTCGGCGACAGGATATATGAGCTTGGCGAAGGGCTGACCGGCCCCACCATCACTCATATGCGCGCCCTGGCAAAGGAGCTTGGCGTGTACATAATAGCGCCCATAGCCATGCTGATGCGCACGACCCGCCCGCTGGAGAACAACGCCGTCGTTATCGACGACGAGGGCGAGGTCATCGGCACCTACAGCAAAAACCATCTCTTCGGCGACGAGCCGAAATACTTCACCGCCAACGGTGAATACCCGGTGTTTGACACCAAATACGGCAAGATCGGCATAATGATCTGCTGCGATAACAACTTCCCCGAACCCGCGCGCATCCTTGCGCTCGGCGGCGCGGAGCTGATATTCATGCCCGCGGCATGGCGCGTACAGGAAGCGGATCTGTGGAAGCTCCTCATCTCCTCGCACGCCTGCGAGAACAATGTGTTCATCGCCGCAGCCAATGTCTTCAGCCGTATGGACGATCTGTTCCTTTTCGGACACAGCAAGATCGTCGATCCCAGAGGCAGAGTTCTGCGCGAATCCGAGACGGAGGGAGACGATGTGCTCGTTGAGACCATCGATCTCGATTCCGTGTACGAGCATCGCGCCTGCATGCCCAGCCTCAAGGATCGCCACCCCGAAACCTACGATACGTTCATCGAACCGGTGAACGTGTAAGCACAGCGAAAGCGGGCGGTGCGCAAATCATTTGCCGCGCCGCCTGCAAATTAAGCCTTTGGCTTTATTATAATGGAGGAAAATAAAATGTCTGGATTACTTGACGGCGTAGTCGTACTCGACCTTACGCGTGTTCTTGCAGGCCCCTACTGCGGAATGATAATGGCCGATATGGGCGCGACCGTAATTAAGCTCGAAAACCCGGCCGGCGGCGACGATACGCGCAAAATGGGCCCGTTTGTTAACGAAAACAGCGTTTATTATGCAAACTTCAACAGAAGCAAGCTCGGCTGCACGCTCAATCTCAAGGCTCCCGAAGGAAAAGAGATTTTCAAAGAGCTTGTAAAGAAGGCCGACATTGTTATTGAGAACTACCGTCCCGGCACCATGGAAAAGCTCGGTCTCGGCTACGATGTTCTCAAGGAAATAAATCCCGCGATAATCTACGGCGCAGTCTCCGGCTTCGGCCACACCGGCCCGCTGAGCAGACGCGCAGGCTATGACATAGTCGGTCAGGCAATGGGCGGCCTTATGAGCACCACCGGCTGGCCCGACGGCGAGCCGACCCGTTCCGGCACCCCCATGGGCGACGTCCTCGGCGGCCTGAACCTCACCATCGGCGTCCTTGCCGCGCTGAATAACCGCCAGAAGACCGGCCTTGGCGAAAAGGTCGACGTCGCGCTGGTCGACTCCGTTGCGTCCGCGATGGAGAACATAACCATGATTTATCAGGCCACCGGCCGTATCCCCCAGCGCATAGGCAACCGCTATGAGTCTACATATCCGTACGACTCCTTCCCCGCGAAGGACGGCAACGTCATTATTGCTGCCGGCAATAACAAGCTCTTTGCTATCCTGTGCCAGGTCATGGGTCAGCCGGAGCTGGCTCAGGATCCGCGCTTCGTCGAGATAAAGGATCGCGTTGCAAACCATGCGCCCCTGCGCAGAATCGTCTCCGCGTGGAGCGAGAACTACACCATCGCCGAGATCGACCAGATGCTCAACTCCGCCGGCTGCCCCGCCAGCGCCGTCAACACCATCGACAGACTCGTTGTCGATCCGCAGATCTCCGGCGCGCGCAACATGTTCCCCGAAATAGACCAGCCGGGCATCGGCAAGCTCCATATCACCGCCATTGCCCCCAAGCTCACCCGCACCGACTCCTATCCCAGAAAGGCCGCTCCGCTGCTCGGCGAGGACAACGCCAATGTCTACGGAGAGTATCTCGGCTTCGACGCGGGCAAGCTCGAACAGCTCAAGAACGACGGCGTCATCTGATTTTCGGGAGGTAAGAATAATGTCTGAATATCCGAAAAGCGTACAGCTCGTCGAGGTCGGCCCAAGAGACGGCTTCCAGAGCGTGAAGGAATTCATCCCCACCGAGACAAAGAAAAAGGTCATCGACATGCTCGTCGCGGCCGGCTGCAAGAAGATACAGGCCACGTCCTTCGTAAACCCCAAGGCCATCCCCCAGATGGCGGATGCCGCGGAGATAGCCGAGTACGTGCTCAAGACCTATCCCGACGTTTCGTTCTATGCGCTCACCCCGAACGCCAGAGGTGTCCAGAACGCATGGGACGCCGGCTTCCGTGAGGTCAGCTATGTCATCTCCGTCTCCGCGGGGCACAACATGGCGAACGTCCGCCGCACCCCGGACGAGTCCTTTGCCGATCTCCGCGCGATCCGCGAGCGCTATCCCGACATGAAGATCGTCCTTGACGCAGCAACCACCTTCGGCTGCCCGTTCGACGGCGTCGTCACGACGGAGCAGGTCGTCGCGTATCTTGAAAAGGCGCGCGAAGCCGGCATCACCGCCGTTGACCTCTGTGATACCATCGGCATCGCAAACCCGCTTCAGGTTGAGCGCCTTGCGGGCGTTGTGCTCGAAAAGTTCCCGGAGATAAGCTTCGGCATACATATTCACGACACCCGTAACATGGGCATCGTCAATACGCTCACTGCCATCCGCTCCGGCATCACCAGAGTGTCCACCACCTGCGGCGGCATGGGCGGCTGCCCGTTCGCACCCGGCGCGTCCGGCAACACCTCCAGCGAGGATCTCGTGTTCATGCTCGACCAGATGGGCATCGACACCGGCGTCAGCTTCGAGAAGCTGCTGGAGACGGCGCGCTTCCTCAAGGAGAACGTCCCCGCAAATTACAGCGGCCACCAGATGAATATTGCCCCGAAGCAGTGCGTCATGGGCTGATCGCCCTGCCGCACTTTACGGAAAACAACCATCCCGCGTACCGTTCGGTACGCGGGATTTGTCGGTTTATGACTGCCGACACGCCGAAAGCGCAGGAAAATCCAAGAATCGTGCGGATGGGGCGCACACGCGTATTGTGTTTTGACAAATAATGAGCTAAAATAAAATGCTAGGCGCAGTGACAGACGATAGGCGATCTGACGAGCTTCTACATGATAACCGGCATTGTCTCGCTCCAGCTCATGCAGTTCTTCATGAACGTCGACTCCGTCTCCGGCACCTTCGGCACGATGAAGAAGATAGCCCAGATAATGGACACAGACTCCGAACCGGACGGCGGGGAGCCTGTCCCGGAAGTGTGCGCCGACATAGAGTTCGACAATGTCAGCTTCGCCTACGCCGGGGGACAGGACGTCATAAAGAATCTGTCCGTGAAGATACCCATGGGCAAGGTGACGGCCGTCATCGGCGGCAACGGCGCGGGCAAATCGACGCTGTTCAAGCTGCTTCTTCATCTTTACGAGCCGAAGAGCGGCGAGATCCGCTTCGGCGGGGACGGCATCGGCAAATACTCCCTGACCGACTGGCGCGACAGGTTCGCCGTCGTCCCTCAGCGCAATCCGCTTATCGGCGGCACCGTGCGCGAGAACATCGCCTACGGTCTTGACCGCGAGGTCAGCGACGAGGAGCTGGCGGAGACCGCCCGCAGAGCCAACTTCTCCGGCGGTCAGGGGCAGTGCATCTCCATTGCGCGCGCCATGCTGAGAAACGCCGACTACCTGCTGCTCGACGAGGCGACGAGCAATCTCGACGTCGTAAGCGAGGCGGAAGTGACCGGCGCGATGGACGAGCTGATGCGGGATAAGACCACTATAATGATCGCCCATAACTACGCGGCGACGCGAAACGCCGACTACATAATTGTTATGAAGGACGGTGCGGTCGAGGCTGCGGGAACGCCGGACGAGCTGCTGAAGACGAACGAGTATTATAAAATGTTTGTCAAGACGCTCTGAATATAAAAATAAGAGGATAAATAATGCAGAAATTGTTGTCAAAACTCAGCGCCGCGCAGTCGGGGGAGATATGCTCCGGCTTCAGGCTCATAAAGAAAGAATATGTCGCGGCGAAGTCCGCGGAGCTGTACACCCTGCGCCATGAGAAAACCGGCGCGGAGCTGCTGTATTTCGACCGCGCGGACGAGAACAAAACCTTCACCATCTGCTTCAAGACGCTTCCCGAGGATGACACAGGCGTGTTCCACATACTTGAGCATAGCGTCCTGAACGGCTCGCGGCGTTTTCCGGTGAAGGAGCCGTTCGTCACGCTGCTGCAGGGCTCGATGCAGACCTATCTCAACGCCCTGACTTTCAGCGACAAGACGATGTACCCCGTCTCCAGCCGCAACGAACAGGATCTCTTCAACCTCATGTCCGTCTATCTCGACGCGGCGTTCTGCCCGCTGATACATGAGCGGCCGGAGATATTCATGCAGGAGGGCTGGCACTACGAGTTCGACGGCGAGAGCGGCGAGCCGTACTATAACGGCGTCGTGTTCAGCGAGATGAAGGGCGCGTTTTCCGATGTGGACACGCTCATCGGAAACGAAATGCACCGCCTGCTCTACCCCAACACGAGTTACGGCTATGTCAGCGGCGGCGACCCCAAATACATAACCAGCCTGAGCTACGAGAAGTTCACCGCCGCGCATAAGCGCTTCTACCACCCTTCGAATGCGCGCATATTCCTTGACGGGCATATGAACATCGATGCGGTGCTGGAGTATATCGACGGGGAGTACCTGTCAAAGTACGAGTACCGCGCGACGGACTTTGATTTTGCCATGCAGACGCCCGTGACCGCGGAAAAGACCATCAGCTACGAGGTGCGCGAGGGCGAAGAGGCGCTGGCGCATATGGCGTCGGCAAAGATACTCTGCACCCATAAGGATGTCGAAAAGCTGTACGCGGCGGAGATACTCGCCGATTACCTGACCGGCTCCAACGAAGCGCCGCTCAAGCGCGCGTTTCTGGAGAGCGGCCTCGCGCAGGACGTGAGCATCGACGTGAACGATGGAATGTATCAGCCGAACATCGCCGTCGTCGTGCGCAACACTGCGCCGGAGAATTTCGTCGCGATAAAGGCGTTCATCCCCGAAACTGTGCGAGGGCTGTTGGCTGAAGGTCTGAACCGAGAAGCCCTGTCCGCGTCGCTTGAGCGCTCCGCGTTCACCAACCGCGAGATAACAGAGCCTTCCGGCCTGAACCTCGCCATCCGTGCGCTGGACGGCTGGCTCTATGGTGATGATCCGCTCACGCATATAGACAACGCATGGATATTTGACTCCCTGCGTGAGAAGCTGGACACCGATTATTTTACCGACCTGCTCGTCGAAATGCTCGGCAGCGCGGAGGACAAGTGCTATGTGTACGTCTTGCCGTCTGCGGAAAAGGGGCAGGAAGATGCGCGCGAGGAGGCGGAGCGCCTGGCCGCGGCTACCGCGGACTGGGACGACGCCAGATTCGCGCGGGCCAGAGCGGAATTCGAGAAGATGCAGCAGTGGCAGCAGAGCATGGACAGCGAGGAAGACCTCGCCGCGCTGCCGCACCTGAACCTTGAGGACGTGCCCAAGGATGTAGTTCCGGCGAAAACGGAGCTGACGCGCGTTGACGGTGTGGAAGTGCTGCGGCTGGATTCCGACACCAACGGTATAGTCTATCTGAATCTGTACTTCGACGTGTCGGACTTCGACGCGGACGAGCTGCGCCTGCTCAATGTGCTGACCACATTCTTCGGCGAGCTGCGCACCGAGCACTACTCCGCCGACCGGCTCCAGACGAAGATCAAGGCGACCCTGGGCGGGCTTGCGGCGCGCGTGGAGCTTATCCCGAAGCGCGGCGAGCTGCGCGAATGCAGGCCGTACCTGCTGGTCTCCGCCAGCATGCTGGAGGAAAACGTCCCCGCGGCGCTGGAGCTGCTGGAAGAGCTGTTCATAAACGGCCGCTACAACGAAACGGGCAGAATAAGCGAGACTGTTCTGCAGTCGGATTATTTCATAAAGCAATCGCTCATCGTCAACGGCCATGCCTACGCCGTCACCAAGTCGCTCTCGGCGTTTTCCGCGGAGGGCGCGATGAAGGAGTTGCTTGAGGGCGAGAGCTTTGTGCGCTGGTTCTCCGATTTTGCTGCGAACTTTGAGGCAAATTCCGGCGAATACGCCGCGCACTTTGCCGCGCTCGCCGCGAAGGCCTTCGCGTCCAACCGTCTGTTCGCCGGCTTTGGCGGAAAGATGGACGCGCAGACGCTCGGCGGCCTCATACGCGCGCTGCCCGCAAACGAAAAGGGCGCGGCGGCGGAATACCCCGCCTATGACGGCGAGGACTGCGCGATAGAGATCGCCTCCGACGTGGGCTACTCCGCACTGGGACATAACCTCTATGCGCTGGGCGGCAGCTTCAGCGGCGAGTATGCGGTGCTGGCCTCGCTCGTCAGCTATGGCTACCTCTGGAACATGATCCGCGTGCAGGGCGGCGCCTACGGCACGGGCATGAACGTGCGCTCCAACGGCGACGTTTTCTGCTATTCCTACCGTGACCCGAATGTTGAAAATTCGCTCGCGGTCTACGGCGGCATACCCGATTTTCTGGCGGAATTCCTGAGCCAAGGGATGCCGATGGACGATATCATCATCGGGACTGTCAACACCACGGAGCCGCTGCTCGACCCCGCGGGTGTGTGCGAGCTGGAATGCATCAGATATCTGAAAGGCACAACGGCGGCGGACATTTCACGTATACGCAGGGAAATTCTCGGCACGACCGCCGAGAAGCTTCTGAAGCTGGCAGAGCCGCTGAGAGCCTATGCCGAAAACGGCAAGTTCTGCGCCGTCGGCAGCAAGAACGTGGTGGCGTTTCTGAACAAATAAATCACTCCAAAAAGTTAGAAAAAACAACTCCGGAAGCATTGCTTCCGGAGTTGTTGCGTTTCGGTTACAGCTCCTTTATCTCACAGGCTATCGCGCCGTTATCGAAAACGGTGACGACCGCCCATGTCAGCGTACGGCCTTTTCCGGCCGTGCCGGGGTTGAGGAGCTGGACGCCGCCCGCCTCGCCGTAATACGCCTCGTGCGTGTGGCCGAACATGGCAATCTTCGCCCCGGCCTCCTGCGCGGCGTACACGAGCGAATCGAGCCTGCCGTATTCGACGCCGTAGGTGTGCCCATGGCAGATGAAAGCCTTCACGGGGCCGAGCGGGACGATGTCGGTGTCGGGTGCGTCGGAGGAGATGTCGCAGTTGCCGCGCACGGAGTAGAGCGGTATCTCAGGGAATTTCTCGCGCAGGATCGCGGTGTCGCGGGAGTGGTCGCCGAGATGGATTATCAGGTCGGGGCGGCAGCGCGCCACGGCCTCGACCATAAGCGCGGTGTTGCTGTGAGTGTCGGAAAAAACGGCAGCTTTCATCATGTATTCTCCTTTGTGATTATCATTGAGACGGCTCCTGAATATAATGTAGCGAACAGGAGCGTGATTTCCATGAAAGATTTTGAACGCATAGGCAAAGAGCTTGAGCGGCGCGGCAAGACCAGCAGCATCAAGAGCATTGCGGAGTCCGAGGACGGACAGCGTATAAGCAGGATGATAGATACTGAGGCGGTCGAGCGCGCGGCGCGCAGCGGGGACGCAGCGGCGATGAAAAATATCCTTGGGCAGGTGCTCGGCACCGCGGAGGGCAAGCGCCTCGCGGAGAGCATCCGCCGCATGATGCAGGATTAAAACGGAGGCCGCCATGAGTGAATTTGAAGATAAGCTCAACAGTGTCCTCGGCGACCCGGCGCAGATGGAGAAGATAGCGAATCTGGCAAAGACGCTCATGGGCGGAGACGGCGGCGCTCAGGAACCCTCTCCGGAGCCGTTCGGCGGCCTTGACATCGACCCGAGTCTCATAAGCCGCATCGGCAAGCTTATGAATAACAGCGGCGATGACAACAAGCAGCGGCTTTTGCAGGCGATGGAGCCGTACCTGTCGGAAAAGCGGCGCGGCAAGATGGATAAGGCGCTGAAGATAGCGCGCCTTGCGCGCATCGCAAAGGCCGCGATGGGGGAGGAGGGCGGCGATGGCAAGCTATAACCGCTATCAGGGCAACACCGGCCGCGTCACGCGCGTCGACGAGCGCAGGGCGGAACGCCCGCCGGAGGAGCCGCCGCGGCAGTACCCCGCGCCGCGCCCGCCGGATGCACCGAAGCCGAGACAGCTGCCGCTGCTGGGCGGCTCGCTGGCAGACCTGCTGCCGAAGAGCTTCGGCGAGCTTGAGACGGAGGACATTATCCTCCTGCTCATCCTCTATCTCATGTACCGCGAGAGCGGCGACAGCGAGCTGCTTATCATAATGGGCGCAATGTTCTTATTATAATATTGCCATAACAACGCCGCCGTGTGAAATACACGGCGGCACAGTGTTATTTCTGCTCGGTTATTTCTGCTCGGTTTCGGCGTCGTCCCGATGATGATGCAGGTTCGGGTTGCGCCAGAAAACATAGAGACAGACCGCGAGCGCGATAATGAACGCGCAGACGGCGCAGCAGGTGCGCACCAGAACTCCGGAGCCGGCAAGCAGCACGGCAATAAGGCCGAGCACCGCCGAGATGCCGTACAGCACGGCGACAGCCTGCTTCTGACTCAGCCCGATCGCAAGGAGCCGATGATGGAAATGCCCCTTGTCGGCATGGAACGGGCTTTGCCCGTGGATTATCCGGCGGAAGAAGGCGAAAGTCGTGTCCGCCAGAGGCACTGCGAGCGCCAGCAGCGGCACGAGGAAGGTTATTATGGCATGGAATTTGAACATGCCGAGGATGGAGACCGTTGACAGCACAAAGCCGAGAAGCTGAGAGCCAACATCGCCCATGAAGATCTTGGCCGGATTGAAGTTATACGGGATGAATCCGAGACACGCGCCGGTGAGCGCGGCGAGGATGACGGCAACGCTTGGCTCCGCCACGAACATCGCCACGACCAGCATCGTCAGCGAGCTTATGGTGGACACGCCGACAGCCAGTCCGTCCAGCCCGTCTATCAGATTGACGGCGTTCGTGCAGCCGACAATCCACAGCAGGGTCAGAGGGACGGGGAGATAATTTGCAAGGACGATGGTAGTCTGCTCGGAAAACGCGTTCGGGTTCGATATCGCGTCAAAAACTATGCCGCAGCGGATCGCAACGACGGCGGCGACGATCTGCCCCGCGAGCTTGACCCATGCGTTGAGATTGACGATATCGTCTATCGCGCCCATGACGACGATTATAAGCGCGCCCAGCAGAATGCCGAGCACCGGCGTCGATACGTCAACGAATATGAGCAGCGACAGCACAAAGCCGATGAAGATGGCAAGCCCGCCCATGCGGGGGATCGGATGGTCGTGCACGCGGCGCTCGTCCTTCGGAATATCTATCGCGCCGACCTTCTCCGCAAAGCGCTTGACCGGCGGAGTCATCATGAACGACACAGCCGCCGCAAATGCCATTGCCAGTAGCAGCTTGAGCCACAGTGACATATCTGAAATCATTGCTTTCCTTCCTTAGAACGGCTTCTCCACAAGACCGACGCGCTTGTAGACCTTGCGCAGAGTTTTGCGGGCAACGGAGCTTGCCTTCATTGCGCCGTCCGTATATACTTGCTTGAGATATGCTTTGTCCGCGAGTATGCGCTCGGCCTCCTCGCGTATGGGGCGCAGCGTCTCGATGACGGCGTCGCCCACGGCGGGCTTGAACACGCCGTAGCCCTTGCCGGCGAATTCGCTCTCAATCTCGTCGAAGCTCTTTCCAGTGACGGAGGCGTATATGTTCATGAGGTTTGCAACGCCGGGCTTGTTCTCCGGATCGTAGCGGACGCAGCGCTCGGTATCGGAGTCGGTAATGGCGCGCTTGAACTTGCGGGCGATCTCCTCGGGGCTGTCCATGAGGAACACGCAGCCCGTGGGATCGGACTTGGACATCTTCGAGGTCGGGTTGCCAAGGCTCATGATGCGCGCGCCGACCTTGGGAATATAGGGCTCGGGAACCTTGAAGGTCTCGCCGTAGAGGTTATTGAAGCGGTTTGCAATGTCGCGCGTCAGCTCGCAGTGCTGCTTCTGATCCTCGCCGACGGGGACGTAGTCGGCCTGATACAGCAGAATATCCGCCGCCATGAGGGACGGATAGGTGAAGAGACCGCCGTTTATATTGTCGGCGTTCTTTGCGCATTTGTCTTTGAACTGGGTCATGCGGCTCAGCTCGCCGAACATGGTGTAGCAGTTGAGGATCCAGCCCAGCTCCGCGTGCTCATGCACGTGGCTCTGGAGGAAGAGCACGTTCTTCTCCGGATCAAGCCCGCAGGCGATATACTGCGCGAGCTGGGTGGTGGAGCGGCGGCGCAGCTCGGCCGGATTCTGGCGCACGGTGAGCGTGTGCAGGTCGGCCATGAAATAGAAGCAGTTAAACTCGTCAGGAAGAGCAGCCCAGTTCTTTACGGCGCCGAGGTAGTTGCCAAGGTGCAGGTTGCCGGAGGGCTGGATGCCCGAAAGCAAAGTCTTTTTGACGGCGGTGTCGTTATCCATAGTTTTTCTCCAATCTCTGTATGGAAAAAATAATAGCTATAAAGCGTCTTTATATTGTATCAAATCAAGTTCGACTTGACAAGCGGTAAAATGTAAAATAATATATAGATTGATATCAAGTCCGCAGCCGCGGGCTTTTTGGAGGCTTATTATGAAAGATATGAAATGGTTCGAGGACATGGAGGCTCGTATTCCTCACGGCGAGGTACGTACCCGTTTTGCCCCGTCGCCCACCGGATATATGCACGTTGGCAACCTGCGCACGGCGCTGTACACCTATCTGATAGCGCGCCACGCGGGCGGCAAGTTCATCCTGCGCATTGAAGACACCGATCAGGGGCGTCTCGTAGAGGGCGCAGTGGACGTTATATACAAGACCATGGCCGAGTGCCATCTGGAGCATGACGAAGGCCCCGACGTCGGCGGCCCCGTAGGCCCCTATGTGCAGACCGAGCGCCGCCCGCTGTACAAGGAATACGCCGACCTTCTCATCGAGAAGGGACATGCTTACCGCTGCTTCTGCGAGAAGACGGAGAGTGAGGAGGATTCCGGCGATTTCGACCGTGCGGACGATCCCTGCCGCGTGATGAGCCGCGAAGAGTCCGACCGCCGCGCAGCCGCGGGCGAGCCTTATGTTGTCCGTCAGCTCATCCCGCACGAGGGCACTACCACCTTCCATGACGAGATATTCGGCGACATCACCGTCGAGAACAAGACTCTGGACGATCAGGTGCTCATAAAGCGCGACGGCCTGCCGACCTACAACTTCGCCAATGTTATCGACGACCATCTCATGGGCATCACCCATGTCGTGCGCGGCAGCGAGTATCTGTCCTCCGCGCCGAAATACAATCTGCTGTACCAGGGCTTCGGCTGGGACATCCCAAAGTATGTCCACTGCTCGCCCGTCATGCGCGACGCGCACAACAAGATGTCCAAGCGTCACGGCGACCCGTCCTATGAAGATCTCATCGCGCAGGGCTTCCTGACCGACGCGGTGCTCAACTATGTTACGCTGCTGGGCTGGAGCCCGCGCGGCGAGCAGGAGATATTCTCGCTTGACGAGCTGAAGAAGGTCTTTGAGCTCAGCGGCGTTTCCAAGTCCCCCGCGATATTCGACATCGAGAAGCTGCGCTACTTCAACAGCGAGTACATCCGCGCCATGAGCGCCGAGGAGTTTGCGAAGGTGGCCGAGCCGTTCATCCGCAGGAGCGTGAAGAACGAGAAGTATGACGCCGCCGCTATCGCTGCTCTCCTCCAGCAGCGCACCGAGGTACTGACCGACATCCCCGAGAAGGTGGACTTCTTCGACGAGCTGCCCGAATACGGTGCGGAGCTGTTCGTACACAAGAAATCCAAGTCCGACGAGGCGTCCTCGAAGGCGGTGCTTGAGCAGATTGTCCCCGTTTTCGAGTCCATCACCGACTGGAACGACGAGAACATCATGGCCGCGATGGTCGGCCTTGCGGAGCGCATGGAGGCCAAGAACGCGAAGGTCATGTGGCCGGTGCGCATCGCGGCTGCGGGCAAGGCAGTCACGCCGGGCGGCGCGGTCGAGATATGCCGCATCCTCGGCAAGGACGAGACTCTGAGAAGAATTCACGTCGCGCTTGAGAAACTGGCATAAATTCCAGTTTTTACATTAGTAATTATCCCCTTACGGAGAATAATAAATCCGTAAGGGGGTTTTTATATGTCCCAAAAAGCACGAAGAATACTGGGTATATACGCCGCGGCGGCGATCGCGATGCTGACGGTGTACTCCTGCGTCAGCCATGTGCGGCTGGAGAACTACCGGCTCATCGCGAAATACAGCTCGCAGCGCGCGTTTGAGGAGACGGCGGCCTCGGTGCAGGAGCTGAGTGAGGCGCTTGGCAAGGGCGTGTATGCAGTTGACGCCGGAATGTGCGCGCAGGTCTGCAGCGACATACAGGCGGCAGCGCAGTCCGCGGAGGCTGCGATGGCGACGCTGCCGTTCACGACGCAGGAGCTGAGCCGCACGGCGGGCTTCCTCGGCACGGCGGGGGACTACGCCATGTCGCTTGCGCGGCAGGACGGCGAGTTCACCGGCGAGCAGCGGGAGACACTGCGCAGCCTATCCGACAAGGCCTCGGAGTTCAGCGCGCTGCTTCAGGAGCTGCGCGGCAGCATCAACGACGGCGAGGTGATGATCGACTGGCAGGAGCGGCGGCTTCAGAACGTGGGCGAGGACGGCGGCGTCACGCTCAGCGCGCGGCTGACCGAGTACGAGGGCGACTTTGAAATGCCCGACCTGCCGGAATATGAGGGGCGCTACACCGCGAGCGAGACGGCGCGCAGCGGAGACATGAGCGACGAGGAGATGCTCTCCGCCGCGGCATCGGTCGCGGGCGTGGAGCCGGAAGAGCTGAAAAAGGAGTACGGCTACGAGGGCGAGAGCAGGCTCAGGTGTTACAGCGCAGGGACGAAATATATCCTCGTCAGCTCCGCCGGAGTCGAGAGCCTTACGGATTCCCGTCTCGTCGAGGAGGCGCAGATAGACATCGAGCAGGCGCGGCAGCTTGCGGATGAGTTTCTGGCCGCAAACGGCTATGAAGATATCAAACTCAGCGCCGAGGGGGAGAACGGAGCCGTCGCGCGCTTTGAATATATATGTACCGACGGGGAGGCGGACTGCCTCGACAGCGGCCTGAGCGTGGCGATCGCGCTGGACACCGGCGAGGTCTATTCTTTCGACGCTGAGGACTACTCCGACGCGAATCCGGAGGACGGCCGGTGGCAGATAAGCGAGGAGAATGCCCGCGCGAAGCTGCCGTCGGGGCTGGAGGCCGAGAGCTGCCGCAGGGTGGTCATCGACAGCATCGGCGGAAAGCCGACCGCCTGCTACGAGCTGATCTGCATCGACGGCGACCGGCGCGTGGCGATATATCTCAACGCATCCGACGGCGTGCAGCAGGAGATAAAAGTTGAACGAACAGGCGAAACATGACATTTTCTAATGACCATGAAAATTCTTCATGGTTTTATATAAAATCGGAGCCGAAAAGCTCTGATTTTTTTATGCAAAAATTGGCCTTTGCCACTTGATATTTTATTAACAGCATGGTTTAATATACACATGTTATGGTTTTGACATGTGTGTAGGAATTTTGTCAGAGATATAAACATTTTAACCTTGAAAGAATCTCATTTATGCTGTATCATGGCATTGTTGTACACATTGCCATGTAGGATGGCAAAAAACCCGAAATGTGTGTCATAAAATCAACAAAACTGACAAAGAGGAGGTGTGCCAATGTCATTTGAAGCGATTGCGGGTGTGGCTCAAGCCGAAGCCGAAGCCAAGGAACTGATATTCGGGGCGGAGCTGAAGGCTCGCCAGATGTCAGCCGAAGCCGAAAACGAAGGGAAAGCCGCGATAGAGGCTGCGCGAGCCAAAGCCGACAGCGAGCTGGCAGAGCTGCGTAAGCAGGCGGACGCTAAAGCGATGACGGAGGCGGGAGAGCTTTCCACAGAGACCGAAAACCGGAAAGCCGCGCTGCGCGCCAGAGCCGAAGCCAGACTTGAGAAAGCCGCGGCTCTTGTTGTGGAAAGGATAGTGAACAGCTAAATGGCCATTGTAAAAATGAAAAAGCTGCGGCTCATGGCTATCCGGTCAAACAAGGACGCGCTGCTGAAGGAGCTGATCTGCAAAGGCTGCGTTGAGTTCTCCGAGATCGAGGGCGAGGTTCAGGATTCCGACTTCAAGGAGCTTCTGAAACGCGAGAGCAGCGGCCTTATGACATTCAAGTCCCAGCACATGGCATTAGTCAACGCCGTGGGTATTCTCGACAGGTATTCCCCCGCAAAGAAACCCCTGCTCAGTGCACTGCCGGAGGTCGGCGAGGACGTTCTGCTGGATGACAGCGGCGTCGGCGCGGCACTGGCAGCAGCGGATGAGATATCCGCAAACGAGGATCGCATAAAAAGCATCGGCGCGGAGGTCGGCCGTCTGGAAAACACCATTGACGCGCTGAAGCCGTGGGCGTCGCTTGACATGCCCCTCGGAACAACCGAAACTCAGCGCTGCTCGGTAGTGCTGGGAACGGTCGCCGGCAGCACGGACTTCTCCGCGATGGAGAGCGCGCTTGCAGCGGTCACGGAGGAAGCAGAGCTGTTTCTGGTCGATGCGGACAAGATGCAGAAGTATCTGGTTCTGGTCTGCATGAAGGAGCAGCACGCCGCCGTTATGGACTGCATGCGCGGCTTCAGCTTTGCCGCGGCACCCGTCTCCGGTATGAACGGCACCGCGCGCGAATGTATCGCAGCCGCCGAGAAGGAACTGCATAAGCTTGCCGACGAGAAGGCAGGCTGCGCGCAGCACATCGTTGAGCTTGCGGAGCACCGCGACGAGCTCAAGCTCGCAGCTGACGTGCTCGGCACGAAGATCGCCCGCGCCGAAGCCGAGGATAAGCTCTACGGCCTGACAAACGTTCTGGTAATGCAGGGCTGGATGCCCGCGGAGCGCGAGGCCGAGCTTGCCGAAATATTCGAAAAGTACGACTGCGCATGGGAGACCGAGAATCCGTCCGAGGACGAGTACCCCACAGTCCCTGTGCAGCTCAAGAACAACAAATTCACAAATGCGCTCAACATGGTCACGAACATGTACAGCCTCCCGGCTTACGGATCCGTTGACGCAAACCCCCTTATGGCGCCGTTCTTCATCCTGTTCTATGGACTGATGATGGCGGATATAGGCTACGGCCTCGTCATGATCGCCGCCGCGCTGGTCGCGATGGCGAAGATAAAGCCCCGCGAGGGCAGCCTGAGCTTCTGCCAGCTCCTGCTTTACTGCGGCATATCGACCCTGGCGATGGGCGCGCTGACCGGCGGCTTCTTCGGAGACGCGCCGTATCAGCTCGTACATATGTTTAACCCCTCAAGCACCTGGGAGGGTCTGCCGTACCTGTTCAGTCCGGTGAACAACAGCACCATGGTCCTTTACGGCTCAATGGTTCTCGGTCTCATCCACCTGAACACAGGTATGGTGATCAGCTTCTGCATGAAGGTCCGCCGCGGCCGGCTTGTAGACGGTCTGTGGGAAGAGGTCCCGCTGTGGGTCATCCTCATCGGAGGCATCATGGCCGGCTTGAGTCTCCTCGGTGTTACCGATGCGCTGGCCACTCCCAGTATCGTGGTAATGATAATAGGCGCTGCCGCTCTGTTGATCGGTTCCGCCCGCGGTGCAAAAGGCTTCGGCATAATCGGAGCCGCATTCGGCTGCATCTACAATACGCTTACCGGCTGGTTCGGCGATATTCTCTCATACTCGCGTATCATGGCGCTCATGCTCGCGGGCGGCGTCGTCGCGCAGGTGTTCAACACCATAGCAGCCATGCCCGCAAACGGCTCCGGTGTGAACGTGTTCACGGTGCTCGCCTTCATAGTCATCTTCCTTATAGGCCATTGCCTGAACTTCGGCCTGAATATTCTCGGCTGCTACGTGCACGACCTGCGTCTCCAGTGCCTTGAGTTCTTCGGCAAATTCTATGAAGACGGCGGCAAGCCCTTCAGCCCGCTGCGCATAAAGAGCAAATACGTCCGGGCTAAATAATCGTATCTTATTTAAACAAAACATATTTAAGATTTAGGAGGAAATTAAAATGGAATTTCTGAACGCTATCGGCGGCTACGCCATCGGTCTTCTGGGCGCAGGCCTCGCTGCATTCCTCGCCTGCATCGGCTCCGCAAAGGGTACCGGCATCGCCGGTGAAGCAGGCGCAGGCCTCATCGCGGAGGATCCCAGCAAATCCGGTAAGGCAATGATACTCCAGGTCATTCCCGGTACTCAGGGTCTGTACGGCTTCGTTATCTGGTTCCTCGCATTCGGCAAGCTCACCGCCGGTATGTCCGTCGAACAGGGCTTCCAGATCATGTCCGCCTGCCTGCCCATCGCATTCGGCGGTCTGCTTTCCGCTATCGCACAGGGCAAGGTCGCCGCTGCCTCCGTCAACATTCTTGCCAAAAAGCCTGACGACTGGTCCCGCGGTATGATCCTCTGCATCATCGTTGAGTTCTACGCAATACTTTCTCTGCTTGCCTCCTTCCTGATGCTCAACAGCATCTCTTTCTGATAACACACCGAACAGGAGATATTTATGAAAGGCACTGAAAAAATAATCGCGCATATCCGCTCTGACGCAGAGGAGCAGGCCAACGCGATACTGGCTGAGGCAGCCGAGCAGTGCGCAGCCATCAAGTCCGGCTGTGAAGAGCAGGCCAAGGACACCTACGCCGAGAGAATACGTGCCGGCGTAAAGGAGTGCGAGAGTCGGGCGGACAGCATGAAGCGCATGGCTCAGATGGAATCCAGAAAAGGCGTGCTCGCGCTCAAGCAGGAGCTGGTATCGGCGAGCTTTGACAAGGCCGTTGAAATGATTGTCGCGCTCCCCCGCGAGCAGTACGTATCCCTGCTGGCAAAGCTCGCCTCCGAAGCGGCCGTGACCGGCAGCGAGGAGATCGTCCTCAACGCACGCGACCGTGAAGCTATCGGTGCGGACGTTGTCAAGGCGGCCGACGCGCTCTTCAAGGGCGGCAGCTTCAGCCTGAGCGACGAGACCGGCAGCTTCGCAGGCGGCCTGATACTCCGCCGCGGCAGCGTTGCGGCAAACTGCACCGCAGAGCTGCTTGTTGAGCTTCAGCGCAGCGGCATGGCGTCAGAAATCGCCAAGGTCCTTTTCGATTGATGCTGCGGCTGCACAATCCCATATAGGGAGGGAATAAATTGTCAACAAAAAAAGAAGCGTACCTCTGCCTGTCCGCGATGGTCCGCGCCAAGGAGCCGAAGCTCCTCAACGCCGACAGAGCCAACCGTATGCTCGAGGCCGCGACCTATGAGGAGGCGGCAAAGCTGCTGACCGACTCTGGCTATGACGATATGTCCCAGATGACCACGAAGGGAATCGAGGCATATCTCACACAACGCCGCGAGGACTGCTTTGCAGAGCTTGAAAAATCCGCTCCGGACAAGGCAATATTCGACGTATTCAAGCTCAAGTATGACTACCACAACGCCAAGGTAATGATAAAGGCCAAGGCCACGGGGCAGGATGCGAAGCGGCTTATGAGCGCATCCGGCAGGTTCGATCCGGACACGCTTTTGAACATTTTCAGCGAGGATCTGCTCAGCCGGCTCCCTGAGACCTTCGGCACTGCCATTGCCGAGGCAGAGAGCAGCCTTGCCCGCACCGCAAACCCGCAGCTTGCCGATTTCATCCTCGACAAGGCGCTGTTCGCGGAGCTTCGGGCGACTGCGAAGCAGATCGGCTGCCCGTTCCTTGACGGCTATGTTGCCATCATGATAGACGCCGCCAATCTGAAAACCGCCGTCCGCGCCCTGCGTATGGGCAAGGACACCGACTTCATGGCCGCGGCGCTCATCCCCAGCGGCAGCATCGACATATCACGTATATCCGCCGCAGGCGACAAGGACGGTATTGCCGCGCTCTATGCAAGCTCCAGGCTTGAAAAGGCCGCCGCACTCGGTGCGGAAGCCGTTTCCGGCGGAAGCATGACCGCCTTTGAGCTTGCATGCGACAACGCGGTGAACGCGTATCTCTGCTCGGCAAAGCTCGTCAGCTACGGCCCCGAGGCTCTTATAGCCTATCTTGCCGCCGTAGAGAGCGAGATTACCGCTGTCAGAATGATACTCACCGGCAAGCGCGAGGGCATCGCCCCGGAGCTGATACGAGAAAGGCTGCGTGATATGTATGCTTAAAATCGCTGTTATTGGCGGCAGAGACACCGTCATCGGCTTCCGTGCGCTCGGGCTGGAGACCTATCCCGCCGCGGACGCCGCCGAAGCCGGACATATCCTGCGCCGCCTCACCCGCGAAAATGAAGATTACGCCATAATCTATATCGAAGAAAATCTCGCCGCGGAGCTTGAGCACGAGATAAGCAAGTTCAAGGATCGCCCCACTCCGGCCGTGATCCTCATCCCCGGCAGAGAAGGCTCGATGGGACTCGGCCAGTCGGCGCTCAAGGCCGCTGTCGAGCGTGCCGTCGGCACGAATATCCTGGGCGACTGACGCCCTGTCCTTCAACACTAACAAAGGAAGGTATGTAAATGAGCGGAACTATAACAAAAGTTTCCGGACCGCTTGTCGTGGCCGAGAACCTTGCGGACGCCAACGTCTCCGACGTCGTCCGCGTCGGTTCTCAGCGCCTGATAGGCGAGATCCTTAACATGACCGGCGACAAGGCGTCAATTCAGGTTTATGAAGAGACCTCCGGCCTTGGCCCCGGCGCCGTCGTTGAAACTACCGGTATGCCGATGTCCGTTGAGCTTGGCCCCGGTATGCTCGACAATATCTATGACGGCATCCAGCGCCCCCTGCCCGAGATGCGCGCCCTCTCCGGCGACTCCATCACCCGCGGCACCGACGTTCCCGCGCTCAACCGCGAGAAGAAGTGGGACTTCGTCCCCGTCGCAAAGCTGGGCGACAAGGTCATTGCGGGCGACGTGCTCGGCACCGTGCAGGAGACCAGCGCCATACTCCACAAGATAATGGTGCCCTACGGCGTGTCCGGCGAGGTTGTCAGCCTGAACGCAGGCGAGCACGTCGTCACAGACGTAGTCGCCGTTGTTCGTGATGCAAAGGGCGTTGACCACGAGCTGACCATGATCCAGCGCTGGCCCGTCCGTATCGCCAGACCCTACACCAAGAAATACGTCCCCAGCCGCCCCATGAACAGCGGCCAGCGTATCATAGACACTCTGTTCCCAATCGCAAAGGGCGGTACCGCGGCAGTCCCCGGCCCCTTCGGTTCCGGCAAGACCGTTGTACAGCACCAGCTGGCGAAGTGGTCGGACGTCGATATCGTTATCTACATAGGCTGCGGCGAGCGCGGCAACGAGATGACCGACGTTCTTATGGAGTTCCCCGAACTCAAGGACCCGCGCAACGGCGAGCCTCTGATGAAGCGCACCGTTCTCATCGCAAACACCTCTGATATGCCCGTCGCGGCACGTGAAGCCTCGATATACACCGGCATCACGATAGCCGAGTACTTCCGCGACATGGGCTATGACGTCGCCGTCCTTGCAGACTCCACCTCCCGCTGGGCTGAGGCTCTGCGTGAGATGTCCGGCCGTCTGGAAGAGATGCCCGGTGAAGAGGGCTACCCCGCCTACCTCGCCTCCCGTCTGGCTCAGTTCTATGAGCGCGCGGGCGTTGTCGAATGCCTCGGTGCGGACGACCGTCAGGGCTCCGTCACCGCAATCGGCGCCGTTTCTCCTCCGGGCGGCGATATTTCCGAGCCTGTCTCTCAGGCGACGATGCGTATAGTCAAGGTGTTCTGGGCGCTTGACTCCAGCCTTGCCTATGCCCGCCACTTCCCGGCAATCAACTGGCTGACCTCCTACTCGCTGTATATGGACACTCTGGCTCCCTGGTACACCGAGCAGTTCGGCGAGGGCTACATGGCCAACCGCACTAAGTCCATGCACATCCTTCAGGAGGAGAGCGAGCTGCAGGAGATCGTCCGTCTTGTCGGTCAGGACGCACTGTCCCCGGCGGACAGGCTCACCATGGAGACCGCGAAGATGATCCGCGAAGACTTCCTCCAGCAGAACGCTTTCGTCGATGAGGATGCATATTCCTCCTATGCCAAGCAGTATCGGCTTCTTGACATCATCCTGCAATATGACGAGCTTTGCCGTGAAGCTCTGACCAAGGGTGCGGACATGAATGCACTCTTCGTTATCAGCGCCCGCGAGAAGATCGGCCGCGCCAAGATGGCAGACGCCGCTTCCTTCAACGCCGACTATGATGAGATTGTCGCGCTGATGAAGAAGGAGATCGATGAAGTCATTGCCGGAGGTGAGGACGCATGATTAAAGAGTATAAGACTATAAGAGAGATCGCAAGCCCGCTGATGGTTGTCGATCAGGTTGAGGGCGTCACTTATGATGAGCTGGCCGAGATCGAACTGCCCAACGGAGATGTCCGCCGCTGCAAGGTGCTTGAGGTCGAGGGCAACAAGGCTGTCGTCCAGCTGTTTGAGTCCGCGCAGGGCATCAACCTTGCGCAGTCCAAGGTTCGCTTCCTTGGCCATCCGCTGGAGCTGGCGGTTTCCGAGGATATGCTCGGCCGCGTCTTCAACGGCATGGGTCAGCCCATCGACGGCGGCCCCGACATTCTTGCCGAGGCGCATCTGGACATCAACGGCCTGCCGATGAATCCGGCCGCCCGCGCCTATCCCGCAGAGTTTATACAGACCGGCGTTTCCACCATCGACGGCCTGAACACTCTGGTTCGCGGCCAGAAGCTGCCGATATTCTCCGGCTCCGGCCTGCCCCACGCCGCGCTCGCCGCGCAGATCGCGCGTCAGGCGAAGGTTCTGGGCGACAACGAGACCTTCGCGGTCGTGTTCGCCGCCGTCGGTATCACGTTTGAGGAGTCCGAGTACTTCATCAATGACTTCCGCCGTACCGGCGCTATCGAGCGTACCGTCGTATTCTCGAACCTCGCGAATGACCCGGCAGTTGAGCGTATCGCAACTCCGCGTATGGCGCTGACCGCTGCCGAGTACCTCGCCTTCGAGAAGGACATGCAGGTTCTCGTCATCATCACCGATATCACCAACTACGCCGAGGCTCTGCGTGAGGTCTCCGCGGCAAAGAAGGAAGTTCCCGGCCGCCGCGGCTACCCCGGCTACCTGTACACCGACCTTGCGACCATGTATGAGCGCGCAGGCCGCCGTCAGGGCAAGAAGGGCTCCATTACCATGATTCCCATCCTGACCATGCCTGAGGACGACAAGACTCACCCCATCCCCGACCTGACCGGCTACATCACCGAGGGTCAGATAATCCTCAGCCGTGAGCTGCACCGCAAGGGCATAGTTCCTCCCGTGGACGTTCTGCCGTCCCTGAGCCGCCTGAAAGATAAGGGCATCGGCGTCGGCAAGACCCGTGAGGATCACTCCGGTACAATGAACCAGCTCTTCGCCGCATACTCCCGCGGCAAGGATGCCAAGGAGCTTATGACCATCCTCGGCGAGGCCGCGCTGTCTGACGACGACAAGCTGTTTGCAAAGTTTGCGGATGAGTTCGAGAAGGTCTATGTCAGCCAGGGCAATAACACCAACCGCAGCATTGAGGAGACGCTGAACATCGGCTGGGAGCTGCTGAGCATTCTCCCGCGCCGCGAGCTGAAGCGTATCAAGCCCGAAATGATCGACAAGTACATGCCCAAGAAGTGATGACCCAAAATTATTTACGGAGGTGATGCTTTTTGGCGAGTACCGCAATAACTCCGACCAGAATGGTGCTCAACCAGCTCAAGGGCCGTCTCAAGACTGCCCGAAGAGGCCATAAGCTGCTCAAGGACAAGCGCGATGAGCTGATGCGTCAGTTCATGGACGTCGTGAAGCTCAATAAGCAGCTGCGTCTGAAGGTCGAGGAAGGGCTGACCGCCGCGTTCTCGTCCCTTCAGGTGGCAAGCGCCATCATGTCCCCGGAGATGCTCGAGCAGGCGCTGATGTATCCGCGCCAGAGCGTCGAGCTGGGGATGGAGTGTAAGAACATAATGAGCGTCAACGTGCCGCGTTACAGCTTCCATACCAAGAATAACGACCCGTCCGAAATCTATCCCTACGGTTTCGCGCAGACCTCCGGCGAGCTGGACGATGCGCTGGATAAGATGGCGAGGGTGTTTGAGGATATGCTGGAGCTGGCTCAGGTCGAGAAGACCATGCAGCTTCTCGCGGAGGAGATCGAAAAGACCCGCCGCCGCGTCAACGCGCTGGAGTACGTCATGATACCGGAGCTTGAGGGCAATATCAAGTATATTTCCATGAAGCTTGAGGAGAACGAGAACTCCACAAAGGTTCGTCTGCTGAAGGTAAAGGAAATGGTTCTTCAGGACGCGCATAATTACAAGCAATAAGCCAATAAAGCAGCCGCCCCGACGGGATCCCGTCGGGGCGGCTTTTGTGGTTTCGATGTATTTTGACGATGTGATGCGGAGTTTTTGCCGCACCTCTGGTCGCCCCTTTTAGGTAGTGCAACGGCGGCGAAAATTTGCCTTCTGTACCGCGGCACCCCTCCCTTGACGCCCCTTTTAGGGGAGCTGTCAGCGAAGCTGACTGAGGGGTCGCCAGACTTTAGTGATTGCCAATAGGTAAAAGAAAAGGCTATATAAAGATTACCTCTGTCATTCCCCCTAAAGGGACAGGCGGCAGATTAATGAATCGTGGTATGCCGCCGTCGCGCTGAGCGAAGCGACGTGGGAATCCGTTTCTCTTTGCAGTAGCGGTATGTTTTCGTGCGGCGTTAGGGGACGCAGATTGCCACGACCGGTGTGCGCACCGGTCGTGGCAATGACAAGTTGGTTTGGATCAAGCGCATCGATTTTTCATGCGTTGAGAACAGTAGACAACGGGACGGCCACTGTGCCGTCCCGTTGTCATAAGAAAACGGTATAAGATTTTGCCCCGTCAGCCGGAAGCCTTGCAGCTCCAATCATTGACGGTGAGCCTGATTATGGTCAGGCGCTCCAGCGCGCGGGGATCGAAGCTCCGGTCCGCCTTGCCGGAATAATGCCGCATTATCAGCCCCAGCGCATGGAGCTTCTCATCTCTGCCCGTGACAGGAGCGGCGTGGCCGCGCCCCATGACGCAGCCGTACGAATACGAAAAAGCGCAGGCGATATCGGCGGCGCGGAGCGCATGGCTGCAGTCCATTTCAAACGAGACGTCGGCGCCGGAGCCTATCAGATCGAGCTTCCGCCCCTCGGCTGCGCAGTGAAAATATAAAGTGAGCGCGCTGCCCGCGTCCTCAAAGCCGAAGTTCATCGGCACAATGTAAGCCTCGCCGTTATCGACAAGGCCAAGGCGGCAGCAATCGCACTCGGCGACGATCTCAAGCATCTTCGCTCGGTCGGTTATCTCTCTGTCTCTGCGTCTCATTCATCGCCCTCCCGTGTGTTTATTCTATAAGCTCCTCCGCATCCTCAACGTATAGCTCCTCGCAGTCGCTCTGCGCCTGCCTGAGTATGTCCGCCGCCTGCCCGAAGTTCAGGCTTTCAAGTGCGTTGAGCGAATCGGTGATGCTGTTGAACAGCGAAAGATACATCTTTTTATAATCCATTATTTTATCCTCCCAAACGGCGTTTCGTACGTTTATGTAACGTATTTTAGCTCAGAATATATGCTAATGTCAAGTAAAATACGTTATATAAACGTGGTGACGCTGAATGAAAAAGATTGCCCTCGACAACAATAAGAACGTTGTTTCCAAGAGCCTGCGGCTGTGCCGCGTCAGGTGCGGGATGACGCAGAGCGAGCTTGCGGCGAAGCTTCAGACGCTGGGGATAAACATGGATCAGCAGATGCTCAGCAAGATCGAGAACAACTCCCGCATGGTGACGGACTATGAGCTGGCCGGAATGTGCCTTGCGCTGCGCGTGAGTCCGGCGGAGCTGCTGACCGATTTCTTCCGGGAATATTCGGAGCAGTGACGGGAAAGCACAAACAGAAGCAAAAAGGTGCATCTTCTGCAATTACAAATTGCCGCCGGAGCAGATATAATATAATTATAAAATAGCGTAAATTTTATAATGAGGTGGACAATATGCAGTATGGCCATTTTGACAATAAAAGCCGCGAATACGTGATAGACCGCGTCGATCTGCCCGTGTCGTGGACAAACTATATCGGCGTGGGGGACATGTACGGCGTGTTCAACCACACGGCGGGCGGATACCTTCTGTACAAGACCCCAGAATACCACCGCATCACGCGTTTCCGCCCGAACGGCGTGCCGATGGACGGCCCAGGGCACTATATCTACATCCGTGACGACGAGACCGGCGACTACTGGAGCGTTTCGTGGCAGCCGGTGGGGCGCGACATGGCGAAATACTCGTGCCGCCACGGGCTGAGCTACGTGAAATATCTCTGCGATTACAGCGATATCCACGCCGAACAGACCCTTTTCGTCGCAATGGACGACCCTGTAGATCTCTGGAATCTGACGCTGTGCAACGACAGCGGCAGGCCGCGCAGGCTCTCGGTATACTCCTACTGCGAGTTCAGCTTCCACCAGATAGACATGGACAACCGCAACTTCCAGATGAGCCTTTACGCCGCGGGCAGCAGCCATGCCGACGGCATAATCGAGCACGAGCTGCACTATGAGGAGAACGGCTTCCAGTTCTTTGCCGCCGACTTCGAGCCAGACGGCTTCGACTGCCTGCGCGACGATTTCATCGGTGCGTACCGCACCGAGCGCGACCCGCAGAGCGTAGTCTCCGGCGAATGCCGCGGCAGATTCGAAAACGGCGGGAACCACTGCGGCGTGCTGAAAAAACGCCTGACGCTCGCGCCCGATGAGGACGCGCGGCTGATATTCATGCTGGGCGAGGGCGGCCGCGAGACCGGCCGTGCGATGCGCGAAAAGCATACTGCGGCGCGCGAGCGCGGCATAAAGGCCATGGACAGCGTGGACGAGTATCTCTACACAGACTTCGGCCTTATGCTGAACGCCCCCTGCTACACCAAGCCCGACGACGGCATCGGCTTCGTCACGCGGGTCTACCCCGGCCTCAAAGAGAACGGCGCGATATTCAGCCACCCGAACCCGTGGGCGTGGTGCGCCGAGGCTGTTCTGGGGCGCGGAAACCGCGCAATGAAATTTTATAATGCCTTGTGCCCCGCGCTGCAAAATGATAAAATAGAGATACGCCAGTCGGAACCCTATTCCTACTGCCAGTTCGTCGTCGGCAGGAGCCACACGGCCTTCGGCCGCGCGCGGCACCCGTTCATGACCGGCTCCGCGGGCTGGGCGTATTACGCCGCGACGCAGTACATCCTCGGCGTAAGGCCGGATTTCGACTGCCTGCGCGTCGATCCCTGCGTCCCCGCCGACTGGAAGGAGTTTTCCGTGACGCGCAAATGGCGCGGCGGCGTGTATAATATCCATGTCGTGAACCCCGACGGAGTCGAAAAAGGCGTGCGGGAGATAATTGCCGACGGCAGAAAAGTTGACGCACAGCCGGTGATACCGGCCGGAAATATATGCAATGCGGAAATTATAATGGGGTGAAAAAGATGATAAAATTTGGCACCGGCGGATGGCGCGCCATCATCGCCGACGATTTTACCAAGGCGAATATCCGCCTGCTCACGGCGGGACTGTGCGAGCTGATGCTCAAGGAGGGCCACGCCGGAGCCGAGATATGCGTCGGCTATGACCGGCGCTTCCTCTCCAAGGAATCCGCGCACTGGGCGGCGGAAGTCCTCGCGGGCTACGGGTTCAGGGTGTATATGGTCAACCGCTCCTCGCCCACACCGCTTATGATGTTCGTCGTCAAGACGCACGGCATGCCATACGGCATGGCCGTCACGGCGAGCCACAACCCCGCAATATATAACGGCATCAAGGTGTTCACCACCGGCGGCCGCGACGCGGACAGAACCGTCACCGCGAAGATCGAGGCCGAGATCGAAAAGCTCACCGAGGCCGACGTCAGGAGCGTCGACTACGACAAGGCGCTGGCCGATGGAACCATCGGCGAATATAATCCGTCCAACGAGTATATTGACAGCATCCTGGCCGCGATAGACGTCGAGGCCATAAAGAAGGCGCAGCTGCGCATAGCGCTCGACCCGATGTACGGCGTGAGCCAGACCTGCCTGAGCATGATACTCATGACCTGCCGCTGCGACCTTGAGATAATCCATGACAGGCACGACACTCTCTTCGGCGGCAAGCTGCCCGCACCGAACGAGGAGACGATGGGGCCGCTGTCGGCGGTCGTGCTGGACAGATACCGCTGCGACCTCGGCATCGCGACCGACGGCGACGCGGACAGGCTCGGCGTCATCGACGACGAGGGCAAATTCGTCCACCCGAACAAGCTGCTCGTGCTGCTGTACTACTACCTTGTGAAATACCGCGGCTGGAGCGGCCCATGCGTCAGGAATAATTCCACCACGCATCTGCTCGACCGCGTGGCCGAAGGGCTGGGGCAGAAGTGCTACGAGGTGCCGGTCGGCTTCAAGTGGGTCTCCGCGAAGATGACGGAGACGGACGCGATAATCGGCGGCGAAAGCTCCGGCGGCCTTGCCGTCAAGGGGCATATCTCCGGCAAGGACGGCATCTACGCCGCGTCCCTGCTGGTGGAGATGTTGGCCGTCACAGGGAAGAAGCTCTCGGAGCTGTACCGCGAGATATGCGAGCTTTACGGCGAGCTTGCCTACGCCGAGGCGTCGTTCACAATGACGCACGAGCGCAAGGCCGAGCTTCAGAAGTACCTCTTCGAGGACATGGCCTGCCCCGACTTCGGGGACGGCGTGGATCATATCAGCCGCGAGGACGGCTGCAAGGTCTATTTCAAGGACGGCAGCTGGGTCATCTGTCGCTTCTCCGGCACGGAGCCGCTGCTGCGCATGGCGGCCGAGGCCGAAACGAAGGAGAAGGCCGACGGGTATATAGATACCTGGAAGCGCTTCCTTTCGCTGTAACATCAAACTCAAAAGCCGCTATAAGGCGCTGCAGTCGCAGATAAACCCGCATTTCCTGAATAACACGCTTGAGATAATCAACTGGGAGGCGAGACTGGCAGATAACGAGCAGGTCTGCTCGATGATCGAGGCGCTCTCCACAATGCTCGACGCCGCCGTCGGGCGCGATGGGCGCTCGCAGGCGCCGCTGTCGGAGGAGCTGAAGTATGTTGACGCGTATCTGTACATCACCAAGGAGCGCCTCGGCGAGCGGCTGACGGTCAGCCGCGAGATAGAGAAGTCCATGCTCGGTTGCCAGATACCGCGGCTCATGCATTCCTCCAATACGAATTTGCAACCGGAATCCATCTTTTTCTCATTGCCGATTCAATCTATTGGGTGACGCGAACTCAAAGGCTCAACCTGCTCAAATCGAACGCTGCAATAAGGGGATGGCTGACAGTCTTTCAGTCGGACATATAAGCCCAAGGAGCGAATAGTCAGCCAGTTGCTCCCCTCATTGTAGCTTAGGCACGAGACGGAAAGAAAGCCGGACTGGCTATCCGGCTTTCCTGTCCCAATTTATTGTAATAGCTGTGAATAAATCTATTGCTTTTCGTGGCGGCAAAAAATAACGGGTATCTGGCTCTCACCAGATACCCGTTATTCCGTTGCCAATCCCGCCTGACAGATGCTCATTTCGTAATTTCGGTCTAAACCTGTTTTACGAACACCCGTCTAATTCCGGCGCTTCGTTTTATGTTTTCCTGTTTCAGTCCATATATTTCCCTGCGAAGAAATCCTCCGGCAGACAGTTCGCGAACGCGGTATACAGCGCGGCGGGGCCAAGCTTGTAGGCCTCCGGCTCGCAGCGCATAACGCGGCTGACCGGAATGCCCTTCGAGAGCGAGAGGCGTATGGTCGTGCCAACGTTCTCGCGGCTCTCGATATGCAGGCTGCCATTGTGTTTCTCCGCGACGGCGCGCACAAGCTCCAACCCAAGACCGGCGCCGTGGCTGAGATTTATCAGCTCCGGACTGCGCTCCACATCCCTGAACAGGGCGTTCATCGCGGCCTGCGGCATACCGCAGCCGTCGTCGGCGATGGAGAGGATGACGCTGTCGTTCCGGTCGAGAAGGCTTATGCTTATCCGCGTTAGCTCCGAGGCATGCTCGATGCAGTTTGAGATCACGTTGGTCACGGCCTGCTGCAAAAGCTCGCGGTCGGCGGAGATCTCAATATGTTCGGGCAGATTCAGGCTGAAATCGATCTCGCCGAACAGCTCGCGCGTCTCGTCCGCAATGTTCGCGCACAGACCGGAGATGTCAAGCGCGACGGGCTGGAACGGGCAGCTGCCGTATGCGAGGCTGTGCAGCGTCGAAATATTCCCGAACATGTGGGAAAAGACGTAGTACGAACGCGTGGCGCTGATGAAACATTTCAGCAGATCGTCGTCTCCGAGCTGCTCGGCGCGGCTGCGGCCGATGCTGCACGCGAGGTTTATGCTCATCAGCGTGCTGCGCGCGGCGCCGAGGAACGCGTCGTTCAGCACGGGCTTGCGGGTGCTTGTCGGCGTGATGAATATTATCTGCCCTTCGCCCATCGGGGCGACCCGAATGGCGTACCGCGCGCCGCCGATGCTCACCTCCGAGATGTAGCTCGCCGCCTGTGAGCCGGAGGCTTCGCTGCCGATGACGGAGCGGAGATTCTGCCCGACGCAGGCGCTGCCGAAAATGCGCTTGGCTTCCGTGCTGGCCGATACGATTTTTGCGCGCCTTACGTATAGCGCGGCTTCATTGGTTAGCGCGAGGAACTGTTCTGCGATCTGATCCATATGCTGCAAGCTCCGTTCTGCCGTCATGCGGCGTTTTATTTCCGAATAATTGCCGGTACGCGTCCGGCTCGTTTGCTCCATTCTAACAAATCTCAACAAAATATACAATATCAAGCTTGAAAAAAGGCGGAAAAAGGCTAAATTTTCAGCACTTTTTTGGCAAAAATAGATAGGCGGAAATATTGATTTTTGTTGATATTTTATGTTACAATTTAGACGGTCAGCAGGGGAGCTTATCCTCGTGCTGAAATGAGACTTTCGTTTATTATTTATTATGGAGGATACTAATATGATCAAAGTTGGCATCAATGGTTTCGGCCGCATCGGCTCTCTGGCTTTCAGAGCAGCTATCAAGTCTGACGACATCGAGGTCGTTGCAATCAACGCTCCCGGTCATCCCGCAAGCCAGCTGGCCTATTCCGTGAAGTACGACACCGTCCACGGCCGTTTCGACGGTACCGTCGAGGCCTGCGACGAAGAGAGCGTTCTCGTCGTTGACGGCAAGAAGGTCAAAGTCCTTTCCGATAACAAGTACCGTGATCCCGCTCTCATTCCCTGGGGCGAGCTTGGCGTAGAGTACGTTCTGGAGTGCACCGGCCGCTTCCTCACCAAGGAAGCCGCACAGCCCCATATCGACGCCGGCGCAAAGGTCGTCGTTATGTCCGGCCCTGCAAAGGATGACACCCCGATGTTCGTCTGCGGCGTCAACCTCGAGAAGTACACCCCTGACATGCAGTTCGTTTCCAACGCTTCCTGCACCACCAACTGCCTGGCTCCCATGGCAAAGGTTCTCAACGACAACTTCGGCATCGTCGAAGGCCTGATGACCACCGTTCACGCCTCCACCGCCACCCAGTCCGTCGTTGACGGCTTCTCCAAGAAGAACTGGAGACTCGGCCGCTCCATCTACAACAACATCATCCCCACCTCCACCGGCGCTGCAAAGGCAGTCGGCAAGGTCATCCCCGAGCTGAAGGGCAAGCTGACCGGCACCTCCATGCGTATCCCTTCCGGCGACGTCTCCATCGTTGACCTGACTGTCCGCCTTGAGAAGAGCGCAAGCTACGATGAGATCTGCGCGGCAATGAAGGCTGCTTCCGAAGGCTCCATGAAGGGCGTTCTGGAGTACGTTGACGAGGAAGTTGTTTCCTCCGACTTCAAGACCGATGCTCACACCTCCATCTTCGACGCAAAGGCCGGCCTCGCCCTGAACGACAACTTTGTCAAGCTCATGGCTTGGTACGACAACGAGTGGGGCTTCTCCAACAAGATGCTCGACCTGACCCGCCACATGGACAAGGTTCGCAAGGCATAATTTGCTCTGCGAAAAGCAAACAAAACATCTCTTACACCGCATTCCGTCCGGAATGCGGTGTTATTTTATCTGCTCATAGGGTCAGAAGAGAAATTTATATATAATATTGTACAAAATGTGAATTTTATAAAACATCGGCGCAGAAGCTATTGACAGAATCGTGCGCGGGTGGTATATTAGCACTCGAAAGGTAAGAGTGCCAACAGTCCGGAAAAGCGAGTGCTAAACGGTGGATATTGAAATGGTCATAAGCGATAGGAAAAAGAAAATACTTGCCGCTGTTGTCGACGAATATATCAAGACCGCGGAGCCTGTCGGCAGCAAGGCCATCGCGCAGCACGCAGGGCTTGGCTGCTCGTCGGCGACGATACGCAACGAGCTTGCGGAGCTTGTGGCGCTGGGCTATCTCGAACAGCCGCACACCTCTGCCGGCCGTGTGCCCACCCCGCTGGGCTACCGGATGTACGTCAACGAGCTGATGGAAAAGCAGAAGCTCTCTCTGGAGGAGACGGAGGAGATGAACCGCCGTATGAACCAGAAGATGCAGCAGCTTGACGACACGATCAGCGACGTGAGCAGGCTCGTTTCCCAGCTCACCGACCTCCCCGCGCTGGCGCTGACAAGCCAGACCGCGGTGACGATCCGCAGGTTCGATCTGATATATGTTGACGCGAACACCTTCATAATCGTTGTGATGCTCAGCAGCAACAGCGTCAAAAACCGTCTGGTGCATCTGCCCATCTCCGTTGATCAGAGCATGGTGCAGAAGCTGGCGACGCTCTTCAATGCCAGCTTCACCGGCATCACCGCCGACCAGATAACCCCGCTGCTGATAAGCTCGACCGAGCGCGCTGCGGACGATACGATGGGGCTTGCAAGCGTGATCGCCGCCTTTGCGATAGAAGTCCTGACCGAGGCCAACACCCCCTCTGCATACATCTCCGGCGAGAACCGGCTGCTGAGCCAGCCGGAGTTCCGCGATCCGGATAAGGCGCACCGCCTGATGAGCTATCTGTCCGGCGGCGGATACATCCTTCCTCCCAGCGAGAGTATGGGCGGAACCGACGAGGTGCGAGTCCTCATCGGGCCGGAAAATGTGGCCGAAGAGCTGAAAGATTCAAGCGTGGTCATCGCAAGCTACGACGCGGGCGACAACACGCGAGGACTTATCGGCGTCGTCGGGCCGACAAGGATGGACTATTCCGCAGTGGCCGCGAAGCTCAGCTTCCTCGCCGCGGGTCTGTCCAAGCGGCTTGGCGGAGGAGAAGCCCCGCCGGAGGGGCTGCATAACAAGCTGATAATTAAGGGAGATGATCCGAATGGCAGATAATAAGGATGAAAAGAAGACCGCTCCCCAGCAGGAGCAGGAAGTAAAAGAAGAGGTCAAGGAAGAGACCAAGTCCGCCGAAGTTCCGGAGGAGACGAAGGACGAGGAGAAGGATAAGAAGTCCAAAAAGGACGAGAAAAAGGCCGACAAGAAGGAAGAAAAGAAACCCTCTCAGGCCGATGAGCTCAAGACCGCGAACGACAAGTATCTCCGCCTGATGGCCGAGTATGACAACTACCGCAAGCGCAGCCAGAAGGAAAAAGAAGGGCTGTACGGCGACATCAAGTCCGACACAGTCTCGAAGTTCCTTCCTGTGTATGACAATCTGGCTCGCGCGCTGGCGCAGAGCACGGAGGACGAGGCTTACCGCAAGGGCGTTGAGATGATAATGAATCAGTTTAACACCACGCTCGAAAAGCTCGGCGTGAGCCGCATCGAGAGCCTCGGCCAGAAGTTCGACCCCAGCCTCCACAACGCAGTGATGCATGTGGACGACGAGGAAAAGGGCGAGAACGAGATCGTTGAGGTCTTCCAGGAAGGCTTCAAATACGGCGAAAAGGTCATCCGCTTCGCCATGGTGAAGGTTGCGAACTAGCCTTCACGTTGAATCAGGACTCAGCAGCGTGAGCTGTTAAGTTATATATTTAATCTCAGTATAAAATTAATTCTTATATAATGGAGGAAATCAATTATGAGTAAAATCATTGGCATAGACCTCGGTACTACTAACAGCTGTGTTGCCGTTATGGAAGGCGGCGAGGCAGTAGTCATCCCCAACGCTGAAGGCGCACGTACAACTCCGTCCGTCGTTGCATTCGCAAAGACCGGCGAGCGTATGGTCGGCCAGGTAGCAAAGCGTCAGGCCATCACCAACCCCGATCGCACCATCTCCTCCATCAAGCGCGAGATGGGCTCCGATTACAAGGTGAATATAGACAACAAGGCATACACCCCGCAGGAGATTTCCGCAATGGTTCTGCAGAAGCTGAAGTCCGACGCTGAGGCTTACCTCGGCCAGACCGTGACCGATGCCGTCATCACCGTCCCCGCATACTTCACTGACGCACAGCGTCAGGCGACCAAGGACGCAGGCCGCATCGCAGGTCTCGACGTCAAGCGTATAATCAACGAGCCGACCGCGGCTGCTCTGGCCTACGGTCTGGATAAGGAAAAGGCCGATCAGAAGATCATGGTCTACGACCTCGGCGGCGGCACCTTCGACGTGTCCGTGCTGGAGATCGGCGACGGCGTCATCGAAGTTCTGGCCACCGCGGGCAACAACCGTCTGGGCGGCGACGACTTCGACGCATGCATCACCAAGTACCTCGTCGATGAGTTCAAGAAGACCGAAGGTATTGACCTGAGCACCGATAAGGTCGCAATGCAGCGTCTGCGTGAGGCTGCCGAGAAGGCGAAGGTCGAGCTGTCCGGCGTGACCACCTCCAACATCAACCTCCCGTACATCACCGCCGACGCTACCGGCCCGAAGCACCTCGATGTTACCCTGACCCGTGCAAAGTTCAACGAGCTGACTCATCACCTCGTCGAAAAGACCGTCGGCCCCGTGAAGCAGGCTCTGTCCGACTCCGGCCTGAAGCCCAGCGATATCTCCAAGGTTCTGCTGGTCGGCGGCTCCAGCCGTATCCCCGCAGTTCAGGAGATGGTCAAGACCCTGATCGGCAAGGAAGGCTTCAAGGGCATCAACCCCGATGAGTGCGTCGCTATCGGCGCGGCCATTCAGGGCGGCGTTCTCGGCGGCGACGTCGAGGGCATCCTCCTGCTGGACGTCACTCCGCTGTCCCTCGGCATTGAGACCCTCGGCGGCGTGTGCACCAAGCTCATCGAGCGCAACACCACCATCCCCACCAAGAAGAGCCAGATCTTCTCCACCGCCGCTGACAACCAAACCTCCGTTGAGGTCAACGTCCTTCAGGGCGAGCGCGAGATGGCGGCTTACAATAAGAGCCTCGGCCGCTTCCATCTGGACGGCATCGCTCCGGCTCGCCGCGGCGTTCCTCAGATCGAAGTCACCTTTGATATCGACGCGAACGGCATCGTGAACGTCTCCGCAAAGGATCTCGGCACCGGCAAGGAGCAGCACATCACCATCACCTCCTCCACCAACATGTCCAAGGAAGATATCGACAAGGCCGTCAAGGAGGCCGAGATGTACGCTGCCGAGGACGCAAAGCGCAAGGAAGAGATCGACGTCCGCAACCAGGGCGACCAGATGGTCTACCAGACCGAAAAGACCCTCAACGAGATGGGCGACAAGCTCGACGCTGCCGACAAGAGCGAAGTCGAGAGCAAGCTCACCGCGCTTAAGACCGCACTGACCGGCACCGACACCGCAGCCATCAAGGCCGCGACCGAGGAGCTGACTCAGGCCTTCTACAAGGTCAGCGAGAAGATGTATCAGGCGGCAGGCGGCGCACAGGGCGCAGGCTTCGACCCGAATCAGGCAGCAGGCGGCGCACAGGGCGGCACCAGCGGCAACGGTCAGGATTACTACGACGCGGACTACACCGTAGTTGACGACGACAAGAAGTAATCTTCCCCCGGCGAAATAACCCATTGAGGCGAGGAACTATCCCCGCCTCAATGGTGCGTAATTAGGAGTCCAAGATATGGCAGAAAAACGAGATTACTACGAGGTGCTCGGCCTGCAAAAGGGCGCCACGGCAGATGAGATAAAAAAAGCATACCGCAAACTTGCCAAGGAGAACCACCCCGACCTCCATCCGGGCGACAAAGCCTGCGAGGAGCGGTTCAAGGAGGTCAACGAGGCGTACGAGGTGCTGTCGGACGACGATAAGCGCGCGAAGTATGACCAGTACGGCCATGCGGCCTTTGATCCCAGCGCGGGCTTTGGCGGCGGCGCAGGCTTCGGCGGCTTTGGCGGCTTCAGCGATTTCGGCGACCTTGGCGATATATTCGGAGACATATTCGGCTTCGGCGGCGGCGCGAGCCGCAACCCGAGCGCGCCGCGCAAGGGCGACAACATACGCGTTCAGCTCAACGTCAGCTTTGAGGAGGCCGCTTTCGGCTGCAAGAAGGAAGTCACCGTCGGCCGCGTCGAGCAGTGCCCGGACTGCAAGGGCAACGGCTGCGCGCCGGGGACGACGCCTGAGGTCTGCCCCGACTGTAAGGGCACCGGCAGCGTCCGCACGACGCAGCGCACCCCCTTCGGTATGGCGCAGTCGACCGCGCCGTGCTCCAAGTGCAGAGGCACGGGCAAGATAATCCATCAGCCCTGCCCCACCTGCCGCGGCATGGGCAATATCCGTAAGCAACATAAGATAAGCGTCAGCGTCCCCGCCGGTATCGACGACGGACAGACCATATCCCTGCGCGGACAGGGCAATTCCGGTGCGAACGGCGGCCCGCAGGGCGACATGCTCGTCACCATAATTGTCCGCCCGCACGCGAGATTCGAGCGCGACGGCAGCTCCGTTCTGCTGGAGCAGGAGATAAGCTACGCGCAGGCGGCGCTCGGCGCGGAGATAGAGGTGCCGACGCTGGATGGCAAGGTCAAGCTTACCATCCCCGAGGGGACGCAGCCGGACGCGGTGTTCCGTATGCGCGGCAAGGGTATTCCGTACCTGCGCGGCAGCGGGCGCGGCGACCAGTTCGTCACGATACGCATAGCGGTGCCGAAGAATCTGACGAGCGCGCAGAAAGAGCTGCTGCGTCAGTTCGCCGCGACGACCGGCGAGGCCGACACGCTGAAAACCGGCTTGTTCAATAAAAAGAAAAAGTGAAAATAAATAAATCACACCTATGGCGTCCTGCCGGATACCATAGGTGTGATTTTTTATTCCCTGCCGCTGAGCGCCAGCAGCTCCGCGATAACGCTGTCGAGCAGGGGGAGCACATCTGCTGATCAATGTTTTTTACACAAAAGCCTTTTCCTTCAGCCTTTGCATTGCCTCTTCGAGCAGTGAGTGCGGGAGGGCGAGGTTCATGCGGATAGTGTCCTTGAGCATGAAGGCTTCGCCGTCCTGCCAGATGACACCGGCGCGGATGCCGCGCTCCTGAAGCTCGCGTATTGTGACGCCGTGCTTGCGGCACCAATCGGCGCAGTCGAGATAGAGCATGTACGTCCCCTCCGGGCGCATCACGCGGACGCCTTTGAAGTTGTCGCGGATGAAATTGCAGGCGTATTCGTGGTTCGCGTCGATGACGCGGCACATCTCGTCCGCCCATTCTTCGCCCGCGGGGCTGTACGCGCCGAGCAGCGCGTGCAGCGAGAGCACGTTGCAGTCGTTATAATGGCTGACCTCGCTCTGCCGCACGACGCGGTCGCGCAGGTATGTATTATAAATAATGTGGTAGCTGCCGATAAGCCCCGCGAGGGAGAAGGTCTTGCTCGGCGCGTAGAACGCCATCGTGCGCTCGCGCGCGTCCGCGGAGACGGACTGTGTCGGGATATGCTTGTGCCCCGGCATGATGATGTCCGACCATATCTCGTCGGATATCACGAGGCAGTCGTTCGCGGCGTAGACCTCCATCGCACGCTCAAGTTCCCAGCGCTCCCACACGCGGCCGCAGGGATTGTGCGGCGAGCAGAGAATGGCGAGGTGGATGTGGTGCCGCTTAAGCTTGGCGTCCATGTCGGCGTAGTCCATGCGCCAGACGCCGTTCTCGTCGCGCACGAGCGGGCTGTGAACGAGCACGCGCCCGTTGTCGGCCATCGTGTGCGTGAAGCCCACGTAGGTCGGGGAGTGGACGAGGATTTTTTCGCCCGGTGCGGTCAGCGCCTGCACGGCGGAGCTTACGCCGCCGAGGACGCCGTTCTCATAGCCGATATGCTCGCGCGAGAGCTTCGTGATGCCGTTGCGGCGCTGCTGCCACGAGATGATGCTGTCAAAATAGCTGTCCGGCAGGGAGAAATAGCCGAAGTTCGGCATCTCCAGCCGCTTCTCTATCGCTTCGATTATCGGCGGCGCGGCAGGGAAGCTCATGTCTGCGACCCACATCGGTATCTTCCGGACGTCGGGATCGGGCTGCACGTCGAATGGGACGACGTCGGCGGCCAGAGAATCGCGCCCCGCGCGGTCAAGTATTGTTGTAAAATCGTATTTCATGGCTCAATTCAGGAAATCTCTGAGTTTCTTGGAACGGCTGGGGTGACGCAGCTTGCGCAGAGCCTTGGCTTCGATCTGGCGGATACGCTCACGCGTGACGTTGAACTCCTTGCCGACCTCCTCAAGCGTACGGGTGCGGCCGTCTACGATGCCGAAGCGCAGCTCCAGCACCTTTTTCTCGCGGGGCGCCAGCGTGTCCAGCACCTCTTCAAGCTGCTCGCGCAGCAGGGAGAAGCTCGCGGCCTCGCTCGGCTCGGACGCGTCCTCGTCGGGGATGAAGTCGCCGAGGTGGGAGTCCTCCTCCTCGCCGATAGGCGTTTCGAGGGAGACAGGCTCCTGCGCGATCTTGAGAATGTCGCGCACCTTCTCGACGGGCATGTTCATCTCCGCGGCTATCTCCTCGGCGCTGGGGTCGTGTCCCAGCTCCTGAAGCAGCTGGCGGGAGACGCGGATGGTCTTGTTGATGGTCTCGACCATGTGGACGGGGATGCGGATGGTACGCGCCTGATCGGCGATGGCGCGGGTGATGGCCTGACGTATCCACCATGTGGCGTAGGTGGAGAACTTATAGCCCTTGGTGTGGTCAAATTTCTCGACAGCCTTGATAAGGCCGAGGTTGCCCTCCTGGATCAGGTCGAGGAACAGCATACCGCGCCCGACGTAGCGCTTGGCGATGGAGACGACGAGACGGAGGTTGGCCTCGGTCATGCGGTGCTTGGCTTCCTCGTCGCCCTCGCTCATGCGCTTTGCCAGCGCGACCTCTTCGTCCGGCGTGAGCAGGGGTACTTTGCCGATCTCCTTGAGGTACATTCTCACGGGGTCGTCGGTGGAGAAGCTGTCCATGAGGGAATCAGTATCGTTTATCTCCTCCTCGGTGACTTCTTCGATCTCGTCGAGACTCTCAATGTCGGGCAGATCGTCGAGCGGGGGAAGCGCGTCAACGGCGGAGATGTCGACGTCGATATTGTTCGCTTCGAGCGTGTCGTAGAACTTGTCGATGACCTCGGAGTCGAGGTTCATGTCTTCGAGACATTCAAGCTCCTTCGCGGTGAGCTTGCCGTTCTTCTTGCCCTTCTCGACCAGCTCGTTCAGGCGCTCCTCGGGAGCCTTTACGGGCTGTTCGGGCGCAGGCTCCTTTTTACTCTTCGCGGCGGCCTTCTTCTTCGGCTTTGCTTCGGGAGCCGGTTCTGTGTCGGAGAGCAGCTGATTTGCCATTTCTTCAAGCTCTTTTTCAGTGTAAGTGCGTTCTTCTGCCATGTTCTTATCCCTCATATCCTTTTTTTTCTCTGAGCTTATTTGCCAGCGCGCGCAGATCGCTGCTGCCCGCGGCAAGCTCGGCTTCATTGTTTATCTTGTTTATGTAGTCGCGCATGGTGCGCTCTCCTTGCGAGAGAAGCTCAGGCTTCTGGAGTATGCTGACCAGCAGCGACACCTCGTCGCCCGACAGCGAGTCGCCCAGTGTGGCGGCGGAGACGGAGTCGCCGCGCCTCAGCCGGTCGAGTATCGCGGAGTATATCCTGCCGAGTACCGGTGCGGAGAAGCGCTCCGGCGGGGGCAGCTCCGGCATGTTTGCAAGCTCCGGTTCGAGGTACAGCAGACGTATCACGCCCTCCTCAGCAACAGCAGAGCCGGGGTTTTCGTATCGGAATTCCTTCTCGACAGGCTGAGTCTGCCGCTCCGGACGGCTCTGCTCGCGGGCGTTCGCGCGCCGCGCGCCGCTCAAAAGCCGTTTCCGCCGCCGCTCGACCTCTGCCGTCACAGCGTCCGCCGCTACGCCGGAGAGCGAGGCGACGCGCATCGCGTACACCTGCCGCTCGACCGCGCCGGGCAGCCGCGCGACAAGCTCCGTCGCTTCCTTCAGAAATTCAACCTTCTGCTCGTCGGCGCTCAGGTCGTATTTCGCCGTGACCGCGTGCAGCCGGTAGTCCACCTGATCCTCGGAGCCTTCAAGCAGGTTGCGGAACGCGTCCGCGCCCTTGAGCTTTATGAATTCGTCAGGGTCCTTCGCGCCGCTCATGCGCAGAACCTTGACCTTGAGGTCAAGCTTTTCGAGGATGCCGATGGCGCGCTGCGCGGCCTTGATGCCCGCGCCGTCGTTATCGTAGGCGATGATGACCTCGCTTTTGTAGCGCGAGATCAGCCGCGCCTGCTCCGGCGTAAGCGATGTGCCGAGCGAGGCGACTGTCGAGTCGAAGCCCGCCTGATGCAGTGAAACTACGTCTATATTGCCCTCAGATAAGATTATATATCCGCTTTTTGATTTTTTAGCCAGATTAAGCGCGAAAAGGTTACGGCTTTTGTTGAATACAAGCGTTTCGGGGCTGTTCATATATTTCGGCTCGCCGTCACCGATTATACGCCCGGAGAAGCCGATGACGTTGCCGCGCACGTCGATGACCGGGAACATCAGGCGGCTGCGGAAGGTGTCGTAAAATCCGCCGCTTTTGCCCTTGCGGACAAGCCCCGCGTCGAACAGCTCAAAATCCGTGTAGCCCTTGGCTTTCATCGCGTTTCGCAGGCTGTCCCAAGTGTCGGGCGCGAAGCCGAGACCGAAATTCGTCGCCACCGCGCGGCCGATGCGCCGCCCCTGCATGTACTCAAGTCCCGGCCTGCCGGCAGGGGAATAGAGCTGCTCGTAGAAAAAGTGCGCCGCGTCCTTGTTCAGCGCCAGCATGCGCGCGCGCTTCTGGCTCTCCTTGTCGTTTTCCTCCTCAGGCATCTGCATACCCGCGCGGCGGGCGAGAAACTCCACCGCGTCGCGGAAGCCGAGGTTTTCTATCTCCATTATGAAATTTATGACTCCGCCGCCCTTGCCGCAGCCGAAGCAATGGTATATCTGCTTGTCCGGGGAGACGGAGAACGAAGGCGTTTTCTCGCTGTGGAACGGGCAGAGGCCGAACATGTTCGACCCGCTCTTCTTGCTCAGCCGCACATAGCCGGACACGACGTCCACTATGTCGTTGCGCTCCACAAGCTCGGTGAGAAAGCTTTCGGAAAAGGCCATGCGCTCACCTCCGATATGTAGTATGCGTTGTTATTTGACCGTCCACGCGAAGGGGATGAACAGCTCGCCGTATTTCTCCATGGCGTAGCCGTCAGTCATGCCGGATATGTAGTCCGTCGCGGCGCGCTCCGTGCCCTCATGCTCGATGATGCCGCGGAAATCCTCCGGCAGCGCGTCGGGGTGCGCGGTATAGTAGTCGTAGAGGCGGCTGAGAATGCCCTCGACCTTGCTCTCCTCGCTCTTGGCGCGCGGATTCGTGTAGACGTCAGAATACATGAAGGCGTGGAAAAAGTCAAAGGTTTTCTGCATCCTGTCCGACATTTTCAGCACGCCGCCCGCGCTGTTTTCGATGAGATCGGTCAGGATGGAGTTGATGCGCTCGCTGTTGCGCTCGCCGCAGTTCTTGCGGATAAGCTCCGGCACGTCGGCGTCGGTGAGTATTCCGGCGCGGATCGAGTCGTCAAGGTCGTGGTTGACGTAGGCGATGCGGTCGCACAGGCGCACGGCGACGGCCTCCGGCGTGTCGTCCGGCGCGCCGTGAGTGTGGTGCAGGATGCCCATGCGCGTCTCATAGCAGAGGTTCAGGCCGCGGCCGTCGCGCTCAAGAATGTCCACAACGCGCAGGCTCTGCTCGTAGTGCTTGAAGCCGCCGGGGTATATCTTCGCCAGCGCGCGCTCTCCGGCGTGGCCGAATGGGGTATGCCCCAGATCGTGCCCCAGCGCTATCGCCTCGGCCAGATCTTCGTTCAGCGCGAGCGCCCGCGCGACGGTGCGCGCAAGGCGGCTGACCTCCAGCGTGTGGGTCAGGCGCGTGCGGTAGTGGTCGCCCTCCGGCTGGAGAAAGACCTGCGTCTTGTGCTTGAGGCGGCGGAAAGATTTGGAGTGGGTGATACGGTCGATATCCCGCTGAAAGCAGGTGCGGATGCAGCACTCGTCTTCGGGCGTAAGGCGTCCGCGCGAATTTTCGGACAGAAGGCCATATGGGCCGATTATGTAATGCTCGGCGCGTTCTCGTTCTTCTCTGGGACAGGACATTGCAGCACCACCTTTGTGTCGTTTTGGGGTAATTAACCCGTCTGATTCTCTTATACGACGCAAAAAAATATTTCCCTTTATTTTTCCGAAAAATTTTGAGGGGAGGGGGAGGGAGAAGATTGACCAGTCCCTTGACTCCCACTGATGAGGGAGCTGTCGCGGAGCGACTGAGGGAGAGAATTCTCGTAAACTTTGCGCCGTATGACAAACTGACGCACAATCTTAAACTCTGCTTGTCATTCCGAGGAGCGGAGCGGCGTGGGAATCCGTTCTCTTCCGGCATAATGTGTATTCCACTTGCGGTGCATAGGGGATGCGGATTGCGAGACCGGTGTGTGCACCGGTCTCGCAATGACAGGACTTTATGTTGCCTTTTCTTTTCCATAATGGCAGCAGACCGAGTCTGGCGACCCCTTTCCCCAGTGTGTGCACTGGAGACTTACCCTAGAAGGGGCAGCGCTTCGCAGCAAAGGTTTCGGACTGGCGCGGCGGGGCGGTGCTCCGCGGTGAAAATTTCGGATTGACGCAGCTGTTGCTCCACCCCCCCTTGGCGCCCCTTTTAGGGGAGCTGTCGGCGGGAGCCGACTGAGGGGTCACCAGAGTCGAGATGTGAGCAGAGTAAAAAAGAAAGAATACATCACAAGGAATAATGTAATAAGGGACGGCACAGAGGCCGTCCCCTACGATGGCGCATTCAGTGCGGTTGCGTCAGATGCACCCCAAACGTGCGTTTATCCCCCATTCCGATGACTCAGAATGGGGGATAATGAGGGGATAAAAGATGTAACAAAATCAGGTGCCGCTCAGATCATTCGTCGTGGCAGTGCTCGCAGTCGTGGATCTGGAACTTATCCGGATCGTAGGCGATGCCGTTTTTGTCATAATAATCCTTGACGGCGGCGCGGACAGCTTCCTCCGCCAGCACGGAACAGTGAATCTTGTGGGCGGGCAGGCCGTCCAGCGCCTCAACAACGGCCTTGTTGGACAGCTCCAGCGCCTCGCTGATGGGCTTGCCCTTGATAAGCTCGGTCGCCATGGAGCTGGTCGCGATAGCGCTGCCGCAGCCGAAAGTGTTGAACTTGCAGTCGGTGATGACGTCGTCCTTGACCTTTATATACATGCGCATGATGTCGCCGCACTTGGCGTTGCCGACCTCGCCGATACCGTCAGCGTCGTCGATCTTGCCGACATTGCGGGGATGCTGGAAATGATCCATAACCTTATCGCTGTAAAGTGCCATAATTAGTTCCTCCTATTTATAAAGCGGTAGCTTTTTATTATATCAGATGCGGGCGCTGACCCTTTTCAAGCTCGTCCCACACGGGGGACATGTTGCGCAGGTACTCGACGACTTCGGGGACGACCTTGATGATATGATCGATCTCCTCCATGGTGTTGTATTCGCCGATGGACAAGCGCAGCGAGCCGTGCGCTATCTCGTGCGGCAGGCCGAGCGCGAGCAGAACGTGGCTGGGGTCGAGCGAGCCGGAGGTGCATGCGCTACCGGAGGAGGCGCAGACGCCCTTATCGTCCAGCAACAGCAGAAGGCTCTCGCCCTCGATGCCCTCAAAGCACATGTTTACCGTGCCGGGAACATGATGCTCAAGGCTGCCGTTTATCTTGCTGTGGGGGATCTTCGACAGCTCCGCGAAGAGCTTGTCGCGCATGGGGATGATCTTGGCGTTGTTGGCCTCTATATTGTCGCAGGACTCCTTGAGCGCCGCGGCCAGAGCGACTATACCCGCCATATTCTCAGTGCCGGCGCGCTTGCCGCGCTCCTGCGTGCCGCCCTCGATGAGAGACAGCAGGGGGATATTGCGCTTGACGTACAGCACGCCCACGCCCTTCGGCGAATGGAACTTATGGCCGGACATGGAGAGCATGTCGATATTCATGGCCTTGACGTCGATGGGCATGTGCCCCGCGGCCTGAACGGCGTCGGTGTGGAATGGAACACCGCGCTCGCGGCAGATCGCGCCAATCTCGGTGATGGGCTGCACGGTGCCGATCTCGTTGTTGGCGAACATCACGGTCACAAGACATGTATCCTCGCGGATAGCGTCGCGCAGCTCGTCAACGCGGACTACGCCGTCCTCATGGACGTCCAACAGCGTGACCTCCCAGCCCTCTTTTTCAAGCTTCTTGAGAGTGTGCAGCACGGCGTGATGCTCAAACTTGGTGGAGATGATGTGTTTCTTGCCCTTCTTCGCGCCGAGCTTCGCGGCGGAAATTATGGCCTGATTGTCCGCCTCGCTGCCGCCGGAGGTGAAGTATATCTCACGCGGCTCGGCGTTGATGCACTGGGCAACGGTGGCTCTAGCGTTTGCGAGATCCTCGGTGACTATCTGTGCGAAGGCGTACAGGCTGGAGGGGTTGCCGTATCTCTCGGTGAGGTAGGGCATCATCGCCTCGCGTGCGGTCTTGCTGACGCAGGTAGTGGCTGCGTTGTCGGCATATACGAACATGGTTTTCTTTCCTTTCTAGGCTGTTTAATCCTGCGGTACTTTAATCTCCTATCATTCTGATAGGAATTATATCATAGCTTCAGCTTTTGTCAACGTTTTTATTCCCGCGCCATTTTTCGCCGGTGAGAAGATCGGAGAGACTGACAGTGTCGAGGTAGGCGTTTGTGATATCGTCCAGCTCTTTCCACATCGGAACGGTCAGGCAGCTGCTGGCGTGGTCGCAGGTGATGCTGCCGTACCTGATGCAGGAGACGGGGGCGAGATTGTCCTCGATGCAGCGCAGGATCATGCCGACGGTGTACTCCTCCGGCGCGCGGTTGAGCTTATAGCCGCCCTCCTTGCCGCGGATGCTGTCCACAAGCTCCGCTTTCTTCAGGCTGCCGACTATCATCTCAAGGTACTTCATCGAAATGCCCTGCCGGTCGGCGATGGTCTTGAGCGATATGAAGCCGTCGTCCGGATGCTGGGCGAGGTCGATCATGACCATGAGCGCGTAACGGCCTTTGCTGGTAACATTCATTATAACAAGTCTCCTTTAATTCCTACGACTTTAATCTACCATAAATTCAGTAGGAATTAAATAGCCGCGGCTAACATTTTTGCCGGAAACGCTGTGCAAAAAATGCACAACATGCAGCGAAGAAAACTCTTGCTTTATTACGCCAATGTGATATTATACTACCACGCTGAAGCAAAAAGGAGACTGCACAAAATGAAAAAGATAATTGCTATTGCTCTTACCGTTATAATGATGCTCGCGCTGTGCGCCTGCGGCGCAAAGGATTCCGGCGCCGACAGCGACCTGAAGTATGTTCAGGACAAGGGAACGCTCATTGTGGGCATAACCGACTTCGCGCCGATGGATTATCAGGACGAGTCCGGCGAATGGATCGGCTTCGATGCTGACATGGCCAAGGCCTTTGCCGAGAACATCGGAGTCAAGGCGGAGTTCGTTGAGATAAACTGGGACAACAAGGTGCTTGAGCTGAACGCCAAGAGCATCGACTGCGTCTGGAACGGCATGACCCTGACCGACGAAGTCACGAAGACCATGAGCTGCGGCGAAGCCTACTGCAACAACGCGCAGGTCGTCGTTGTGAACAAGGACGTCGCCGACAAGTATCAGGACGTTGAAAGCCTCAAGGAGCTGAACTTCGCGGTCGAATCCGGCTCCGCCGGTGAAGCTGCCGCGACCGAGGCCGGACTTAACTACACCGCGGTGCTGACCCAGGCGGACGCGCTGATGGAGGTCTCCGCCGGCACATCCGACGCCTGCATCATCGACCTGCTGATGGCTGGCGCGATGATCGGCGAGGGCACGAGCTACCCCGACCTGACCTACACTGTCGCTCTCACCAGTGAGGAATACGGCGTCGGCTTCCGCTCCGGAAGCGACCTCGCGGCGAAGTTCAACGAGTTCTACAAGGCCGCATATGCTGACGGCACGGTCATGGAGATAGCCAACCAGTACGGCGTACAGGAGTCCGTCATCGCAAAATAATACCGGCGATATTCCAAGCTCCCCGAAAGGGGAGCTTGGTCTGCCCGAATAAATTTAACCGAGGTCTGATATGTTCCAAACCGTTCTGTCGTCCCTGAATCAGGGTTTTCTGAAATCGCTTGAAATATTCGCTCTGACGCTGGCCGGAGCCATTCCGCTCGGACTGCTGATATCGCTCGGCTCCATGAACCGGCTCAAGCTGCTGCAATATCCGGTGAAGTTCATCGTGTGGATAGTGCGCGGCACGCCGCTGATGCTGCAGCTACTTATTATATATTACGGGCCGGGCATGCTCCTCGGAAACAACTGGTGGGGCAGCGGCAGCGGCGGACGCTTCGTCGCGGCCATCGTCACGTTCATTTTCAACTATGCCTGCTATTTTTCGGAGATATTCCGCGGCGGCATCGAGGGCGTCCCCAAGGGGCAGAACGAGGCGGGGCAGGTGCTTGGCATGACCAAGGGGCAGATATTCTTCAAGGTCACGCTGATGCAGGTCATAAAGCGCATCGTGCCGCCCATCGGTAACGAGATCATCACGCTCGTTAAGGACACCTCGCTCGTGCGCGTTATCGCGGTGTACGAGATCATGTGGAACGGCGAACGATTCATCAAGCAGGGCATTATCTGGCCGCTGTTTTTCACCGGCGTTTACTACCTGCTGTTCAGCGGCATACTGACGGTGCTGCTGGGCAAGCTGGAGAAAAAGCTGGACTATTTCAAGGTGTGAGGTGCGGACATGGCGCTGCTTGAGGTAAAAGATTTATATAAGAGTTTCGAATCATTGCAGGTTCTGCAGGGCATCAGCTTCTCGCTGGAGCAGGGAGAGACGCTGTCCGTCATCGGCCCCTCCGGCGGCGGCAAGACCACGCTGCTGCGCTGCATGAATTTCCTTGGCCTGCCTGACAGCGGCAGCATCTCCGTTAACGGCGAGACGCTGTTTGATTCCGGCAGCGGGAAAACGCTGAGCGACGCAGATATACGCCGCAATCGCCTGCACTTCGGGCTGGTTTTCCAGAATTTCAACCTGTTTCCGCAGTATACGGCGCTGGAGAACGTCATGCTCGCGCCGCGGCTTCAGGCCAAGGAGCGGTCGGATTTCCGCGCAAACAGGAAGGCGATATACGCCGAGCTCCGCGCGAAGAGCGAGGAGCTGCTTGCCCGCGTCGGCCTTGCGGACAAGCTGGATTACTATCCGCACCAGCTCTCCGGCGGCCAGCAGCAGCGCGTCGCCATTGCGCGCGCGCTTGCGCTCAAGCCCGAAGTGCTGTTCTTCGACGAGCCGACGTCCGCGCTAGACCCGGAGTTGACCGGCGAGGTGCTGAACGTCATAAAGCAGCTCGCGGCGGAGAAGATGACGATGGTCATCGTCACGCACGAGATGAGCTTTGCCGAGGCCGTGTCCGACCGCGTGATCTTCATGGACGGCGGTACGATAGTCGAGCAGGGAACGCCGCAGCAGGTGTTCCACGAGACGCAGGAGGAGCGGACAAAACAGTTCCTGCGCGTGCTTGAGAAATGATCGGATAATGAAACACCCCCAATGCGGAGAAATTGAAGTGACCCCAAAAAGTTAGACAATATTCTGAAGTAAAAATTGTTCAAGCAGC
>ERZ1106954.4-NODE-4-length-183339-cov-13.330842_pt1 | contig 183339 bp, 222 predicted proteins | sample MGYA00403678_ERZ1106954 | MGnify/ENA primary metagenome ERZ1106954 (study PRJEB35170, sample SAMEA104062445) | human gut metagenome | biome: human gut; feature: human-associated habitat; material: faeces | place: Denmark | collected 2012-08-20 ... | reverse complement strand
GCGGTACGCGAGCTGGGTTCAGAACGTCGTGAGACAGTTCGGTCCCTATCCGGCGTGGGCGTAGGATATTTGAGAGGAGCTGTCCTTAGTACGAGAGGACCGGGATGGACGGACCGCTGGTGTATCTGTTGTTGTACCAACAGCATGGCAGAGTAGCCAAGTCCGGCAGGGATAAACGCTGAAGGCATCTAAGCGTGAAGCCCCCCTCAAGATAAGATATCCCATCATAAGAGTAAGACCCCTTGAAGACTACAAGGTTGATAGGCTTGGAGTGTAATCGTGGCAACACGTTCAGCTGACAAGTACTAATAGGTCGAGGGCTTATCCTTAGAGGTTTTGAGAACGGAAAGATGATTTGTTAAGAGGTTAGATATAAGATCTTTGTATGAAGTTCTGAAGGTACAGAAAGAAAAGACCGATGAGGTCTTTTTTTTGTGCCATTTAAGTTGACAGTACGTAGTGAATTTTATAAAATAATATTAAGTATTTTTAAAATATGAAATGATATGATTTGGGGTGTTTATATTGAAATATATATTCTTTGGGAGTTTGATTATCTTATTGATTCCCCTCTTATTTTGTATATATACAGTACAACGGATAGAAAAAAACGCTTTACGGAATTCGGTGTTTGGATTACTGCTTTCACAGACAGGAATGGTTATGCTGTATGGTATGGCGTTGATGACAGTCGATGAGAAGCTGGCATTGTTTTTTTATGCACTTTTTTATTTTTGTGTAGATTTTATGACGTTGTTGCTGTTTATTTATAGTCGTGTATATGCTGACACCTATCGGCATAAAGTATGGATGCGTCCGGTAACGTATATCCTGTTGCTTACAGATACGATTGTGTTATTTTCAAATCTTAGAGTGCAGAATGTATTCCATGTGGCTCCGATGACAGACCAGTTCGGTAATGTTTATTATGGTGTAAAAAGCTATGGTATCTTGTATGGGGTTCATACATTGATTTGTTATGCATTTGCTGCGGCATGTCTGATTGTTCTGCTTGTCCGCAGGTCAAAATGCCCAAGAATTTTTCAAGTAAATTATTCTTCGATCATTATTACGCTTATATTGACCGCAATTGCAAATATTATGTTTTTCAAGTTTGAATTCATTTACGATTTTTCATTGATCGGATATACCGCATTATGTTGTGCAATCACTTATTTTACATTCTTTCATATTCCGGCGGGCCTTGTAGAAAAAATGCTGGCCTTGTTTATTAAGACTATCGATGACGGAGTTGTCTGTTATGATGTAAAAGGGAAATGCATTCATGCAAATGAACAGGCAAAGAAGATTCTTCATGTGTCTGAGCTTTCTGCACTTGATAAAAAGTTGCAGGGCTGGCTGAATGGAAAAAATCTTCGGGATATTCATGATATTGCATGGAAAGAACAATTTCGAATAGATGGAAAAGTACATTTCTTTCAGTTTCAATATAAGAAGATGATATATGAGAATCACGAGATTGGAAGCTTTTTTTTGTTACATGACCGAACGGAAGAAGTGGAGCGTGTGAAATCTGAACAGTATAAGGCAAACCATGATGCATTGACAGGTATTTATAATCGGGAATATTTTTATGAGTGCGCAGAACAGATGTTACGGGAGAATTCAGATACGGCGTTTTATATTGTTTGTAGTGATATCCGTGATTTTAAGATTGTGAACGATGTATATGGAAGTAAAAAGGGGGATGATATTTTAATAAAACAGGCAGAAAGTCTGAAACAGAAAACTCCGGCAGGTTGTATTTATGGGCGGTTGGCAGGTGACCGGTTTGCACTGCTTTTGCCAAAGGAATTATTTCAGGAAAACATATTTCGACGGGAGATTTCGCGAATTGAGCATATAGAAGGTAATTCCAGTTTTAGGCTGCGTATGTATATGGGAATCTATGAAGTAGACGATAGGAATACACCGGTTGCAGTTATGTGTGACCGGGCTATTATGGCAATCAAAACCATCAAGGATGATGTTTCAAACCGTATCAGCTATTATGATAAGGAGCTGCGGGAGACTGCACTCAAGGAACAGGGAATTATCAGTCAGTTCCATGATGCGTTAGAGGGCGGACAGTTCTGCTTTTATATTCAGCCACAGATATCTGCGGACGGTGTTGTGCGTGGTGGAGAAGCACTGGTTCGCTGGATTCATCCAGAGCGTGGTATGATTCCGCCGGGAGAGTTTATTGAGCTGTTTGAGCGGACCGGTCTGATCAGTGAGTTGGATCGTTACATATGGGAGAAAGCCTGTATCCAGCTTCGCGACTGGTGCAGACAGGGACATGCAGATTTTTATTTGTCAGTAAACATTTCACCACGTGATTTTTATTATATGGATATCTATAAAGTGTTTACTCAACTGGTACAAAAGCATGGCTTCGAAGCGAAGAATCTTCATCTGGAAATCACGGAAACGGCAGTCATGTCGGATACGAAAAAAGTAATCCGTCTGGTAAACAAACTGCGGCAGTATGGGTTTAAGGTGGAGATGGATGATTTTGGAAGCGGATATTCTTCTTTGAATATGTTGAAGGATATCAAGATGGATACAATCAAACTGGATATGGGATTTTTACGTAAGACCAGAAATAATGAACGAAGTATGTCAATCGTAAGCAATGTTATTCATTTGTCGAAACGACTGGGGATGGAGGTTGTTACCGAGGGAGTAGAAACCAGGGAACAGGTGGATGCATTAACCATGATGGGGTGCGATGTATTTCAAGGATATTATTTTGCAAAACCAATGTCGGTTTGGGATTATGAAGACAAATATATTTCAACCGAAGGATAGGGGAGATAGGATTGAAGAGTGCGATGTTAGCGATTATGCTGATTATGATTGTTTTGTTGGTATATCGCATTATTATGATCAAGCAGATAGAACAGACACAGGTTGCGAAGGATGTGGTACGGCTTCATACTGTAGCTGCATCAACCATTTTGTTTTATGCCATGACGATTCTGGATATCAATGATACAGTTGCATTGGCGTCGTATGGCTTGTATTTTTGGTGCAGTGATTTCCTGTTGATATTGTTTTTTATTTATATTAATGATTTTACACAGGAGACGTTTGTCAACAAACGTGGAGGTTTAATCCTTGGGATATTGATAGCGATTGACGGGATTCTGTGTGGCATTAATGTATATAATCAGATGTTATTTTCGGTTGTATTATCCGGAGATAAAGCAGAGGGATATTATTACAAAGTCACCTCAAGAACGTGGCTTTATTCATATCACAAGTTGTTCGTGTATATGTTTGCGGTTATGACATTTCTGCTGTTAGCTTATGAAATCTATAAGGCGGCACGAATTTATGTGAAACAGTATTATGCAATTTTGTATTGCTTTTTGCTGATGATTGCAACAAATGTTGTTTATGAGGTGCTCAACCTGGAGTTTGATTACTCCGTGTTATTTTACGGAATTACCGCTGCCGGCATCTATTATATTACATTTCAGTATGTGCCGAAGGGGTTGGTGGAGAAAACACTTGTTATGGTGGTACAAAATTTCACAGATGGTGTTGTCTGCATGGATATCAAAGGACGATGCATCTATGCCAATGTGTATGCCAGACAGGTATTTCATGTAGATAAAGATACTCGTGTGATCGAGAACTATTACCGGTCGTGGAAGGGTGATCGCAAACCGGAAGAAATCGAGGAATGCAGTTGGCAGGGCGAGACAGAAATCAATGGTAAACAGAATTTTTTTGCTGCACGATATCGGGGAATCTGGGATGAAGACAACCGTTTTATCGGTTGTTATTATGTACTGCATGATGAAACAGAACATCGGAAAAAACTGGAGGAAGAACGCTACAGGAGTAATTATGATTCGCTGACAGGTCTGTTCAACCGTGAGCATTTTTATGAAACTGTTGAGCAGCAGATCGTCGCAAATCCAAATGTAAAGTATAGCATTCTGTGTGCGGATATTCAGAACTTTAAGATCATCAACGATGTGTTTGGAATTGAGCGTGGCGACGCGGTGTTACGGTCTCTGGCAAACATGTTCCGAAATCTGGCGACGGGCGATACAGTACTGGCGAGACTTTCGGCAGATCGATTTGCAGTCTGCGTGCGCGATGAGAAGCTCAACCATGAGCGATATTTGGAGGAATTGGATCTGATTAGCCATATTGGAGATAATAATTCTTACCACGCACGGATTTATACCGGAATCTGTCCAATCCGGAACATCAAAACACCGATATCTGTCTACTGTGACAGGGCATTTCTGGCAATTGAATCGATTAAGGGGGATTATCAGCAGTCCATTGCATATTATGATGATGAATTGCGAAAACAGATGCTGGAGCGACAGCATATGGTCAGTGATTTTCGCTCTGCAATAGCAAAACAGGAATTTCGGCTATATTTGCAGCCACAGGTAGATGAGCAGGGAACGATGCTTGGCGCGGAGGCATTGGTGCGCTGGTTCCGTCCGGTGCATGGCATGATGCTGCCGGAGGAGTTTGTCGATGTGTTTGAAAAATCCGGTCTGATCAGCGCGATGGATCAGTATGTATGGGAGCTTGCCTGTAAGGAGTTACAGCGTTGGAAAGCGATGGGAAAAGAGCAGTATTACATATCGGTCAATGTATCACCGAAGGATTTTTATTTCTTAGATATTTATACAACTCTGACAACTCTGGTGGAATGTTATGAGATTGATCCGGATAAGCTGCGTCTGGAGATTACAGAAACGTCCGTCATGAAAGATGCGAATAAACATCTGGCGTTGATCGATGATCTCCGGACATATGGGTTCCGTGTGGTGATGGATGATTTTGGACGTGGATACTCGTCATTGAATATGCTGCAGGACATGAATCTGGATGCAATCAAGATTGATATGGAATTCCTGCGGAGAAATGAAGATCCGGAGCGTAGCCGGATGATTCTGGAAATGGTACTGAATCTGGCAAAGGAGTTGGATATCCATGTAGTGACAGAGGGCGTCGAACAAAAAGACCAGCTTCAGTATATGCAGGAGCTTGGATGTACATTGTTCCAGGGCTACTATTTTGCAAAACCGATGCCGGTCAATCAGTTCGAGAAAACTTATTTTTAACTTAAGCGAGCAGGGTTTCCCATGTCTCGTAAAGTGCGGAGAGCGTTTCTTCCAGCTCTTCGCGCTTTTTTGATAGCTCGCCGAGTTTGGCAGAGTTTGTTGCGTATTCAGGATTTAAGAATTCCTCGTCAATCTGCGCAATCGCTGCCTCTGTTTCTTCAATTTTTTGTTCTGTTTTTTTGATATCGTTTTCTTTCTTACGAAGTCGTGCCTGTTCTTCCTTCTGCTTTTTGTAATCATCTTTGCCGGAAGGAGTGGCAGAAGGTGCTGTTACGGTGTCTGCGGAAGTATCCGTCTGTTTCGGTGCAGCCGCCTCGTACACCTGATCCTTGTGACTTTCGTAATAATCGTAATTTCCGATAAAGCTGTAAAGCTGTTTGTCCTTTAATTCCAGAATCCGGGTTGCAATCCGGTTGATGAAATAACGGTCATGACTGACAACAAATACGGTTCCGGTATAGCTGCGGATTGCATCCTCCAAGATACCCTTGGACTGGATATCCAGATGGTTTGTCGGCTCATCTAGGATTAAGAAATTGGCAGGGGAGAGCATGAGCTTGGCAAGGGACACACGTCCACGCTCGCCGCCGCTTAAATCTTCAATCTTCTTAAATACGTCGTCTCCGGTAAATAAAAAGGCTGCCAGTACATTTCGGATTTTTGTGTTGGTCAGATCAGGGTAGGCATCGCTGATCTCCTCGAAGATCGTCTTATGCAGGGAGAGTACCTGATGCTCCTGGTCGTAATAGCCGATATGTACGCGCGAGCCAAGGGCAATCGTTCCGGCGTCCTTCGGTACAAGATGATTGACCATCTTTAAGATCGTGGTCTTTCCAGTTCCGTTTCCGCCAATTAGGGCGACCTTTTCGCCGCGCTTGATATCAAAGTCAAGATCTTGGAACAGACAGTTTGTGCCGAAAGATTTCGCCAGATGCGTGACGGTTAAGACGTCATTCCCGCTTTCCACAGATGGCTCTAAGGTAAGCCGCATCTCGGAGGCAACCTCGGTCGGCTTGTCTAAGACTTCAATCTTATCTAACATCTTTTCACGGCTTTCCGCACGTTTGATGGACTTCTCACGGTTAAATTGCTTGAGTTTCGTGATGACAGCTTCCTGATGCTTGATTTCCTGCTGCTGGTTTAAGTAGGCCTTCATCATATTGGCACGGATCTCTGCGCGCTTGGATGCAAAGTAGGTGTAGTTTCCGTGGTAGACGGTTGCCTTTTTGTTGTCGATTTCTACGATCTGCGTTGCAATCCGATCAATGAAATAGCGGTCATGGCTGACCACGATCACACTACCAGGATAAGAGGACAGGAAAGACTCGAGCCATGAAATACTTGGCATGTCCAGATGGTTTGTCGGCTCATCGAGGATGATGATGTCCGGGCGTGTCAGAAGCAGACGTCCCAGTGCGATTCGCATCTTCTGACCACCGGATAATGTATTGATATGGCGGTCATAGTCCTCCGGACCAAAACCGAGTCCTTTTAAAACGCCTGTAATCTCACTCTCATAAGAATACCCATTGTCGCGGTCGTATTTGCTGCTCAGGCGGTTGTAGGTCTCTAAGATCTTCTCTAATTCTTCGCCTTCTGCATGCTTCATATCCTGTTCTAAACGGCGGATATTCGCCTCTAAATCAAGGATGTACTGTTTGGTTGCAAGCATTTCGCCATAGATCGTGTTGTCAAAGGAGATATCCTGATGCTGGGACAGATACCCAATCGTGGTATCCTTGGCAATCACGACCTGTCCGCTGTCGGCGGATTCTTCGCCCATGATAATCTTCAGGAGCGTCGTTTTTCCAGAGCCGTTGATACCGACAATGGCGATCTTTTCTTTCTCGTTGACATGGAAGTTGATATCCTTCAAAACTTCCTTTGTGCCGAATGCTTTTGATATATTCTGGCATGCTAACAGCATGATAAATTCCTCCTGCGTGTTTCGAACAAATTCTACCAGTGCATTTTATCAAAAAGCGGGAGGACTTTCAATCATACATTGAAATAAGCACGAAAAAATGGTATACTAAAACATAATTATGCGAACAAATGTTTTGAAAATTTCCATGAAAAAGGAAGTGAAGGTTTTGTTATTTGGGAAAACGAGTCAGGCAAAAAAAGAGATAGAAGCACTGTTTCATGAAGTGCAGATCAATCTGGAGAACAACTACAAGGATCTGGCAATTTCTGCGCGGAAGCAGGCGGAGGTAAAGCTGGCTGAATATCAGGCAGCCGGGGAGCTAAAGGAAAAGGAATATAAGAAATTAAAAGAGCAGCTCGACGAATATACAAAACGAATGGAAGGATATCATCATTGATATGCAGCAGGGAATTGGTAGAAAAATAGTGATTGCGGTCGGCATGCTTGTAGTTGCAGGACTTTTGATCGTACTGTACCAGTGGGGGAATGCACGGGAGGATACATCAAAGGACAGGCAGCTTGCCGATGGACAGACGACGTACAGCTTCGCGATGGGAACATCGGTGTCAGTCAGTCTGTATGGGACACAGGATACGGAGTATGCAAAGATTGAACAGGCAATCAAAGACTTAGATGAGCAGGAGATATCATGGCGGCAGGAGGGCAGTGCCTTATATAAGCTGAACCACACATACACAGCGGGAGAAGCGGCAGAGGTTTCGGATACCTTGTATCTGGCGCTGACGCAGGCGTATAACATATGCCGGGACAGCCAGGGCGCACTGGATATTACGATCCGTCCACTGGCGAATCTCTGGAATATCGAGTCGGCGACGGAGGAAGATTTCCGGGTTCCAACTGACACAGAGATTAATACTGTGCTTGAAAAGACAGGCTATGAGGCAGTGACGATTGGTGAATCGCAGACGGTGACGATCGACAAGTCCGATATGGTGTTAGATCTTGGCGCGGTTGGCAAGGGATTCGCACTGGATATTGCAGAACAGATATTAAAAGAAGATGCAGTAAGCGGCGGAACGATCAGTGTCGGCGGAAGCGTGCTTGTGTATGGTGCAAAAAAGGACGGCAGTTCATTTCGGGTAGGCATCCGTGATCCGCAGGGTGACGCAGAGGATATGATCGGTTATTTGGAATTTGCTTCGAACAGTAACACCTGTGTATCCACCTCCGGTGATTATGAAAAGTTTATCGAGAAGGATGGTACGAGGTATCATCATATTTTAAATCGTACAACCGGATATCCGGCGGAGTCAGGACTTGCTTCGGTGACAGTTGTATGCCAAAATGGCTTGTACAGCGATGCATTGTCGACGGCATGCTATGTGCTTGGCTATGAGAAGTCTTTGCCGTTGTTGCAGAAGTACAAGGCAGAGGCAGTATTTATTGACAAAGAAAATCAGGTGACTGTGACGGATGGACTGAAAGAACAGTATCATGCGGCACAGGCTGCACAGAAATAAAATAGAAGGCGAAAAGAGATGTTAAAAATGAAGTGGCTGGAACATTTAAAGACGATTACCGCACATAAGATTATGGTGATGCGGCATTGCTTTGCGGTTGGATTGTATAAGCAGGGACTGTTGCACGACCTGTCCAAATATTCATGGACGGAGTTTTCGATGGGCGCGAAATACTATCAGGGAAACCGCAGCCCGAACGATGCAGAGCGTGAGGATAAGGGATACACCTCTTCGTGGCTGCACCACAAGGGAAGAAACAAACACCATCTGGAGTACTGGGTGGATTACAATGTTGACAGAAGCGATACAAAACATTTGCTGGTTGGCTGTAAGATGCCGAAGGAATATGTGATTGAGATGTTCTGTGACCGTGTGGCAGCCTGCAAGATTTACAACAAGGAAAATTATTATGAGAAGCAGCCACTCGATTATTATATGAATGGCAGATCGAGACGTCTGCTGCATCCGGATTCCGCGAAGCTTCTGGAGAAGTATCTGAATATGCTTGCGAGAAAGGGCGAGGCTTATACCTTTCGTTATATTCATAATTATGAGGTGATTCCGCTGCGTCGGAAGAAGCTTGCGAAGTATCTGCCATTTTTGAAATATTTGTTTCCGTATGGAGAAGATTACTAGGAGATAAGATGAAATTTACACATTTACATGTGCATACGCAGTACAGTCTGTTGGACGGCTCGGCAAAGATCAAGGAGCTGGTTCCGCGTGCGAAAGAACTTGGCATGGATGCGCTGGCAATCACAGACCACGGTGCGATGTATGGCGTGATCGAATTTTATAAGACATGTAAGGCAAATGGAATCAAGCCGATCATCGGCTGTGAGGTGTATGTGGCACCGGGTTCCCGGTTTGACCGTGAGGTGGTAAAGGGAGAAAACCGGTATTACCATCTCGTTCTGCTTGCAAAAAACAACGAGGGATACCACAACCTCTGTAAGATTGTGACACGTGGCTACACGGAGGGCTATTATTATAAACCGCGTGTGGACATGGAGGTGCTGGAGAAATACCATGAGGGTATCATTGCACTTTCGGCATGCCTGGCTGGTGAGGTTGCGACTGACTTGCGTCAGGAGCAGTATGAGAAAGCAAAAGAAGCAGCATTGCGTCATCTGAAGATCTTTGGCGAGGGCAATTATTATCTGGAGATGCAGGATCATGGCATCCCGGATCAGCGTACCGTCAATATGGGCGTGATGCGGTTGTCCAAAGAAACCGGCATCCCGATGGTTGTTACGAACGATTCCCATTATATCAACAAAGAGGACTGGGAGGCGCATGATATTCTGCTCTGTATCCAGACGGGAAAGACGGTCAATGACGAAGATCGTATGCGCTATGAGGAAGGACAGTTCTATCTGAAATCTCCGGAGGAGATGGAGGCGCTGTTCCCATATGCAAAGGAAGCATTGGAGAATACGAACAAGATCGCAGATATGTGTAATGTCGAGATCGTATTTGGTGAGCGGAAGCTTCCAAAATACGATGTGCCGGAGGGGTATGATTCCTTCTCGTATCTGACGATGCTCTGTGAGGAGGGCGCGAAAAAGCGGTATCCAGAGGTCACAGATGAGGTAAAGAACCGTCTGCATTATGAGCTTGACATGATTAAACAGATGGGCTTTGTTGATTATTTCCTGATTGTGTGGGATTTTGTCAATTACGCGAAAAGTCATGATATTCCGGTTGGACCGGGCAGAGGCTCTGCTGCCGGATCAATTGTATCCTATTGTCTGTATATTACGGATATCGAGCCGCTTCGGTACGATCTGCTGTTTGAACGATTCCTGAATCCGGAACGTGTATCGATGCCAGATATTGATATTGATTTCTGTGTCAACCGAAGACAGGAAGTCATTGATTACGTCGTACAGAAATACGGCAAGGAAAAGGTTGTCCAGATTGTCACTTTCGGTACGATGGCAGCAAAGATGTGTGTGCGCGACGTCGGTCGTGCGATGGCACTTCCATATAGTCTGTGTGATAAGGTTGCAAAGGCAATTCCGAACAAGGTTCCGGGCGTAAAAGATGTCACTCTTCCGGTGGCTTTGAAAGTAAGTCCAGACCTGAAGGAAATGTATGAGAATGAACCGGATGTAACAAAGCTGCTTGACATGGCAATGAAGCTCGAAGGTCTGCAACGGCATACGGGTGTACATCCCGCAGGCGTTATCATCGGTCAGAAGCCAATCGAGGAATATGTACCGCTCGCACGGAGCGTGGATGGTGGTATTGTCTGCCAGTATGAGAAAGACCCGGTGGAAGAGCTGGGGCTTTTGAAGATGGACTTTCTGGCATTGCGGAATCTGACTGTCATCAAGGACGCGTTAGATCGGATTGAAGAAAATCATGGTGTGAAGCTCAATATGTCGGAACTGGATATGAGTGATCCGGCAGTCTATGAGCTGTTATCAGAAGGAAAGACCGACGGCGTGTTCCAGTTGGAAAGTGCCGGTATGAAGTCTTTCATGAAGCAGTTGAAGCCGAAGAATCTGGATGAAATTATTGCCGGAATCTCGCTGTATCGCCCGGGACCGATGGATTTCATTCCGAAGTACTTAGCGAACCGTGAGCATCCAGAAAGTATCGTCTATGATACACCGAAGCTGGAGAAGATCCTGAAATCAACATACGGATGTATGGTATATCAGGAGCAGGTTATGCAGATCGTAATGGAGCTTGCCGGATATTCGATGGGACGTTCGGATCTGGTACGCCGTGCGATGGCGAAGAAAAAAGCGGACGTCATGGACAAAGAACGGCAGTATTTTGTATATGGTAACGAGGAGTTAAACGTGCCGGGCTGTGTCAAAAACGGTATCCAGGAATCCGTCGCCAATAAAATCTTCGACGATATGGTCGATTTTGCGAACTATGCATTTAACAAGTCGCATGCGGCAGTGTATGCGGTGGTCGCATATCAGACCGCATATTTAAAGATCTATTATCCGGTTGAATACATGGCAGCGCTGATCTCGTCTGTCCGTGAAAATACGGAGAAGATGAGCAGTTATATCCAGACGTGTAAATCGCTTGGCATCAAAATCCTGCCGCCGGATATCAACAAAGGAAGCGGAGATTTCCTTGTCGATGGAAATGCGATCCGGTTTGGCTTGTCAGGATTAAGAAGTATCGGAGACGGTGTGACAGAAGTCGTGCACCAGGAGGTTGTTGCGAACGGTCCATTTACAAGCTTAGAGGATTTCTGTACGAGACTTTCTGGGAAGGAAGCAAACAAGCGGACGATCGAGAGCTTTATTTTAGCAGGAGCGTTTGACAGCTTCGGCTATAACCGCCATCAGATGATGATGGTGTATCCGGCTGTGTTAGAGCAGACGGCGAAAGAAAAGAAAAATGCCATGAGTGGACAGATGTCGCTGATGGATTTCCTTGGAGAGGAAGAAAAGACGGAATTTCAGGTGCGCTATCCGGATGTGGAGGAATACCCGAAGGATGAGCTGCTTGCAAAGGAAAAGGAGATTCTGGGTATCTATGTCAGTGGACATCCGCTGGAGGATGATCTGGATATTATAGAAGAATACACAACCGCGAAGTCGACGGCATTTCTGGCAGATACCGAGGAGGACGAGAATGCCGGAACGGAGATGGAGTTCGAAGAGCGTGAATGTGTCGTGGATAAATCCAGCTACACGATCGGCGGTCTGCTCACGGAGATTACGAAGAAGACAACACGAAACGGCGATGAGATGGCATTCCTTACTGTGGAGGATTTGTATGGTTCGGTTGAGGTTGTCGTGTTCGCCAGAGATTACCGGCAGAATAAAGACCGGTTTGTGAAGGATGCGAAGGTGCTGATCAAAGGAAATGCATCGGTCGATGAGCGGGGCGGCAAGCTGCTCTTCTCAAAGATGACAACCTTCGACGAGATACGGCAGGAACGTATAGCAGCCGGTAAGGAACTGTGGCTGCGCTTCACAGAATTAGAGACCTATATGCAGCAGGAGCAGGCACTCTATGCGACGCTCCGGCAGTATCCGGGCCGGGTGGTCGTGAAGGTACTGATCAAACCAGCCGGAGAAGGACAGGAGCAAAATATCAAGCTCAAGCAGTTACCGGATTTATACCGGGTCGATGCCAGTGAGACTCTGGTAGAGAAATTGAAACAGACATATGGAGAGGCGAATGTCATTCTCTTAGATAAGAAAGGAAACGGAGAAAAATCGTGATAACGTCAGCGTCAAACGACAAAATCAAAGAAATAAAAAAGCTGATCAAATCCGCCAGCCGGCGCAAAGAGACCGGACTTTATATCGTGGAGGGCATCCGCATGGTGCGGGAGATTCCGGCAGATGCGGTCAAGACACTTTATGTGGCGGAAAGCATGACAGACAAATTCGCAGATATCTGCAACCAGATACCGGCAGAGGTGGAAATTGTCAGGGATTCGGTTTTCCAGAGTATGTCGGATACAAACACGCCGCAGGGAATTCTGGCGGAGGTATATCAGACAGCCACAACGGAGGATGATTTATTTGCAGGTGATGCGGCACCGTTTCTTCTGATTATCGAACGACTGCAGGACCCGGGAAATCTTGGTACCATTATACGAACCGCAGAGGGTGCTGGGGTGACGGGTATTATCCTGAGTGCAGATACGGTCGACATCTACAACCCGAAGGTGATCCGTTCTACGATGGGATCGATCTTCCGGATGCCAATTGCCGTAGCCGAGGATCTGGCAGCGACGATCGATCGCGTGAAAACACGTGGAATCCCGGTTTATGGGGCGCATCTGGATGGGGCAACCTTCTATGAGAAAGATTTTACCGGTGGCTGTGCATTTCTGATCGGAAACGAAGGAAATGGTCTGTCCGATGAAATCAGCGCAAAAGCGGATGATCTGATCCGGATTCCGATGTGCGGACAGGTGGAGTCGTTAAATGCAGCGATTTCGACCGCGGTGATCGCATACGAGGTATTGCGACAGCGAAGCACAGGAAAAAAATGAAAAAGTTTGGAATATTACAATATAGGCACGCATATATTGTAAATGTACAATATTAAAAATTCACAGTTTATATGGGGATATAAATGAGGCTGTGAACATTGACAAGAGGGAGGAAAAAATATGACAGAGAAGATTTTGAACAACAATCAGGTGGTAGTAGCAGGAGAAATCGTATCAGATTTCCGATTCAGCCATGAGATATTCGGAGAGGGATTCTATATGGTGGATCTGGTAGTCAGCAGATTAAGCGATGCGCATGACGTGATTCCTTTGATGGTTTCCGATCGCCTGTTTGATGTAGAAAAATCCCACATCGGGGAAAAGGTACTGGCGAAGGGACAGTTCCGGTCGTACAACAAGCACGAGGAGAACAAGAACCGTTTGATCCTGTCTGTGTTTGTACGTGAGATCGAGGTGATCGACGCGGTGGATGACAAGGAGAACAAACCGAACCAGATATACTTAGACGGATACATATGCAAAGAGCCGATCTACCGTATGACGCCGCTTGGCAGAGAGATTGCAGATATTCTGCTCGCTGTGAACCGGGCGTACGGAAAATCAGATTATATTCCTTGTATCTGCTGGGGCAGAAATGCCAGATTTGCAGGAAAGCTCGCAGTTGGTGAGCATGTGGCAATCTGGGGACGTATCCAGAGCCGGGAATATCAGAAAAAAATAGGAAATGATGAGATAGTCAATAAGGTCGCATACGAGGTGTCAGTCAGCAAGATGGAATGTTTGGAATAATGATTGACAGACCTGTATAACGATGATATACTATCCTTGATTTTGATTGAGTAGAGGTGCGGAATTCAAGAGTACTTTGCGGGATGACTTAGAGCAGTGGATCGCATGGAAAAGGGGAAACCGCCGAAGGACGACAGATGTCTAAGCACTGGAATCCTGGTTGTGCAATGAAGAATTGTATGACTGTCATTTGTAAGCATGCAGATGGAGCGCTACCGGAATTGAGACATTTCAAGCTGGCACTTTATCGGGTGCCAGCTTTATTTATGGTTATACCTTATAATTATTTAGGAGGAAGAGAAAGATGTCAATTTTTACAGGTTCAGCAGTTGCGATTGTTACACCATTTAAGAAGGATGGTTCGGTGGATTATGATAAGTTCCGTGACGTGATCGAGTATCAGATCGCTGGTGGAACCGACTGTATCGTTGTATGTGGAACGACAGGTGAGTCTTCAACCTTATCCCATGAGGAGCATCTTGACTGTATCCGTTTCTGCGCAGAGGTTGTCAACAAGCGTATTCCGGTTGTTGCAGGAACAGGTTCAAATTGTACAGAGACAGCTATTTATCTGTCTCAGGAAGCAGAGAAGTACGGCGTGGATGGTCTGCTTGTTGTAACACCATATTACAACAAGGCAACACAGAAAGGTCTGATCGCACATTACACAGCCGTTGCAAATAGCGTGACACTTCCAATTATCATGTACAACGTACCAAGCAGAACCGGTACGAACATCCAGCCGGAGACAGCCGTATATCTGGCTAAGAATGTAAAAAATATCGTAGCGATCAAGGAGGCAACTGGCAATCTGTCACAGGTTGCACGTCTGGTAAGCCTGGCAGATGGATGCCTCGATGTATATTCTGGAAATGATGACCAGGTTATGCCGATCATGTCCCTTGGTGGAAAGGGCGTGATTTCTGTACTTGCAAATGTAGCTCCGAAGGAGACACATGATATGGTACAGAAGTACTTAGATGGTGATGTGGTTGGAGCCAGAGAGATTCAGATCAAGGCAATTCCTCTGTGTGAGGCACTGTTCTGTGAGGTAAACCCAATCCCTGTCAAGAAGGCAGTGGAACTGATGGGACTTTGCGAAGGCAACCTTCGTATGCCACTGACAGAGCTTGAGCCGGAACATACAGAGAAGCTGAAGAAGGCAATGACAGGATTCGGAGTAAAAATCCAGTAATACAGACAGAAAGACCGGGAGGAAAAACAAATGATTCGTGTGATTATGCATGGTTGTAACGGTAAGATGGGGCAGGTCATCACAGGACTCTGTAAGGAAGATCCGGATGTGGAGATCGTTGCCGGCATCGATGTCGTGGATAATAGAGAAAACGGATATCCGGTATTTACAGATATCAATGCATGTGATGTTAAGGCAGATGTGATTATTGATTTTGCAGCAGCCGTTGCGGTTGATAAGCTGCTTGATTATGCAGTTGATAAGCAGGTTCCAGTTGTACTTTGTACGACCGGACTTTCCCCGGAGCAGCTCAACAAGGTATCCCTTTGCTCTGAGAAGGTAGCAATCTTGAAGTCTGCCAACATGAGTCTGGGTATCAATACGTTGATGAAGCTCCTGAAGGATGCGGCAAATGTATTTGCACCAGCCGGTTATGATATTGAGATCGTAGAGAAGCATCATAATCAGAAAGTGGATGCACCATCGGGAACAGCACTGGCACTTGCCGATGCGATCAACGACGCCAGAGACAATGCGTATGAGTATGTCTATGACCGTTCGCAGGTAAGAAAGAAGCGTGACAAGAAAGAACTTGGTATCTCTGCGGTACGTGGCGGAACGATCGTCGGTGAGCATGAGGTGATTTTTGCAGGTGTGGACGAAGTGATCGAGTTTAAGCATACGGCTTATTCGAAGTCTGTATTTGCCAAGGGCGCAGTGGAAGCAGCAAAGTTTCTGGCAGGAAAGCCGGCAGGCTTTTATGATATGGCAGATGTGATTGGATAAGCGAGGAACGATTATGTATCAGGATGAAATTATTTTGTGCAGTGCTTCAAAGTACACGCAGAAGTATTATTTGAATGAAGATTTTGACAATCTGCCGACTGAGGTTAAAAAAGAGCTTCGGATTCTGTGCACGTTGTTCACAGAAGATGTTGGTGGAATCATTATGCTTGTGTTTGACAGTATGGGAAACCTGAATATTGTCACTGACGCGGCAGAGGAAGATATCCTGTACGACGAGATTGGCTGTGGTTTAAAAATCAAGCAGATCAGAAAGGAAAAGAAGGAATTGTTTGAACAGCTGGAGCTGTATTTTCAGACATTTTTCTTGAGTTAAGGGGAACGGGTATGTTATTTGCAGTAGACGTAGGAAACACAAATATTACAGTAGGACTGTTTGATGGTAAGAATCTGATCAAGACATTCCGTATCACAACTGGTACGGCACGTACATCGGATGAGTATGGCGTGTATTTTGTGGATTGGCTTCGGGTACGGGATATACATGTTTCAGAGATCGATGCGGTTATTATCGCGTCCGTTGTACCGAAGGTTATGCACTCTCTGACGAGTGGTATCATCAAGTATCTGAACATTCAGCCGATTATTGTTGCACCAGGCATCAAGACTGGAATCAATATTGCAATTCCGGAACCAAAGACACTGGGTGCCGACCGTCTGGTCGATGCAGTGGCTGCGTATGAGTTGTATGGCGGCCCGGTAATCGTTGTAGATTTTGGAACTGCAACGACGCATGATCTGGTATTGGAAGGTGGCGTGTTCCATTCGGGGGCGACATCGCCGGGAATCCGACTGGCGGCAGCAGCACTCTGGTCCGGGACTGCAAAGCTTCCAGAAATCGAAATCAAGAGACCAGATACGATTCTGGCAAAGGATACAGTCAGCAGTATGCAGGCAGGTGTATTCTATGGCTATGTTGGTCAGACCGAGTATATTATCCGCAGGATCAAGGAAGAGTCTGGACTGGATAACATCAAGGTTGTGGCAACTGGCGGACTTGGTAAGCTGATTTCAGAGAATACCGATTGTATTGATTATTATGATGCAGACCTCACACTGAAAGGCTTGCAGTTAATTTACGAGAAACAATAAAGGACGAAACGATGGATTTTACTGGTAAAATCGCATTGGCACCAATGGCAGGTATCTGTGACCTGCCATTTCGTCTCTTATGCAAAGAGATGGGCTGTGATATCGTATACACGGAGATGGTGAGTGCCAAGGGCATGTATTATAACAACAAAAATACGGGACCGCTGCTTATGACAAAACCGGAGGAATCGCCAATTGGCGTGCAGATCTTCGGCAGTGAACCGGAGCTTATGGCATCACAGGCAAAAAGACTGGAGGATAAGGGATTTTCTTTTATCGATGTCAACATGGGATGCCCGGTTCCGAAGATCGTCAACAACGGCGAAGGTTCCGCGCTGATGAAACAGCCGGAGCTGATCGGAGATATTGTCGATGCATTGGTGCATGCGGTTTCGCTTCCAGTCACGATCAAGATCCGGGCAGGCTTTGATGCAGAGCATATCAATGCGCCGGAGGTGGCACGGATCGCGGAGCAGGCAGGCGTTTCTGCAATCGCGGTGCATGGAAGAACAAGAGAACAGTATTATCACGGACAGGTGGACTGGGATGTGATCCGGCAGGTCAAAGAAGCAGTGTCTGTGCCGGTAATTGGCAACGGTGACATTACCTGTGCGGAGGATGTGCTTGCAATGCGGGCACAGACGGGCTGTGACAGTGTGATGATCGGAAGGGCGGCGAAAGGAAATCCTTGGATCTTTCAGGATATCAGTCATTTCCTGAAAACCGGAGAACATCTGGAAAAGCCGAGTGTGGAAGAACGGAAAGCGATGATGCTGCGCCATGCGTCTTTGATGGTGGAATACAAAGGGGAATTCACCGGGATACATGAGATGCGTAAGCATGTGGCTTGGTACACGCAGGGCATGCCGGATTCGGCGAAGCTGCGCGCGAAGATCAATATGGTGGAAACCTACGATGCACTTGCGGCTATGGTGCAGGCGCTGTAAGCTTTTTGGAGATAGAAATCGAAGTATAAGCGGTGTGATACTGCTCGTTTGTCATGGAGACAATGTAATTTCTGGCGTATGCCTTACTGATTCCATGTGCTGCGAGTGTGTCCGCCGCTTTGTTGTATGCGATGGCAGCGGAAATCTCGTCTGCGTAAGTGCCGACGATGAAATCGCCATTTACGTGGATTTTAGTCTGGTATTGCACCTGACCGGAAGCGGATTCTTTCCTCTGGACGCCGGCATACTGGTTGATGATCTCGATGTTGGAATAACGGAAATCAAGTACATCGCCGTTTGTCATGCGGTAGTCTCTGTCGTAGACAGAAAACGGACGGATGCCGTAGCGGGACAGGATGCTGTACTGGCTTCCGTAGTCGCTGACGAAGAGATAACCGCCTTTTTTCTGGATTTTCTTAGATGCATAGAAGAACAGATCATCCCGGTCGAACTTCAGAATCTCTGTGGCAGACATATGGTATTCAAAATATTTTCTGCGCAGGTAGATCGGCGTTTTGAAATAAATGCCGTTGTCGCGGAAGTTGATGAGACATACGAATTTATCATGGGAAAGGCAGGAAAACAGGCTGTATTCTGACAGCGTGATCTCCGCGTGATCCAAGATCAGGCGTGCTTCCCTGTAGGTGCGCGAAGCAAGCTCCTCTGTTGCGAAGCTGCCAAGGCTGATATGTTTTTTCAGATAGGTGATGGAAGCACGGTAATAGGTGCTGCCATCTTTTTTGGTTGCTGTATAGATACCAGGTAAAGCTGCCATAATCTGAGTGAGGGGAAATCCTTTCCGTGATATTATGTGCCATAAAAATACAAAATCCGCACATAAAATCAGTATAACGACTGTACAGGAAAAAGTCCAGTCTGCCGATCGAAAAAAGTCGTGAAAAAGTTGCGAAATTACTTGACCGAACGGCATTCTTGAATTATAATCATGGAAGTGTAAATGTAACCTTTTTGTAACAATTTTATCATAAATTCCAGATCGGAATTGCATGAGGAGAATAGGAACAATATGGACGCAGGTAAAATCGCAACGATTGAATTGAATATGGATTCCAAAGGAAAAAAGGATAAGAAACAGAGAGAACCGGGGAAACTGAAAAGTTTCCTGCAGGCATACGGAAAGTATGTAGGTGCTGGTGCTGTGGCACTTGCATTGGTCATTGTCTGTGCAGTCTCACTGGCAGACCGGATCGCAAATCGTGAGGTTGCAACCGGTGTTATGATGACCGTTGCAGATCTGACGAAGGATAAAGAACCATTTTCAGGAGATCTGTTTGCAAGTACTGCAATCAGCTACAATGATATGGTAAACGTAAATTATGAGACAGACCAGCTTGCACAGTTAGAGCGTGCAGAACAGCAGATTGATGAGATTCTGACAGCCAGAAGACAGGATAAACGGGATCAGGCGGCATTGGAGGCATTGACCGCTGTGCATAGCGGACCGGGTGAGATTGGCGAGTACGATCCGAATGCCGTCGTTGTGGCATCCGCAGAGACCGATACAACAACTACTACGACAACCGCTTCCACACCGACGTATGTACCAGCCGATGCGAACGGAAAGTATCAGTATCTGGGTGAATACCTGCTGACTGCATACTGTCCATGTCCAATCTGTTGTGGTAAGTGGAGCAATATGGAGAATCCGATCACAGCAAGTGGTGCACGTGCGACAGCCGGATGGACAATTGCTGCACCGAAGAATTTTGCGTTTGGTACAAAGATCATGATCGATGGACAGATCTATGAAGTACAGGATCGTGGTGGTGCGATCACAGGAAATCATTTCGATGTGTTCTGCAATACACATCAGGAAGCTTTGAACTTTAACATGAGAACAACCTCTGCCTATCTGGTAGTTGAATAAAAGGAGAAAAAGATGGAACTGGTTTACAGAAGTACAAGAAATGCACAAGAGACAGCGACCGCTTCTATGGCGATTTTGAAAGGACTTGCAAACGAGGGTGGCTTATTTGTACCGGATACAATTCCGGCATTTGACAAGAGCCTGGAAGAGCTTTCCAAGATGGATTACCGTGAGGTTGCATATCAGGTTATGAAGCTGATGCTGACAGACTTCACAGAAGAAGAGCTTCGTCATTGTATCAACAGTGCATATGATTCGAAGTTCGATACAAAGGAGATTGCACCGCTCGTACATAAGGCAGGTGCGTATTATCTGGAACTGTTCCATGGCGCAACAATCGCGTTTAAGGATATGGCACTTTCCATTCTTCCATATCTGCTGACAACCTCAGCAAAGAAGAACGATGTGAAGAATGAGATCGTGATTCTGACTGCTACTTCCGGTGATACAGGTAAGGCTGCACTTGCAGGATTTGCAGATGTACCGGGAACGAAAATCATCGTATTTTATCCAAAGCATGGTGTAAGCCCAATTCAGGAAAAACAGATGGTAACCCAGAAGGGTGATAATACATGTGTCATCGGTATCACAGGTAATTTTGATGACGCACAGACAGGCGTCAAGAAGATGTTCTCTGACAAGGAGTTGAACGAGTATCTGGCATCCAAGGGATATCAGTTCTCTTCTGCAAACTCCATCAATATCGGACGTCTTGTACCACAGATGGTATATTATGTATATGCATATACAAGACTCGTTGCAAATGGAGAGATCAAGGCCGGCGACAAGATCAATGTCGTTGTTCCAACCGGAAACTTTGGAAATATCTTAGCTGCTTTCTATGCAAAGCAGATGGGACTTCCAATCAACAAGTTTATCTGTGCATCGAATGAGAATAAGGTTCTGTACGATTTCTTCCGTACAGGTACATACGACAGAAAGAGAGAGTTCATCTTAACAACTTCTCCTTCTATGGATATTCTGATCTCCAGCAATCTGGAGCGTCTGATCTACCGTATCGCAGGCAATGATGCAGAGAAGAACAAGGCTTTGATGCAGGCATTAAATGGCGAGGGTGCTTATACGATCACAGACGATATGAAGAAGCAGTTGGCAGACTTCTACGGAAATTATGCATCTGAGGCAGAGACAGCCGCTACGATCAAGCGTGTATATGAGTCTGATCAGTACATTATGGATACACATACAGCCGTAGCAGCATCGGTATATGACAAGTATGTGAAGGAGACTGGTGATACAACACCAACTGTGATCGCAAGTACTGCAAGCCCATACAAGTTTACGAGAAGCGTTATGAATGCAATTGACAGTGCATATGACAAGCAGTCTGATTTCGAACTTGTCGATGAGCTGAATAAGCTTTCTGGCGTGAAGGTACCACAGGCAATCGAAGACATCCGTCAGGCAGAGGTTCGTCACGATATCGTCTGCGACAAGGAAGACATGCTTGCAGAAGTAAAGAAGTTTTTGAATATTTAATAACATAGACGCGTTGAGAATACGCGCGGCAGTTCATTCGCACCATCCTGCCGTTAAACAAAACTAGGGCAAACCATAAATGAAAGAATTTATGTTGCGGGTGCTTTGTGCGCCCGCATTTTTTGTTATGGTGACGAGGAAAATGCACGCATTTATGCGATGCATTTGACGACCACTAATCAGAGCAAGATGCGCAGAGTGCATCTTGCTCTATATGAAGGGAGTTTTCGTATGTATACATTAAAGACAAATGCCAGCTTTGACAGTGCACATTTTCTGGCAGGCTATGAGGGAAAATGTTCAAACATTCATGGACATCACTGGACAGTGGAAATCGAGGTAGGAAGCAACAGTCTGGAGATGGGAGGAAATAACCGTGGTATGATCGTGGATTTCTCCAAATTAAAAACAGATCTGAAGAACATCGCAGATGCACTCGACCATTGTCTGATCGTGGAGATTGGAAGTCTGAAACGCAGAACGCTGGATGTGCTCGAAGAAGAGCATTTCAAGGTTGTAGAAGTGATGTTCCGACCGACTGCAGAGAACTTTGCAAAGTTCTTCTATGACGAGATGAAAGGAAAAGGCTATCATGTCTTAAAGGCAACGGTGTATGAGACACCAAATAACTGTGCCGCATATATGGAGTAATATGGGAAAGTATAAAGTAGTAGAAACGTTTGTCAGTATCAACGGCGAGGCAACCCATGCTGGAGAGCTTGCATGCTTTATCCGGTTTGCCGGATGTAATCTTGCCTGTGGATACTGTGATACGAAATGGGCGAATGAACCGCAGGTGCCATACAAGAGTATGAGTGCGGAAGAAATCTATGCGTATATCAAATCCTGTGGCGTGAAAAATGTGACGCTGACGGGCGGAGAGCCGTTGATCCAGCCGGAAATTGAATGGTTGATCACACTTCTGTCAGCGGATAAAGCCCTGCGCGTAGAGATCGAGACGAACGGAAGCGTGGATATTGCCGGATACGATGCACGCCCGGAGAATGTCTGCATGACGCTTGACTATAAGCTTCCAGACAGTGGGATGGAGCAGTTTATGCTCACAGAAAATTACGCATGGTTAAAACCGCAGGATGCAGTGAAATTCGTTGTTTCGTCGATAAGAGATCTGGAAACGGCGAAGAAGATCATTGAGACATATGATCTGTGTGCGAAGGCAACCGTATATTTGAGTTCCGCATTTTCAGCGATCACACCGGCACAGATCGTAGAGTACATGATACAGGAAAACATGAAGGATGTCCGGTTACAGCTACAGATGCACAAATACATCTGGGATCCGGAGAAAAAAGGAGTATAAGATGGCAATCGATAAAGAAGCAATCAAAGAACATATCCGCGGGATTTTAGTTGCCCTTGGCGATGATCCCGACCGGGAAGGATTAAAGGAAACACCCGACCGTGTTGCCCGCATGTATGAGGAAGTATTTGAAGGAATGAACTATACGAACGATGAGATTGCAGAGATGTTCAACAAATCGTTCGAGCGTCCGGGCAAGGATACGAGTGACATGGTATTAGTCAAGGATATCGAGGTGTTCAGTTATTGTGAGCACCATATGGCACTGATGTATGACATGCATGTATCAGTCGCTTATATTCCGAAGGGAAAAGTGCTCGGACTTAGCAAGATTGCACGGATTGCAGATATGGTCGCAAAACGCTTACAGTTGCAGGAAAGAATCGGTACCGATATCGCATATATTATAAGTAAGGTGACTGGAAGTGAGGATGTGGCAGTCGTGATCGAGGGAAGCCATAGCTGTATGACAGCCAGAGGTATCCGGAACGCAAGTGCAAAGACGTTCACGACGACATTCACCGGTGAGTTCGAGAAGAATGAGACATTGCAGAACAAACTGATGATGTTACTGAAATAAGAGCTGAACATAGAAGATGAAAACAGAGGATAAGAAGGAGTGATTATTATGCAGCATAAGAAGAACAAAGAAGCAGCCGTTGTTGTATTTAGTGGAGGACAGGACAGCACAACCTGTCTGCTGTATGCGAAGAAACATTATAAGAAGGTGTATGCCGTATCGTTTGATTATCACCAGAGACATGTGGCAGAGCTTGATGCAGCGAAGGAAATCTGTGAGAAGCTGGATGTGGAGCAGACAATCATGGATATGACATTGTTAAATCAGCTCGCACCGAATTCTCTGACTCGTGATGATATGAAGGTGGACAGCGATGCACCGGCAGAGGGTACACCAAATACATTTGTCGATGGAAGAAATATGCTGTTTTTGACATTTGCAGCGGTATTCGCAAAGCAGAAGGGTGTCACGGATATCCTGACGGGTGTATCTCAGAGTGATTTCTCTGGTTATCCAGATTGCAGAGATGAGTTTATCAAGTCCTTAAATGTATCTTTAAATCTGGCAATGGATTATGAATTTGACATTATCACACCGCTTATGTGGATTGACAAGGAAGAGACATGGGAGCTTGCCGATAAGCTCGGTGGATTTGATCTGGTTCGCAATATGACATTAACATGTTATAATGGCATCAAGGGCGATGGCTGTGGCAACTGCCCTGCATGTAAGCTGCGGAAAAAAGGCTTGGATGCATATCTTGCTAGACGATAAAGGATAATGGAGGGAAGCCATGAAACGCTTGTTATTTATTATCAATCCGAAAGCCGGACGAACGGCGATAAGAAATGATTTGTTTGAGATTATCATGGTATTTTCACAGGCTGGATACGAGGTCGTGACGTATCCGACACAGGGACCGGAGGATGCAGAACGCAAGGTGCGTGTCGACGGCGAAGATTACGATCTGATCGTGTGCGCAGGTGGCGATGGAACGCTCGATAACACGGTCTGCGGATACTCCAAGATGGGACACAAAAAAGTGCCGCTTGGTTATATCCCGGTTGGAACGACAAACGATTTCGCACGAAGCCTTCGTATCTCAAGAAAACCCATTGAAGCGGCAAATCAGATTGTAAATGGAAAATGTACGAAGGTTGATGTCGGACAGTTCGCGGACAAGTCGTTTATCTACATTGCGGCATTCGGTATTTTCACCGATGTGTCATATAATACGAATCAGTCCCTGAAGAAGGCAATCGGACATTCGGCATATATTATTGAAGGAATTAAAAATATCGGAAATTATAAAGGCTTTAATCTGACGGCACAGTTTGACGAGAAGGTCATCACTGGAAAATATCTGTATGGTATGGTGACCAATACGCTTTCGGTTGGCGGATTCAAGCTGCGAGGAGCCAAGCATGTCGTGTTGGATGACGGAAAATTTGACTGCCTCTTTATCAAGATGCCATCAACACCGGCGGAGATGCAGCAGATCATCCGTGGACTTCTGCAAAATGAAGTTGAGGGAAATGAGATGTTCTTTGAATGCAAGGCGTCCCGTGTTGTTGTAGATGGAGAACAGGAGATCGCATGGACACTCGATGGGGAGTTTGGCGGAAGTTTGAAGCATGTGGAGATCTTAAACCAGCAGCAGGCGCTTGATATTATGCTGCCGCAGATCAACATTGAGGAGATGGCAAACCAGCCGAGTGATGACGATGACGCGATGGATGAAGAGCGTGACGAGGAGACTGCTTACACGGAAGATGATATTGATCTTGAAGATCTGTATAGCCGGTATGCACTGCATTATCCAGAGGAATCTGCACAGACAGAGCCGGATAAAAAAGAGTGAGAACCGCTTTGCTATGCCAATTCTTTACAAGTAAGAGAAAAAAGAATATAATAAGAATAATGCACACGTGCATAAAACGATGAAGATAAAATTTAGACAGCTAAATTGAAAGGGGAAAATAATGGGAAAGTATTTCGGAACAGACGGATTCCGCGGTGAGGCAAATGTTGACCTGACAGTGGAACATGCGTACAAGGTCGGAAGATATCTCGGATATTATTTTGGTAAGGAGAAGCAGGGGGATGACCGGGCACGAATCGTCATCGGAAAAGACACGAGACGTTCGAGCTATATGTTTGAGTATTCCTTAGTTGCCGGACTGACAGCGAGTGGCGCGGATGTATTTTTGATGCATGTCACACCGACACCGAGTGTGTCCTATATCGTGCGTGCCGATGAGTTTGACTGTGGAATTATGATTTCTGCGAGCCACAACCCATTTTATGATAACGGAATCAAGATCATTAACAGTCACGGTGCAAAGATGGATGCGGCTGTTGAAAAGTTGATTGAGGATTATATCGATGGACTGGTACCGGAGATTCCATTTGCAACGAAAGAAAAGATTGGACGGACGACGGATTATTCGATGGGTAGAAACCGTTATATCGGTTATCTGATGACACTCCCAACACGTGCATTCAAGAATCTGCGTGTCGGACTCGACTGTGCAAACGGTGCATCTTCGACGGTTGCGAAGGCAGTGTTCGATGCACTTGGTGCGAAGACATATGTCATCAATAACACACCGGATGGTACGAATATCAATACGAACTGTGGTTCTACCCATATTGAGGGACTGCAGAAGTTTGTTGTAGAGAATAATTTAGATGCAGGATTTGCTTATGATGGCGATGCAGACCGTTGTCTGGCTGTCGATGAGAAGGGGAATCTGGTGGATGGCGATGCGATCATCTACATCTGTGGCAAGTATCTGCGTGACCGTGGCAGACTGAACAATAACAAAGTCGTGACAACCGTCATGTCAAACCTTGGTCTGTACAAGGCATTAGATGCAGAGGGAATCGGCTATGAGAAGACTGCAGTCGGAGACAAATATGTCTATGAGTGTATGATGGAGAACGGATATATCCTCGGCGGTGAGCAGAGTGGACATATCATTTTCTCGAAGAATGCAAGAACGGGTGATGGCGTTCTGACATCCCTGAAGATCATGGAAGCAATGGTGGAAGAGAAGATGCCGCTTTCTGAACTGACACGCGGACTGACGATCTACCCACAGCTTCTGGTGAATGTTAAAGTTACAAGTAAGAAAGAAGTTATGGAAGACGCAGATGTACTTGCAGCCGCAAAGAAGGTGGAGGAAGCACTTGGAGATGATGGAAGAATCCTGCTTCGTCAGAGTGGTACAGAGCCACTGATCCGTGTGATGGTGGAAGCCAAGACCGATGAAATCTGTAAAGAACATGTAGATGCGGTAGTCGATGTTATCCGAAGCAAAGGATACGAAGTACAGTAAGGATATAGAATGAATAATACCAGAAAACTTGAGACTTCACTTGTATTTCTTCTCAAGGCGATTTTGAATTTGATATTGTTCTTTGTATTGTATGGAATTTATGCGAAATCAAACTGGCAGCTGTGGAATCTGTCGCGAACATCCGGTATTACAATCGCAGCGTATGTAGTAATGCATTATATGTTTTCGACGATCTATGGACATTACGACATAGGAAAACGAAAGAGTAAACCGATCGTGCTGTCCCTGTTTTTGAATCAGGTATTTACAGATGTGATCTCTGTGATCGTTCTGTCGATTATGAATACAAACCAGATGAAAAACCAGAGCTTCAAGCTGGAACAGCCATATCTGCTTTTGCCGATTATTGCAATCCAGTTTGTGACGATCCTGATTTTCGTGTATGGTGGCAATCATTTGTATTTTAAGATCTATCAGCCGGAGGATTGTATTATCATTACATCTTCCCAGCAGAGCTTAAATGAGATTGTGCGCGGCGTTTTAAAATACAAGCTGCAATACAAGGTAAACAAGGTAGCGGACTATCGGGACGCAAACCTCAAGCAATACATTCTGGAGCATGATACGATATTTATCTATGACGTTCCGGTGCAGGATCGGACAAAGATCTTAGAGTACTGTTACCAGAATATGAAGAATGTGTATTTCAACCCGGATATGCATGATGTGATCGAGAAGAGTGCGAAGCATTTTATCTTAGACGACGTATCGGTATACTGTAATTATTCCAAGGGGCTGACTCTGGAGCAGCGGTTTATCAAGCGGGCGATGGATATTGTAATCTCTGTGATTGCGTTGATCCTTACCTCGCCGATTATGCTGGTTGTCAGCATTATGATCAAACTCGATGACCACGGAAGCCTCATTTTTAAGCAGAACCGTGCGACGCGGGACGGAAAGATATTCTCGGTATACAAGTTCCGCACAATGCGGGAGAATGTAGAGAATTATTCTGTGGTGGAAGATGATGAGCGTGTGACGCGTGTCGGAAAATTCCTGCGGAAATACCGGCTGGATGAGATCCCACAGTTTTTCAATGTATTAAAGGGGGATATGAGTGTAGTTGGACCAAGACCGGAGATGCTGGCAAATGTCTTTAACTATACATCGGTTCTGCCAGAGTTCGAGTACCGCCTGCGTGTGAAAGCAGGTATCACCGGACATGCACAGATTGCCGGAAAGTATAACACATCCCCGAAGGATAAGCTGATCTTAGATCTGACGTATATTGAAGAATACAGCTTCTGGCTGGATATCAAGCTGTTGTTCCAGACATTGATCGTTCTGTTCAAGAAGGATAGCACAGAGGCGTTTCACAGAGAAGAAGAACTGGTATTTGAAGAATATCAGCCACCAGAGTCGGTGAATCCCCCGGTTGAGGAAACAGAATAAAAAAAGAACTGTTCACGAAAATGCGTGTACAGTTCTTTCTTTTTCTATATAACGGAATTGGAATACTTACAGGTTCTGCGCATACTCCTCAAATATGTAATCGTACATAGACGGCAGACCGACGAACTCACAGCCATAACGATAGCCGGCGTTGCCAATTGGTGTTACATACAGAATCTTCACAACGGATAAGATTACTTCTTCCCGGTTCTCGAATTCAATCGTTGCATTGAAATAATAATTGACCGGAAGCTTGGACAGGGACATAAAGCCGATACCAGCTTTGGATATATCGAAGACCTCGATTTCGGCATCAAGATTTTCGATTTTTACACCATCCTGCTTAAATAAATTAGAAACTTCCAATTTGAGTTTGATTGGAAGTCTGACGTTCTTTCTTTTTTCCTGCATACGAACCCTCCAGCTTGGAATTTTTATTAGATTGGCACTATTATATCAAAAAAACAAGTGAAACGCTATATAAATTCACGAAAACTCGAAAAAAACACATAAACTGTTTGATACTTTAAGTTATCTAGGTTATAATAAGCAAGGTTTGAAAAAATTATCAAAAAAAGAAGCGATATGCGGATAATAAGATTATAATGAGAGGAACGTGCGATATGAGTGATGTAATGGAACACTATCAGGATGATGGTCTGCACGAAGAATGTGGAGTCTTCGGTATGTATGACTTTGACGGACACGATGTGGCTAGAACGATTTACTACGGATTGTTCGCTTTGCAGCACAGAGGACAGGAAAGCTGTGGTATTGCGGTATCTGATACCGAAGGACCAAAGGGCAAGGTGCTGTCTTCTAAGGGTATGGGACTTGTGAATGAGGTATTCACACAGGAAGACTTAGATAAGCTCAAAGGCAATATCGGAGTTGGTCATGTACGATATTCAACAGCCGGTGCGAGTACCAGAGAGAATGCACAGCCGCTTGTACTGAATTATATCAAGGGTACCCTTGCCCTGGCACATAACGGGAATCTCGTCAATGCACCGGAGCTTCGAAGAGAACTCGCACATGATGGTGCAATCTTCCAGACGACGATCGACTCCGAGGTGATCGCATATCATATTGCCAGGGAACGTGTAAAGACATCTTCGGCAGAGGAAGCAGTTCAAAATGCCATGAAGAAGCTGGTCGGTTCCTATTCCCTGATTGTCATGAGTCCGAGAAAACTGATCGGTGCCCGTGATCCGTTTGGGTTCCGTCCACTCTGCATCGGAAAACGCGACAATGCATACGTGCTTGCATCGGAAAGCTGCGCACTTGATACAATCGGTGCAGAATTTGTTCGGGATGTGGAACCGGGTGAGATGGTTGTTATATCACCGGAAAAAGGGATTGAAAGTCACAGAGAGCTGTGCCAGAAGGAACACGGCAGATGTGTGTTTGAATATATTTATTTTGCAAGACCGGATAGTGTGATTGATGGGATGAGTGTATATCAGTCGCGTATCATTGCCGGAAGATGTCTCGCAAAGGACAGCCCGGTGGACGCGGATTTGGTTGTTGGTGTACCGGAATCCGGAAATGCAGCGGCACTTGGCTATTCGCTCGAATCCGGTATTCCATACGGAACTGCTTTCGTAAAAAATGGCTATGTCGGACGAACCTTTATCAAGCCGAAGCAGAGTCAGCGTGAATCCAGTGTGCGCGTGAAGTTAAACGTGTTAAAGGATGCAGTTGCAGGAAAACGTGTGATCATGATCGATGATTCCATCGTGCGTGGAACGACGAGTGACCGGATCGTCAGTATGCTGAAGGAAGCCGGTGCGAAGGAAGTCCATGTGCGGATTTCATCTCCACCATTCCTGTATCCGTGTTATTTCGGAACGGATGTGCCGGACAGTGACCAGTTGATCGCATACAACCGTACCATTGAGGAAATCCGTCAGATCATCGGTGCGGATTCCCTTGGCTATCTGAAGCTGGAACGGCTGCCGGAACTGACCGGTGGCAGACAGTTCTGTCAGGGCTGTTTCACAGGAAAATGGCCAATTGATCCACCAAAAGAAGATATTCGTGGCGAATATGACGCATAAGGTGTATAATAGAAGAACATATGAGGAAAATATATAAATTTGGAGGTTTTTATGAGCAGAGACAAGTATGTAAGCCCACTTTCAGAGAGATACGCAAGCAAGGAGATGCAGTATATCTTCTCCCCGGACATGAAGTTCAAGACATGGAGAAAATTATGGATCGCACTTGCTGAGACCGAAAAGGAGCTTGGACTAAAAGATGCCGATGGCAACCCACGTATCACAGACGAGCAGATCGAAGAACTGAAAAGCCATGTAGAGGATATCAACTACGATGTGGCAAGAGAGCGTGAGAAGCTCGTGCGTCATGACGTTATGAGTCATGTGTATGCATATGGACAGCAGTGTCCGAAGGCAGCAGGTATCATCCATCTGGGTGCAACAAGCTGTTATGTTGGCGATAACACAGATGTCATCATTATGACAGAGGCAATGAAGCTCGTTCGTACAAAGCTGATCAATGTCATCAATGAGCTTGCAAAGTTTGCAGATACCTATAAGGATCTTCCGACTCTGGCATTTACACATTTCCAGCCTGCACAGCCAACGACAGTTGGTAAGCGTGCGACACTCTGGATGCAGGAGTTACTGCTGGATTTAGCAGACCTTGAATATATGATCGGACAGCAGAAGCTGCTTGGCTGTAAGGGAACAACCGGTACACAGGCAAGTTTCTTAGAGCTGTTTGAGGGCGACCATGAGACCGTGAAGAAAATCGATGGAAAGATTGCTGAGAAGATGGGATTTGCAGCCTGCTATCCGGTTTCCGGACAGACCTATTCCAGAAAGGTCGATGCGAGAGTCTTAAATGTACTTTCCGGCATTGCGATGTCAGCCCATAAGTTCTCTAACGATATCCGTCTTCTTCAGCATCTGAAGGAAGTAGAAGAGCCGTTCGAGAAGAACCAGATTGGTTCGTCAGCGATGGCATATAAGCGGAATCCTATGCGTAGTGAGCGTATCGCATCCCTGTCTGACTATGTGATGGCAGATGCTTTAAATCCGGCAATTGTGGCAAGTACACAGTGGTTTGAGCGTACACTGGATGATTCTGCAAACAAGCGAATTTCTGTACCGGAAGCATTCCTTGCCATCGATGGTATTCTGGATCTGTACTTGAATGTCGTAGATGGACTTGTCGTATATGACAAGGTGATCTACCAGCATTTCATGAAGGAGATTCCTTTCATGGCAACCGAGAACATCATGATGGATGCCGTAAAGCGTGGCGGAAATCGTCAGGAGCTGCATGAGAAGATCCGTGAGTATTCGATGATCGCGGGTGAGCAGGTGAAGAAGTATGGAAACGAGAATAACCTGGTAGAGCTGATCGCATGCGATTCTGCATTTGGCATGACACGCGAAGAGATCGAAGCTCTGCTTGATCCAAAGAACTTTGTTGGTCGTGCACCGGAGCAGACAGCCGAGTTCCTGGCAGAGCAGATTCAGCCAATTCTCGATGCAAACAAAGATATCCTCGGCGTAAAGGCAGAGATTAACGTATAAGATGCGTAATCGTCGATGCGTATTGATTTTATTGTAAAAATAAAGTAGAATAGAAAGGTCGACTGCGGTCGATACACTATTAATTGCAAAGTGATAAAAACGGAGGTAACAGGTTAGACTATGGTACAGGCAGTAGTAGGCGCCAATTGGGGTGACGAAGGAAAAGGTAAAATTACAGACATGCTCGCAGAGAAGGCAGATATTATCGTGCGTTTTCAGGGTGGAGCAAATGCAGGTCATACAATCGTGAATAACTATGGAAAGTTTGCATTGCATACACTTCCTTCCGGCGTATTTTATGACCATACAACCAGCATTATCGGAAATGGTGTTGCATTGAATATCCCGGTGTTGTTCAATGAAGTAAAGTCAATTACAGACAAGGGCGTTCCGATGCCAAAGATCCTCGTATCGGATCGTGCACAGATGGTAATGCCATATCATGTATTATTTGATGCATATGAAGAGGAGAGACTGGCAGGAAAGTCTTTCGGCTCTACAAAGTCCGGTATTGCACCGTTTTATTCAGATAAATATGCAAAGATTGGTTTTCAGGTAAGTGAGCTGTTTGACGATGAGGCAGCCTTGCGCGACAAGATCGAGCGTGTGATCGCATCGAAGAACGTATTGTTAGAGTATCTGTACAAGAAGCCGCTTCTGACCGTGGATGAAGTGTACAACACATTGATGGAGTACAAGGAGATGGTAGCTCCGTTCGTATGTGATGTATCTGCTTATTTGTATAATGCAATCAAGGAAGGAAAGCATATCCTCTTAGAGGGACAGCTTGGTTCCATGAAGGATCCGGATCACGGTATCTATCCGATGGTAACATCTTCTTCCACACTGGCTGCTTATGGCGCGATTGGAGCAGGTATTCCTCCATATGAGATCAAGCAGATCGTAACAGTATGTAAGGCATATTCATCCGCTGTTGGAGCAGGTGAATTTGTCAGTGAGATATTCGGAAAAGAAGCGGATGAGCTTCGCCGCCGTGGTGGTGATGGAGGCGAGTTTGGTGCAACAACCGGACGTCCAAGACGTATGGGTTGGTTTGACTGTGTCGCATCTAAGTATGGTTGTCGGATTCAGGGAACAACTGATGTTGCATTTACCGTATTGGATGTACTTGGTTATCTCGATGAGATTCCGGTTTGTGTCGGCTATGACATTGACGGAGAGGTAACAACGGACTTCCCTACAACTGCAAAGTTAAAGAAAGCAAAACCTGTATATAAGGTACTTCCGGGATGGAAGCAGGATATCCGTGGAATTAAGAAGTATGAGGATCTTCCAGAGAACTGTCGTAAGTATATCGAGTTTATCGAAGAGCAGATCGGATTCCCGATCACGATGGTTTCCAACGGACCAAAGAGATCTGATATCATCTATCGTGGATTTAATAACTAAGACGAAATAATAAAACAAAGGCTGTTGCACCAAACGCTTTGGTGCAGCAGTTTTTTAATAGAGAGGTTTATTCTATGAGAAATCTGACAATGCTGATGGATTATTACGAGCTGACAATGTCCAACGGGTATTTTGAAAAAGGGTTCAAAGATAAGATGGTTGTATTCGATATGTTCTACCGGAAGAATCCAGATAATGGTGGATTTGTTGTGTCTGCCGGATTGGAACAGTTGATCGAATACATTGAGAACATGCATTTTTCTAAGGAGGATATCGAATTCCTGCGGAGCAAGGGCGAGTTCTCAGAAGGATTCCTGCAGTATCTTGCTGATTTTAAGTTTACAGGAAATATTGATGCGTTGCCGGAAGGCACGATCTGTTATCCAAATACTCCGATTGTCACGGTGACGGCACCGGTGATCGAGGCACAGTTAATTGAGACGATGCTGCTGCTTACGATGAATTTCCAGTCGCTGATTGCCACAAAAGCCTCCCGCATCTGCCGGACAGCGGCTGAGAGTGGTGCGGTTGTTATGGAGTTTGGCGCGAGACGTGCACATGGTGGTGATGCAGCGATTCTCGGTGCAAGAGCAGCCTATATCGGTGGCGCGGCTGCGACAGCAACGGTCATGGCAGATGAACGGTTTGGCGTACCTGCAATCGGAACGATGGCACATAGCTGGATTCAGTTTTTTGACAATGAATACGAAGCGTTTAAGGCATATGCAGAGGTCTATCCGGACAACTGTACATTGCTGATCGATACCTATGATATCTTAAACAGCGGTCTGGTCAATGCCATCCGTGTCGCAAAGGAAGTGTTAGAGCCTGCCGGGAAACGCCTGAAGGGTGTCCGCATTGACAGCGGTGATCTGGCATATTTCTCGAAGAAAATCCGTAAGACACTCGATGCACATGATATGAAGGACTGCAAGATCGTCGTGTCGAACAGTGTCGATGAATTTCTGATGCAGTCACTGAAAAAGCAGAACGCAAGCATTGATTCCTACGGCGTCGGAGAACGTATGATCACGTCGAAATCCGATCCGGTCTTTGGTGGTGTCTACAAGCTTGCTGCTGTGCAGAATGATGCCGGGGAATTTGTGCCGAAGATCAAGATCTCTGAGAACGTTGAAAAGATCACGAATCCGGGCAGAAAGAAGCTGTGGCGTATTTACAGCCGTGAGACCGGATATGCGCTTGCTGATTTGATCACGATGTACGACGAGGAAGTAAACGGAGATGAACCATTTGCCTACGTGGATCCGGTGAAGCCTTGGAAGAAGATGAAGTTTGAAAATGTGGATGTGAAGGAGCTGCAGGTGCCGATCTTCCGCGATGGAAAGCTGGTTTATGACAAGCCGGAGCTTGATGCAATCAAAGCATATGTGACAGAACAGCTTGACCATCAGATCTGGGAGGAGGAACAGCGATTTACGAATCCACATATCCATTACGTTGATCTGTCGAAAAAACTGTATGAAGTCAAAGAAGAGATGCTTTCACAGGGACAAGGAGAGCTTCACTAAAAAATATTTAAAAATATGTGGTTTCCGTTGACAGAAATTATCAGAAATATTAAGATAATTATATATGTTTTAAGATATGACATAGAATTAGGAGAAGGAGAGAATGCTCTCTACAAAGAATATGAGAAAATTTGACACCAGAACCCAATATTTTCGTTATGAAGTGTTGCGCGAAGTTGCGCGTATGGCATGGGATGGCACACTGCTCGAAGAAATCCTGGATATTCCAATGAAGATTATTCCGGGCAAGAAGCCAACGATGCGTTGCTGCGTATTCAAGGAACGCGCGATCGTGAGTGAACAGGTCAAGATGGCAATGGGCGGAAATCCGGACAATGACAATGTCATTGAAGTCATGGAGATCGCCTGCGATGAGTGTCCGGTTGGCGGATATGAAGTCGGACAGCATTGTCGTGGCTGTCTGGCACACCGCTGTGCGGATGCGTGTAAGTTTGGTGCGATCACGATTGATGAGCATCAGAAAGCCCATATCGACAAGTCGAAATGTAAAGAGTGTGGTGCCTGTGCAAAGGCATGTCCGTACAGTGCCATTTCAGATTTTAAGCGTCCATGCCAGCAGGCATGTAAGATTGGCGCGATCACGATGAACGAGGATCAGGAAGCGAAGATTGATAACGATAAATGTATCGCGTGTGGCGCATGCGTATATCAGTGTCCGTTTGGTGCCATCAATGAGAAATCATACATATTACAGGTCATCAACATGATCAAGGACAGTGACCATGGCAAGAATTATAAGGTCTACGCGGCGGTTGCACCTGCAATCGCGGGACAGTTTATTTACGCGAAGCGTGGACAGGTCATCAGCGGAATCAAGGCGCTTGGCTTTGATGAAGTTGTGGAGGTTGCGCTTGGTGCAGATATGACAACCTGGCATGAATCACAGGAGCTGCGGGAGAAGGGTATGCTGACGAGTTCATGCTGTCCGGCATTTGTATCCTATGTGGAGAAGAACTTCCCGGATATGTTGCCATATGTATCTTCTACTTTGTCACCGATGGCGATGATCGGTAAACATATTAAGGAGCAGGATCCGACGGCGAAGGTCGTATTTATCGGACCGTGTACCGCAAAGAAGATGGAGATCCGCAAGGAGACGGTTGCACCGTATATCGACAGTGCACTGACTTTTGAAGAGCTGCAGGCAGTGCTTGACAGCCGGGAGATCGACATCACGACACTGGAAGAGGAAAGTCTGGAGAATGCTTCTTACTTTGGACGTATCTTTGCTCACACAGGCGGTCTGAGCAGTGCTGTGAAGCAGGGAATGAAAGAACAGGGTGCAGAGGACTTCGAATTGAAGCCGGTTGTCTGCGATGGTATTGAAGAATGTAAGATTGCGCTGTTGAAGCTGCGCAGAAATATGTTGGATGGAAACTTCATGGAGGGCATGGCATGTCAGGGTGGCTGTGTCAACGGAAACGGAAATCTGACGCATATGGCGAAGAGCCGTATGGATGTTGAAAAATATGGTAAGGAAGCTGCTGATAAGACGATTGAAGGTGCGATATCAGAGTTTCACCTGCAATAAAATGTAACAGGGGGAAAAACCGTGGATCAAGTACAGGAAAGTTATGACGAATTTAATTTGAATTTCAGAATAGAAGATACCGTGATCGTAAATCAGACAGAGATGGAAGGATTTAATGCATTTTTCCTTGGAAACCAGTCCACCTGTCAGCAGAGTGTTGTAGAGGGCGTGCGTGTTCTGTCTTACAAGATTCCTGCAACGTTGCCGCTCGGTCAGTTCTTGAAGAAGCAGTTGTACAAGGGCGAGTTTCTTTCGATCTTGTCGAATATATTGAATCAGTTGTTGTATTTTGAAGACCGCAATATGCCAATCAAGAAAGTACTTCTGAACACGAAGTATATGTATATTGAACTGTCCAATCTGCATGTACAGTTGATCTACATGCCGATTGAGAAGGAATTTACAGACTGCAATGTCTGTGAGTTTGTACAGAATTTCATCAGCAAGATCCGGTTTGCAGATATGCAGTGTGTCAATTGTGTTGACCAGATCCTGCATTATTTGGATAGCCGGTTAATGTTCTCTTTGCGTGAGTTCTATACATTCATTATTGAATTGCAGAAAGAAGATATTTTGAAGGATGATATTGATCTTGGCGAGGGCGAGACAACTGTCTTACAGCAGATGAGTTACAACAATATCACTCCATATCTCGTTCGTTCCAGAACGAACGCGCTGATTCCGATTGAGAAGACAGAGTTCTTAGTAGGAAAGTCTTCGGAATGTGATTATCAGATTCCAGATAACCGGAAGGTAAGCCGGAAGCATTGCAGTTTCCGTATCAGCAATGGAGAATGTTATATCCGTGATGAGAACTCAACAAACCATACTTATGTGAATGGAAAGATGATCCAGCCGGGATTTGATGTCATGCTGAAAAATGATGACTATATCCGTATGGGGGATGAAGAATTTAAGTATTGGGTACGATAAATTAATGCGCTCTCCCTTTTTCGGGTAGTAATTTTTGATGACTGGTATAAGCGGAGAGGCAAAACGTCTGGAAGGTATCCAGATCGTGCTTGTACCGAAGAACGGCAAGGCTCCAGCAACGAGATATCAGGGTATTACCAGTGTGAGAACACAGGCATATATCAAGAAATAATCAATAATAGAAATATAGAAAATGGGTTCCATGAAAGATCTTTCATGGAACCTGTTTTTTATTCGTTCGACAGATAATGCCGCATGGATTTTAAAGCATTTTTTTCTAATCGGCTGACCTGTGCCTGTGAGATCGCAATCTCATCGGCAACTTCCGTCTGTGTTTTACCTTCAAAAAAACGCAGGCGGATGATATTTAATTCCCGCTCGTCGAGCCGTTGCATCGCTTCCTGTAAAGCAAGCGACTGCACCCAGTTTTCTTCTTTGTTCTTTTTGTCTTTGACTTGATCCATCAGATATAAGACATCCTGCCCCTCCTGATATACTGGCTCAAACAGGGACATTGGTGTGGCAATCGCATCTAAGGCGGTCACAATATCTTCTTTTGGAAGCTCTAATTCTTTGGCAATCTCGTCAACCGTTGGTTCGCGGTCGTTTTTCTTTGTCAGGATATCCCGCGTGTAGATTGCTTTGTAGGCGATGTCCCGGAGCGAGCGCGAGACACGGATCGTGTTGTTGTCGCGCATGTAGCGGCGGCATTCACCGATTATCATAGGTACAGCGTAGGTACTGAATTTGACATCCAGTGTCTGATCGAAATTATCCAGTGCTTTGATCAGCCCGATGCAGCCGACCTGAAAAAGGTCATCGGAGCTTTCGATGTTGTTGCCGGAGAACCGTTGGATCACACTCAGAACAAGTCGGAGGTTTCCACGGATAAATTCTTCTCTGGCACTTTTATCCCCTGCGTTCATGCGGGCGAAGAGTGCCCGCTTTTCATCCTCAGAAAGCAGTGGGAGCTTGCTTGTGTTGACTCCACAGATTACTACTTTATTTCCAGCCATAATTTCGTATCTCCTGTAATCCTTTTGTTCACTACTAGAAAGGATTTACAAATCTGTGGAAAGCTATACAATTTTTGGTTTCCAGTTTCTGGCTATATGGCAAAGAATCTGTAAAAAATACCAATTTTGCATAAATCCTTGCCAATTTTGCATAAGTGTAAAAAATGCCATTTTTATATGCTATGATACGAACAATGGGTAATCCCAGAAACAAAAATAAAAAGCTGAGAGGAGAGAAGCGTATGCAAAAATGGAAAGTTTGCAAGAAGTTGATGGCGGTCATACTGACACTCTGTATGGCGCTGCCGTTGATTTCAAACCAGTACCTGGTTGTACGGGCGGAAGAGACCGGAACTGGTACAACAGACACAAAGAAGCTGTCGGATCTGATTGCGGCAGGTGAGTATGTGTCGGTAGACCTGACCAAAGGCGAGGATGTGACGTTGACGAAGCAGACATGGACGACCGATTCGTATGAATATGTTGCGTCATATTATCAGGAAGGTGATAATACCCAGAAGCAGACAAAAACGGATCGGGGTACGTTGTATCAGATACGGAAATTAGAGGGAGAAACTTTCAGAGTAGAAACAGACTTGGAAAGTGAACTATTATGGTATGAAGAAGATCACATAGACGATGGATATTCACAGGCATATTCACAGTACAATAATAGTCAAAAAGATACTATATACTTGTGGATTCCGCGGGAAAATCCATACGGAAACGAGATACCAGAGAGTTATACAATTACATTTACACCCGGAAAAAAGATTTCTGAATATAAGGACAAGGCAGCGGATATAACTTTAAATCAGACTATTACATTGGACACGAATGCAGATAATTATATAAAAGATGTAAGTCCGGATAACTGGTATGTATGCGATGGATGGTTATATAAAAGCTCCTTTGAATCGGGATATTACACACTGAATCTTGATAATAATAGCGGAAATTTTCAAATAGAGGTTTTCACGTTGAATCAAGAGGGACAATATCAGTGTACTTCAGAGAGATATACGGATGAGAGCAATTCACAGGAAGAACAGTTACTGTTTGAAAATGGATATATCTTTATAAGAAATGTAGCCAACGCTGAGAATATGTCGATTTCACTGGATACTGCAAAGAAATTGTCAGAGCTTACAATTCCAGAGCTTGTAAAGGGAGAATCCTATACATCAACTTCGGAAGACAGCAGCTGGAAGGCTGGTGCTTATGGATATCAGCATCGGATTTATAAAATTTCTGTGGCTGCCGGGAAGATGGCAAGTGTGTTTGTTAAAAAAATGAATGATTCATCTGCACGGAGAATTGAAGTCTTGGATGAGAATCGTATGGAGTTGGAAGAAAAAGATTTCTCAATAAGTGGTAGTACAACAAGTGTTGAACAACATCTGATTTTAAATAATGACACGAATACAGAAAAAGTGTACTATGTTGGCGTTTACGCAATGGATGGAACAGAGACTTATACGATTAGCTACGAGGATATTGCAACCATAGATGCATATGCAGAAAAAGCAGTATCTTTGACAGAGGAAACACCAATCACATTTGCCGAAAACGATGCAAGACTGATTAAGTATGTGTCATATGAGTATGATTATACTCCGGCAAGTCCGTGTTATACAGAAGGTGCGTTGGTAACATTTGATGTACCAGCCAAGACAAGTGCAACGTTTAAGCTTGCAAATGATAGCAGTTATACAAATTATTCTGTATATACAGATTTGGCGGATGAAGAAAGCCGGCAAACGGTTGGTACAGCAAGTTATGCTGTTTATAATGATACAGATACCGTTAAGAAATATTATGTATTGATTCCGGTAAATCAGGCGGTAAATGCTATAGTTTCTGTGAAAATGAAAAAGAGTATCCAGTTGCGTGAAGTACCGGAATTACAGGTAGGCGATAATACGGTTACAACAGATGCACAGACAGTGGAATATACGTATGCAGGAACTACGGAATATTGGAATGGACATGTATATCAGTTTACCGTGCCAGATGAGGGAACGTATGCCGTTGGATTAAAATACACAGGAACAGATCTGGATACATTTAAGTCTATGGAGCTGGACATGTATTCATCCGATGAGAATGGTGATTATGCGGGATATATAAATAATGTTAGTACGAATAACTATGATAAGATGAATGTACTGTCATCGTATCTGGAAAATGACAAAACATATTATTTTAAGCTTCAATACACAGTAGATAATCAGGCAATTACAGAAGCAAAAGATATGCAGGGTGTTACAATCTTCATAGAGAAAGATGTACCGGAAATAAAGGACATTCTGGATTCTGCACAAACGATAACAGCAGCAACAGAAGATGCTGTATCGGGTGATGATATGCGGATTGTAAATATCAATGAGAATATGTACTGTGGCAAGCTGTATCAGATCACGATTCCTGCGGACTATGAAGCTGCAATTGAGGCAGATAAGGGAAGAGTTGACATTTACGAGCAGGTAAGTGGAGCTGTTGTGGATACATCGGATTATGTACGATCCAGTAATTGGAACGAAAATGCGATAAAGGGCGTTCTTCAGAACAACAGTGATGAAGCTAAGACCTATTATGTGTTTGTAAAGAGTCCGTTCTCGAAGGTTACGATTGGTGAGTTCAAACAGCAGACGCCAGCAACTTCGATCGAGAGTGCCAATATTGCAGAGCTTACATTGAAGGATGCAAAGCTGCTTAGCGATTTGAAAAAACAGAATATATCGTTTTCAGTATGGGATTATAATACAAACACAGTAAAGAATACGAAGAAAGAAAGCTATTGGTTGAAGTTTACTGTACCGGAAAATGAAGTCTATACATTGGATACGAGTTATAGTGAGACTTACGGTGATGGAAGCTGGACATTTACAGTTTGGAGTTATTATGACAAATATGACGCATATGTATCTGGTGGAAATCATTTGGTTAATTCAGGAAACTATACTCGAAGAATGGATCGGTTTACAGAAGGAACCTATTATATTGCAATCGAGGGTTCCGAGGAATTGCTGCCGATTCAGATTTCTTTGAATCAGATGGCGAAGATTGATTCGTTAAAGGATAGTGCAGTTGAGATATCGGATGCTATCATACAGGCGGGTTCAGTTACGTTGCCAAAGCTTGAAAAGGAATATGCATATCTGGTAGGCTATGGCAATAACTTCTCTTTTGATTATGGTAATCTTATGAAGGTTACTGTTCCAAAACATACAACCTATATGTTCAAGTCTGAAGAATCTGGCTGGTATATGTATTTGTATGAGGAGGATTTTAACAAGGCAATAGAGGGTAACAATCAAGTATCTGCAGTAAATACAACAGATACGGATAAGACGTATTATATTTGGAGTCGTATAAGCGAATATTCGGAAACGATAACAATCGATGTAAGTCAGGTTGAACTTCTTTCTGCAAAGTTTGACACAGCAGAAAAGCTGGAAAAAGGTAACACAGTGACGTATCAGTACAGTGAATCAGATCAATCCTATATGAAGGATGTAACGTATTATGATGGAATGGGAGGATCTACGGTTTACCAATATAAGCATGCGAAATTGTATTATCTGGATGCTCCGGGTATGTATAGTCTGAGTCTGACATCCAAACAGGATGCTTCCAATGTATCTGTGACTGTATTTGATAAGAATCAATACATAATAGGAACATATGCATTTGAAAACAAGGCGTATGAGAATGATTACTATCTAGTGGATGGAGAAAAAACATATATTCTGATTTCACAGGATAGTGAGAATCCGGATGCAGAGATTGAACTTACATTATCCGATGTAAAAGAGGATCGATTGCTGACATCCAATCTGGCAGAAGCAGAAACAATCAAAGAAGAGAAGACTGCCCTTACAAATCAGGATGAAAAGAAATATGTATTCAAATGCAAGGGTGAAGATGCGAACACAGGAAATATAGAAGAAAGTTATGCTAAAACAACTGGAAAGCTGTATAAATATGTTGTAGAGCCGTGGTCAGATATCAAGTTTACCGCAGATACGTTCCAAGGCAGAATCTGGATTTTTGATCAGGATGGTAATTTCCAGACTTACGAGGATGTCTGGTATGATACGATGAATTACATATATACAAATGATTCGTCGGCGTATGTGGATCTGTATCTGATGTCAGACAAACGTGGTGATTTGGATGGAACATTGACAATCAAAAAAATAAACTCCGCTGTGCCATTGGGAAAATATGCAGAGCTGGCAATCGAATTACCAGAATCATATACCACATCAGTGGATAAAATCTTGACGGTTCAGCGACCATATAAGGATGCAGATTATAAGGTAGCGTACAAAGAAGCAACTGGTAAACTGTACAGCTTCAATGTTCCTGCAAAGAACAAGGTAGAGATTACAGCAACGAAGAATGCAGGACTTGTCGTCTATAGTGATCTGGACGATGCACCAATCGCGGATGAGATGTCAAGTGTGACATTTAATAATCTCGCAAATGAAGAACAGACTTATTATTTGTGGGTAGAAGGGGACAATGACGGTGTTGTTGTAACAACGACAAAGACATCGTTAGAATCAAAGAAAGAAACAACGGAGAATGGTGAGAAGGTTGAGACGACCGTAGATACAACCGATGATGACACGTTAATTATAATAGCAGAAGATAAGGACACGGCTGGAAAAGTAGCGGATGCGACAGTCAAGGTAGAACAAAAGGGTGGCATCTCAGAGGATGCAATCAAGAAGAGTATTGATGTTGTATCACAATATAACTCGGATAATGACGGTAAGGAGCAGATCAGCAACATTCAGGCATCTTACACAGATGACAGTCAGACAACCGTATCTTCAGATGTATTGAACAGCTTGAAGGATGCACAAGTTTCATTGGAGATCAGCAAGAAAGCATCGGACGGAACGGTAGAATATACATGGAGCTTTGATGCAGATTCCCTGAAGGAAACAGAGGTTACAGGCGGCGTGAACACGAAGCTGGAAGTATTTGAGGATGCAGTAGGCTATGAGGATCAGAAGGTAGTCGATGAATTGACTGATCCAGATGCAACGAAGTGTGTAGTGGCATTTGCACATGATGGTAAACTTCCAAAGAATACGAAGGTAACAATCGCAGTTGGTGACCAATATGCAGATGGAACTACGGTTTATTACTACCATATCAACAAAGAGACAAATATATTAGAACCGATCGACAGTGTTGTAGTAGAAAATGGCATGGTTACATTGGTACTTAGCCATTGCTCTGATTATGTAATATGCGACAAGAAGGTTTGTAAGCATGAGAAAACAGAAGTCAGAAACGCAAAGAAAGCAAGCTGTACAGAAGCAGGCTATACCGGTGATACTTACTGTGTAGACTGTGACGCAAAGCTTGCAACAGGTGAAGTGATCGCCAAGAAGGATCATACATCCAGTGACTGGATCGTAGATAAGGCAGCAACCGTCGATGCAGAGGGAAGCAGACATAAGGAATGTACCGTCTGCAAGACCGTTCTTGCAAAGGAAGCAATCGCAAAGCTTCCAGCACCAACACCGACGCCAGAACCAGTTGTAATACCGGATGTGACAATCCGTTACACAACCCATGTACAGACTTTTGGATGGCAGGGTGATGAGAACAATGCAAACAAGTGGTTTGTAAATGGTAAGATGGCTGGTACAAGTGGCAAGGCAAAGAGACTGGAAGGCATCAAGATCCGTGTTTACGGAAATGACAACCTTGGAATCCAGTACACAACCCATTGCCAGAGCTACGGCTGGCTGCCTTGGTCCGCAAATGGTGAGATGAACGGAACTGAGGGTGAAGCAAAGCGATTAGAGGCAATCAAGATCCAGCTTACAGGCGCAGATAAGGATAAGTACGATGTTTATTACAGAGTGCATGCACAGTCTTATGGCTGGCTTGGCTGGGCGAAGAACGGTGCACCATCTGGAACCGCAGGCTATGCAAAGAGACTCGAAGGAATCCAGATCGTGGTAGTGAAGAAGGGCGCAGCTGCACCGGGTGTCAACTACGCAGGTGTTAACGCAGCATCTGGCGTACATCAGGCAAAGAGTTATATTGCAAAGGCTGGTTCTTCTCCAGTGGTTGGCAATCAGGCAACTTCAAATACAAATCCAAGTGTGGCTGGAGAGGCAAATGTCAATGTTGCATACCGCACACACGTACAGACCTTTGGCTGGCAGGGATGGAAGTATAACGGACAGATAAGTGGTACTTCCGGACAGGCAAAGAGACTCGAAGGTATCAATATCAAGCTTACAAATAAGCCATACAGTGGAAGCATTGTTTACACAACCCATGTACAGACTTACGGCTGGCAGGGAAATGAAAACAATCCAAATACTTGGAGGCGCGATGGAGATATGTCTGGTACAAGTGGAGAGGCGAAGCGTCTCGAAGCAATCCGTATTGCACTGACTGGCGAGATGGCAGAGCATTACGATGTATATTACCGTGTACATGCACAGAGCTTTGGCTGGCTTGGCTGGGCAAAGAACGGCGAAGCAGCAGGAACCGCAGGACTTGCGAAGAGACTGGAAGGAATCCAGATCGTGCTTGTACCAAAGGGTGGTAATGCACCAGCGAGAAGCTATCAGGGTATCACCAGTGTGAAAACACAGGCATATATCAAAAAATAAGCAGTAAAAACAGGGCTTCGGGGAGTGAAATCCCCGGAGCTTTTTTTGTCTAAAATATTGAAAGTAAGGGAAGAATGTGCTAAAATACCTAAGTTTGTTGTAGTTGAGTATGTATATAGAGATGAGGAAAGAGATATGCAGATTACAAGAGAAGATGTAAGAAACGTAGCAATTATCGCCCATGTCGATCATGGTAAGACAACCCTCGTGGACGAACTGTTGAAGCAGAGTGGTGTATTCCGTGACAATCAGGAAGTCGCAGAGCGTGTCATGGATTCGAATGACATCGAGCGTGAGAGAGGTATCACAATCCTTTCTAAGAACACCGCAGTTACTTATAAGAATACAAAGATCAACATCATTGATACGCCGGGTCATGCTGATTTCGGTGGCGAGGTAGAGCGTGTCTTAAAGATGGTAAATGGCGTTATCCTCGTGGTAGATGCATTTGAAGGTGCGATGCCACAGACGAAGTTCGTGCTCAAAAAAGCACTGGAACTGGATCTGAACGTAATCGTGTGTATCAATAAAATCGATCGTCCGGAGGCAAGACCGGCAGAAGTAGAAGAGGAAGTATTGGAGCTTTTATTAGAGCTTGATGCAAATGAGAAGCAGCTTGACTGCCCATTTGTTTACGCATCCGCAAAGGCAGGTATTGCATCCCTTTCACCAGATGAGCCGGGTACAGATATGCAGCCATTGTTCGAGACGATCCTGAAATATATTCCGGCACCAACCGGTGATCCAGATGCAGGTACACAGATTCTGATCAGTACGATTGATTATAATGAGTATGTTGGCCGTATCGGTGTAGGTAAGGTGGATAATGGTACGATCAAGCTGAATCAGGATGCAATCATCGTAAACCATCATGAGCCTGACAAGTACCGCAAGGTAAAGATTGGTAAGTTATATGAGTTTGAAGGCCTGAACAAGGTGGAAGTGAACGAGGCAGGTATCGGCTCGATCGTAGCGATTTCCGGTATTTCAGATATCCACATCGGTGATACAATCTGTTCACCGGATGATCCGGAACCAATTCCGTTCCAGAAGATTTCTGAGCCTACGATCGCCATGCATTTCATGGTAAATGATTCACCGCTCGCAGGTAAGGAAGGAAAGTTCGTTACTTCCCGTCATCTGCGTGACCGTCTGTTCCGTGAGTTAAATACTGATGTTTCTCTGCGTGTGGAAGAGACAGACACGACTGAGAGCTTTAAGGTATCTGGACGTGGTGAGCTGCATCTGTCTGTATTGATCGAGAACATGCGTCGTGAGGGCTATGAGTTCGCAGTAAGTAAGGCAGAGGTTATCTATAAGGAAGATGAGAAGGGCAAAAAGTTAGAGCCGTTCGAGATTGCAGTCATTGATGTGCCAGATGAATTCTCCGGTACCGTTATCAATATGCTGAATCAGCGTAAGGGTGAGCTGCAGGGTATGGCACCAACTGGAAATGGTACAACGAGACTGGAGTTCTCAATTCCATCCCGTGGACTGATTGGTTTCCGTGGTGATTTCATGACCGCTACCAAGGGAAATGGTATCATCAATACGATGTTTGATGGTTATCAGCCATACAAGGGCGATATGAATTACAGAAGTCAGGGTTCTCTGATCGCGTTTGAGTCAGGAGAGAGTATCACATATGGTCTGTTCAATGCACAGGAGCGTGGAACACTCTTTATCGGACCGGGCGAGCAGGTCTACGGCGGTATGGTCGTTGGACAGTGCGGTAAGGCAGAGGATATCGAAGTAAATGTCTGCAAGAAGAAGCAGCTTACGAATACACGTGCATCCGGTTCCGATGATGCGCTGAAGCTGACACCTCCAAAGATCCTTTCTCTGGAGCAGGCACTGGATTTCATTGATACTGACGAGCTTCTGGAGATCACACCGAAGTCCATCCGTATCCGTAAGAAGATTCTGGATCCAACACTTCGTATGCGTGCAAAGCGTGCAATGCAGTCGAATTAATCTGTCGAAAACCATCATATTAAAAAACAATGTGAGAAATCCGTTAAATTTGTGCAAAATTGACGGATTTCTCTTTATTTTTTGTGGAAGATTTATGCGCGGTGTGATAAAATAAAAAAGACGGAGCGGAATACATAGGAGATGTGTATTTTGCTGAAAAATAACAGGAGGAGGTTACTATGGGTTTAACAATATGGCTGATTATAACTGTGATACTGATCGTGGTTGAGATCATTACACTCGGACTTACGTCCATATGGTTCGCAGGCGGTGCATTTGTGGCAGGACTGATCTCGCTGACCGGTGCACACTGGTTGGTGCAGCTTCTTGTGTTTGCGGTTGTGTCGACGTTGCTTTTTGTGTTTACCCGGCCATTTGCGGCGAAGCATCTGATGAAGAATGTGGAGAAGACGAATGTAGACAGTCTGATTGGAAAAGAAGGAATCGTCAAGCAGGAGATCAACAATCTGGAGGCACAGGGTGTTGTGAAGCTTTCGGGCATGGAATGGTCTGCACGTTCCGCAGATGATTCGAAGATTGCTGCGGGAGAGAAGGTTCTCGTGCAGAGCATCGACGGCGTGAAGCTCATCGTGACGAAGAGCACACAGGCATAGGATAGTATAGAAGAGTTGATTGAAAAAGGGAGGCAGAAAGATGAATGGAGCACAGATATTAGGTATTTTTCTTGTAATTTTGGTTGTTGTAGTGATTTGCAGTTCTATACGTGTTGTACCACAGGCACATGCATATGTCATTGAGCGTCTGGGAACATACAATACGACATGGTCAGCAGGTCTGCATTTGAAGACGCCTTTGATTGATAAGGTAGCACACCGCATTTCTATGAAAGAGCAGGTTGTTGATTTTGCACCACAGCCGGTAATCACAAAAGATAATGTTACGATGCGGATTGATACAGTCGTATTCTTCCAGATCACAGATCCGAAGTTGTTTGCATATGGTGTGGAAAAGCCAATCATGGCGATTGAAAATCTGACAGCAACAACGCTTCGAAATATCATTGGTGAGCTGGAACTTGACCAGACTCTGACATCGAGAGAGACGATCAATACAAAGATGCGTGCGACTTTGGACGAGGCGACAGATCCTTGGGGTATCAAGGTCAACCGTGTCGAGCTGAAGAATATCATTCCACCGGCAGCTATTCAGGATGCGATGGAAAAACAGATGAAGGCAGAGCGTGAGAGACGTGAACAGATCCTGATTGCAGAAGGTGAGAAGAAGTCCGCAATTCTTCGCGCAGAAGGACAGAAGGAGTCTCTGATTCTTTCCGCAGAGGCAGAAAAGCAGTCCGCAATTCTGCGTGCAGAGGCGACAAAGGAAGCAACCATCCGCCGTGCCGAAGGTGAGGCAGAAGCAATCCTGAAAGTACAGCAGGCAAACGCAGATGGTATCAAGTTCCTGAATGAAGCTGCACCAGATCAGGCGGTTCTTACATTGAAGAGTCTTGAGGCATTTGCCAAGGCAGCAGACGGAAAAGCAACGAAGCTGATTATTCCGAGTGAGATTTCCGGTATTGCAGGGCTTGCGTCTTCCCTGACAGAGATTGTGACGAAAAATAGTGAGTCGTAGACAGGAGGAAGTTTTGAATGAGTGATAAGGCATCTGCACAACAGGATTTACTAAAGGAGCTATACAACTACAGTGCAACTATCATTCCCGGAACGGAGACACTGATTGCAGAACTCAGACACAACCGGCAGTCCGATACGGACGAGCTGTTCAATCTGGTGATTCAGGGAATCAACTGGGAGATCGAAGTGTTTAATAACTGTGAGGATCTGATTAACCGGGATGAACAAAGAATTGACAAAGGCAGGATGGCGTCCGCAGTCGGACGCCTCGGCAAAGTGCTGCAGGAAAAGGATGATATCAAGCTTGCAGCGTCTCTGGAGGTGGACTTTTTACCGTTCTTAAAGGCGATGAAACGTGTTGCAGAGACGATGAATGTGTAAAAAATGTAAAATTTAGTATTATTTACCATTCCAATGAGCTTTTTTAAGAAAAAATTATAAAAATTGCCTAAAAGTGTTTCACTTTTTTAGGTTTAATGCTATAATACAAACATATTATGCTAAAAGGGGTGACATTATGATTAAAAAAGAAATGATAGCTATGCTTTTAGCAGGCGGACAGGGAAGTCGTCTGGGCGTTTTGACTTCTAAGCTTGCTAAGCCGGCGGTTGCATTTGGTGGAAAATACAAGATTATTGATTTCCCACTCAGCAACTGTATTAATTCGGGGGTTGATACTGTCGGCGTGTTGACACAGTATAGACCACTCCGGCTCAATCAGCACATCGGTATCGGTATCCCATGGGATCTGGATCGAAGCATCGGTGGTGTGACCGTACTTCCTCCATACGAGAAGAGTGCAAACAGCCAGTGGTATACAGGTACTGCGAACGCAATCTATCAGAATCTTGAGTATATTGACTACTACAATCCAGACTATGTACTGATTCTCTCCGGAGATCATATCTACAAGATGGATTATGAGGCGATGCTTGACTATCACAAGACAAGCAAGGCCGATATCACATTGGCAACCTATCAGGTACCAATGGAGGAAGCAAGCCGTTTCGGTGTTGTTATCACAGACGATACCGGATGTATTCAGGAGTTTGAAGAAAAACCGGAGCATCCACGCAGCAACAAAGCGTCTATGGGTATTTACATATTTAACTGGAAGGTGCTTCGTGAGGCTTTGACAGCACTGAAAGATCAGCCATCCTGTGACTTTGGTAAGCATATCATTCCATACTGCCATGAGCGTGGAAGTAAGATCTGTGCTTACGAGTACAAGGGCTATTGGAAGGATGTAGGAACACTTGGTTCTTACTGGGAAGCAAATATGGAGCTCGTAGATATTATCCCAGAGTTCAATCTCTACGAGGAGTTCTGGAGAATTTACACAAAGAGCGATCAGCTTCCACCACAGTACATTGATCCGGAAGGATCTGTGACAGAGAGTATCGTTGGTGAGGCAACGGAAGTTTACGGTACTGTACAGCATTCCGTTATCGGTTCCGGCGTTACGATCGGAAAGGGCGCTGTAATCAAGAATTCCATTATTATGAATGGTGCAGTGATTGGTGACGGTGTCGTTATGGACAAGGCAATTATCGCAGAGGGTGTTCATATTGGAGACAACGCAGAACTTGGTGTCGGCGAGGAAGTTCCAAATGAACTTGCACCACATATCTACTCATATGGTCTTGTAACAATCGGAGAGAATTCCGTAATTCCGGCAGGCGTTAAGATTGGTAAGAACGTTGCCATCTTTGGTGAGACAACCATTGACGAATATCCGGATGGATTGTTAAAGAGTGGGTCTAGTATTATAAAGGCAGGTGAGTAGAATGAGAGCAATCGGTATTATTTTAGCAGGTGGAAATAGCAGCAGAATGGGAGAGCTGTCTGCAAAGAGAGCAGTTGCAGCTATGCCAATCGTGGGAAGCTATCGTGCAATCGATTTCACACTTTCCAACATGACAAACTCCCATATCCAGAAGGTAGCTGTTTATACACAGTATAATTCACGTTCGTTGAACGAGCATTTGAATTCTTCCAAGTGGTGGGATTTCGGTAGAAAACAGGGTGGACTTTATCTGTTTACACCAACGATCACAGCGACAAACAGCTATTGGTACAAGGGAACTGCAGATGCGTTGTATCAGAATATCAGTTTCCTGAAATCAGCGCATGAGCCATATGTAGTTATTGCCAGTGGTGATGCAGTGTACAAGCTGGATTATAATAAGGTACTGGAAGAGCATATCGCAACAGGTGCAGATATCACAGTTGTATGTAAGGATATCCAGCCGGGCGAGGATGATATCAACCGTTTCGGTGTTGTAAAGCTTGCAGATGATAATCGTGTAATCAGCTTTGAGGAGAAGCCAATCGTGGCAGAGACAAATACAGCATCCATCGGTGTATATGTTGTAAGACGTCGTCAGTTGATTGAGTTGCTGGAGGCATGTGCTGCAGAAGGCAGAAGCGATTTTGTAAATGACATTCTTGTTCGTTACAAGAACGTAAAGAAGATTTATGCATATAAGCTGGATTCTTACTGGAGAAATATCGGTACGATTGATTCTTACTTCAAGACCAATATGGATTTCCTGAAGAAGGATATTCGTGATTACTTCTTCCGTCAGCATCCGGATGTATATTCCAAGGTGGAGGATTTACCACCAGCAAAATACAATGGAGATGCAGCTGTCAGCAACAGCCTGATCGCAAGCGGAAGCATCATCAATGGTACGGTAGAGGATTCCGTTCTTTTCAAAAAAGTTTATATCGGTAATAACTGTGTCATCAAGAATTCTATTATTCTGAATGATGTACATATCGGGGATAACTGTTATATTGAGAACTGTATCGTGGAGAGCCGTGATACACTTCGTGCAAATACAGTACATACAGGAGATCCAAACGAGATTAAGGTCATCGTTGAGAAGAATTTTAGATACGCATTATAATTTCACAAAAAGAGTTGCGTAAAAGGGGGACTAATATGCAAATCACAGATGTAAGGGTACGTAAGGTTACAAAAGAAGGCAAGATGCGCGCAGTTGTTTCGATTACAATTGATGATGTATTTGTAGTACATGATATCAAGGTAATTGAAGGAGAGAAGGGATTGTTTATCGCGATGCCGAGTCGAAAGGCGTCGGATGGTGAATATCGGGATATTGCACATCCGATCAATTCTGAGACAAGAGACAAAATCCAGAGTCTCATTCTTGAGAAGTATCAGGAAGTAGCGTCTGAGTCTGAGGATGAAGAGTAAAATAGCAAAGGGCTGTTGCGTCTGCGACAGCCCATTTTTTCAAAATAAGTAAGGAGACGTAAGAGGGCATGGAAGAAGAATATAGCGTAAGTGTGACACAATTGATTCAAAAGATGAATCTGATCAATCATACGCCTGAAATTGATACCGATCATATATTGATCAAAGATCCAAATATGAACCGTCCGGCAGTCCAGCTGGCGGGCTTTTTTGAACATTTTGATTCCGCACGTATTCAGATATGTGGAAATGTAGAGTTTGCGTATATTTCGAATATGCATACAGAGGAAGAGAATATCCAAATATTTGAGAAGTTATTTGCATTCAAGATTCCGTGTCTGATCTTCTGCCGTAATATCAAGCCATATGATTATATCATCGAGACCGGAAAACGATGTGGAATCCCAATTCTGACTGATACTTCCGAGACGACGTCTGACTTCGTGCATGAGGTTGTAAAGTGGCTGCATGTGGAGCTTGCACCGCGTATTTCCATTCATGCGGTTTTGCTGGACGTATATGGTGAGGGTGTCATGATTACCGGAGACAGTGGCCTTGGTAAGAGTGAGGCGGCTCTGGAGATGATTCGGCGTGGACATCGTCTTGTATCGGATGATGTTGTAGAGATCAAGAAGGTTTCGGATGAGACGCTGATCGGTACGGCTCCGGATATTACGAGACATTTTATCGAGCTTCGAGGAATCGGAATTATCGATGTCAAGAGTATGTTCGGTGTAGAGTGTGTCAAGCATACACAGAGCATCGACCTGATCGTGAATCTGGAAGAGTGGGATAAGGATGCGAACTATGACCGTCTGGGACTGGAGGATCAGTATACAGAGATTCTCGGAAATAAGATCGTCAGTCATTCGATTCCGATTCGACCGGGACGAAATATTGCGGTTATCGTAGAGGCCGCAGCTGTCAACCACAGACAGAAGAAGATGGGATACAATGCGGCTCAGGAATTGTATAACCGTGTAACACAGAATATAGCGAAAAATTCACATAATGTCTAAGAGAAATAAGGAGGATATAGAGGAAGATGGCAAAGTATGTATTTGGTGTAGATATCGGAGGAACAACAGTTAAGATCGGACTTTTCACAGCAGAAGGAACGATGGTTGACAAGTGGGAGATCACAACACGCACCGATGAGGGCGGAAAGTATATCTTAGGCGATATCGCAGCATCCATCGAGGATAAGCTTGCAGAAAAGCAGATTGACAAGAGCGAAGTAAAGGGTATCGGAATGGGTGTTCCGGGACCAGTCAAGGCAGATGGAACCGTTCTTCGTTGTGTAAACCTTGGATGGGGAATCTTCAATGCAGCAGATGAGTTATCCAAGATTATCGGACTTCCAGTCAAGGTTGGTAACGATGCAAATATGGCAGCGCTCGGCGAGATGTGGCAGGGCGGTGGAAAAGGCTTCAGTAACATCGTTATGGTAACACTTGGAACCGGTGTTGGCGGCGGTATCATCTTAGGCGGAAAGATGCTTTCCGGTGTGAATGGTGCTGGCGGTGAGATCGGACATATTCAGGTGAACGATGATGAGACAGAGGTTTGCGGATGTGGCAGAAAGGGTTGTCTGGAGCAGTACACATCTGCAACTGGTATCGTAAGAATGGCAAATACATTGCTCAACACAACGGATCGTCCATCTGCACTTCGCAACGTACAGTATGTATCTGCAAAGGAAGTGTTCGATGCAGCAAAGCAGGGCGATGAGCTTGCAGCTGAGATCGTAGACAGACATGGAAAGTGCCTTGGCAAAGCATTGGCACAGATCGCATGTGTGGTTGATCCAGAGGTTTTTGTTATTGGTGGCGGTGTATCCAAGGCAGGTACGATCATCACAGATACAACAGAGAAATATTTCAAGGAGTATGCATTCCACGCATGCAAGAACACGAAGTTCACACTTGCAACACTTGGAAATGATGCCGGTATGTATGGTGGAGCCTGTGCGATTATGAACGATTAGTGATGCCTAATCGTGAAAATGACGAAGGGAAGCAGTTTTCCTTAGTATTTTTCTATATATTTACACATTGAATAAATTTTGCCCATAAGCTATGATAAAGCAGAGCTTATGGGCTTTTTTATGTTTATTTTTGTGAGGAACGTATGAGTTTGAAGATAGAAGAGATTAAAATATTGGAGCAGGAGCCGATGTGCAAGCATACGACATTTCGCATTGGCGGGGCGGCAAAGTATTTTGCAATGCCGAAAAATACGGCTGAAATCCAGACATTGATCGCGTATTGCAAGGAACACAAGCTTGATTATTGTGTACTTGGAAATGGAAGTAATGTCCTGTTTACAGACGCCGGATATGATGGCTTGATTATCCAGATTGGCAGTGCCATGAGTGAAATCCGGGTGGATGGGACTTCCGTGTATGCGCAGGCAGGAGCGATTCTGGCGCGCGTGGCGAATCTGGCATATGAGGCGGGACTTACAGGCATGGAGTTCGCTGCAGGTATACCGGGAAGCATCGGTGGCGCGATTGTGATGAATGCAGGCGCCTATGGTGGTGAGATGAAGGATATCGTATCGTATGTGGAGGTGCTGTCGATGGATGGCACACTTCGAAGCTATGCTTGTGATGAGATGGAGTTTGCTTATCGCCATAGCATCATCGATGCAGATAAAATCGTGGTTGGTGTCGGACTGACACTGGAACACGGAGATAAGACAGCAATTCTTGACCGGATGAATGAACTGGCGGAGGCGAGACGAAGTAAACAGCCGCTCGAATATCCGAGTGCAGGATCGACGTTTAAACGTCCGGAAGGGTATTTTGCAGCGAAGCTGATTGATGACAGTGGATTGCGTGGATACCGGGTCGGCGGTGCGATGGTATCGGAGAAGCATTGTGGGTTTGTTGTGAATGTGGAACAGGCAAGCAGTGCAGATGTGCTGGCAGTGATGCAGCATGTGCAGGAAGTTGTAAATGAGAAGTACGGTGTGATGTTGGAACCGGAGGTAAGAATAATCCGATGAGATTTGTAATTGTAACAGGAATGAGCGGAGCAGGAAAATCAACGGTGTTGAAGATGTTAGAAGATATGGGGTTCTTCTGCGTTGATAACCTTCCGGTCATGTTAATTGAAAAATTCGCAGAGATTGCGCATGATGATAAGCTTGAGGTCGACAATGTCGCTATCGGTGTGGATATCCGAAGCGGGCAGGCACTCGGTGAGATGTCCGTGTGTCTGGAGACTTTGAAAAAGCGTAACTTTACTTACGAGATTCTTTTCCTTGATGCCAATGAACCGGTGCTTGTAAAGCGATATAAGGAGACGCGAAGAGCGCATCCGCTGTCCAAGCATGGCAGGATCAACGAAGGCATCGTCAAGGAACGCGAGAAGATCGAGTTTTTGCGCCAGCGTGCGGATTATATTATCGATACGAGCAATCTGCTTACAAGAGAGTTAAAGCATGAGATTGAGAAGATATTTGTGGAGGGCAAACAGTATAATAACATTATTGTGACTGTGATGTCCTTTGGATTCAAGTATGGAATCCCGAGAGATTCCGACCTTGTATTTGACGTACGTTTTTTGCCGAATCCATATTATGTTCCGGAGCTTCGCCCGCAGACAGGAAATGATAAACCAGTCTCTGATATGGTGAAGGATTGCAAAGAATATCCGGCATTTATGGAGAAGCTCACAGATATGCTGGAGTTTCTGATTCCCAATTATCTGAAAGAGGGTAAAAATCAGTTAGTGATTTCCGTGGGATGTACCGGAGGAAAACACCGCTCTGTGACAGTGGCAAATGCACTGTACGAGACATTGGAGAAGCTTCCGTATACGGTACGTCTGTATCATAGAGATATTGGCAAAGACCGTATTGTGAAAGGGGAGTAGGTATGTCGTTTTCATCAAAGGTGAAAGCGGAACTGCTTTCCCATATCAGCACAGGCAGACATTGCCGGATGGCAGAGCTTGCTGCTATGATTGCAATGTCCGGTGAATACCGGGATGGTGTCTGGACGATGCGCGGGGAAAACACGATCTTACAGGAGAAAATCACGAAGCTTACTGCACTTCTGGATGTGGATATTAACACACCAGAGGGCAGACAGATGTTAAAGCTGACGGATCATGGAGATTATCTTTCGGTGAATCCGATTCTGGTAGAACGGAATTGCTGTAAGCAGGCATTTATCCGCGGGGCATTTCTGGCAACTGGCTCCCTGACTGATCCGGAGAAGGGGTATCATTTCGAGATCGTCTGTGACCATGCGGAACAGGCGGATATGTTAGCCAGACTGATTCGTGATTTTTCAATCGAACCGAAGCAGATCCAGCGCAAAAAATATTATGTGGTTTACATCAAGGATGGATCAATGATCGTTGATCTGTTAAATATCATGGGGGCGCATGTGTCCCTGATGGATATGGAAAATATACGCATTTTAAAAGACATGCGCAATTCCGTCAACCGGCGTGTAAATTGTGAGACTGCGAACTTAAACAAGGTTGTGAGTGCTGCCGTCAAGCAGATGGAAGACATCACGTATATTGAACAGACAAAGGGATTAAAATATCTTCCAGAGCGTTTGCGGGAGATCGCAAGTCTGCGTATGGAAGAACCGGATACGAGTCTAGTGGAGCTTGGTAAGAAATTAAATCCACCGCTTGGAAAATCCGGAGTCAATCATAGATTGAAAAAAATAAGTGATATAGCCAATGAGCTAAGGAGGAACCAAAATGATCAGTAAGACAGTCGTTGTGAATTTACCAGCAGATGCAGAGGCAAGACCGGTGGCCGTTCTCGTGCAGATTGCAAGCAAGTATGAGAGTAAAATTACAATCAATTCTCAGAACCGGAGAATCAATGCGAAAAGCATCATGGGAATGATGAGCCTTGGATTCGGTAACGGGGATGCGCTTGAAATCGAAGCCAATGGACCGGATGAGGAGGTTGCTGTCGAGGAAATGAAAAATTATATTGAATCTGTCAAGTAGTCTTTGTTGCATAAGAATTTTAACTATGTTATTATATAAATAATTATGCAGGGGGAAAGACCACAAAGGAGGATATCAGATGGGAAAGCTTAGCAGTTTTTTTAGCAAGATTCCGTTTTTGTCCGGTCTTGGCGGCAAGAAAAAGTCAGCCAAGAGCAACGTAGAACTTCAATATGATAAGGCAATCAACCTGATGGAAAATGGAAATGCCGAGGACGCCGTAGAGATATTCGAAAAGATTGTAGATATTGCAATCATGGATCCGAATTATAAGAATTTCGGTACGGATGCCTTGAAAATATTAGGGGAGCTGTATGAGACCGGAAAGTATAGCAACTGTATTGTCGATGTGGATTTGAATAAGGCGACACAGTACTATGAGAAATATACGAATTTGAGTAAGGATGGCGAGATGATCTACAAGCTCGCACAGATGTTGTTGGATATTCAGAATTTCTCAAAGGCGATTACATTCTTTGAGAAGGCAACGGAGTGTGGTATCAAGGCAGCGTACATGAATCTCGGTAGTATCTATGAGAATGGTCTAAATCGTATCGATCAGTATGGAAACAAGAGTGATTTTGTCGTACCGGTGGATTACGAGAAGGCAATGTCGTGGTACAAGAAGCTTGCAGATATGGGAGATACGAAAGCAAAGGCTGCGTATGACCGTGTCGATTATGCAAGTCAGCATACAGACAGTATTGAGTTCGAAGAGAAGGACAAACTGTATACAGAGATTGCAGAGGCAAGACGTGCGAAAGGCAAGGAACCAAAGTATAAAGCAATCGATCCGGCACGTTTGCAGTATCAGTACACCTATGTACATAACCAGATTGATGGTTATATCCACAAGCTTCCTAAGGACTGGGTAAAGACCATCAACAGCGATACGGACGAGGAATATTATGCACCAAGCCTTACTTACAAGGATTTTGCGATGTATGTAAGCTATGACAGTATTCCAAGAGATTCCAAAAAGACATTGGAGAATTATCTTCGTTATTGCAACGATGCATTTGACGAGGAATTACAGTTGAAAGCATACATCACAGAATATGCAGATGGTATCTGCACAACGTTCTACCACAAGGAGATGGAAAAGGGTATTGTAACCTTTGCGTTCTATCAGGGTAAGCGTCTTGCATGTATGCGTTTTGTATGTGCATCCATGGAGATCATCGAGCAGTACGAGGAGATCATTTTCGAGACAGCGAACTCGTTCGCATTCGTTGATCCAACCCTGGTTAGTGACCAGAGCTTGAACCGTAAGGATAACCAGTATTATAGTGAGGCATTGTACTGCTATTACTTAGAGGACTACGAGGGCGCGATGGCGGCTGCAAAGCAGGCATTGAAGCTTGGTAGTATTAAGGCAAGTTATCTGTTGATCGAGCTGTATTACGATGATGATTCACCGTATAAGGATCTCGAGAAGACGATCAGTTACGCAAAGCAGTTGTTTGATGCGACGAAAGATCCGGATCTGGCATTCCTGCTTGGTAACATTTACGATCAGAAGATGAAGGATTACATGAAGGCACTCAACTGGTACGAGACCGCACATCGTCTCGGTCATCGACGGGTTGCATTCTATCTCGGACGTTTTTATTACTATGGTGTACTTCGTACGAAGCGTGATGGTATCAAGGCGTTAGAGTATTTCAAGGAAGCGCAGGCAAATGGTATTCTGGAAGCAGAAGCTTATATCAAGGATATTCAGGAGCTTGGCAACGAGGATTTGCAGCGTTCTGTGGAGACATGGGAGCGTTCCGTAGAAGCCGGAAGCGGACAGGCAGCTTTGAAGGTTGCCTTGTACAAGCAGAGTCAGGTGTTCTACATTGCAAATTCGTATGAGATTGAGAAAGCATTTTTGGAAGCCCTTGGACTGGGAAGCTATCAGGCTGCTTATGAGCTTGGTAAGATCTACCAGCAGCAGGAGGCAGATGAGAATTATCGTGGCGAGATCAAGAGTATCAAGTACTTTGAGAAAGCTTACGACAATGGATATGAGGACTTCGATAAGGACAACCTGTTCAAGGTCATCGAGTATAAGGCTGGCAAGACAAGCGATATGAGCAAGCAGATCGAGTTTTATATGCAGAGTGCTAAACAGGCATATGTCCCTGCCGTGAAGAAGATTGTTGAGATGGTAGCGTATATCACACCGGATATCGTAGACTTGTATCGTGAGTTGTGTGAGATTGCGGAGACCGGTGATGACAGCGCGATTATCTCTATGAATATGTTGGAGAAGAAGTATACAGACCTTGTTATCAAGCAGCCAACGAGTGGACAGAAGGTGATCGAGAACAAGTTCTTCCGTCTGTGCGTTCCGAAGGAGAGTACAGCCGTAATCAACGACGAGGGTGGTACGATCAAACTTGCAGATTCCGTTGTAGAATTTGCAGTTGCTGAGATGCCAGTCAGTGCAGATCAGGAGGAAGATTACCTGAAGATTTACAAGCTGATCCTGTCTGAGTACCTGCCGGATGAGAATGCAGAGATTATCATTGCGAACTCCCGTATGATCGGTTCCGGTATGCGTGAGACAAAGAACAACGTACATTCTTACAGTATCCTGTTGATCAGTTCAAAGAACCAGTATCTGTTCAAACTGAGCTCCAGAGATCGTCGTGAGATGATGATGTTCAAGGATAAGGTGCTTGAGATTGCGAAGTCTCTGGTTGAGACTGGCGAGATCTATGTTGCAACCGAGGAAGCAAAGAAGAAGATTGGACTTTCGTTCCTGCTTCAGTCGAACGACAATGGATTCCTTTCAATCGGAAAAGCAGAATAAGTTTAGAGTTTATGAAACGCCATGCGTTTGGGATTCCCAATTGCATGGCTTTTTTTTATGAGCGAATCCCCGCGCATCCTGTTAATTTTGTATCTAGCCATGTGGTCAACTCATATATGATGTATTGAAATTAAGAAGTTCTAAGATGTTCTGATATAGGTAATAAACATGCACGCAACCGCCGCCAATTCGCCGTCCATGGCTCAGTGGCGGCTTACCTGAACATCGTGTTCAGATATTGCTGTGTATCAAACAGAACATCAAGAACTTCTAAATTCCAAACATATTATATATGAGTTTGACCGCATGGTTAGATACATTTTATTAAATTGGTGTGCGCGGGTGTTTGCAAGCGAGAAAACCCAAACCGGATGAGTTCTTGTGATGAAGCAGAACGGTTGATTGTGTACCGTGCAGGGTATCAGGCATTTTTGAGCACAAATGTGGTATGCCTGATCTTGTGTATTGTCATATTTATCTTTACATTTTTGTTTAAGACAGATATTATGGGATTTGTATATGTATGTATGATTCTGCTTGTGAACAATGTAAGTTACATGACGCGTGCAGGGAAGCTGGAGCGACGCAGATAACACTGCAAGCTGGTTATTGCTGAACTAGGAGCGGCTACGCTGGAATTGGAGAAGACATGTGTTTACGAAGGAAATAACGGAAGCAGAGTAAAGATTGAAGATGGAGGAAACGAATATGGGAATGAATTCAATTGATGCAGAAGATGATCAGTTTGCATATCGGTATGATACGCAGTTGCTGATCGACCGGAGAGATAAGGATTTGGATGAGGATGAAATCGCAGATTATATCACGGATCATATCGAGGGAAACAGCTTGATCGCGGCTGGAGACGAGGATCTGGTGAAGATTCATTTTCATACGAATGAGCCTTGGAAGGTGCTGGAGTATTGTAGCACAGTTGGCGAGATTTATGATATTGTTGTTGAGGATATGATCCGTCAGTCAGCAGGACTGCAAGGGTAGATGCCGATAGGAGAAAATAATGACAGGAAAATTGAAGATATGTAATTTCGGTAAAAACATGCTGCAGATATTTTATGTGACAACATTGTTTGCAGCCATCTATCTGATTCTTGGGTTTTGCGGATTCTATGAGCAATGGTTTGCGAATGGCCCGGCAGGAATTACTGTAGAGAAAAAATATTGGCTGATCCGTCTGTGTATTATATTCCTGGTCGAGATTACGATATTTTGGATTGGAATGATCAGCGTGTATCTGACATCACAACAGCTGGGAATCCGCTGGCGCGTGCTGGGGCTTATATGTGGTTGGATCCCGATTGCGCATCTGGTGATGCTGCATATCATTATTCGGACGGTAAGACGGGAAGTGAAGTTCGAGAAGCTGCGTGCAAAGCGAAATGCTGCGCGGGCAGACGCGCAGATATGTAAGACAAAGTATCCGATTCTTATGGTGCATGGTGTGTTCTTCCGCGATTTTGAACACTTAAATTACTGGGGCAGAATACCGGCGGAGCTTATGGAAAATGGTGCAAAGATCTATTATGGAAACCATAACAGTGCCGCGGCTGTTCGGGATAGCGCGAAAGAATTAGAGACACGTATCAGACAGATCGTCGAGGAAACCGGATGTGAGAAGGTAAATGTAGTCGCGCACTCCAAGGGCGGACTTGATACGAGAGCGGCAATCGCACTTACTTCCGCAAGAGATTATATTGCGTCACTTACGACAATCAACACGCCACACAGAGGCTGTGAATTTGCTGATTACTTATTAGAGAATATCCCGGAGGCACAGCAAAAGGCGATTGAAAAAGCATACAATGCAGGGGCGGAAAAGCTTGGAGATACGAATCCGGATTTCATGGCAGCCGTCCATGATCTCACCTCTACAAACTGTGCGGAATTTAATGAAGAGGCAAAGGATGCACCGGGGATTTATTACCAGTCTTTTGGCTCGAAATTGAATCGTCCATCATCCGGACGATTCCCGCTCAATCTGTCGTATCTGCTTGTTAAACGGTTTGACGGACCGAATGATGGTCTGGTTGGAGAGAAGTCTTTTGCGTGGGGAGAAGATTACCAGTTCCTGACTGTAAAGGGCAAGCGGGGAATTTCACACGGAGATGTGATCGACTTGAACCGCGAGGATATTCCGGGATTTGATGTACGGGAATTCTATGTGCAACTTGTGTCAAAACTTAAAGAACGAGGATTATAGAAATATAATATTAGAACTTGAAAAAGGGGAACGAGAAATCGTTCCCCTTTACCATTTTCCTGATTAGATTCTGGTTCGATAATTTCTTACCGATCTGCAATCGGTGTATATGCACGGTTTTCCGCGATCGATTTGTAAGCCGGGCGGATGATCTTGTTTACGTTGATGAGCTCCTCAATACGGTGGGCGCTCCAGCCGGCGATACGGGCGACTGCGAACATCGGTGTAAAGAGTTCTTCCGGCAGATCAAGCATGGTGTATACGAAACCGCTGTAGAAATCGACATTCGGGCTTACACCTTTATAGATCTTGCGCTTGTCTGCGATGACTTCCTTCGCAATCTCAGCGACATCCATATAAAGCTTATATTCTTTTTCCTTGTGCTTTTCCTCAGACAGTTTTCCGACAAAGGTCTGGAATACATTCGCACGTGGATCGGAGATGGAATATACGGCATGTCCCATTCCGTAGATCAGTCCGGAACGGTCGAAGGCTTTCTTGTCCAGAATATCGCACAGATACTGGCGGATTTCATCTTTATCATCCCAGTCACGGACGTGCTCTTTCAGATCGTCAAACATACGCTTTACCTTGACATTGGCGCCGCCGTGCTTTGGCCCCTTTAAAGAACAGAGAGAAGCGGCGACCGAAGAATAGGTATCCGTACCGGAGGAAGTAACAACGTGTGTTGTAAATGTGGAGTTGTTACCACCGCCATGCTCAGCATGGAGTACGAGCGCTAAGTCGAGCACCTTTGCCTCGGTATCGGTATAAGATTTATCCTGACGCAGGAGGCGCAGAATATTCTCGGCAGTGGAAAGCTCCGGCTTTGGCTTGTGGATATAGAGTCCCTTCCCAAGCTCGTAGTGGCGATATGCCTGATACGAGTACACAGCAAGCGCCGGGAAATTCGCAATCAGCTCAATGCTCTGACGAAGGACGTTCGGAATGCTGACATCCATGGCGTTTGTATCGTAAGAACTGAGTGTGAGGATATTTTTCGCAAGAGCATTCATGATATCGGGTGTCGGTGTTTTTAATATAATGTCTCTTGCAAAATAATGTGGCAGCTTCCGGTAGGAACCGAGCAGCGTGTTGAAATCTGCAAGCTCTTTTTTGTTCGGCAGCTCACCGAAGAGCAGAAGATAGACAGTTTCTTCAAAACCAAAACGTTTCTCGGAAGTAAAGCCTCTGACCAGATCATAAATGTTAATTCCCCGGTAGTAGAGCTGGCCGTCGATTGGTATGGTGACACCGTTTACCTCCTCGGAGGAGATGATTGTGGAGATCTCTGTAAGGCCTGTCAGAACTCCTTTACCATCTAAATCACGCAACCCGCGCTTTACCTGATATTTTGTATACAATTCGGGATCAATCACATCGTGGCTTTCACATAATTTTGCCAAACGCTCGAACTCCGGTGTGACTGCTGAAAATTCCTGTTGATTCATATATTCACTTCCTTATCTGATTTGTTAATGATGCATTGCAGACGCTGAAACCAGCAAATGTAACAATGCAATAAGTACATGCTGATAGACAATGACACAGTCTGATAATTGCACATATATGATATATGCGAATTTTATGCTATATGTTTATCGCGGTTTGCGATAACTTATATACTAGCATACTATAATTTCAATATTTTGGCAAACCATTTCCCGTGAACAAATTGTGAAAATTATACAAAAAATGTAAATTGAATATAAAATATACGAAAAAAACAGCATAATTGGATGCATACCGAATGGTAAAATAGGGGATTTTATAGGTTTTTAATGAAAAATTTCAGAAATTCCGGAAAAGTTATTGAAAATTTTTATTAGGTATATTAGAATAACAAAGATACTGAATGTATTTAATTTCGAATGTATATGTTATTTTAGGAGGATAATTATGGAAGCAAGTGATTTCAGAAATGGTGTGACTTTTGTATGTGATGGTCAGCCTTGTCAGGTAATAGAGTTTCAGCATGTAAAGCCGGGTAAGGGTGCTGCATTCGTTCGTACAAAGTATAAGAATATTATCACAGGTGCAATCAGAGAGACAAGTTTCAACCCTACAGCAAAGTTCGATTCTGCATATATCGAGCGTAAGGATATGGATTACTCTTACAGAGATGGTAACCTGTATTACTTCATGGATCAGGAGACATTCGAGATGATTCCTGTCGATGAGAGCGTAGTTGGTGACGCTATGAAGTTTGTTAAGGAAGGCATGACATGTAAGATTTCTATCTACGAAGGAAATGTATTTGCAGTAGAAGGTCCTGATTTTGTAGAGCTTGAGATTACAGAGTGTGAACCGGGTGTAGCAGGAAATACAGCTACAAACGCTACAAAGCCATGTACAGTTGAGACAGGTGCAACATTGAATGTTCCTCTGTTTATCAACCAGGGTGAGATTATCAAGATCGATACACGTACAGGAAAGTATCTTTCAAGAGCAAAGTAATTTAAAAATTACGAATTGAATCAGAATGATCAAAGGCACGTTCCGTTTCGGAGCGTGCTTTTTTGTGTAATATGCCGCCATGCAGAAATTGTGCGATCTGCAATCCGGATAAAATCAAAAATTTACAATCATATATTTCCGCATCCCGCATATATATATGGTAGGGGTGAATGCTGTGAAAAATGAAATCTTGAAATTACTCCCCCCTTGTATTCGGTACATAATCAATCAGATTGACATAGATTATAACTCCCTGATAGAGCTTCGGTTCCGGATCTGCGAGCCGTTGATACTGGTTTTTGTGCAGGGAGAATATTTTGTGCAGAATTGTGGGGGACTGACACTCGATCGGAAAAAAGCGTATCGCGTGACCGCGGATGATATCCGGGGGATTATTGATGCTGTCACGGATTATTCGTTATATGCGTATGAAGATGAAGTGAGACAGGGGTTTGTGACAGTGTGTGGCGGGCATCGCGTCGGCGTTGCCGGTCAGGTTGTATTGGAGCATGGGAGAGTAAGAAACGTGAAGCATATATCGTTTATTAATATTCGGGTATCCCATCAGATCAAGGGCTGTGCGACTTGCCTGCTGCCATATGTGATCAAGGATGGCAGGCTTCTGCATACGCTGATCATATCGCCGCCGGGATGTGGAAAGACGACAATCTTGCGGGATCTGGTGCGGCTGATATCGGATGGGAACAGTTATTGCAGAGGGATGAATGTCGGCGTGGTGGACGAACGCTCAGAGCTTGCCGCCTGCTACATGGGAATTCCGCAAAATGATGTCGGACTCCGCACGGATATCTTAGATGGGTGTCCCAAGGCGGAGGGGATGTTGATGTTGCTTCGGTCGATGAGTCCGAAGGTGATTGCGGTCGATGAGATCGGCAGCCGGGAGGATATTGATGCAATTTCCTATGTCATCAACTGTGGCTGTGGAATTTTGGCGACAATCCATGGCGACTCGATCGATGATATCCGGACGCGTCCGGTGCTTCGGAAGCTGGTCGAGGAGAAGGTGTTTGAACGTTACATCGTGCTTGGACGAAGTGCGGGCATCGGAACGGTGGAGTCGATTTTTGACGAGAGGGGAAATGAGCTATACATTGGTTCGCTGTCGGTTGCAAACTGATTGGAATCATCTGTGTGCTTGGTGGCTGTGTGACAATGGGAATCTTGCGCGCGATGGCAATTCGCAGGCGTGTAAAGGAAATGCAGGAATATGCACGTGTGCTTTCCGTTGCCACGGCGGAGCTTCGGTATCGGAGAGATATTCTGGCACAGGTATTTGTCCGTGTTGCAAAAAAATGCCGCCAGCCATATGCCGCGTGGCTGTCAGAGCTTTCACAGGCACTCATGGAGGCGCAGCAGAGACAGGCATATTCTTATACGGAAGTGGCTGCCGATTTTGATCAGATCTGGATAGAACATGCAGACAAGCTGTATGAGAGTTCCGGTCTAAAACAAGAGGATATGGAATATATATATAACCTGGGACAGACCATCGGATATCTGGATGTACAGGCACAGGAAGAGGGACTGGCATTGCTGCAGGCAGATCTGGGACGGCATATTCGGGAGTTGGAGGCAGAGGCAAAAGATCGTATGCGATTGTCGCTTGTGGTGGGAAGTGTCGCAGGTGTGTTATTGATTATAATCTTGATTTAGCAGATGCAGGGGAATGGAAATGACGATTCAGTTGATTTTTAAAATTGCAGCCGTTGGAATTGTCGTGGCACTCATCAATCAGGTATTGAAGCATTCTGGCAGGGACGATCAGGCATATCTGGTGAGCCTTGCAGGTCTGATTATCGTACTGACGTGGATTATTCCCTATGTCAATCAGCTGTTTCAGGACATCAACACATTGTTTGGATTTTAAGGGGGCAGAGTATGAATCTGGGAGTGACGATGGTATTTGCAATCGTGGCGGTAATCTTGGCGTTGTCCTTGAAATCTAAAAATCCAGAGTACAGCACATTTATCAGTGTGGCGGTGTGCCTTGTGCTGTTATTTATCTGCGTGTCGCGGATGCGTGTGATGCTTTCAGGTATTGAAGTCTTGACGGACAAGATCCGGATGGACAGTACCTATCTGGTGATCCTGGTCAAGCTGATCGGGATCGCCTATATCTGTGAGTTTGCGGCGAGTATCAGCAAGGATGCCGGATACAGTGCGGTTGCATCCCAGATTGAGCTGCTTGGAAAGCTTACGATGCTGGTCGTGTCGCTTCCGGTTTTCATGCAGGTCGTGCAGACGGTACTGTCGTTGATCAATTGATGGAGGAAACCGCCGAATGAATCCGCGAACCACACATACAACTACATATTTCACTTGCAGATGGCTGGTAGTGGTACTGGCCATTTTCTTTTTTGTGGATATCCATGTACTGCCTGCGCGGGCGCAGGAACTGCCAGAAACCACGACAGAAACTACACAGGAGCTGGATGGACAGGCAACTACGATAGAAGCCACACAAGAGCAGAGTGGACAGGTAGCCACGACAGAAACAACACAGGAATCATACAATTCTCAGACAATAACAGAATCAGGACAGCAGACGAATGTGATTTATGACTCCATCTTCGATGAACTGAATCTGGATGAGGTGGAGCGTTCGTTGCAGCAACAGGGCATTCAGACGGCTATGCCAATTACGGAGATGGTAAAAAAACAGGTGGAGGGTGACAATAAGTCGGTGTTATCGGCATTGCTTGCGACAATCAGCAGCGTTTTTTTCGGCGAGCTGTCGCAGAACAAAGGGCTGCTCTTAGAGTTGGTCGGTATCGTCCTGATCGGAAGCATCTTTGTGAATCTGTCGAACTCCTTTGCGGGAGGGTTTATCAGTGAAAATGGATTCTATATTACTTATATGCTGATGACATCGCTGTTGCTGACGTCCTTTTCGATGGCGTATTCGATTACACTTGCGGCACTCGACAAGGTGCTCGTTGCAGTACGGCTGTTAGTTCCGGCGTTTCTGCTTGTGTTGCAGTTTATCGGACATGCTACGACGGCAGGCGGCACATACAATCTCGTTTTGGTCGGAATCTGGCTGATACAGGCGGTGATTATCCGGCTGGTGCTGCCGCTCATTGAATTCTATGTGATCGTGGCACTTGTGAACAACCTGCAAAAAGAGGACAGCTTCTCGAAACTGTGTGAGCTTGTGCAGAGCCTGATCAAATGGATTTTGCGGACGATCATCGTCGTGGTGATCGGATTAAATGTGATCAAGGGCTTGCTGGAGCCGCAGATGGACATCCTTGGGAAAACGGCGGTGAACCGGGCATTAACTGCGATTCCGGGAAGCGTCGTATCGGTGCTTGCAGGCACCTATCTTGCGTGTGGCATGATCGTAAAAAATAGTATCGGTATCACAGGTATCCTGATTCTGTCCGGCATCTGTCTGATTCCGATCATCAAGCTTTTCTTGCTGATGTTTACGGTGCGGATCACAACCGCGCTGATTCAGCCGATGGGCGATAAGCGGTATGTGGATGGCACGACGGCGCTGGCAAATGGAATCGGCATGCTGATGCAGGCGCTGGCAAGTGCACTCGTTTTATTTATCATAACTCTCGCGATCATGTCGGGGGCAACGAATGGAATAGGAGGGTAGCTATGCTGTTTGGCTGGATGAAAAGTCTGATCTTTTATCTATTGCTCGCAACGATTGTGACGCATATGGCGCCGTCCAATCAATATAAGCAATATATCCGGTATTTCATCGGACTGGTCGTGATTGTGCTGCTTGCAAGTCCGCTCAAATTCCTGTTTGAATTTGGAAGCGGAGATCTGCAGGAATTGTTGCAGGAGATCGAGCATGTGGAAGGACAGGAGTCCGTCGCAGGAGTCGGCGGAAGCATCACGGATTATTATGGTATGGGCATCCGGGAGGGACTCAAAAAAGAACTTCAAGGTTATTCGGTTGAGGATGTTGCGATCATAACGGATGCCGGTGGAGAGCTATTGCAATGCACGATTTACATAAGTGAGGCAAAGGCAACAGAAGAGATGGAAAAAGAAATAAAAAAATACATTTCGGATGTCTATAATCTGGAGGATGCTCGTATATATGTAGTAAGACGGTGAGAATATGGAGTGGAAATTTAAGAAAAATGAAAAATGGAATAAGGTAATTCTGGTTGTACTGTGCGGGATTTTACTGCTTGTGATCGTGATGCCGCAGAAGACGGTGCAGACCGCGGTGGGGCAGACCGGATCTTCGTCTGACACAACCGCTTCCTATGAGGTGCGTCTGCGGGAGCTGCTTGCGGATACCTACGGTGCGGACATGGTTGACGTATTGATCTATGCAGGGGATCGCACACAGACGTATTATGGATCTGGCGGCACAGAGACGATCACGGGCGTGTTGATCACAATTAAAAAGGAAGCGGTCACAGGTACCACGATTGCAGATATTACCTTGGCGGTATGCGCGCTTTTTGATCTGCCGGCACATAAGGTGGCGGTTTTGGTAAAAAATTAGGGAGGTTTTTATGAAGAAAAAAACCATGAAACGAAACCAGATTATTATCGGGGCACTTACCGTGTTGCTTGGTGTGGCAGGCTACATAAATTTCTCCGGCAATAAACTGGATTTGGCACCGGGCGAGCTGGAACCGACTGAATCTGCCTTTGCAGAGGAGCAGACGGAGACAGATGCAAAACCAGCGGAGATTGTGTCCGGCGAGCTGACGGTCTCTGATGTTCCGGAGGATGAGTATATCGAGCTGAACTCGGAGGAGGAAAAAATCGGGGAAGCAGTGCTGACCTCAGCAAATGCGGCAAATAATTTCGTGTCAATCAAATTAAACCGGGAGCAGAGCCGCAGCCAGAACAAGGAGACATTGCTGGAGATCATCAACGGGGATGGCATGGATGCACAGGCGGTACAGGCAGCCACCGATGCATATGTGAAGCTGACTGAGGATGCGGAGAAAGAACAGGAAGCAGAGTCAATCCTTGCGGCAAAGGGCTTCGGAGAAGCGATCGTGTCGATTGGCGATTCTGGCGTGGATGTTATCTTAAATTGTACCGATCTGCCGGATGAAAAACGGGCACAGGTCGAGGATGTTGTAACAAGAAAGACCGGATGTACGGTGGACGCAATCGTCATCACACTGGCACAGTAATAAAATTGTAGAAATCAGCAGAAAGCCTTGCACAGTTGCAAGGCTTTTTAGTTGCATAATATGCATAAATTGGGTATAATATTTTACATATGCAATGAAATAAAGTAGGAAGGATAAGATAAGGAGGCAATTATGAGCGATATGATAAATGAAGAAGAAAAAATTGGTAAAATCAGTATAGCAGACGGCGTGGTGGCATCCATCGCCGGGATTGCAGCCATCGAGGTAGAAGGTGTTTCCAAGCTGACTGGAAATATCTCGAAGGAGCTTGTTGCAAAGCTTGGTAAGAAGAATCTTGCCAACGGTGTGAAGGTAGAGATCACAGATGGAAATGTAGTCGTAGATGTTTCATTGGAAGTTGAATATGGTACAAGCATCAAGAAAGTATCCGAGGGCGTGCAGGAGAAGGTAAAGCAGGCAATCGAGAATATGACCGGACTGCATGTGCGCGTGGTAAATGTTGTCGTATCCGGCATCAAGATGAATAAAGAGTAAGGCGGTTAATTATGACAAGACGAAGCATACGAGAAAATATTTTTCTGATCGTATTTAAGGCAGAATTCAACAATCAGGAAGAGATGGAAGAACAGATCCGTTATTCAATCAGTAAGATCGAAGAACCGGAAGAAGATCCGGAGGATGTTGCGATAACAGAAACGGGAAAGGTAAAAGAGGAGGATCTTGCCTACATTGCAGACAAGTCCCACAAGATTCTTTCCATGCTTCCGGCACTCGATGAGAAGATCAGCGAGATCTCTGATGGCTGGCAGATCGGCAGACTGGGCAAGCCGGAACTTGCAATCCTGCGTCTGGCACTCTATGAGATGCTCTATGATGAGGAAGTTCCATTCCGCGTAGCGATCAATGAGGCGGTAGAACTGGCAAAGAAATACTGTAATCCAGATGCAAGCGGATTTATCAACGCAGTATTGGCGAAGGTTGAGGAACCATGAGAGTAGAAAATGGAAAGAAAGTATTTTCTGTCCGGGAAGTCAATTCGTATATTGGCAATATAATAAAAAATGATTATCTGTTAAAAAACATCTGTTTTGAAGGGGAAGTGTCAAGCTTCAGCAAAGGTCCGACCGGGCATCTGTATATCACACTCAAGGATTGTACAGCTCCGGGCGATCTGCCAGAGGGCGCGCCGTACAACGGAATCCTGCGTGTGAATGTGTGGAAAAGTGTCGCGGCAAAGCTCAATCTGACGACGGTCAAGCAGGGCGATATCCTGATTGTGAAGGGAAGCTGCTCTATCTATGATGCGAAAAGTGAGTACAGTGTGAATGCCGTGTCTGTACAGCGGCGTGAAGAGCGTGGCTGGCATGGCGAAGCTTATGCAGAGCTGAAACGCAGACTGGGACAGGAAGGTATCTTCGATATGGCGATCAAGAAGCCGATTCCGAAATATCCAAGGGCAGTCGGCGTCGTGATCTCCATAGGTACGAATGCGTATAAGGATATTATGAGCGTATCACATCGGCGGAATCCCTATGTGCAGATGATCGTCTGTGATGCGCGGGCGCAGGGCGAAAATGCGCGCGAGCTGATCGTGCAGGGTATCCGCAGACTCGACAGATTGGGCGTGGATACGATTATCATTGGACGAGGCGGTGGATCGAGGGAAGATCTGGAGGTCTTTGACGATGAGGCAGTTGTCCGTGCAATCTATGAGGCGAAGACGCCGATCATATCTGGAACTGGACATGAGGGTGATACATCGCTGGCAGATGATGCGGCAGATCTGCGTGTCGAGACGCCGACGGCAGCAGCAACTGCAGCCGTTCCACTGATCGATGATATTTTACGGACAATCGAGCTTCGGCTGCGGACAATGAATTATCACGTGGCAAATAAGAAACAGAATTATCAGGCACGTCTGGATTCCTGTGAGCGGGAATTACGGCTCCGGATGCAGGGACGTCTGCAGGAGAAAGAGACAAAGCTGCAGATGTATATGCAGCAACTGGCAGCACTGAATCCGAGAGCAAAACTCGAAAAGCAGCAGGAGAAGCTGAAGCAAAGCAGAGAACGACTTGAAAACCGGATCCAGCTTAAGTTTAAAGAATATGAACATCAACTGCATCTGTTGTTAACAAGACTGCATGGCAACGCACCGACAGCCAAGCTGGTAGGTGGGTTCGGATATCTTGAATCAGAGGGAAAGCCTGTAATGTCAGCGGGACAGATGCAGGCAGGCGATCCGCTTCATGTTACTCTGCATGATGGCAGAATCCATGCGACGGTCGTTTCTGTGGAAGCAGATACAAATGGTGTACAAGGAGAATAAAACAACATGGCAGAAAAAAAGAAGGAATTAAACATAGAGGAAGCATTTGCCAGATTGGAAGAGATCAACAAGCTTCTGGAAAATCCCGATACAAATCTGAAAGACTCCATGACGTTATATGCAGAGGGCGTGGAGCTTGCGAATGCCTGTAAGGAAGAACTTGCAGGTGTGGAAAAGGAGATAAAGATATTAGATGAAGTATGATGCCAAGGCAATTGAAGAGATGATAGAGGCGTATCTGCCGGAGGAGACCGGACATCAGAAAACTGTGCTGGCTGCGATGAATTATGCGGTAAAAGCAGGCGGCAAACGGCTGCGTCCGATGATGCTCCGTCTGTGTTATGAGATGTTTGCAAAGGAACCGCAGGAGGCACTGGTGCGCCCATTTATGGCGGCAATGGAGATGATCCATACATATTCCCTTGTGCATGATGATCTTCCGGCGATGGACAACGACGCGCTACGCCGGGGACTTCCGACCGTGCATGTCAAGTTTGGTGAGGATATGGCGATTTTAGCCGGAGATGCATTGTTAAACTTTGCATTTGAAACTGCGTGTCAGGGATTTGCGGTGAAGCCGGGCGATGCCAATGTGGAGAAGGCATTTGCGGTGCTTGCAAAAAAAGCTGGTATCTATGGTATGGTTGGCGGACAGGTGCTTGATGTGGAGCGTGCCGGACTTCCGATGGATGAAGATCAGCTTGCGTTTATCTATGAGAATAAGACAGGCGCGTTGATCGCGGCGGCATGTATGTGTGGTGCATATCTTGCTGGTGCAGATGATGCGGTTGTCGCACAGTTAGATGAGGCCGCCTATGCAGTCGGGTTTGCGTTTCAGGTGCAGGATGATATCTTAGATCTGGTCGGGGACGAGCAGTTGCTTGGCAAACCATTACATTCGGATGATAAAAACCATAAGGTGACCTATGTGACATTGCACGGAATGGATGCTGCAAAGCAGTACGTGGAAGAAATGTCCGAGAAAGCGATCCGTATATTGGAGAATATAAAAGCGTGGGATGAGGGGGCAAAAGCGGATATGATCGCGCTTGTAAAAAGCTTGATCAACCGGGACCATTAACCTGATCGCATAAGCATATTTATGACAGGTAAAGGCAAATGCATATGTTAGAGAAGATAACAAAAGAAAACGATATTAAGCAGATAGAAAGACAGGATTATCCGGCACTGGCAGCAGAGATCCGGGATTTTCTGATTGAGAAAGTAAGTATACATGGTGGGCATCTGGCGTCCAATCTTGGTACGGTGGAGCTTACGATGGCACTGCATGCAGTGATGAATTTCCCAAAAGATAAGCTGATCTTTGATGTCGGACATCAATCCTATACACATAAGATCCTGACCGGAAGAAAGGATGCGTTTGAGACACTGCGGCAGTACGATGGCTTAAGCGGGTTCCCAAAACGCAACGAGAGTCCGTGCGATGCGTTTGACACCGGACACAGTTCGACTGGTATCTCAGCGGCGATGGGGTATTCAATCGCCAGAGATCTGTGCGGCGGGGATGAGAAGGTCGCCGTTGTGATTGGTGACGGATCACTGACCGGAGGTATGGCGTATGAAGCGTTAAACGGGCTTGCGCAGTTGAAAACCGGGTGTGTCGTTGTCATTAACGACAACAATATGTCGATCGGTAAAAACGTCGGCGGTCTGTCCAAGTATCTGAATGAAATCCGGCTTGGAAATGCGTACAATGAGTTAAAAACCGGTGTGGAAAGCAGTCTGATGGGGTCAAAAACCGGAAAGAAGATTGCGAAGGTACTGAAGCGCTCGAAGGATAATATCAAACAGTTTTTTGTGCCGGGCATGTTTTTCGAGGAGCTTGGAATCACGTATGTCGGACCAATTGACGGACATGATATCAATCAGATGATCACGACATTTCAGCATGCATTCCGGCTGGATAAACCGATTATTATTCATGTGAAGACGAAAAAAGGAAAAGGCTATGGCTATGCGGAGCGGCACCCGGATTATTTCCATGGGATTGCGCCGTTTGACCGGATATCCGGTAAGGTGCTTGCCGCGAAAAAGACAAGCTGTTACACCGATATTTTTGCGAAGAAGATGGTGAAGCTTGGAGAGACACATGAGGATGTTGTAGCGATCACGGCTGCGATGGCACAGGGAACCGGACTGGTACGATTTGAAGAGGCGTACCCAAAGCGGTTTTTCGATGTGGGAATTGCAGAACAGCATGCGGTAACTTTTGCTGCTGGTATGGCTGCCGCAGGTATGGTGCCTGTCGTGGCAATCTATTCTTCGTTCCTGCAGCGTTCGTATGACCAGATTCTACATGATGTGTGCTTGCAGAAGCTGCATGTGATTTTGGCGATTGACCGTGCCGGTCTTGTCGGACAGGATGGAGAGACGCACCAGGGTATCTATGATCTGGCGTATCTGTCGCATATGCCGCATATGATCGTACTGGCTCCGAAGAACCGGTATGAGTTGGAGGCAATGCTTGATTATGCCTATGCATATGATGGACCGATTGCAATCCGGTATCCAAGAGGCAGTGCGTATAAGGGACATGCGGATATTCAGACGCCGATTGTCTATGGAAAGAGTGAAGTGATACAGGAGGCATCTGGCGTGGCAGTGTTCTCCTGTGGACATATGATGGAGGAAGCAGACCGCCTTGTGGAACGGTTAGAGGCGAAGCAGATTCCTGTGACACTGGTCAATGTGCGGTTCCAGTCGATGCTTGATACGGAGCTTTTAGACCGGCTGATGAAGACGCATACCGTCTTTGTAACATTGGAGGATACGATCATGCAGGGCGGATATGGCGAGAAGCTGCATGCGTATCTGGCAGAGAAAAACAGTCCGGAACAGTATACATTTATCAGCGGAGCGATTCCACTTCTGAGTGTGCCACAGGGAACAATTCCGGAGTTAAGGCACCATATGCAGATCGATGCAGAGGGACTGGCAGAAAAGATTGTACCGTGTTATAAGAAACATTTGAAATAGAAATAATATAGAGGAAGAACGATGGAGAAGCAGAAGAAACAGCGGCTGGATGTATTGCTTGTGGAGAAAGGACTGGCGCCTTCGAGAGAGAAAGCAAAAGCAATCATTATGGCGGGAATTGTATATGTAGATGGCAACAAAGAAGATAAGGCTGGGACGACATTTCCAGAGAACGCGGTGATCGAGGTAAAGGGGAAAACTCTGCCGTATGTGAGCCGCGGCGGTCTGAAGCTGGAAAAGGCAATGCAGAAATTCCCGATCACACTGTCTGGCAAAGTCTGCATGGATGTCGGTTCTTCGACCGGCGGATTTACAGATTGTATGTTGCAAAACGGAGCGACAAAAGTCTACGCAATCGATGTCGGACATGGACAGCTTGCGTGGAAGCTTCGCAATGACGAGCGGGTAGTCTGCATGGAAAAGACGAATATCCGTTATGTTGTGCCGGAGGATATTGACGAGCTGGCAGCATTTTCTTCGATTGATGTATCGTTTATCTCGTTGACGAAGGTTTTGCTTCCGGTGAAGAATCTTCTGACGGAGGATGGACAGGTGGTCTGTCTGATCAAGCCGCAGTTTGAAGCCGGACGGGAAAAGGTAGGAAAAAAGGGCGTTGTGCGTGACCGCGCTGTCCATGAAGAGGTGATCCGCATGGTGATGGACTATGCCTCTTCGATTGATTTTTATCCGCTGGCACTGGATTTTTCTCCGGTGAAGGGACCAGAGGGAAATATTGAGTATTTATTATTCTTATCCAAGAATAAACAAGATCAGGAAATCGTGGATGCTTCATCCATTGATATAAAAGCAGTTGTTACAGCTTCACATGATACGTTAGATAAGGAACCGGGCAATGAATAAGTTTTTAATCGTCGCAAATACTGACAAAGACATCAATTTAAAACTTTCGCAGGATATCGTTGCGTACATCAGGGAAAAAGGTGCGCAGGCGGTTGTGGTGAGCGATGAGCAGCACTACAATGGCACGACGATCAAGCCCGAATACATGGGAGGCGTAGAGGCTGTGATCGTGCTTGGCGGGGATGGAACGATGCTCCGTGCAGCACACAGCATTGGAACCTATGATGTTCCACTTATGGGCGTCAATCTCGGAACGCTTGGTTTTTTAACTGAGGTGGAAGAGTCAAACGCATATAAAGCAATCGACCGTCTGCTGGCGGACGATTACAGCATAGAAAAACGGATGATGATTGAGGGACGCAAGGGAGAGACATCCTTTTCCTGCCTGAACGATGTGGTGATCACACGTGCAGGATTTTCCCGGATCATTGGTCTGAATATCTATGTAAATGAGCAGTTGTTAGACACGTATGAGGCAGATGGTGTGATTGTGGCGACGCCGACTGGTTCGACCGGATATAATTTGTCCGCCGGTGGACCGATCATCAGCCCGAAATCCAAGGCAGTCGTTGTGACACCGATTTCTCCGCATTCGCTTACCTCCAAGAGCGTCGTGTTTGACAGTGCAGACCGTATACGGATCGAGGTTGTCAAGAAACGGAGAACACAGGAGACAGAAGCAATCGTTTCCTTTGACGGAGCAGACAATATCGAATTATCTGCGGGTGAGAGCGTGGAAGTGACCTGCTCGAAGCGTGAGATCCGATTGATAAAAATGTATGATGTCAGCTTTTATAGTGTACTTCGGGAAAAAATAGGAGGCGCTTAACATGAGTAAGCAGAGACGCCAGCAGGCATTGCTGGAATTGATATCGGAATATGAGATAGACACGCAGGAAGAGCTTACCAGACGTTTACAGGCACTTGGATTTGAGACAACACAGGCAACTGTATCGAGAGATATACGGGAATTGAAACTGGAAAAAGTTTCCTACGGAAGTGGGAAGCATCGTTATGCTGCAAGTCTGGAACCTGATACCGGAACACATGCATCCTATCAGCATGTGATGGCATCGTGTATTCTTTCGATTGAAGCCGCACAGAATATTATTGTAGTCAAAACTGTATCCGGTATGGCGATGGCGGTTGGTGCTGCAATCGACAATCTGTCGGTGGAAGGCATTATGGGATGTATTGCAGGCGATGATACGCTGTTTCTGGCGATCAAAGATGGGCAGCAGGCAGAACATATAATTGGAGAGATAAAAAAATGTTGTTGACAATGCACATAAAAAATATAGCGCTGATCGAGGAGATTGACATTGATTTTCACGAGCAGCTGAATATTCTGACCGGAGAGACGGGTGCTGGTAAATCTATTATCATTGGATCTCTGGGAATCTGTCTGGGCGGTAAATTCCCGAAAGAACTGTTGCGGGATGACACAAAGGATGGACTGGTCGAGCTTGTATTTTCGGTTGACCAGCCAGCAATTGTGGAAGCGCTTGAGAAGCTGGAGGTGACACCGGATGAGGACGGTACTTTGCTGATATCCCGGCGGTTATCGCCGAATGGCAGAACCGTCAACCGGGTAAATGATACGACGGTGACGATTACGCGGTTAAAAGAAATCGCATCGCTTCTGATCGATCTGCATGCACAGCATGAGCAGCAGACACTGTTAAAGCCAGCAAAGCATCTAGAGATACTCGATCGTTTTGGCGGGGAGGATATCCAGAAGTTGAAAAAACAGGTGCAGGAAGATTATCATATCTACCGGGAACTTGAAGAAGAAAAGAAAAAAGGCAGCATGGACGAGGCAGAGAAAAACAAACGCATGGATTTTCTGCAGTATCAGATTAAGGAAATCAAAGATGCGAAGCTGGTCGATGGCGAGGATGTCCAGTTGGAACGGCAGTACAAGAAGGCGGTCAATGCAAAGGAAATCCTGCAATATGCAAACGACATCTATGCACTGACCGGATATGGAGCTACTTCTGCGGGAGAACAGCTAGGACGTGCGATCAAGGATATGCGCAGACTCACGGAACTGGACGAGGAGCTTGCCGATGCGGCTGGTATCTTAGAGGATGCCGATGGTCTGCTGTCAGACTTTAATCGTGAGATCAGTGAGTATATGAAGGATATGGAGTTTGATGAAGGACAATTTCGTGAGATGGAAAGTCGTCTGGATCAGATCAATTCCTTAAAGGCAAAATACGGAAATTCCATTTCCCGGATTTTGGAAAGCCTTGCAGCTTTCGAGAAAGAATATGATGCTCTTTCCAGCTATGAGGAGCATATGCAGGAGATTGAGGCACAATGGAAGAAACAGACGGCGAAGCTTGAAGAGAGCTGCCGGGTATTATCCGAGCACAGACGGGCACTTTCGGAAAAGCTTTGTAAGAAGATCCGGGAGTCCTTGGAGGATATGAACTTTAATATGGTCCGGTTTGAGATGCGGTTTGAGACATCCCCGAATTATTCTGCAAATGGCTACGATGATGCGTGCTTCTATATCTCGACGAATGTAGGTGAAGCGATGCGTCCGCTGCATGAGGTTGCATCCGGTGGTGAACTGTCGCGAATCATGCTGGCAATGAAATCCTGTCTTGCAAATCAGGACGACACACCGACACTTGTCTTTGATGAGATCGATGTCGGTATCAGTGGCAGAACCGCACAGAAGGTGGCAGAGAAGATGTCGATCCTGTCACGGCAGCATCAGGTTATCTGTATCACGCATCTTTCCCAGATCGCAGCGATGGCAGATGCACATTATCTGATTGAAAAAAATGTGGAAAATGAGAAAACAATTTCCAGCATCCGGTTACTTTCAAAGGAAGAGGAAATTGAAGAACTGGCAAGACTCATCGGTGGTGCAAAGATCACGGAGACGACGATTCACACTGTGACCGAGATGAAAGGATTGGCAGAACAGGCAAAAATAAACTGAATTACATAGAATGAAATATTCGATACTAAGAGTACATGGAGGAATCTATGTACTCTTTTTTATAGCACAAATTATATGAAATAAAGCGATTTGAAATAAAGAAATGAAATCAGGAGAGGAGGAAACGATGTGAGAAAGTATCGAATCTTTTTAGTTGTACTGTTGCTGATAGTGCTTGGCATCTTAGGGTATCATAACCGGGAGTTCCTGTTCGCAAAGGGAGGAGATACAGATGTGGAGACGCAGGCGGATTCCCTGCCGGTTGTATCAAGTGAAGGGGAGACCGAATGCATGCTCTGTCCGTCGGGAGAACCAGTTGGAATCTATGTAAAAACAAAAGGTGTAATGGTGATCGGCGTCAATTCGGTTGTGGACGAACAGGGAATCACATGCAACCCATGTGAGAATCTGTTGTCGCCGGGCGATTATGTAATGCGTATCAATGGACAGAGTGTGGACGATAAAAAATCAATGCTGGAACTGGTACAGCAAAGCGAAGGACACGAATTGCTGCTTCGTGTCTGCCGGGAAAATGAGTACCGGACGGTGCGTGTAACACCGGTAAAGAAAAAGGATGGCAGCTATGCGCTTGGACTCTGGGTAAAGGATGATATTTCCGGAATCGGAACAATCACCTATACAGATGGAGAACGGTTTGCTGCACTTGGACACAGCATCAACGACAACGACACAGGAATTATGTTCCGCGTGTCCGATGGCGCGGTGTATGAGACGACGATCGTGCGCATCAAAAAGCCGGAAGCGGATAAGCCGGGACGACTGGAGGGCATCATCAATTATACCGGACGGTATGTGATCGGGCGCGTGGAGGAAAATAGTGCCTTTGGTATTCACGGATACTTGACAAAACGACAGCAAAAGACACATACGCAGGACATCCAGGTGGCAGTTGGACGAAAATCAGAGGTGCATGTCGGAACCGCGTATCTGCTTTCGTCGGTATCCGGGGAGTCGAAACAATACGAAATCGAGATTGTGTCAGTCGATTCTGACAATGAGAACGGACGGTGTATGGAATTTAAGGTAACCGATTCGACATTGCTTTCTCTGACCGGCGGAATTGTGCAGGGAATGAGCGGCACACCAATCCTGCAGGATGGCAGGCTGATCGGGGCAGTGACACATGTATTTGTCAACGATTCGACACGAGGCTACGGCATTTTCATCGAAGAAATGATGCAGTAAAAAATGGGAAAAATTGACCGAAAATGCTGTCAATATTTACTGTCGCAACTTGCGTTTTATTATGTATTGCCCTCGCAAAATAATGAAACTATAATGTCTTTGATATCAAGATTAGAGGGGGATAGTTTTATGAAGACAAAAGTGCTTATCATAAAACATGATACAAAGGCAGCGACGGAATTAAGACAGCAGCTTGCAAAGAATAAGGATATTTGCGTGTGCGATATTATTTCAGACGGCGGAAACGCAGTTTCGGCAATTCGCGCACAAAATCCAAATGTCATTTTGCTGGATTTCCTGTTGCCGAATCTGGATGGACTGGCAGTGATGGAAGAGGTCAACGGATGGGGAACCCGTGGATACCGCTTCCTGTTGCAGGGGAATGCCAGCCAGATTCGATTTGCACAAAATACATGCCGGGGAAATGTTGATCATATTTTCGTCCGTTTTATCGATGAAGAATATAATGATCTTGATCTGGAAAAGGAAATCCTGACCTTAGCGCGTGGCAAACAGACGGGGATGAGTGTCTGCCAGCCGGAGGATGCAGGAGAAGAACTGCAGACAAAGCTCGAAGTAAAGGTTACGGAAATCATTCATGAGGTAGGCGTGCCAGCACATATCAAGGGATACCAGTATCTGCGCAGCTCTATCCTGATGGCAGTACAGGATATGGATATCCTCGATTCCATCACGAAGCAGCTCTATCCTTCGATTGCAAAGGCATACGCAACGACACCATCCCGTGTGGAACGTGCCATCCGGCATGCCATTGAGGTGGCATGGAGCAGAGGCAATTCCGACACGATGCATGAGCTATTTGGATATACATTGCAGCAGGGAAAGCTGAAGCCGACGAACTCGGAATTTATAGCACTTATCGCCGACAAAATACGACTCGAATCGAAGATGAAAAGCGCATAGACAAAATTATCCACAAAAAGAAAATTTCTGTGGAAATGCGCTTGACAATGGTATTTTGAAATTATATCATCTTCCTATGGTTAATTTTGATTGATAGGAGGTTGGTTCCAAGAAGGGGAGGATAATATGAATACGGAGAGAATCAGGGTGATGATTGCGGACGCCGGGTATGAGATGCTTGGCCGGCAGTTAGAAGCCTATAATGGGGAGAGATTCGATATCGTTTGCTGTACAGCGGATGGAAATGAGGTGTATGATCAGGTGCTGCAGGCACAGCCGGATGTGTTGCTGATGGATGTGTTCATTACCAACGTAGACGGACTGGAAGTATTAGAGCAGCTGCGGGAGAATCCGTCATTGACGGAGCTGAAGATTATTTTTCTGTCGACCGTGGGATCGAGCCGGATCATCAATATGGCATTTAATCTGGGTGCCGATTATTATATGATGAAGCCTTGTAATCCGAAGGTACTGGCAAAACGAATTATACAGATTGCAGACTTTGCAAAGGTTGGGGAGCCGATGGAAGGATGCGAAGATGAGGATACCAAACTGCCAGCCAACAATGTGTATGACTATGGTATGCATACGATGGAGAACGACGTAACGGAGATCATCCGTGAGATCGGTATTCCGGCGCATATCAAAGGATATCAGTACATACGTGAGGGCATCATGATGGCAGTCAATGATATGAATATGCTCAATTATATAACGAAGCTGTTGTATCCAAGTATAGCGAAAAAATACAAGACGACGTCCAGCAGTGTGGAGCGTGCCATCCGTCATGCGATTGAAGTGGCATGGGGAAGAGGCAAGATCGAAGTCATCGAGGATATGTTTGGCTATACGGTGAGTGCAGGAAAAGGAAAGCCGACGAATTCCGAGTTTATTGCCCTGATCGCGGACAAGCTGAGGATTGAGTATAAAATGCATGCAAGCTAAAAAATAAAATCCATGCGAAAGTTACGAAAGGAGATAAAGACGTGGCAACGGAAGGAACAAGAGAAGGTGGTTCCAGCATGAACAGAGGACAAGGAAAATATTTTGATCGGGAGAAACGACCAGGTGGAGGAACAAGATTCCAGAAATCCGATCGTTCCGGCGCACCGCGAGGTGACCGACAGGCAGGTGGAGACAGACCACCGCGTGGAAACGGAAACCGATCATATGGAGAGAAATCATACGGTGACAGACCATATGGAGACAGACCACCGAGAAATGAGCGTCCAAACCGAAACTACGGAGGTGCTCCTAAGTTTCCGAAAAAGGATGAGGATGAGGAAGACAGAGGCAGAAGAAGCAAGCCATCCCGTCCAAAGGAGAGTAAGCCGACGATCGCAATTCCGGACAAAAATAAGGTCCAGATGCGCTTAGAAAAGGAACAGAAATCGGTTAAGAAGAAGCAGAACAACAAAAAACGGGAATCCAGTCGTCCGCAGCCAAAGCAGAAGCGGTCAAGCAATATCAATTATACGAAGAACTATGCCAATGGCGCGTATGATGATTATGAGGATTTTGATGATTGGGAATAAAAAGGCAGGCACCATACAGCAGTTTGTATGGTGCCTTTTTGCGTGCTGGTATGTAGTGGTTTTACTTGTCTTGGAGAAATGAATGTGATATGATACTTTTATCTGTGGAATTTGTGATACACATGGAGGAACATTTTGGACGAGAACAATCTGGATAGTCTGTTGGATGAATTATCATCGATGGATGGAGAATTGAATGAGAATATTGATATAGATTCCGGCGTGGATGTCGATGCAGATGATATGGATGACATTTCTCTCGATGAACTGGATCATTTAGATGGCATGGATCTTGGAGATCTGGATTTCGATGATATTGATTTTGATGATGTTGATATCACGAAACTGGATGCCGGTGCCAATCCGGTCGTAAAGAAGAAGCCGCAGGAACAGGAAACGGACGATATGAGTCTGGATGCCCTGATCGAGAAGGCAAATCAGGAGAATGTGAAACCAGAACCGTCACAGGAAGAGCCGTCGGTGCAGGCGGACAATACCGATGTTTTTGGAGAAGCAGACTTGCAGATGCAGGAAGATACCGCGTTGCCAGAGGGCGTGTTCGATGATGCTTTGTTTGGTTCGATGGATATGGGAATGTCAGAAGAACCAGAACTGTCAGAGAAGGAAAAAAATCCATATACGGCAGATGAGGATAGCCTGGATGCATTGTTGCAGTCCTCTATGGCAGAAAGTTTGTTGAACGGGGATCTGGCTGATATCGAGGATATTGGCGAAAAAACGGAGGAACCGGTAAAAAAGGTGAAGCAGCCGCGGAAAAAGGCAGAGAAGAAGAAAAAAGCGGAAATCGAGGAAGAAGAGACAGAACATAAAAAGAAAACGATTTCTGAGATTCTTTTTGGTGAGCCGGATGAGGATGACTTAGAAGAGGAAGCTTTGTTCGAGGAGAAGAAAGCGAAGAAGGAAGCTGAAAAGAAGAAAAAACAGGCAGAGCGGGAAGCGAAAAAAGAAGAAAAGGACGCAGCCAAGCAGGAGATGCTTGCTGCGAAGCAGGCGAAGGATAAAGCAAAGCAGAAGGAAAAAGCCGACAAAAAACGACAAAAAGATGAAGCCTATGCGGCAGAGCTTGAAGCCGAAAAAGATCAGAAAAAGGTTTCGACACCGACCGTTATTGTTGTATTTGTTCTGTTTTTTGCACTTGCGGCAGGAGTCGTACTCGGTACGAATCAGTTTAACTATTCGCAGGTAATCAAAAAAGCGGCGAATTATTTCGAACGGCATCGATATCGTCTGGCATATGACGAAGTATCTGGCGTGGAAGTCAAAGAAAAAGATCAGGATCTGAAAGACCGTATCTATACAGTTATGTATGTAGAACGGCTCTACGAATCCTATGAGAATAACATGAAGCTTGGTAGAGCGGACAAGGCACTCGATGCGTTGCTCCGTGGTATTCAGAAATATGATGAGCATTACGATGAGGCGGTAGAACTGGATATCGTAAAAGATATTGATTCCTGCCGGGATAAGATTATAAATGCCTTGTGGAATACTTATGGTATTACTGAGGAGACGGCATACCAGATCTTAGCAATGGAAGGACAGGAATATACCAAAACCTTGTCGGAGCTTGGCGCAAAAGCGGCGGAGACAGAAACACCGACGGATGCGCAGGGACAGTAATAAATGCAACTATTGACCGTATGAATGTGACAGAGGATGAGACGATGATAGCAATTTTAGATTACGATGCAGGCAACATTAAAAGTGTAGAAAAAGCAGTGCATTATCTGGGCGAAGAAGCTGTAATCACGCGGGATAAGGATCTGATCTTATCGTGTGACAAGGTGATCCTGCCGGGCGTGGGAAGCTTCGGTGATGCGATGGGTAAGCTGCGGGAGTACAAGCTGGATCAGGTGATCTACGATGTGGTAGATGCTGGGACACCATTTCTTGGAATCTGCCTTGGCTTACAGCTTCTGTATAAGACAAGCGAGGAAAGCCCGGGAGCAACGGGACTTGGAATTTTGGACGGCGAGATTTTACGGATTCCAGATGCACCGGATCTGAAGGTGCCACAGATTGGATGGAATTCGCTAGATATCACACCGGGCGCAAAATTATTTGACGGTGTGGAGGAACATCCATATGTATATTTTGTGCATTCGTATTACCTGAAATCGAAGGACGAAGCAGATGTTGCAGCGCGGACACACTATTCCGTGGAGATTCATGCATCTGTGGAAAAGGGAAATGTATTTGCGTGTCAGTTCCATCCGGAGAAGAGTTCGACGGTAGGACTGAAAATATTGGATAACTTTATACACTTATAAGAGACGGGGAGGAAGAGAGTATGCATACAAAGAGAATTATTCCTTGTCTGGATGTCAACAATGGCAGGGTTGTAAAGGGTATCAATTTTGTGAATTTGAAGGATGCAGGTGATCCGGTTGCTGTTGGTGCTGCCTATGATAAGGCAGGTGCGGATGAGCTTGTATTTCTGGATATTACAGCATCTTCGGATTCGAGAAATATCGTGATCGATATGGTGCGGAAGGTTGCGGAGACTGTATTTATTCCGTTTACGGTTGGCGGCGGTATCCGTACAGTTGATGATTTTAAGGCGATTTTACGTGAGGGCGCCGATAAGATCAGTATCAATTCCTCTGCTATCAATACACCACGGCTGATCAGTGATGCTGCAGACAAGTTTGGCAGCCAGTGTGTGGTCGTTGCAATCGATGCGAGAAGAAGAGAAGATGGAAGCGGCTGGAATGTGTTCAAGAACGGTGGACGTGTCGATACCGGACTTGATGCGATCGAGTGGGCGATGCAGGCAGATAAGATGGGCGCAGGAGAGATCCTGCTTACGAGTATGGACTGTGATGGAACAAAGGCAGGCTACGACGTGGAGCTGACCAGACTGATTGCCGAAAATGTATCCGTTCCGGTAATTGCGTCCGGCGGTGCAGGAACGAAGGAGCACTTCTATGATGCACTGACAGAGGGAAAAGCAGACGCAGCACTTGCAGCATCCCTGTTCCACTACAAGGAGCTGGAGATCATGGATCTCAAAGCATATCTGGCGGAGCGTGGAATTCCGATGCGTATGTAGCGATATACGACGGTGGAAGAAGGACTTAAAACATGATAACACTCATTGAAAATGATATTTCTCTGGAAGAGTATCTGACACTTCGGGAGAAAGTTGGCTGGAAGAAACTGACAGACAAGCAGGCGGCACATGCCCTTGCGAATTGTCTGTATAAAGTAAAAGCGGTCGATGCGGACGGACAGGTCGTTGGTATGGGACGTGTCGTTGGAGACGGTGCCGTGGTCTGTTATATTCAGGATCTGATCGTGATCCCACAGGTGCAGGCACAGGGCATTGGCTCGCAGATTATACAGAAATTAAAAGCGTATGTGGAATCTCTGCGGGAAGAGGGAAGCACGATGATGCTATGTCTGATGTGTGCCAAGGGCAGAGAGCCATTTTATGAAAAACATGGATTTATGCAGCGACCGACCGATGCACTTGGACCGGGTATGATTCAGTATCTGACAGAAAAATAAAGAATAAAACAAAAAATCCTCCCATCTGGGAGGTTTTTTGCTTTCTATCGAACTATGAGATTACTCAGCAAGATATGGCTTTAACGCTGCCATGATATCTTCTGTATCCTTATCTGTATGTACATTTAAGTCGATTGGCTTGGAAATATCCAAACTGAAAATACCCATGATAGACTTTGCATCGATAACATAACGACCAGATACTAAGTCAAACTCAGCATTAAAACCGCTGATGTCATTTACAAAGCTCTTTACCTTATCGATAGAGTTGAGAGAAATTTTAACCTTTAACATATAGAAACCTCCTTGTATATTATGAAAGCGAAAAATAATCTCAAAAATATATCTTTCGCACTTTTTTTATCTATGTTACTATAATAAAAGTTTACACTATAAAAGTCAAGAATCAGCAGGAGAAATTTGCGTAAAATGTATGTGAATATTTTAAATAAAAAAGTAGCAGTTTGCACACTCGGATGCAAAGTAAATCAATATGAGTCAGACAGTATGATGGATATTTTGAAGAAAAATGGATGCGAGATTGTACCATTTTCACAGTTTGCAGATGTGTATATCGTCAATACGTGTTCGGTCACGAATATGGCGGAGCGAAAGTCGAGACAGATGCTGCACCGCGCGAAAAAGAAGAACCCGGAGGCGGTCATTGTGGCAGCCGGATGCTATGTGCAGGCAGCCGAGGAAGCGTTGGCAAAGGATCTAGGCATCGATATTCTGATCGGAAACAACTGCAAGAAGGATGTTGCCCGTATCTTAAGTGAATATTATGAGGATACGTCCATGCATGAGGTTGTGATCGACATCAATCACACGAACGAATATGAGGAAATGACGCTCATAAAGCCGAACGAGCGATGCCGTGCCTATGTCAAGGTGCAGGACGGCTGTAATAATTTCTGCACGTATTGTATCATCCCATATACACGTGGCAGAATCCGCAGCCGGAAGCTTGCGGATGTCGTGCGGGAGGTAGAAGGGCTGGCAGTAGAAGGCGTACAGGAAGTCGTGATTACAGGAATCAATTTATCTTCCTATGAGGATGAGGATGGTGCATCGCTGCTGATGCTGTTACAGGCAGTTGCCAAAGTGAATGGTATTAAGCGTATCCGGATGGGATCGCTGGAGCCGCGTGTGATCACAGAGGAATTCCTGGATGGTATCACAGCGCTTGATAAGGTGTGTCCGCATTTCCATCTGTCATTGCAGAGTGCCTGCAATGAGACGTTAAAGCGGATGAACCGGAAATATACAATCGAAGAATATATGGAAAAATGCGAGATGATCCGCAAGGCATATGATCGTCCGGCGATCGCGACAGATGTGATTGTAGGATTCCCGGGGGAAACCGAGGAGGAATTTGCAACAACGGTGGCAAATCTGGAGAAGCTGAATCTCTATGAGATGCATGTATTTAAATATTCAAAGCGGAGCGGCACGATCGCAGCGACAATGGAGCATCAGGTGAGCGATGCAGTGAAGGAGAAGCGAAGCAATGTGCTGTTAGAGCTGACGGCGAACCAGAAGGCAGCATTTGAAGCACAGTTTTCCGGAGAGCTGCTTCCGGTGCTGATGGAGGAGTATGACTGTATCGACAAGGATGGAAAGCCGGCGTATGTCATGAAGGGACACACAGATCGTTATATCCTTGTGAAGCAGGAGACGACAAGAGAAGTCTGCGAGCAGAGTGTCAATACATTCGTGGATATTTTGTACCGGCCGGAGAAGTCGAAATAAGGATGTTGGATCATGGCATATGGACGTATATCTTTACGAAAATATGCCATGAATTAAAAAAAATTAAAAAAATTAAAAAAAGTTGTTGACAACATGTTATATATTTGTTATAGTAACAAAGGTTTCAAGATGGTTCGTTGGTCAAGCGGCTAAGACGTCGCCCTCTCACGGCGAAAACAGGGGTTCGATTCCCCTACGAACTGCTCCTTAGATTTCTCTGAAATGCCTTAAATACTAGGCTTTCAGAGATTTTTTATTTTCTCTGATTTGTTTACACTTGTTTACACTTTTTAAATGCACACATTTTTATTCGCGGCATGTTCAAGTTTATCTTCAATTACACGATCTGTATTCTGATCAAAACAGTAATTGTTCAAACTTGTCTGTTCATCTTCATGACCAGCTTGCTCTCGAATAGTATTGATATTTATCTTTTGGTCGAATAACGAAGATATATATGTTTTCCGTATCTTGTGACTGCTTTTCTTCATTACGCCAGCTTCAACACACAAGTCAGTCAAATACTGACTAAAAGCAGAAGTAGTGCCACGAACACATCCTTGACTTTTAATAAATATAAAATCTTGGTCATAATATCCATATTCCATATTTGTTTTTTTAATCTGTCGTAAAATCTTTTTGGCAGAATCATTAAGATAGACCTTACGATCTCCTGCAACAGATTTTGTGTATGGAACAATTGTGTAACCATTAGAAATAGATTTTAATTCTCCATCAATTTCTTTGATTGTATAATCTTCAACTTCCATACGTTGAATATGAATATAATTATCTTCAATATCAGACCATTTAATTGCACAAATTTCTGAAATACGAAGACCTAACTGAAAATTTAGTAAAATCATCAATGGAGTAGTACACCAAGGATGTTCTGCAATTTTCTTTTTTGCAGTCTCACATATTTTTTGTTGTTCATTAACAATAAATACCTGAGTATTACTTTTTGGTTTTTCTTTTCGTGTAAACAAGTTCGATTTAATTCTTACTCTGCGAAACGGATTATCTTTTAGTAAGTTCAATTCTGGTTCGCAAGCATAATCTAAGCACTGTCTCATAATAATCGACATATTATAATATTGCTTTTTTGTCAGCGAATATTTTTTAATTAAATTATGTGCCCATTCATTGAGAGTAAGATAAGTTAAATCTACTAATGCAATTTGTGTAATACTAGTATTTTTATAATATTTATCCCAATCAACTAAAATACGTCGAGCGTAAGATGTAGCATTAGTCTGAGAAGCCTTATATTTAAGCCAGAGAGGAAAAATAGTTTCAAGGGTATAAATATTCTCCTTGATGTATTTTTCGTCCTCTACAGCCGAATATGAGGCTATAATGGCATCTTCTAAATCGTGTAAGTGTGTTTTTGCAATTAACCTCCTTCCTGTTTTTTTAGATGGATCAAGAATAGTTGTTTTCCAACGACCATCTTTATCCTGAAAAATCTTGTACTTGTGTTGAGATAATAATCTCTGTCTTTCTGTTTCTTTCATTTTATTTCGTACATCATCAAGATTTATCATACCTTGACTTTGTAGAAATATCAACATATCGTTTGAATTTATATCGTTAATTTGTATCACTCCTTAGAAAATAGAAAATATAAGAAAATAGGGTAGTATCAAAAATGATACTACCCTAAAATTATTATTCTGCTTTTATTTTAATAGCTTCCATTCTTTTACCGATCCCAAGCGTACCTTGCAGATTCATATAATCGCTCGCCCAGCCGATTGTCTGCATATGGCAGCATACTTTAGCTCCATGAATTTCGATAGCTTCAATTCGTTTTCCTTGTCCTGTTGTACCAATTACAGTGTTTTTATTAATGACTCCGTAATCTTTCCAACCGATACCCTGAATATGTGCTTTAACTGATATCTTCTTTCCACATGGATCAATTTGAATAGCTTCAATTCTTTTAGCCTGTCCTGTTGTTCCTGCCTGCTGACCTTCAGTTTTCCATTCTGACCAACCATAAGTCTGTTGGTGAACACGATATTTAATAGTTATCAACTGAGAATTTACCTCCTTTGCAATCTGTCCATGAAGATTATATAAATAATCACCTGGACAAGCTTTATTGGCGAACCATCTATGAACGGTCATATTCTGTTTATCAACTTGACCAATTAAAGACTTATCACCTTTCCATTTTAACTCTTTAATTCCGTTACGCTTGCATATATCTACCAATAATGCAATTAAAGACTTGTATGCTTTGGCAGATACATGCCAACCTGTACTTGCGCCACCATCATTGGCTACCTCAATAGTAACTGCACGATTATCGTTAGATGAACTACTAGATGCCCATGAGCGATCTTTCTCTTCTACATACATGCCGACTCGACCATCAGAATCAATGCCGTAGTTAGCACTTGCTTTTGCTGTCTGAAATACGTTACCACAAGTTTCAACAGATAAATTGCCAGCCATGCAATGAATCGTAATTGTATCAATTGCATGATTTCTACCTGTCGTTTTATAAGGACTAATTTTTGTATAATTAACTAAATTTGAATTACTCATATATTATTCCTCCTTAAAATAAAAAAATAACAACTACAAAAGCCCACCAAATTTGGTAGAGCTAAAAATTTATATAAACCTCTTTCAAAAATATGTAAACTAAATTAAATATGGATTCCTAGACTCGAATAAACAAGACAAAAATTGTTATATATACAATATAAAATATATGGAATTTTTATCAATGCAGAACCGATCTGAAATTAAATGGAAGCTATCAGATACAGAGAGTTATTTAGTACAATTCCTAAATGATGGACATATAGGATATTTCCACACCACAGATGGCGAAAATAATTGGCAGACAATATTTATGAAGTAATTGCATCATATATGTCAATCACAATTCCAACATTTGCTTTAGATGCTATTGTTTTAACCATTTTTTCGATAGATTGTTTACTCCATCTATCTCCAAAACGATTTGTGAATAAAACATTACTTGAATATTTTTTATTCATTATATATTCTTGCAAATAATACATGGCTTTTTCGGATAATTACTTTCCTATCCTTGTTTCCTTTCCCGTGAACCACGCACTCGCCACGCATAAAATCCACGTCGGATATGTTCAAATTTACAACCTCACTAACTCTCAACCCGTCGAAAGTAAAAATTCGATTAACGCTCTATCGCGTTTCGGATTCCTTGTTTTGATTGATGCGTTTTTAAGCATTTCGATCTCGCCATCAGAGAACGACTTCCGCACAGCCATTGTGCTTTTTATCTTTCCAATTCGTAGCATAGGGTTCTTTTCTATATACTCTTCCTTAGTTAGCCACGAAAAGAACGCTGATAGATTCCTCCGGCGGTTATCGACTGTTGCTTTTTCGACATTCCTAGTTGTCTGATACATCGCAAGGTGATATCTGATGTCATTTGTCTTGATATCCGGCAGCCGCTTCCCTATATCAGCTAAAAGCATATCTATAGCAAGCGCATATTGCTCAAGCGTACCTTCTGAATATTTTTTATTTACAAAGATAAACAATTTCAAAAGACCAAGGTTTACTATTATTACCATCCACAGTAGAAAAGGAATCCCACCATACTTTTAGTTCTTTTCCACCGCTGTCCATACCAAATCTAAGTGTTTGATTACCTGAATTAGTTCTTTGAACTCCAAAATATTTTGCAGATGCTGGAAGGTTACTAACTATTACTGAATTATTATTAGTTCCAGGAGTTATTATTAAATCATAACAATATAAAATAACGACATTACCAAATCTTATATAATATGCGTCTCCTTTAGCTACATATGCAGATGATCCAAGAGTACCTTTTCCTTCAATATAATTAATTGCATAACCATTTACTGCACCTGCATTATTAGCATATCCTACAGCCATACTATTTCTAGGAATCCATTGTATAGGATTTGTTCCACCATCAGCACCTAAATAATAATTTTTATTTCCACTTGCTACATTTTGTACTTCACAATTACCTATATGTGTTGCTTGATACACAGTCTGCGAACCTATATTACTTGTCGTTATTGCGGTATCGGAATCTTGTTTATTCGAGTCTAGTGTACTTAACGCACCTGTGACAGTACCGTTGCCAATAGCGGAAATATCTGTCGTTCCCATCTTGCTTAGTAGCCACCGAACATTCTTAACGGCAGTAGAAATCTTATTGAAAAGTGATTTATGTGTTTCGCCAGATATGATTACAGCAGGAGCAGTAGAATCACCTGTAGAAGAATCACCTGAAACAAAGGTTGTTAAAAGATTCGCTGTATTATATGATGCATTGAATTTTGTATTTTCACCATCAAATGATATAAAATTATTCATATTACTACTATTATCTTGTGTAATGTTACTTAATTCAAATGGTGTATATGGATGTATATCCATCTGTAATGAATTTTTTACTCCAACAGAAGAATAGACACCTTGAGCCATTACAGAAGAATTGACATCTTTGTTACTATCTTTTGTATTATCTACATTACCAAGCCCAATATTATCTTTGGATATAGTAACTTGTCCAGTCTTATATTCAGTTTCTTCACTTCCACGAACACCAGTAACACCACCATTTTTGTTCCATTTTTCTCGTTCGGAAGCGGTAATATGTATAGTGTCATTACCTGTATGCGTATCAAGTTCGGACTGATTTGCTTTTGTACCAATAGCTTTATTTAATGCTTCTTCTGTTGTCTTACTAGCTGTAATAGCATCAGAAACTTCTTTTAACGTGTCCATTGTTTCAGGTGCACCATTGATGAGATTTGCAATTTTTTGATCCGTATATTTATTTGAGTTCGCATATGCAACATCAATTGCTTTTTGCTGTGCAATTGAAACAGGTTTATCTTTGTCTGATGTATTATTTACACTATCAAGACCAAGATTGCTTGGTGTAATATTAATATCACCTTCACGATAATCAGTTTCGGCATTACCTTTTACACGAGAGAATACAAATTTTTCTCCTTTAAAGAATACTTTTTTTGCCATATTTTTATTTCCTTTCTGAAAAATTGTATAAAAAGAAGACGGTTATTATTACCGCCTTATTAATGCTTCACTAAAACAGTATTAGAATCAGGTGTGATCTTGTTATAGTCCGTCTCTGTCTTTATAACTGCGTTCACAGCACCAACTTCCGATGCCGTGTAGCTTGGTTTTGTACTCAACTTTGCCCACGCATATACATCCTTTGCATTCCTTGAATCTGTCAATCTTGAATCTGTATTTTTAACATACCCAATATCATCAGTAAATTGACTAAGCTTAGAATAAGTAGTATCCGTAAACTTTGCATTTGCTGGCACATTGCTGTTTACAGTATGTCCATTGACAGTAGAAGCGTTACCACCATTTGCAAGCATACTCGTAGGAAAATCTGTAATATCTGATTTACTATGTTTGTGACTTTTCTTCGCAAAATAAGAGAAGATGTTATCAATCGTACGAGATAAACCAGAATTTGTTAAAACACTCATAAATACCTCCTTTATATTATTTGACAAAATAAATTGTTCCATTATTTTTCTCAATCGTTGATAACTGGTCGTATTCTTGTTGCGTAAACAAACGTGTTTTATTATTCAGTTTTGTATCAATTGTGTTGTATAATGTTGTTGTTTTATCCATATAAGATTTTGCGGAATCCATATACTTTTTTGCATTAGCTTCTGCCGATGAAGCAGATGCCGCTTTTTGCGACGAAATGCTTTCACTTGATTTGGCATTCACCTCGGATTGTGCAGCATGTGTTTCTGACATTTTTGCAACAGAAGCCGATTTCTCTGCTGCATTTTTATAAGATAAAGCATTTGATTCACTAGACGCACTTTTTTGTTCACTTGCTTTCGCATTAATTTCGCTTTGCTTTGCATTTTTTTCAGATGCGAGTGTATTAGTTTCACTTACTTTTGCTGCATCTTGTGAATTTTTTGCTTGAGTTGCATAAGTTTTTGATTCATCATATTTAGAAGTAATATCTAAGAGAATATCTGAAAAAGTAGAAAAGTCACTAGAACTCTCTACATCATCCATCGTGACAGTGGATTTGTCTATATTAATATAGCCAGTAGTAGTACAAATAATTGCCTTCGTAGATGTATCAAAAAGTTGTAACTGATATGGAATCCTACGACCAGCAATAACTGTAATGTTCCGATCAAGATCAATTACTACTTGATTATTCTGTATAACACATGATTTCATGATCACTGTGTTGTCAGGCTTTTTTAGTTCCAAACTTGCCGATATATTCTCAAGAGTAATAGGAGTTCCTGCACGTGTAACAATTATATGTGCTTGACGACCAACATCATATTGTTTTGCATATATTTCCTCATATACTTTGGTATCGAGGATGTCAATATATAATTCTTGAATATCCTGCATTTAAGACCTCCTTTCATTTACCAATCAATTTTGCACCAATTAATATAAATCACTTCTGTTGTGTCTAATTGGCGATTTAATACTGCATATACTTTTCCATTGGATATCGTTGTTCCCTCAACGTGAGCGTTACATGTATTTCCATCTACATTCGTTACAAAATATACTGCCCTGGCTGAAGCTGTTACATTAGATAATTCAACAGAAGTGCCACCAGCTCCCTTACAAGCACAAGAACCAGTTCGAACTCCTTTAATCAATGTTGCATTTGTTCCACATTGAAATTTTGATACATTAAGTCTTGATGTTTGTATTAGATTCGAAGCAGTTAAATTAGGAGTCGATATTACACTCTCATTTCCTTGAACATTAATATCCTCTGTATTCACGCCAGTACAATTTATGTATCCACCAGCTTTCGTACCAGTATAGCTCAGATCAGTTCCAAGTGACCATCCGTATCCACGATCGCCTTGTTGATTATAAATTGACAAAGAAGATGGCGTAATTTTTACGTTACCGTAAGCACTCCCTTCTTCTGTATGTCCGTTATCACCATATCCATAAGATAAACTAATAATTGCATCACTTTCATTTGTTTGGCTATCGCCAATATTTAGAGTTCCACCTGTGATATTTGCTTTATTCATTATAACAGTGCCATCAGGAGTCACGTTAAAATTATCTGATTTAATACTGATATTTTTACCAGACAGATTAATCTCACCACCAGATAAAAAGTTGATTGTCTCTTCAGCGGTTAAATTGATGCTATCAGCACCAATCTGTACCACAGTACCTTCATTTACGTCAGCACCAAGTTTAACTGTAGCAAGTCTGCCGTTATCATCAACCTTCAAAACGATCTCGTCATTTAGCTGAGAAATTGCACTAGAAACGCCTGAAATTGCCTCGTTTGAGGTTATATCCAAGCCAGAACCATCCCCACGTAAATGAAGCCCCCCTTTGGTGTCTACCCATAGTATTTTTCCGTTATTATTTGACAATGAAATCAGTGTTTCATCGTTTGGGTTTACCACAAAAGAATTAGTTCCATTACTGATTGATAATCCGTTTTTGTCGAATTTCAACGAACCACCATCATTGTAGATTCCGAGAGCTTCGCCAAGCAAAAGTTTACCTATAATTGTTTCGCCAAGTACACCATAAGCAGACAACATATCGCCTGGATGTTTTGGATCTTCATAATGGATTTTCCCGATTGCAGCTTTCACGGTCTTCCAATTATCATCTGTGATTGCAAGTGTGTTATTTACAACCTTTAATTGTTCTGGCTCATATTCACCAGTTATATCATCATAAGTTCTAGCAAGGAGTCCATGATTGTCATACGTAATGCTTTGACTATCTGAATCCCGAATGGCAACAGCAGTAGCATTCATCCCATGTTCAACCCATTCCGATACAGTTTTTTCTGTTTCTTGTGCATTCTTTGCTTGTCTTTTAACAGACTCGTAACTACCAGCCATAGACTTGGCACTATCTAATACTGATTTGATATCCGATATGCCATCGGAGACTTTCAAAACAGAAGAGAAATCACACGAAATTTTAGAAAAATCAGAATCCTTGATTGTATAATTGAGTAATCTTAATTCATAAATATCGTCATCACAGATAACACGAATCCAATTTCCACATTTCCATTGGTCTAAGACATCTTTGAACTCATCAATTGTCCATATGTTACCAACATCAGTTGACAAGTCTACTTGTAATTCACTTGCCTTTACAATTTCCTTTTGTGCAACTTCTAACAATTCTTCAGCTTTTGATAATATCTCTGAGTTAGATAATCCGTCTGAAATATAATTGTCATTCTGATATGTGTCTTCACGTCTATATAAACAATATTCACTATATAAGTCCTTACCAAGATACTTCTCAAAATTGAGTTCTGATTGAATACTATCACGTTGTTTTTCGTATTCGGCTTCTTTGTCCTCTTGTTCTTTTATCTGTGCTTCACGAACTTGAATTTCTTTATCAACTTCTAATTTCTTGTTGTAATAAACAAGATAGATAGAAGTATAAAACTCATGATTTGGATCTCCAACTCCTGAGTCAATTAACATATCAATGCAACTCTGATATGCATCGGAGAATGAAGATAAGCGATTCAATCCATATTTAGTCCAATCATATTCCTCATCGGACATATCTTGTTTATCAAGAATCTTTTGGATCTTCTGTGTAATAAATGTCTCATAATCATCTGTGATTAGAAGCATAATATCAGAACCATTGGTCGCAGTATCATTTTCATCATCAACAGATGTAACTTTGAACCGACCATTCCATACTTGATTACTATATGTAGAAGACGCAATTTCAACTTTATATCCTGCTGACATGTAGATATCTGCCATGCTTTTAACTGCATTATTTACAGTTGTCACACCAGCAACACGCAAATTCTGCACTGCAATCATTCCGAGATTATCAGCAGTCAGTTTTGCCAATTCTTTATTAGCATCCGTATCATCTGTCTCAGGAGAAGGCATCATACTAGAAGTAAGATATAAAATCTGGTCAATCGTATTATATAAACCATTCATAATTTCCTTGTATGGTTTCTTTTTTGATTCATATAATTTTTGGTATGAGTTAATTTTATCTATCAGTTCATCAGACATATCTTCTGTTTGGAATGTAGCAAAACGATTAATATATTCTGTTCCATTTGGATTTACCGCACGAATCGCAGCATTAATAACATCGTCTCCACCTTGAATACGGAAGGTATTTTTCACTTCATCATCTTTGGTAGTAACTGAAATGCTATCAGACAAATTATCATTAGATACAGGCACAATAAAATATTCACCATATCCACTTGTCATAGTTGCACCACATTCAGAACAAACAGTTTCGTTTTCTGCTCTGTGATTACACTTCGGACAGGAATTATCTAAGTCATATAGACTAATACTACGATCATACGAATCCACCCATACAAGACAGTTTAATTCATCTGCTAAATCCCCAGTTAAAAAATCATAAATTGATTTATCATTAATTGAGAAAGAGCGTACTAATTTGCATAAACTCGCATCTACATGTTTTATCTTGTAATGTGGTGCTTTAGATAGAACACGACCAAGCAAGGAACTTGAAATATCTGTCGGATCATAAATATATGCCATCTTATAAGCATCTCTGGCAATGTCATCCTCGGTGTTAATTTCGATATCATATAGCATTGTTTGCGACAATTCTGCAATACCGAGATTGCTACCAGTGATGGTTTTTACTGTCTCATTTGTTTGGGTTTTATCTATTGAAATCTGAAAATATTCATTATATTCAGGAATATAAATAACTTTTAAATCTTTAATTTGATCCCATAATGGAGTCGCTATACCGTTTACTTCTTTATAAACCTTGAAACTGCATTCATTTTTATTGTACATATCAGGTGTAATCGACCACTCTGATATTGGATAAATTGCGCCTATTTTATGTTTGTTGCGGTGACATAGAACAACGGTGGGAGTTACCACATTATTATTCATGTCAAGAATAGGATATACCATTAGATTCCCACCTTCCTTCTAAGTTCATATTTGATTTCAATGTCACATGGAATATTTACACGAAACGTATTTACAGTAGATTTTACCGAGGTATAGATTTTTGGAAAAGAAAAATTGAAATCTTCCATAACATCATGAGATGAGAGAGAAGAAGTAACGACTTGCATATTGTTAATTGAGATAATTTCTCCATTGGAACAATTATTAATACGAGTAGTACGTTCTTTATTATTAAAAGAATAAGAGAGTGCTAAATCACCAGCTTGCTTGCATTTAATTATCACATCAATTGGTGATGAACCTGTCTTCGATGATGTATCGTTGATAATAAATGATTCATCCGCAGACAATGTTTTATTGATTTTTCTTTTAGTGTAACCAATTTGGGAGTCAGTTGTAACAGTGAATTCAAGTCCAATTACACGAGTTCCTAACTCAATTTTATTCATATCTATTTTAGCATTGTATTCAACTGTATCATCAAGTGAATTAATAAATGCAAACCTATGATATCCATCCTCACGGCAAAACCAGCGTGATACTGCTTCAAGTAAATCATCATCAAAATCTTGCATTTGACAATTCTCAAAATGTCCCACTTGAAAAGTAGTGGTGAGAAATTCTGAAGATGTACTGCCTGTGAAATAATTTTTGTACGAGTTTGATGATTGAAAAGTAGAAAAATCTGTTTTGGAAATAGTAGAGCTGTCCGTAGAATTGTTCGAGGTAATGTCGCATATTTTTAGATTAAAATCTGAACCATAGCGTCCATCAAAAATAAAATCGTCTTTCATATCATATCCTTTCCAGGCTATGATAGAGATTTATTAAATTCTGTAATAGCCTTATTTGTTGCCTTTTTGTATTTGCCTTTTTCCTTGGCATAAAATTTCTTTTGTTTACTAATTAATGTCTCATAAAGAGAACATAATTTTTTTGCTTTTTCAATTTGAGCCTTTAATTCTTGTTCATATGACTGGAAAGAAGCAATAGTCTCTTCATTGTGAATGGTACTCATCTCATTTACTTTCCACTGTAACTCCGCATTTTCCTTCCTCATTGCTTCATTGTCCACACGTAATCTATCCACTTCATTGCTAAGTAGACGAATCTTTTTATCCTTTTTATCTTCCATTTATTCTTACCTCGTTTTTCTGCAAATTAAAAAAGACACCGTAATTGGTGTCTTAATAAACTTAAATTTATTAAATTAAAAAGAGCAGGAGATTAGTCCTGCTCTTTACCATCATAAAAATTATAAAATATATTTCTTAGTATTAAACTCCAACTTTCCTCATATTAGTTACCTCCTTGTCTGCTTATTACAACAATATCATATGTAATAATTTTTGTCAATGTTATTCTGTGTCACTTACAGTAAACACAAAGCCACTATGTTTATCAAGCCATAATGTAGATATAATATCTATTGACGTTTTATCATCGGCTTCTGTAACATTATAAAATTCTTCCGAATCAAAAATAAAATATTCTTTAATATGTAATTCATCATAACATTTTAATGTAAATGTAATACCATCCGTAGGAGTTAAAGTGTTCCAATGGAAATTAGTCCAATGATTATAACCTTTTTCTATTACAGTTTTCTTTATCGTTAAATATGGATATTTATATAACTCTTCTGGTATTTCATATGAATATGTTTTTACATTTATTGGCGAAATATCTTCATCTGTAGACGTTACATCTTTTTCACTTATTTCTTTTACTCCTTCTGGCGAAATAATATATGATTTTTCTACATTACAATCTTCTTTTTCAAAAGTTGTAATTAATGGAAAATATTTATCTTCTATCTTATATACTCTATATGTTAAAGTTATAAATGTTTGTACTATTCCATCCAGTTTTCTTATTTCTGCATTGACGACCAAATTTGTTTTAAAATTTGTATGAAAAATTTCCATAGTTTCATCAATTTTTCGTTGAAAATACATTTGAATATCTGAGCATTGTTCTAATTGATTTCCAGATGGAGTTAAAACCATTTCAAGAGCTTTTTTCTTTTCTTTGTCTTCTAAACCTTTTAAAAAATTTTTTGATACAATTATATCTTTTAAAATGGAAGAAACAAAATCCATAAAATCATTTGAATTTTTTGAAAAATCAAAAATTGACCCAATTAATAAAGCTATTCCTATGGTATTTGACAAATTTACTATAATCATTTTTATTATACAATCATTAATGCTTAAATCTATAATAATTGAAATAAGAATAGTAATAAACCCAATAACAAAAAATTTGTTAAAAAATCTACGAAAAAATTTCATAATGTCATGTCCTTCCGATTATTAATATTACTATTATATACCAATAATCGACAGAATACTATTAGAACATACGTTTATACAATACAGGAGAGTGCCGAAACACTCCCCATAAAATTAGAATCGGTTTATGTCTTTGATACTTTTTCCTGCAACTAAATCAACTGTAGCTGCTTGAAGTACCTTTTGTACCTTAGAATAGTCTTTGACCACACCGATAAGAGCTTGTGCAAACTGATCTGGATTCTGAATACCATCTAACTTGATGTCTCCAATAGATACACTCACATCACCGCCACGGTTAGTAGTAGCAAATGTATTCATAGTCGGCATTGCATTCTGATAAAACTTCTCCGGGTTCTGTTTTGCAATATTCCACAGATTATCAGTCATTTCACGAGTAAATACAGTTGTACCACGAGTGATTGGAGTTAAGATACTACCATCAGAACGTCTGATAATTTCAGCACCCTCTTCTTGTGTCCAAGCTAAGTGATCGTAAGTTGCTTCCTTTAGACCATTCTTATAGCCAATCTGATTACCTTTAACCCAACCATTACCGCCAGCACGTTTACCTCTGATAATTGCTTGAATATGATATGGATAAGCACGACCATTAACGATTTTATCAATCTCAAAATAATCTGGTTTGAATCTGTTGACATTGCCTGTTGGAGCAGTACCATAAGAATCATAATACCAATTACCTGTAGCATTAACTCTTGTTCCGACATTCGGTGATGCCTTTGGTGCTTGTACAGAAGAATTATTGCTTGTATTTGCTTTCGGAGTTGCCTGTGGTTTAGGTGCTGTTGAACTAGAACCATTTGCAATACCATTTGGATTATTTGCAGTTGCTATATTCTTATTCGCCTCTGCTTGTGCAATTTGAAGCATCTTATCAATTGTGACTTGAATGCTATTGATTGCTGATTGCACAGTTGTAGCATAAGTGTCGAATTTACCTGTGAAACCAGAAATAACTGTTCCTGCATCGTTCCATATAGTCTTCATCTGATCGGATATTGTATATCCTACATCAGAAGTAACAGTAGTGATTGTATCACTGATAGAGGATTGATTTTCATTGACTACACCGATTAGCTCTTGAATAAGTATTTCGGTCTGCTCAAACTTCTCATCAATCTTATCTGAATACTCCTGATACAAGTCGTCAAGCATTTTCTCTTGATCTTCGATGTATTTGTCGTACTCTGTATCCTTTAAGTCCTTTTCAGCATCTTTGATGTCAGATTGTAACTGTTGTACTTTCTTTAAGGATTCCTCAGAGTTATCGTTCTCAAAAACAGATAATTGTTTCCTAAGACTTGCCAGATTTTCAGTTTTCTCACTAATTGTCTGTTGATACTCATAAATCGACTTTTCGTTGTCCAGATATTCCTTACGCTTGTCTATGAGTTCCTGCAATACTTCAAGCATTGCATCATATCCATCACGAGCAAGGTCAATCATGGATTTCTTTTCATCGTTAGCTGAAAGTATAACATCTCTCTGCGCCTTAATGAGTTCTTCTTTTCGATCAATCAAATCCTTATTCGCTGGATCTTTCGCAATGTCTGCTTCAATCTTCTTAATCTCACTAGCATATTTCTCAGCTTGTGACATGTAAATATTATACTTAGACGCATAATTACCAAGCTGTGCAAGACCTTCATTTGTAAGTCCTCGATTCAAGTGACCATCGGTTAGATTGTCCCTATCTTCGAGTAGACTTTGTACAAACTCAATTTCGTCTGCAATACCTGTGATTTTATCCTGAACGAGATCGAATAAATCCCAATCAGCCTGACGTATATTATTATAGAACTCTTGAATTGACTTGTTGGATTCTACAATAGAACCGTTGACTTCATCAATCTGCTGTTTAAGATCATACCATGCTTCTGAATATTCTGTTACCTTACCTGTATTCACAAGTTCGTTCAACTCAGAAACCATTTGATCTCTTTGCTGAACTAAGAGTTTGTTATTCTCATTCTCATTTTGAAGCATTGCTTCGTAGTATGATTTTGAGATAATACGACCTTTTGTTTCAGCATAGTCCACCAGCTTATCAAGAATATCATTGGTATCCGTGAATACCTTCTCCATATCTTCAAACTGCGTTACTATGTTGTCGAATTTCTTTTGCGCTAGTTCAGAGAGCGATATATTAAGTTCTTGGATTTTGTCTTGTAGCTCTACAGCTTTTTCGTACCAATTCTGATAATCCTGCACACGATTGTACAAATCTTCATCAGTGATATCCTCAATATTTATTTCTCCGTTACGAACCTTCCGTTTGTAATCTTCGGACAATGCAACACTGTCTGCCTGTTGTAAATATCTCTTATATCCCTGTGTAGCCCATTCGATTTCGTCTGCTGTTTTAGCAATCTCATCATTTAGGGCAGTGGTGCGAAGTGTCCATCCAGAGAATGTATTTTCCTCTGTTTTATTCAGACGAGCAATAGCTTCTTCGCAACGATTGATTTTTACCTCAATCCAATCAAGTGTTTCTGAAAACTCATCCGCTTTATCCTGTGCGCTTGAATCATTTGAACCACTTGAGTTAGAGCCTGAACTAGAACCGCTAGAACTATGTCTATTCGTCCAATCGTTATTTGTCCCACCTATAATAGTAGTCTTTGAACCAGTTGATTTACTATAGGCATGTGATAGTAATGTACCATTGACAAATCCACCACCAATAAGTTTTCCACGAATACCACCAATACCGTTTAATAGTTTCTCAGTATCAATATGGTTGAATATTACGTCACCCTTCTTTAGGTTCATAAATTCAGCACCACGCTTACCAATAAGCTGTGCCTGTCCATTACGAACTAATAATTCAGGTGCAACCTCTCCGACAAGAGCTTGTTGATCGTATGCAATCTGTCCATTGCGGACACCATTATTATAGGCATTAGTACCGCTTGCTTTACCGAACATAACTGTTTTTCTTGTCTTGGTATTGCCATGAGAAGTTGTAGTAGTGCCAGATGCACTTGCATTGACTTTGACGTTAAAACTCTGACTATTTAAAATACTTTGTAGATTTGCATGAAAGTTCTCTGACAGTTTCGCCTGTACCTTAATCTTTGCGGTCTGTTTACTTGCCTTAGATACTGCATTATTAAGTGCCTTATCATAAGCTGACGTATCAGCATCGACCTTAATACTTGTATCTGAATCCTTTAAGAAACTATCAAGATTGAGATTTGCTAACTGTTCCTTGAATTTATCCGTATCAATTTCAGCATCAATACCGATTTTTGTGAGTTCACCCTGATCCTGTAAATTCTGCAACTGTGTTGTTACATTTGCAAGATGTGTTTCAGCATCGGTTGTATCAATACCAAGTGTTTCTGCCTGTTCTAGCTGTTGTTTTGCAGATATATAAGATTGTAATACCGCTAATACAGTTTGAGAACCTTCTTCGACCTGTGATGCATCAATACCCATAATTGCAGGCTGTTCAAGTTCCTGTTTCTGTTTGAGTAATTGTGCAATAACTGTCTGTGCATCTTTCCAACTATCAGAACCAATTTCAAGCCCATCACGATACGTTTGTAGACTACTAATCTGCTTATTCAAACTATCAACATCTAAATCTGCACTAAAATCAATTTTAACACTTTGGTCTTTTTCAGAAATTCGCTTTGCAGCTTCTTCCGCTTCACTTTGCAAATCGGTTGTATCCGCTAAATGTGCATAAAATTCTATCTCTGGTTGAATTTCCCCGGCAACCGAATCATACTGTTTCCATAATTCCGTTGTATCGAATCCAGCTTTATCTAATTCTTCAATTGTCTTTTTATAATCGGCTAAATCTGTTCTTGCATCAACTGATTTCTGATCAATAGCATTTAAACCATCTACAATAGATTCCGACATGTTATCGAAATTAATATCAATACCTTCTGCTTCTGTCATAGCCAAGAATAAATCTACAACAGCAGAACGAGACATATCTACATCTTCACAGAATTGTTCCAGATTTTGTACGTCTATTTTGAATGTACCATCAGAATTTTTAGTAATTTGATCTGATAGTTGACTAGCATCATCCAAGAATGTATATAAACCAGAAATATCTTCGGTGAAATACTTTTCGGCACGAGTAAGATATTTATCCCATAATGCATCAGAATATTCCAATTCATCATTTGCCGAACCGATATATTCCATGAATGTTTTGAAATCATCTGTTCCCGTCCAACCATTTTCCCATGCTTTACGAGCCGAATCTAACTGTCCTTGAACATATTCGAAATTATCATTATTATCTGGTGTCTCTAGCGCACGTTTGTAATTACTCAATGCAGACAAAGATGCCATAATACTTTGCTCAAGCGCATCATACTGATTGATTTCTTCACCAAGTGCAGAGATATTATCTAAATGTGTAGATAAACTTTCAGACCATCCATCATTATCCTTCTTGAGATTACTAATTTCCTTGCGAAGTGCATCAATGCCCTTATTCTTCGCAGATGTAAGTTTCTTACGGACATTTGTATCTTTTATCTCTGTCTTAATAATATCATTGATAGCCTTTGCTTCTTTTTGGTATTCCTGAACTGCAAACGCTTCTTTTAACTGCGTATTGACAAGTGCTGCTTTACCTACATTTTCAGTATATTCAGCCATATGTTCATTATTGAGAACTACACCAGAATCGGTATACTGAATGACCTTAGATAAATCTCCATATGCAGTTTTTAATGATTCGATGGTTTCAGTAGATAAATAACCATTCTGTGACTGTTCCGACTGTGCAGACTTTGCCGCATCAAAGGCAGTAGCAGGATCAAATTCATATGTAGTATCGTATACACTCTTTTGTGTAAGATACTTCTTCATGGCTTCTTCACGAGTTTCAGATTCACTCATGATTCTATTCCATGTTTGAATTTCTGCTTCCGTATTAATCGAATTTTCTTCGGCAAACTGTAATAGTTTGTCTTTTGATTCTTTCATGACATCCATTGTCATAGGAATAGAGCCATCGGATTTTAATGTCTGGGCATACTTACTAACACCATCCATCAACATCTCATAATTATCCAGATATTTCTGCATACCAAGATCGGATGCTGTCAAAGGTTTACCAAGTGCATCACCTAATACATCATTGATTTCTTGCACATATGCTACGATACGATTCTTGGATTCTTCCAAACTGATATCATCATCGCTGATAGTCAAAGCATCGGTAATAATCTGTTTGAATTGATTGCCCGTATCGGCATTTGCCATTGCTGATTGCAGAGGTACAAGAATATTAGTTTCGATTGCACTTTCTAATTCTTCTCCACTTAGACCACTAAAATCGTCACCTTGAAGAATATCTCCCCAATTCAAACCACTCACAATACTACTAAGAGCAGACTGCATTTCGTCATTGCCCGTCATTGCAAGGTATGAACCAGAAGAGTTCTGCATCCACATATTGACATATGATGCAAATTCAGCGTTGCTTGTGGATAACGTGGCTTTTGCTGATTGCATTTCGGTATTTGCTGTACTAATTATTCCTGCATAATACTGTCTAATCTGTTCCTGTGTTTCCTTAGATAACTTTGCAAAATTGTACTCTGTTGCCGAAGTACCATCTTGGCTAATAATAGCATCAGCAATATCAATATTCGCTTTTTCCATATCAGCAAGAAAATCTGCATAATATGTCTGTTTCTCTAATTCAGATTCAAAATTAGAAGCTGGTTTATTATTTGAAACACTTTCATTGAAATTGTCCAACGCTTTCTTGTACTTCTCGATCTTCTCTGTTTGAGTGTCGATAGTATCATTTTGTCCTTTTGCTTCCTTACCGAACACTTTAGATTGATTCTCAAAATATGTGTCGATATTTTTATTGATTTCCTGTTGAGCTAACTGCTGCTCAATTTCAAGGAGATCCTTTAATTTTCCTGTGATTCCATCTACATTACCTTGTAGATCAAGAATAGCATTGCCATTATCATCATATCCCTTTGTGAGTTGTGGGAATACTTCGGCAAGCTGATTTGAAACGTCAAGAAATTCTTTGTATTCATCATCGGATAAGCTGATATTTTTACCTGTAAGCTGATTTACTCCCTGTGCGAGTTCTGCATACTTTTTACCAGCTTGATCAACTGTATCTGCATTTTGTTTGATTTCAGATTGCAGCGATTTGATTTTGCTTTGTGCGTCTTGTGCTTTTTCAGACATTTTTTCTAAAGCTTCAGCTTCATATTTATCACGATTAAGCACATATTTGTCTAGGGCTTTAAAACCTGCTCCAACTAATTTTGTTACTCCTGTAATAAGCATCATCCATCCAACAGAAGATACAGCCTTCATTGCAAAGGACAATGCTTTGGTTTTCGTTGCTGCAATAGCAGCACTTCGACCAGATGATTGTAAAAATGACTCATATCCCTTTAACGCTTCGGCAGAAGTGTTATAGACCGTTCCTGATTCAGCAGTTGTTTGTAGGAATTTCTTAAATGATTCATCGGCTATACCCGAATTGTTTGCAAGTTCTAAAAATGATAACTGCATTGTATCGAATGAACGATCATCTTTAATTGCATTAAAGAAATCTGAAACATTCTGAGATAATTCAGGTATTTCTTTTTTGAAATTTTCAAACCATTTTATTTGACCAGAATCTTTATCATAGCTTACCCATACATTGTATAAGATTCAAAATTATGTTATAATTTATACATTCTTCTAAAATATATAATCAAATTGGAGGTTAAAATTAATGGCTTTAATCAATTGTCCTGAATGTGGAAAAGAAATATCTGATCGAGCTGAAAAGTGTATTAACTGTGGTTTCCCTTTAACACCTGTTGCAACTATTAACGATCAATCTTTTGAAATATCATGGTTAAAATCTAATGAAATTTCGCAAATAGAAAAAATAAAAATTATACGAGAAAAAACACATATTGGTCTAAAAGAAGCTATTGATTTTATTAATGAATACAAGCCTGATGATACAGTTAATAAACAACAAATACAGCGACAAGAGACATTAAAACCTCATTGTCCTACCTGTGGTTCAACTGATATACAAAAAATATCAGGAACTAAACGGTGGCTTTCTACTGGATTGTTTGGTTTGGCAAGTAGTGATATTGGTAAAAGTATGTGTTGTAAAAAGTGTGGGTATAAATGGTAGAATAATGGGAGAGATTTCGCAATGCTTACAAAAGATCAAGAAAAGATATTACGTTGGCTGCTGTCTCTGAAAACAGATATTCAAAATACTATCACAATAAGTAATTCAATGACAGAATACCCAAATGGATATACCGATAAACAGATTATCAAGAAATTGAATGAATTTGAAAACCTCGGATTCATAACAATCAAATGGTATAGTCCAAATCATAACAATCTCAATTATGCCGTTGATGTGACCGTATTAAAAGATAGTATTAACTATTTTGCTGATAAGAAAAAGAATAGAACTTCTAATAAAAGAGATTGGATAAAAACTTATATTCCAATAACAATTTCATTTATAGCGTTACTGAAATCATTTGATACTGAAATTATTTGGCTATGGAAGCAATTAATGCAATTATTGAAATGACAACAGGAGTCCAAAACATCAATTTAGGGTGTCTATCAGCAAATTGATTCATGGGAATAATTATTTTATCATATATAAAATCTATTTTAATCACGACCTTTCTGTGGTTATACTTGGAAACCGAATAATTGGTAGAATCTAACAAAACAAATGTTCAATCTATTATTCCCTTGTATATAATAGTAAAATATGATTGTAAATTTATTATTTATACAAGGGAGGATTTTATTATGTACACATTCAAAATTACAAACAAAGATGGTAAAACCCAAGACTACAACCATATTAACAAAGTTTATTATGGTCACAAGGGAATATCGGAGTATAATCTTGAAGGTGAGAATATATTTGATCACCAATATTCTACAGGATATGATTTGCATTTATATTCTGAGAATAATGCGTTTACCATCTCTAAGTCAGAAATTGCAATTATAGAAGTTATAAAAGAAGATTAATTGTTATATCCGAATTCAATCGCCACTTCTGGATTGAGTTCGGATATTTTATTTAAATTAAATGTTTTAATTTGTTCAATAATAGGTTTTAGTTCTTCTATGTTATTAATTTTAATTTTAATATTTAATTTTGTCACTGTTTTCACCTCATTTCATATAATTTTGGTTATTCCGCACAATCAATAGATATAAGAAAAGAGTAGCCAACAGACTACTCTTCGTAAAGGATATTTATAAATCTTTAATCAAATTCTTCCAATAATTATATCTTGCAGATACATTCTCTGGATTAGATGTGCCATTTTGAACGAATAATTTGTATTCTTCGTTTTCATCATAGTGTTCAATAAAATCAATTACAATATCGACAAACCGACTAAACGATTTTTTATCTCTAGTAATTCTATATGCAGAATAGAGTACCATAGGAATAGAAGTTGCAGGCAAATCATCAATCGTTTCAAAAGCATTTTTCATTCTATTCAATGCTTCTTCTAAAGTGTTCATTTTTTCAATATATTCATCTCCATGTTCTGCAACAAAATTATTCATATCTTTTGATCTGAATGAAGTAAAATCATTTTCTTGATTTGTTGCAATTAACATAAGTGTCTGGATAATCCAATCACGAGTTGATCCATTTTTCTTTTGTGCTTTAGAAGAAATCATGCTAATAAATTCATTATTTGCCAATTGAGATACTTTAGCATTAAATTCATTAGAGCCATACACCACTCGTAATTGTTTTGGATTCAATGGTTTCCCTGAATTTTGTCTTCTAAACATCTCTCTAACATCTTCATCAGTATAATCAGAGATTTCGTAAATTTGTATTTCAGCATCAAGTAATGCACCCTGAGTTGCCTCATCTAGTTTGGTATATTTCTTTTTACTAATATCTTTTTCTTCGCCATTAATCATAACAGGTAAGAGATTGGCTGGTAAAGCAAATTTATCATTAATAAAATCACGCAAAGTTGACAATCTCTGAACTCCATCGATAACAGCATATACTCCATTATCTTCTACAGCATACGTAGGATTAACTGGATATTGACGTAAAATTGAATCAATTAAAAATCCCTTTTGTTGTGTGTTCCATTGACCTTCATCTCTTTGAAGTTTATGTGTTAATACAATTCCACCATTCCCTAATTTACTTACAATTGACGAAATTGTTTTTGTACGACATGTTGATTTCATGAAATACCTCCTAATTTTTAATTATATATGATATTTACCATATATGGATTAAAAAATCAAGAAATATTATAATCTGGAATACAAATATACGAAAAACGCACCTTTGACGAACGTATATTCTCTATATTTAATTGTCAAAATATGGTACAATAATACCAAGCTGATTGTATATGAGCCATCGTATCTCATATCATCGCACGACATGAAGCTTGGTATCATTTTCTTATATATACCATACGAAGTACCAATTTATAGTTTGGTACGAACTATGGAAATAAATATTCAGCCCTTTCTGGGCAATAATACAAATTTCCCAACTTTACGCTATACTATAAAGAAGGGAGGGTAGAATTGTTAGTAGTTTTAACACAATTATTTAAAGTCTTAGGTTGTACAGGATTATGTTATTTTGGATATTTGGTTCTCAAATTAGTAGTAACGATACTGATTTGCAAAAATCCAAAACTCAGTGATGAGAAAGTAAAATACATAACCCGTATGATTTCTAAAGACAAACATCAATCTAAATAATTTTATTCTTTTGTATCAGCCATTTGTATTTATTTCCTTTCAATCCCGTGGGAGTCCATCTTTGCGATGGCTTCCACTTTATTATTCTCTGTTTTATATATCAAATTAATTTATTTTATTTTATTATCGTTTTTAGAAGTCGCCTAATAAAACGAGCATAATTACTCACTATTTTCTACACATCGCATAGCTACGATTGACTTTTTCTTATGACACTCAATCATAAGTTGTGGACTCTACATTGATGAATATTTTATCCACCCACTCTGGGAGTCTCTGGGAGTGACACTTGCTCAATAAAAGAGTAGTACGTCTCTCTGCTGATTGGGTTCTCATGCTAAATTACGAGTTACATGAGCCGTTCCAGTCCTTGTACGAACGTTCCCGTTTCGTAAACCACGGAGTCACCCACGGTTATATAAAGTGTTTTTCCAAAGCCCTCTTACTTGCAAAATGCAAGTTCGTTCCTGTTTTATCTATGGTTCTTTAGCCATAGCAGTAGGACTTATCTGAACCGAGTAAGCATTTGTGTATAATGTAATCTTACGATTAATCCAGACTACCTTCACCTAATTTAGATATACCCAATGATGATATTGTACCTAAAATTGTAGGCAAGGCTCCCATAGTATCAACAAAACCAGTTCCTAATTTGACAATATTGGTTAAGAAATCTATACCGACTTTTAGCGAATCTGAATTAATTGCAGTCGCCCAAAATTCTTGAACTCTATTTTGTAACTTTGCAATTTTTCCTTCAATACTATCTAAATATTTATCTAACTCTTTTGTTGCTGATCCTGATGCCTCTTCTGAGGACTTCTTAACAGCTTCAAGTTGTGCCGGATCTTGCAGTATCGCTGAAGCAATGTTTGAGCGATTTTTACCTGCTAATTCTTCAATTAAAGCTGTGGCATGATTTGTTCCCAGCTTTTTATCTTGTTCCTGAATCTCTTTGTAAACTTTGGCGATTCCAAGAAGAATTTCATAGGTATTTTTATAATTTCCATTATTATCAAGAATATCAAAACCTTGATAATTGTTCGAAGCTACGGCAGTATAATCTTTGATTATCTGTTGTTTCTTTGAATTCGTTGCTTTTACGAAAGCATCTACTTCCTCATTCATTGCAGAAAGTTCTTCTTCGGCTTCTTCTGTACCAACCAGTCTAAGAGAAATTGTGCGTAAACCTGCTGAAACACTATCTGCATCCTGAATTGTTGCATTCGCTGTAGTTACTAAACTTGCAGCCTCATCAATTGTATTCCCCATAAGTGAGAGAGTAGCTGCTGATTTTTGCAGGGCAGTGGCTAATTCATCTGTTGATATTGCATAATTATTACCCACTTCATTAAGCTTATCGACGATAGTCATTTTGTCTAAGTCTTTATACGCTTGTCCCATAGCAACAAGTGACTTAGTAGCATCTTCAATATTATCAAATTCGGATACATTTAAGAGTATATTTGCAGTTTTTGCACTGTTCGCAGCTTCATCAAGTGACTCACCTAATCGCATGTAGTCTGCCGTACTTGCTTGAATTTGTTTTGCTGTTGTTCCAACGTCATCAGCGGTATCAAAAGTAGCAGCTTGATAATTTTTTAAACTTTGTAAAGATTCATCAGATACTTTTCTCATTTCTGTAAGAGCTGTATTAAGTTCTTTTACAGTGCTAACTCCTCGTTTTACCCCGTTAATAACATCATAAAAACTAAACATACCAGCTACTTGGGCAACCATTTGATGTAATCTACTTGTCTTAAATATATCCCACAAACTCTTGCCAGCTCTACCTGCTTGTTCTTCGGCATTCACAATATCGAGAATTTTTCCGTGAATAACGCCTAAACTTGCGGATGGATCACCAGATTTAATTTGATTATAATAATCTCTGATTTCAGCTTTTGCTTTTTCGGACATATTAGAATTTTCACGAAGAATTTGAGAAATTTTATTTAATTCTTTTTCGCCAGCTAATTGATCGTATCCTTTTTGGGCGGCTGTCATATTTTGGACAGCAGATATAGCTTGTTTTAACTCAGATTCATATTGATCCAATAAATCTATATCTTTAGATGTAATCAATTCATGAGTACCGACATCTTGTAATGCCGCTTGATAGGTTTTAAGAGCTTCTGATACGGTATTAACATTCTTAATATACTCATTGCTTGCCCAACCACCATCGTTAAATTTCTTTAAGGTATCACTATATTTATCGGATTTTCCTCGATATGTAGAAAGTTTTTCAAGTCCATTTCCAACTTTTTGTTGGTTTGTTTCTTGTAATTTTTTCTCAATTTTATCGAGTTGATCATACAAGCTATTCAAAGAACTTTCAGATTTAGTAACCTGTGACTCAGATAAAATAGGTTGTTTCTGTAGTTGAGAAATCTTTTCTTCGAGCTGCGTCATCTTTTGGAGATCACCATCTTCAGCCATACCACTAGAAACACGTTTTGCAACTTCAGAATATTGTCTAATCGTTTCAGTTAATTTATTATAAGCTATTTGATTCTGTTCTTTTTGATAGGCTTGTTCTTCACGTTGAAATTCTTGATATTTTTTCTGATTAGCTTTAGATTGAGCTTCGATTTCAGCGGTGATTTGTTTCTGAACTTCTAATTCTTCCTTGGATTGATTAGTAAATTTTTGTGTATCAATATGACTTGTCCAAGCAGTAGCATTACCATCTTTGTCCTTGCTATAAGAAGTAGTATAAGTACGCATATTACCACTGTTATCACTAACTTTCATTTGCGTTTTAACAAGTTTATCTTGCGAATCATAAAAATCTGTAACTTCTTTTACAAATGATGTTGATGTATTAATAGAAGCTATAATTTCAGCTTGTAATGATTTCAAAGCCTGTTCTAATTCAGTTCTACTTGATACTTTAATTTCATTATCATGATTACCGACATCAACAGCAGGAATTCCATTATCAACTCTTTTGTATTTTCTAACATTGGCAGATTCTGCATTTTCGGAATGTCCGTTTGATATATTCGATTCAACCTGCGGAGTAGAAGCAGAAGTGCTCTTTATTTTTACTAACTCAGCTTCAAGTTCTTTGACACGATTGGTAAGATCCGTAACTTCTTGAACAGAAGCAGTAACATCTAAACCACCATTAAAAGCATTAGCGAAATTCTTCGCAGAATTAGAAATGTCATCAAGTTTACCTGCAATATTTCCTAACTGAGCAATTACCTCTGTAAGCTCAGTCTTCCCAAAAATATTCTCTAATGGGTTTGTATCTGTTGCGGCTTTCATTTCATTGAAAGTTTTTGTTACTTGTGCCATAGCAGATGATGCTTGAGTCCAATATGCCTTATCTGTATCAGATTTTAAAACATCTTGTCCGTTGAACACTTGTTTTGCTTCATTACGCATATTTTCAATAAATTTTATATATGCTTGAAGTTTACTCATTGAAGTATCATATTGATTTATATCAAAGTCAAAAAACTTATCTGTAATTATCTGACCACCAACACCAGACATCTTAATATGATCGAACAATCTCTGATATGCTTGTAGCGCATTTGATATCTTAGCTTGTGCCTTCGATTCCATTTCTGTATCAGAACCAAAATCTATATTCATATTAAGTCCAATGCCTTTTACACTTGAACTTAACTTGTTGATTGCTGATTCAATATTATTTATTGTTTTTAGCAATGGCGTTAATTCATCACCATCACCGACATCAGATAGAGTAGATTTAATATCTTTAATTGATGTAGACATTCTACCTGATACTTCAGATACAAAATGATTAGATAATGTTGTAAGCGATGTGTTAATTGATTTAATATCATTGACTAATTCAGTTCCATCATTCATTGATGAGAATGCTTTGCCAATATTACTAATATCCTTGGTAACAGAAGATAATTGAGCAGACAAGTTTTCAAACTGCTTGAAATTATTTGTCCCCTTACCGATTGAATCGAGCATTGTATCCAATTTATGGATAGCACTTTCTAACGTTTTTGTATCTAAATCTAATTTAATTTTTCTATCTTCTTTTGTAACTTGATCAATAGAATTCTCTGCATTCAATAATTGTTTCCGCAGATCTTCTATATCGAGTTCAATTTTCGCCTTCCAGCTTGCAACGCCTGACATATATACCTCCTAACTAACTAAATAATTTCTTTGCTTTATCATCTATAATTTTCTGAACACGTCCTCCGAAGCCACTTTCAAAATCTTTGCTAATAATATGAAAAGGAGGTATACTTTGATACATCATCCAACGACCATGACCATGCTCCCCGTTCATAAACATAAAATCAAAAGCTTTACTAGCATCCAATATTTGATCAAACCATCCAGCATAATCCATCATCGAACTAGAATCAACTTGCATAATTAGAAGATTACCATTCACAATTGTTTTTGCGGATTGAAACACATTCATAAAATTGTTTGTCCTTGAATAAAAAGCTGGTGTATAATCGCTATACCAACTGATCAATGAATCATAAACCGACTCTTTAAATAATTGATGAATTTCTGGTGCTGCTATCCTCGTTAACTGATGTTCTTTTTGTCTAACATCCTTTAGAACAATCTTTGTGAAATCACCTTTTGCCAATTTCATCACCTCCAAAAATTTCACTATTTTTACACTAAAATAGGAGGGTAGTATTACCACTCTCCATAAGAAAAGCCCTATGCTTTTGACGGACATAGAGCCTATTTATTTTATTTATTATATATGATATAATTATTATACCTGTGGTAAATATAGGTAGATAGGAATAGTAGTAATGGAAACCGCTTGTTCAGTTGTTTCTGTCTGTGTTGCAATCGCAGGATTAATATACACAATTTACAGAGACAATAAAAAGAAATAGTTTAACCAACTATACGTAAGAATCAAAAAATACGAGTATCTACTTAATATTATGAATTGGATAGGACGGTAGAAGACCAGTCACCTTCTGCTACACGAAACTATAATACCAAAATCCTATATTTGCATAAGTCCTTGAGGTACAAATGATATAAGTAGAGAAAGTATTTACTTGACAATGTTAATATAAATGTTATAATTAACAATTGAACAAGCATAATATAAAATCCATTACGAATGTTGTGTTCCATATCTTTAATGCAATCTGACTAATTGCACATGCCAAAGATGTCAAAAGGAGACAACTGTAAGGAGGCAGGAGATAGCATCATATTGAAAAATGTGGTGCTATCTCTCGTTTTCACAAGAAATTTGAATTTTCTATACACCTTTTAATGTGTAAATATATTCATTGTTGGGATAATTTTCGTTTGCTGAATAATTTTCAAATTCAAAATTATGGTATGTTAATTCACATTCAAATTCATCCCGTGTCCTTGGATCAATCCTTAACTCATGTGATCTAATTGTCGCTATTTTATTTCCTGAAATCATACAGTCATATAATTGTGGACTAAATGACAGCAAACAGATTACCATATTACCATTGGAAGTGTAAGAAACCGACTTAATGAACCCACCTTCAAGTTTGAAAATAATATCATCATCTAAAATAAAATCCACAGAGGTATATCTATCAAAAATTAAGAAATCATATTTTTTATCATTTCCAATAATTTTAAATTCTCCAAGATGATTTAAATTATTCATGTTCTATACCTCCTTAAAATTGCCTTTCTTTGCAAATTCAACAATCTTATATAAATCCTCTTTCGGGATCTCATCAAGTTTCTTGCTTACAACGTCCATAAGTGGTGTGAGAGTAGCATTTGCCAAATCAGAAATTCTTCCAATCTGCTTGCTAATAAACGCCTGAGTAGTTGTCTCATTAAACTGAGTATCTGACTGTTTCATTGTTAAAATGGTCTTAAATTCACTTAACTCACTCATTGGAATAAGCGGATCTCTCTGTTCAGAGCCAACCATTAAAATATCAAGTAAACCAGATGACTTCAACGCATCATATTCCTTAATAAAACTTCCATCTTCAATCTCAAGATCTGTATATAATTTAATTACAGCACAACAAAACTGCACATACTGAGCAACAGAATTTACTCTAATCTTATCTGTTTTTCGATACTTTGTTTCTCCATTATCATTATAAGCTTCCTGCTCAAATGTTGTTTTATCTACAATCAACTGTGCATAAGTATCTTTCTTAATAATTGATACATAAGGTGTAATTTTAATTTCCTTTAATAAAGATTCTTTTAATGTACTGTTATTATAATTATTATATTTATTTACAAATTCTAAAACTGTCATATCTTAACTCCTTTTATTCCTAATTTTTTGCAAATAAAAAGAAGCCGATATAAATCGACCTCTTAATCAATTTTATGTACTGAACGGCAGTAGCATCCACTTGGCATTTTTGTGTTTACCAATATTCTTTGTGACATATTCGTGAACTTCCTCTAAGCATCCACAATTTATGTCTTCAAGAGTTTGATATTCAAGCGGATCACTCTCATCAACACATACGAGCTTATAAAACACTCTTCCTTCCATATTCAATTGTTCCTCCCAAGAAATTATTTCAGACAAAATAATTCGTATAAATCTACCTTGAGTGCTTTTGATATAGCAACGGCATGATGTAACCATATATCATTTGTGTCTTCATTTTCAATTTTGTTTAACGCAGATACTGATATACCAGTCATCGCAGACAAACGCCGCAAAGAAATATTCTGTTGATTTCTGTAATACCAAACTTTATTTTTCATATATGTAGTATGTGTGAATTATTTTATCTTATACATATACTACTACAATATGTGTCTACTGCATTAAACGTTTACCTAATCACTATAAAAATCCAACTATACCCATCATTTGTTACAATTGTTGTCTTCTGAGAAAATGCATCATATTTGATATATGATATCTGTGGTGATGTATCACATATATGATTGTACATATGGGAGTCAATCATGTAATTATGAGAAGAGAGCAGTGAGTCTATTTCTTCTGAGTACATTTTTTTGCCTCACGTCTTAATTTCTTTAATGTGTCATATTCCACCCAGCCGCCATATTTGAGATTTCTACAAATAAACGTCAGGTTAGTTTCTGGGTATTTAGCCCATATCATTTTTCTTTTTAAAAGTGACATACTATCTGGATTGCCCTTCACATCAAAAACCTGTAAAGTGCCATCAGACCATATAACATTAAAATCACTTCTATATTTAATAGGTAAAATTGTTTTACCTTTATATTTAAATTTATCTTGAAGAACATATTCTACTTGACGTTCATATGATAATATTTCTCCACTTTTCATCTTGGGTTCGATATACTCTTGTAAAAATCTAAGCTCCGTTAGACTGTCATAGGTTACGCCATTATATGTCCGATTTTTCTTACCTTGTTCTGAAATATCTACATGATATTTTGATTTTGTTCTTGCTATTCCTTTTCACTCCATTCTAAAATAGAAGAGTGGCATCCGAAGAAACCACCCTTTCCAACTAAAATCCATTTTTCAGTTTTTCCTTATACGATTCCATAATAACTTCCATTGACACATCCACCTGTCCATTTGTTCTCCCTAATGATTCAAGCAAATCTTCATAACGACCATGAATGTCAATTACATGATCATATTGTTCCTTACTATATTTTCTTCCAGAAGAAATAGCGGAAGCCATATCTAATATCTCGTAACGCCAATCATTAATATTTTTATCTTGAATAATCAATGTTAGTTTTTCCAAATCTTCTTTTATCATTTTGTCGTGCCTAATTGACTGTTTAGTATCTTCTTCTTGTTTTTGCCTTAATTCATTCAAACCTTCTGACGTTTTAACAAGCAATTCATGATCATTATTGCGCTTTTTTACCCATTTAACGGGCTTTCCAATGATTTCAGAAGCTTTGCCGATTAAGGTGGCGGCAGATACGAATATAGTAATGATCAAAAATAATATAATTAGAAAACTGAATAAATCAACTTGTGATAACTGTTGAAGTGCTTCTATCATGGTTGCACCTCACTTTATTTCTCTTTGAATTTTTCAATTAAATTCTTAAAAGCTTCATAACAACCTGTAGATGCCAAGCCGGAAATTAAACCGCCAAGTAAAATTTCAGGTGTGAATTTTCCATTAATCCAAATGTTTAGTCCTACTCCAAGAACACCCATAATTACAGGAATAAAAGAATTAATTTTATCTGTCTTAATAACATTCTTGAGCATATAACCAATACATAAACAAATGCCTACAATAATAGGAACTGCATATTCTGCTAAAAATCCTAAGTCCATATTAATTTTCCTCCTTATTCATCCACGACCAATCTATGACTTGATCACATAGAGGACATGGTGATTGATAACAATTCAACTCTGTATAACAACGTTGACAGTACGGATATCCACCGTCTAATTCTATTTCTGGTTCTATAGGAGTTGAAATTGGTATATTTTTATATTTTTCATTCATATAAATTACCTATGAGAGCTCATAATTACACCACTTTTTATATACATCTGATGTAGCTGTCTTTAAAAATACCATTGCTAAAATTGCATTATCTTTATCATCAATACTGGTATAAATATCAATTGGATAAACATTGTTCTTAATATACAATAATTGCTGTTTGGGATTTACAATACGAACAACTTCATGTGGTAAGTAATTTCTCGCTTCCTTTAAATTTGTTTCTACCATACTTTCCTTTCGATCCTTTATTAAACGTAAAAAATAGGGGAATATAACTAACACTATTGAATAGCAAAGTTACATTCCCCTATCAGAATTTTCAAAATCACTATTCAATAACACCATCGTCTTTAACCTTTTTGACTTTGGATTTTCTATAATACTTATTCGTTGGAATATCTGTACTCTCGTCTGAAATAACAGATTCATCTTCCTTAATAACATCATCAGTTTTTTCAACAGGTTTTGTTTCTTCGTTAATCTTCATAATTGCTTTTTGATAACTCTCACCAAAATTAGCAATCTGAGATAAATCTAGTTTATCGAGTTGCTTCTTTGCATCATCTGCTGAAATCTTTTTGTCTTCATAATCAGAAGTTACAGTATATATGTCCTTGCAATTTTCAGAGCAATATGCGAAATACCATGTTGGTTTATTTCGATCTTCTGGTCGGCATTGAGGACAGAAAAGATGCTCACGCCTGCACACGCAGCAGGTTCTTAAACCTCTTTTATTCATTTCTTCATCTCCTTACATATAATAAGAGGGCAGTAATAACCGCCCTCAATATTACTCATCAGATTAGGCTTCCTCTTCCTCATCAATGAAGTAGATTTCAACCATTTCCTGACCTACAGAACATGTGTCTGTAAGGATTGCACCCTTATAATCCATAGTCTGAGAATCGCCACCCTGAAGAGCAAGAGATACTTCTGGACTTGGAATGAATGATGGAATATGAATAACAACTGCACGGAAACCGCCATTTACATTACACTTATCAACTGCAAGTGCCTTGAAATACAGCTCATGCGCCTTTGGATACTTGTCTCCTGAAATAGTAACCTTTGCACCACTCTTAACGTTCTTCTTGAACTTAACAAGATACTGTACTTCCTCTGTGTCTGTTGGTGGTGTAAGTGTATTTGCATCGGCATCAACCTTAAATTCTGTTGGAGATACATCTGCACCCTTTGTATATGCCTTGCCTAGAGAACCATTTGTTGAAAGTGCGTTTACAACGAATGAATCTGCAACTGCATCTGTGATATCAAGTGTTTCACCAGCCTTTACAATCTTAAAGATTGGCATAACAATTGTCTTTTCTGCTGTTGCAACTTCTGCATCTGTAGCAGATACAATTTCAGCGATAGCAAGGTTAAGGAAAGCGTTAGTAGCTGTGATTTCACCAGTCTTACCAGAATACTTTCTGTAGACAAGGTTTCCATCCTTATCCTTTACATCTGTTGAATCTGCTGTGATATCAATTGTCGCATTCTGAAGCTGTGTAAGTGCATAAAGAGCCTTATCAGCTAAAGCACCATAACCGAATTGAAGACGGTCAATAATTACGTCACCTAACTTAAATGCCATAATAAAAATCCTCCTTAAAAATATAAAAATTTGTATTAAAAAAGAGCGACTAATAAATCGCTCATAGTTCACTAATTATTCATGCAATTCACGCATGAAATTAAATTGTTCTCTTGGAACTTTACTTACATCACAGAATCCACTATATGATCCTGCCATAAGTGCACGACTTGATTCATAGACTTGTAATCTTTGTACTGAGTCCATAAATTCACAAATTCCCATTTGTCGTAATTCTTGTAATTTATATTTGAATCCTGGATGATTAACGCAAGCAGATACCAATGGAAGAAGTGTAGAACTTTCTTTATCAGTACGTTGTGCTGCGTTCATCCTGTCTTCATCTATCATCCATTCCTTTGTGATTTTCCCTTTTGCCATTTCAATTTTGGGATGAATATTAAGCATAGACCTTACATATTCTGCAATTTGATTGTATTCAGATTCCTTTAATATAAAGTCCTGATCTTTGTCGTATAGACATAATTCAGAAGTGTCTGAATCAGGTAATTTTATATTCATCAATTGCATTTTTTCGATTTTATAATCTGGGAAAATTAACCGCATTGCGGAAAAATCAAATGAAGGAATTTTATTTAGAATATCAAAGATTTCAATATCATGAATTTTACACCAATCTATTTTTGCATCCCAAAGCATCACACGAATTGAAGTAGAGTTATACAGGATAGGAGATAAGCCAGAATAAAACTTTGATTCACCCATATTTAAAATATCATAAATCTTAGGCTGCACAATTTTGATTCCTGCGACATAAAAATCTTCACCGAAGTACATCGCCAACGGATCAAATTCATAGTCCTTTTTATTCTCAGCCTGTTTCTTTTGCGCATCAGCTAAAACAGCAGCTTGAAGCCCATCCAACATATCAGTATTTTGCTGTGCCATAATATCACCGCCTTAACTGATAGTTAATCATCTGTGATTGTCCACCGTAAGGTGTGTTGACAGAACTGTTTAAATCTGTAAGTTGAAATACGAGAGTGCGTACAAGATAATTATTATCTGTTGTAGACTCACGATTGGATACAAGGTGTGTTTGCATACCAAATATATTAGACCATGCAAACTTTTCTCTGAGAATAGAAGCAATTAAATCATGTCTTGGAATCCCGGTTAATTTATCCATTCTATCGTTACCATGCACAAAAATAGTAAATGTAACCAATGTATCTTTTAATCCGGGCTGGTATTTTACTGTATCTTGGAAACTAACCTGATAACAAATATAATGCTTCACATCTGTCTGAGTATCTGGAATAAATAAAAAAGGACGGATATTTGAATTACTTCCAAAATATCTATCCCACTCTCCAAGAGGCTCATATTCCTTTTTTTCTTCATTCCATTCCCAGTTTATATATCCTTCACTATTGAAAAGTTCTGGCTCAAGTTCTTTTTCATTTAATGCATATAAAAGACACGGATTTGATAATAAAGCTTCTTTGATTTTCTTTTTATACTGAATATTTTCGTCATCAGGAGTTGTTTGATATGCACGAAGTTTGTTCAACAAGTCATTCTTTGTAACTAATTTTTCTGCCATAAAACACCTCCTATTCAGTTAATTCTAACGGCAAAATTTCAGATTCAATCGGCAAGCCATCCTTAACAATTTCACATTTAACAGACAATATTTTGCCAATAACAGAATTATCATTAGGAAACTTTACTTTCTTTTGGTTGTACTCTGCACCAGCTCGCCATGTAACTTTATCAGTCCAATCTTCATTATCAATAGAACAAGTCCATGTAAAAGTTGCATCAGCATATTCAGTTGTAATATCTTCATTGAAATCATTAAATAGATTTACTGTGAGATTTTTATAAGAACCACCAACTTTGATAGTTGAAGTGGATACTGAAATTCTTGCTGTAATAGACGATGGGGGAGTGGTTGGAGTAGATGGATCTGTTGGGGCGATTTCTGAATCGAAATACGAAGCCCACATACCAATAATATTACCATCAGAATCTTTCTCGATATAATCTCTATGTTGGTCAAAGAAATCTTGATATAGAGTTAATTTCTGAACACCAAGTGGTTGAGCATTTTCAACCTTACTGATTTGCCAGGCTATTGCATTATCAGTAAAAGAACTAACAAGTACACGCATGTTCTTTGATGACTCATTTGTATACCAAATCTTTTCAGTGATTGGATTTAATGGTAGCCATACTTTATCTTGGTTTTCCTGCGAAGTAAATCGCAAATCAGTCCAAAGCCCAGAATTATAACTAGACTGCATTTTTAAAACAGACCACATCCTACGCTTGATTTTTTCTGTTCCATTATTCTCAATCCACATCAATTCATAATTGCATTTGAGAATTAAATATTTCGGAAATTGATTTGCTGGTTCAGTACGAAGAATCATCCATTTCTCATAGATGTTTTCATCATTTGGAATATCAATGAATAAACCAATAAAATTATCATTATGATATTTTTTACGATAATCAGTTTCAAAATAGTAGAGTTCATCACCTTCAGAAAAATGTGTTTTCTGTGTTGGTTTAAACTGAATATAATAATCTACTTGGTCTTTATCCATAGACTGATATGACTTAACGATAAACTTTGCATCTATGCGTGTTTTAGTTGTATTCTCATATGTCATGCCTTCGGCTAATCGTGGCTGATCATCATGATAGAAGTCATAGATATAACAGATTTTACTCTGGATATCATTATCCCAAGTCTGTTCCATCGCCCAATCAGATTCTTCCTTATAAATCTGACCAATCGTTTTAGCACCGTTATTCTTGGCGTTTGCGACACGCCTAGCTGTCTGTAGACTCGGCATCGCTTACACCTCCCTCAAACATCTGCTTAATATATCCGTGAGAATCCAAGATTGCCCTACGGAATTTTTTGTAACTAAAATGGTCACTCTTAAAATTATCCATAGCACCTTGTAAGGTTGCCATAAGAGTTACCATAAGTCCGTTGTCGTTAAATAAGGTTTTTGTGCCACCTAATTTAAACATAACATTCTCAAAGAAGACGAGAAATGCTTCGTCATCTTCAAATATTTTCTCTTCAATTGTCTTGTCTTTGTAAAGCAGTAGTTTGTGAATATCACCATGCATTGCACGAACTGCTTCATTGATTTGCTTGTCTGTGAAGTCACCATATATGTATTGCATATTAGGACTCCGTGTTAATATAGGAATTGTACATATATCCGTAATCACGAATACGTTTATTCAATTCAATTTTCATGGAATCCAGACGATCAATCATATTTTTATGATTGTCAAGTAGTTTCTTTTCTTCCTTGCCGCCTATCATTACTGATGTGTGCATAATAGAATCAACCTGTGGCTGTAACCACTCAATCGTCATTCCAAGTACAAGAATTCCTACAACAAAATTCATATCAGCCGTTTCGTCTACTGAATTATTCAGCGTAAAATCCAACTGTTGAATTTCATCATCGAGTGCGAGAGAAGAGAATAGCCTACGCACTCTTGGATTAGAGATTACATTGCTTAATCGTTCTGTATATATTTCAAGCAAATCATTTTCATCAAGAGAAAGTTCTTTCGGATCTGAAATTCGTCCTCTTGTTCGTGAAAAAATTGTTTCGTATGGAAGCGTCATTGTGAGCCTCCTTTACTAATTCTGTGCTAATGTAAGTAGAAGATTTGTATCAAAGATTTCATCAAGTACCTTGATTTTCTTAACAGAATCATATGTACCACTCATAATCATAGAAGCAGCCAATCCTTTAAGCGTTTCAAAGACACCATCTGGTAAATCTGCAATAGCAGCTCTCATCTGTGTAATAGGCAAAGATAAAATATCTGTTAAATCTTTTGTAGAGTATAATGATTCATATAACTCTTTTAATTCTGGATACTGTTCAACAAACTCAGCATCCTGAATAATAAATCTAGGTCTTGTAATACAAGATTTATGAGAGCGAATCATATATACTAAATCTTGGTATTCAATCTCTTCAACATCGCCATAATCAGCCCATCTATATAAAATTCCAGTCTTTTCGCCTGTTACCAAAAGCTTCCCATCGGTAAGTGACTTACATGGAATAACATCGTCTTTTTCATATTTACGAGCTTTTGACTTGTCTTCAACTTTTGTTTCTGTTATGTTAGCAGTTGTTGTAGTCTTTTTTTGATAAGCCATAATAATTCCTTTCTATCCGTCAAAATAGGAGAGTGATATTTCACACTCTCCATAGTTTTTATAATTCATTCAGATTAGGCATCTAAGTCCCACTGACCAAACTGACGAGTAATAATTGTAGCAATACCCATACGTCTCTGAGCTTCGTATGTCTGCATATCATCAGCATTTGCACCAGTCTCAGTTACTTCAAGAGTAGTCTCACCACCATCAATGAATTTAACTGGCTTGTAATCAATTACAGGGAATACTAAGAGGATAGTAGGATCGACAAGCTTATTTGCAAGTGTATTATCTTTAAATCTCTGAGGAATCTCTAAGAGAGAAGTTCCTTCATAAGAACCAAGAATACCTGTGTTTGCAACAGCTTCTTTCTGAGATGCAGCTACCCACTCAACAGAACCATTTCCTGCAAGAGCATTAAGTTTCTTAAGTGCAGTCTTTGTACCCATAATTACAACAGAAGATACGTTATTTGCTGTAGCGACATTAGAGATAATCTCATCAAACTCATCCTTCTTATCTTTAGTAAGAGCACCAGTACCCTTAAACCCAGTTGTAACAGGGAGCTTGCTTGCTGCATTCATAAACTCAGCGTAAAGCTCGTCCTGAATCTTATGTGTATATGCCTTTGCTACAGCATCAATAAGTTCAGACCAATCCTTACGACCAGTTAAGAAGAGACGAATATCTCCACCAACCTTTACTGCATATCTGCTAGTAGGAACTGTGAAGCTTGAACCCTCAGCAAGTCTCTGAATTGTGTAATCATGCTGATCGCCAGAAACCTTTGCAACGTTAAGAATAATATCTGTATCTGTCCAGAAGTCAGTTCTATCACCATCTGCAAGATTTCTTGTTTCAACAAAATTGTTAAAGAATTCATTATCTCTGAAACCATACTCAATTTCCTTCTCGATAATTTCCTCAATTACCTCGAAAAGAGCAACAGCCTTATCAGACTTTAAGGCTCTCATCATCTGCTTCTCAGTAGACTTTTCTGTAATTCCAAGTTCCTCAAAGCACACTTTTCTTACGGCATCATTTGCTTCTGCCTTACTAATAACTCTGCCCTGTTCGTCATCATAAATTTCACGACCAGAAGCAAGATCAAACATTAAATTTCTAGCTGTATTTTCCATAATTATTATCTGTCTCCTTTCCTAAAATTACGCAACTGTCCACTTCTTACCAGTAACAGTAGATACAACAGTTGTTCCAACTGTAGGTTTTGCTGTAAATGCAGCCTCAGAAAGCTCCCAAATATCTCCTTCACGAACTGAATAAGCTCTAGCTTCCATAGTTGCAGGGATATAAAAATTAGCTTCGAGCTGGAATGACTTGTTGTACTGTTCCTCGATAACTGGTGGGTTGTAAACGATAAGAGCTTCAGAAGCAGGAGAATCCTTTGTAATTTCTACATAATAATTTCCATTTGCTGCCTGACCAACAACCTTTGCATTAATCTTTGTTGCTGTTCCTTCTGTATAAAGATCAAGTGCCTTATAATCGCCCTTTGCAATTACAGCACCATTCCAAAGATCTCCATCGTGCTGAATACTGTACATGTGCGCTCCACCGTCTCTTGCAATAACTTTTGCAGGGAAAGCGACAGGGAACTTTGATAATTCAAATTTAATTGCCATTAATTTTTCCTCCTTAAAAATTTGCATAATAAAAGCCGTACATTTCTGTACGACTTATTAAAGTGTTAATATTTGTTTGTGATTTATATGAAGTGATTACTTCTTAAAGATATCTCCGTATCTACCAGAGCGACTATTTCTACGAGTATTTGGATCACCAAATAACTGCATAGAATGGGATTTGTTTTTATTAGAACTGTTTAATGAGAAATTACCTACAGATGATACATAATCTGCAAAAATAACCTTTGCTTTTGTCTCCAAATCATCAAGAGAGTAGTTATCCATATTTTTCTTTAATTCCATAAATGCTTCATTATCAGATAATACAGAGTATTTTTCATCTACAAGTAAAGACTCTTTCTTAGAATGAAGTTCGTTCTTTTCAACATTCTCCTTAAATGCCTTTAATTCAGCATAGTTAGAACGCATTGATTCAATTTCTGCGTATTCAGAATCTGTAAGATATGTTTTATGTAATGAGTATCTTTCTCCATCTAGTGCTACATTATCATTATCCTTTGTATACTTCTGACCATAGATTTTTCCACCGTCCCAACTTTCATATACAAAATACGAATCATATACACCAGTAATGTAATACCACTCATTATCAGCATCTTCGTATGAAGATAAAAGATTATAAAGCGCATAACGGATGTCATCGTGACTAATCTCAAAAGTTCTTGTTAATGCATTATTAGCTTTCTTCTTTGGTTCGTCATCATCAATAAAAGGTGTCTCATCTTCTGTGGTATCACCTTTTTCACTTTCATCTGGATTTTGCTCAGTAGGATTATTTTCACCTTCTTCATTTCCATCAGTGGTTGTTTCACTACCAGAAGGAGTATCAGCACCCTCACTTCCATCATCAGTAGAATCAGCTTCATCGAATGCTTTTGCAAATGCTTCGATCAATTCATCATCAGACATATTCTCGTAATCAAATGTGATATCATCAACTGTTTTTTCATACTTCTGACATAATTCTTCAAATTTATTCAAGTTTTTGTTTCCTCCTTCCTTAGAATTATTTTTTTTATTGTCAAAACAAGCAGTCTCAAGTTTTTCAAGTCTTGCTTGTAATTCAACCATTTTTTCATTAAATTTAATTAAGCTATTATTTTCTTCACTGAAATCTTCAAGAGTTATCTTACTCCCAAGCATTCCCTCACCAATAGGTGTCCCATCTTTTTCAGAACCCAAGCAAGTGCAACCTGCAAATTCAAAATTATCTAACTGTAAATATTTTTCTTTTGCATTGTATGAACACTCATAGATGATAAGTTCACAGCTTACCTTTGTGCCGTTTTTCTCACGAATAATATCAGCGCAACGAGTGTACGATTCAGGAATTGCTACACGAGCAACAACGTATGTTTTATCCATATCTTTGTCATATTCGAGATATGGTTCATCTGCTGTAAAAGTACCAACTTGTTTTTCGTCATAGATAACATTTTCATTTCCATCTTCATCTTTTTCTATATGATAATCGTGCGAATGAAAATCCCACGTACCATCATCCAACTGATGAATATTCGCAAGCAGTGGAGAATATTTAAGACTAGGCATAGCTGCTTTCATAGAATCTTCTGAGATATAACTTCCATTACGATTTAATAAAGTATGGCAAACACGAACTTTTGCATAAAGTTTATTATCTGCTGTTTCTTCAACATCAGCAGAAGAAAAGTCCTGAACTGCTTGTATAACAATAGGCTTACCAGATTCCTTTGAAGAAAAGTTATACATTTTCTTTTGTTCACAGAACCTAATTAAATCTTCAATTGTAAAATATTTTTTTTCCATTTCTTCCTCCTTTCTTGGCATAATAAATGCCACTCGAATAGGAGAGTGGCTAAATACTCAGTATGTTACTATACTGAATTTTCTTTTTATCTATATCATTATCTGAAAACTGGATCTTGCCAGTATTCAAAAAGGTATAAACACCATTTGTATTATCAACCTTCTGAAATCCAAGAGCTGATAGCTTTTTAGAAGTTTCAGAATCTGTTGTTTTTATAAAATTCTGTTTCATCCTGTTACTCCTTACATATCATTCTTCCCTGACTCCCTTGTACTTTCTCCTTCGTCTGTGAGGTCTGTCACGTCTTTTTCTTGTCCACCACTATCATTAGAATTATTACCCGACTGAGTATAACTGCTTTGAAGTGGAATCCAAGAATTATGTAATGAAAGTACATCATTTTCAAGAAATTGCATTCTAAGCACTTCCAATGGGCTAAAACCATCAAGTGCTGCAACAGCCATTTTTACAGGCACACCATATTGTGCCGATTCTATCAATTCTTTTTTCTTTTCATTTTTCATCCAGGGGGAAGTTTCAAGATATTTTACTTTTGCGGGATTTGAAAGATTATAAGAAAGATGTCTATTCATCCATATTTCAATTTCACCAAGAAGAGGTTTAATTGCATTCATCATATCCGCAATCATATGTGCTCTATAGATTGTAGTTCCTTGTTTTTCATCATTTAAAACCAAAGAACCACCAGATATTTTAAAAAGATTACTCATAGATTTTTCAATCATATCTGTATCATCTGTTGTAGTTCCTTTGAATTCAATTGGTTCAATTGGAAGAGGAGAAATACAAGAAGATACACAATCTGGAAGAGATGCTTCAAGCTTCGCATAATAATCAAGAGCAACCTGAATATCTACCTCGAAATCATCTGGATTATCACTTCCTTGCATATGTTCAAGACGAGCTACAAGAAGTTTATAGATTGATAATTCATCTTTTACAGAAACAAGTGATTGTAAATCAATAGTATCAATTAGATTTTCAAAGACACCAATATAAGGTGGAATACAAAGCTTTGGATCATCGCTTCCAACTTTAATACAAATTGTTCGTTCAGGATCTAATTCTTGCCATTTAAGAGATGAATCACTATCATAAGAATTATATTTTTTCTGAAATTCAGAATCCCAATAGTCAAGATAATCTTTTCGCTGTTTGAAATAACTAAAATCAAAAGCAAAGTTATAACTGCCATCAGGATTGATAGAAGATATCTTACAGTATTCACCATCTAATAGATGTATGAAAAAACCTGTATCATCTTCATATATATAACCATAAGCAGCATCTTCAATCCATGCAGTTACAAGCATTTTATATATTTCAGAATGTAAGTGCATTTTATCAATTTCTACACAAGTGTCATAATAATCTTTTAAAATTGTCTGAGTATCGTTATCCTGTGTAATATCAATATTTGGACTTACATTCATTGCTGTTAGGTCAACTAATTGAGCATTATAATTTACTAATCGTCTATATGGTTGTGAAACTCTATATAAAAATCGGCTTAAATTACGCAATCTATTCTCGTTTGAGAATGGATTTTGCATATAAGAACGAAGATTTTCTTTACTATAAATAGTATAACTTCGTGTCTCTGTTTTTTGCAAGTTGAGTAATTGCATAGCTTGTGATGCTTTGGCAAATAATTCCTTACGGTATTCCTCTTTAGAATAATTTCGCATCTGAGCCGCAGTTGTTTTAATAGAAGAGGACGTTGAGTTTGTCTTCTTAATTGTATTTATAGCAGGTGCATTAGCATCTGCTTTCTTTGTTCTTGGCATTTTTCGTTAATGCACCTCCTTTAATTAAACATTGAAAATCTTTTGCCTTGACGGATTGGAAGTTTGTTGATAAGACTCTCGACATCTGTATTCTTTGGTTTTAATTTAAATCCTAAATCTTGACAAATTTTAAAATTGTATTCAAGAGATGAAAATCGGTCTTTACGCATTCCTGGTTTTTCTACAATTTTTATATTTGTTCCTTTTATCTCGTGATCAAGATTTATTAATTCATTAACCATCAGAGAAGTTTGTATATATGGTAATTTTAATAACGCTTGTTCCTTTGATGTCATCTTAGAATATCCACGAATCTTTTTTACTAATTCTTCTGCTTCAAATTCAGAAGTAAGAAGATTAATAGAGCCATTCTGAAATCCGGCACGTAATGCAATGGCTGCCTTTGTATTAAAATCAGCAGTAGCTTTAATAGACCATACGACCTTATTTGCATTTCTAATTTTACATCTATCAGCCATATTATCATCATTAATACAAGTCATTGCTTCATATGTAACTCCATACTCAGCATCATACTGAGGTTTAATTATAAAATCATAAACGCCAATACCTTGTCCGTTAGTATCCAATACCAAATCTGTACAATTGAATTGATAAAATAATCTCATAACAAGAATACCTAACTCGTCTGTAGTCATTCCTTCATGCGTTTCTATATAAACAATATTAGATATATAATCATTTTTTTCTGTTGGAATAGCAGAATTGATTATAAGAGCAGCAGCATCATTATTATGCTTTTTACTTGCAAGCAAAGCTACATCGACTGATAATATTCGTTTTTCATTTGGAACTAATTCTGGAATTTTGATTTGATGATTTTTATAAATTTCAAGAGGATAGAAAGAATTTCGTATCTTTCTCCTTGGAGATATATCATCGAATTTAAAGAAAGCACCATCAGTATCACCATACCATTCAGCACCCATTTCCATTTTAAATGCAGTAGGATCAAAGTCTGCCTCAGACATTTCATCCTCGACCTGCTCACGAGATAATAAACCTTCTCGTATAGCACACTGATAAGGTAAACCTACGCAAAAGTAACGCTTAGTATCATCAAGCATGTTTGCATAGTAAGCTTTTAATTTCTCGAAACTCCAATGAGACTTATACCACGCAGATGACATATACATTTCGATGTTACGCTCCTGAAGATGAGTATATTTTGGATTATTAAGATAACCAGGCGAACGTGGAGCTGTTAAGAATTTACGAAGAACTGTATTAATTGTATTCAAATCAACCATCCTGAACTCATCCACGACTATAAGCGTTGCTCTGTTGTGACGAGCCGAGTCATTTGAACTAACGATTTTTATCCAACTACCATTACGAAAATCAACATGGGCATTATTTATTGAAGTAGAAATTTCAGAAATTTCAGAACGAAGATTAGCTGAACCCCAACCATAATTTTTCATAAAGTCATCATTTATCTTTTGAATGACCTCTAGTGATTGAGATTTATATCCAGAAGCCACACAGATTTTTGTCCCAGGATACAGGATACAACGCACAACACAGTACAAACTTGTCAACCATGTCTTGCCACTACCACGACTTGCAATATACATAAAGTTTGTACTAACCATCATCATGTATATTAAAATCTTTTGAAATAGCTTTAATTTCACATTCAAATATTCGAGTACAAATCTTTGTGGATTTTTCCTATAGAATGAAGCCCAATAAGCAACTCCTTCTAATACACGCTCAGATTTTTCTTGATATACTTCTTGTAATGACTTTTTCTTTTCTTTCTTTGTGGTAGCCATAATTATTCATCATCCTTGCTACCAAAAATCTTATCAAATAGAATTTCACTATCTGATTCCTCATCATAAGATGGTGGATTAACAGTATATTTTGCCATTACTCGTTCATATATATTTGAAAATCTGTTTTTCAGACCAAGCATTTTTGATGCGTGACCTCTATAAAAAGCATCTATGTAAGTACCAATTTTATCAACATCTGCAAGTTCTGGATCTATATCAGGAAGAGGGCGTGTTTCCTCATATTTCTGAATTAATGTACCCATTGTCTGAGCATCTGAAAATGTATCAAGTGTATTTTGTTTTGGCTTTAGATTACCCGTATCAAGCCATTGCTGATAAGAATAATCCAGATCTTTTGTAGAAGCCCCTTTTTTAATTGCATTACGCTTCATCAATTTAATAACTGATAGATTTTGGAATGTTTCTTCCTGAGCCTTTTGTGAACAGTCATATCTCGAAATCCAGTCTTGGTACTCATTTTCAAGGAACATCAGTTCTTCATTATTATAATCCGTGCCAAATCTCTTTTTTGCTGCACGTAATGTTTTTTGTACAATTTTTACATCTTCCTCTGTATTATTTTCTATATCATCAACAGAGAATTCAGAATCTTTATATGTTTTTTGACTATAATCGTTCAGGCTTCTACAAATTACGATCCACTGTTGAACAGCAGTGCTTCTTATTTTTTCTCCTGTTTGTTCAGAGAGTTTTTGTAGCTGCTCATTATAAACATTTTCGTCAAAATACCAATTAAGTCTTCTAAATGTTTCTATGGTTTTCTCACGATTATCAGTTCGTATATTATTTTTTTTGTCATAGTCAGTACATTCGTTTAATATACATTCTTTGCAAGCATAATGTTCAATACCATCAGGACTTGCCTTAGACGAGTAGAATGTTGCTGCACTTTTCCATTGTCCACAATGGCTACAATATATTAGCTCATTGTTCATAATACGCTGATAGAAATTTGCAAGCTTTTTATATTCATTTCGCAAATTCACAACTGTAATTTTCTTTAATTCAGCGTCTGAAATTGGTTCTAAAACTTTAGCCATTGTTTCACCTTCTTTCTTTTTATTCCAATAAAAAAGAACTAACTTACATAAGCTAGTTCAGGGTATTTATATTTCCATATATAATTCTTATGAATATATGTTTTATTCTTCAAACACTTATTTATCCCATAGTTCGAAAATCCTTCAATTGAATTTACTGATGACCATTCTTTTATTAGATTTTCATTTATATCATATTGAAGAATGGGAATTGTTTTTAGTTTTGAATGTTTTAATCTATCTATTCTTTCATTTAATAATTTTTCATCTTTTTCATATAACCAAAGAGATTCATGATACCATGTCATATTACCATTACAACACGATCTTATAGAACCATCATCATGTCCTTCCGACAATGCTTCAACTGCGTTATTCCATCTTTTGATTAAATCACCAGACGGAGAATATTGTAGCACCGTAAGAGTTTCATTATTTTTCTTATCAGTTAATTCTTTTTCTATAGATTTTCTTGTCTTGTCATATAAACTTTCGTTACCTGTATATTTCCATATATAATTCCTATAAGAAATACGTTCACCAGTACATACCCGTAATATTTCAGAAGCACTTCCTTTTATATTTTTCGAAGCCAATTTTGCAGAATCCCATCTTTTAATAAGTCTATTATCCATAGAATATTGAGAAACTGGTGTGTCATTTTTATGTATAAGGATATGGTCTTCAAGTTTAAATTTATCTAAATCCTTTTTATAAATCCATATATATCCGTATGCTTTTTTATATTTATCTCCATCACAGCAACGTTTGATTCCACTACATGAATCTTTTCCTAGATAATCACCAGCTTCTCCTGCGGATACGAACTCATTTAAAATATTTCCATTAAGATCAATCTGTAAAATCGGTTCAGGATTTTGAATCATTCGCATTTTAGCAATTTCTTCATCTGTATGTTTATATCCACGACAACCTAAACCGCCATCTGCTAGATTATATCCATGTTCTTGATTTTGAGAATCATAATATTTAATCCAATATATTTCTCTTTCGTCAAGCAACTCTAAAGAACATTTTTCTAATTCTGAAAATTCAAAATTATCTTCTCCATATTTATTCCATGCACCTTGTAAATGTCTATTATGATGTCTATTGCCACGTAAATCACTTCTATGGTGCAACCATCTGAATTTTAAATCATATGTTTGACCAATGTATTTCTTCCCATTGATTTTATTTGTGATACAATAAATTCCACCATCATAATTTTCATTTTTACTTTCTTCATTTCGTTTGTAATTACTCATAACATTTCTCGCTTTCCACTCGCAAAACCAATTAAAATAGAGTGAGAGAGTAGTGCGAGTATCTACTATACCTGAGATGATCGGTCAAAGGCTTCTCACTCCATAATTCCAACTACCTGCAACCGAAACAGTAACAATCCTCTCATAGTTGGCTAAATATATATTCTCTTTTTAAATACAAAAAGAGATCAGTAATAATACTGATCTCTTTCAAATAATCTTTACAATATTTTTTACAAGTTGTCACGTAATGCTTTTGCTTTGTCTGCAATCCATGTTCCAGGAAAAGCGTTCATTATTTCTCCCAATAAACCATATGCAGTTGCAGAATTAGAAATTTCTCCATCTTCAATTTTTTCAATAATTTCTTCGGCAGAAGCCATATCTGTAAAATTCCACGCCATAATATTCACCTCCATATAACAATTATTGCATGTTAGATAAACAAAAGCAACATAAAATTATATTGAAAATGTAATTCACTTCACTTAGCACACCTTCTACGATTTGAACATAGACCTAACGATTTTGGAGATCGTTGCTCTACCAATTAAGCTAAAGGTGTATATTTATGTTGAATTATTTATTAATATGTTATATACTTAATAAGTAACCAATAGTTTGTTTTTAAAAGGAGGTATAATATGAACAGAGAAGGAACTGGGAAGTTTAATACCGATTCAAGTGGACATACTTATAGGTACGACAAAGGTGGCGGATCTGATATTGATACATCAGATAAAACCCAACGTGAAAGCGACATAGGACACATTCCTGGAAGATATCAGTGGGAAGAAACCGTTGATGTTTCGGCAGATGATGAAGATAATGACAACACAGAAGATGATTAAAAATTAATATTATTAAACATCGTATAAGAGATTATCATATTTGATAATCTCTTATATTTTATTTATTTTTCATTAAATTCATTAATAAAAATCAATAGCTCGAACATCCACACCGAATAAACGATGACCTCTGATTAGCAATAAGGTGCAATACCAACTCTGCCAATACTACATAACAAAAGAGCCATCTCCAAATGAAATGACTCTTTCTTTACCAATCAGTCGCCAAACTGATTATAACTGTATAGGGCGGTAGTAAGTGTTGAGCTTGCACACCTAAGTTTCGTATGCATCCCAAAAATAGGTTTTGGTATCAGGTTTACCGCACGAAAATTATATTACGGTTCGGATGGATCGGTGATATCTACCTTAATCTCATCTACGGTTATTCCAACATTGTATGTCACATCTGCAATAACACGAATATTCTCAAAACCAATTGTCTTATCTAATTCAGCAATTTTATTTTGCAGCTCAGTTACATCATCAGTTGAATATTCAGTAAATGTGACTACGCTACCAGTAGTAGAAGTAGTTCCATATATTTCCCAAAGATTTTTTAATTTCGTTTGTGTATTTTTGATCAAAATTTTATATGTCATTATTTATGTATCATCCTTTCTAAAATTTATTATTTTATTTCGAATTGCGGAAGTAGGACTCGAACCTGCATACTCTTGATTATGAGCCAAGTGAGCTTCCATTGCTCGTCATTCCGCTATGATAGGAGAGTAGCGACCTCTCCTTATTGTATAGATTGGTAAGATCTACTGCCGATTGATTACCAGTCAGCCGACAAGACAAAGAGAATATTGAAAATTCTCTGAAATTGTATTATCAAGTTGCAACGCCACTTCGGAATCGAACCAAAATCCTCTCCCCCATCAGGGAGACGCATGTTCCAATCATGCTGATGACATGGATAATATATTATTCTCTGTATCCTACAGAAAATTCTTTTGTAAAAATCTATCAACGAATTGATAGACCGCCCTTACTCTTATGAAGCGTAAGCAGCTTATATTGTATTATTCTCTATTTTTTGGATATTTTGACATGAATTGTCATAGATGATATAATATGAGGGACAAGCGATTATTCAACATTTCATTTAAGGCTAGATGGGATGGTAAAAGGCGGTTTAGAGTCGTTCCAAAGTAGCGATACTTTGTTCGAATAGAATCCTTTCAGGAAATAATTAGAAAGGAGGACGATAACTATTAATATTTTAGTTGCACTTATAATCGGAATTGTAGGTAGCATTATTGCTACATACATAGTACGATTTATAGATAAAAAGATGCACAAAAATAACCGCCATGAGTCTAAATAGCGGTTATTTTTGTGTTAATAGATATAAAATTTATTAGCCTACACACCACATATAGGCTCTAAACCGTCTAACGGATAATTGCTTGTTTTCTTGATTTGTATTATAACACATAAAATTGTGTGGTGCAAGAGGGAATTAGACGAAAGCTTCATCGGCATTGTCTACAAATCAGAGAGTGATTTTTGTTCTACTTGTTTTATTTCTCCATCAGCAAAATATTTTGCAAATTGCTCATCTGCATCAATATCCTTGTACACTGCAACCATATCAAGCGAATTCCAACCGACTAGCATTTGAATTACATCATCTGGAAGACCACTTCGAGAACAAGAGGTGGTAAAGAAATGACGAAGACTATGGAAATAAAAGTCTTCTCCTAAATGTTTGCTGAATGTATCAGCCCAACTGTCAAGAGTGCTTGAATCCATAGGTTCATCTATATATTCTCCATTTACTTTCTTTGGAAATAACCATTCTGATTCAATTCCATGTTCTTTTCTATAATTCATCCACAAATCAAAATATGGCTTAAACGGTTTTGCAAGTGTATATACCACTAACATTTTTCCACGTGATCCTCTTCCTTTTGTTTGGATCTTTTCAGGTGTCTTATATAAAGAACCATATATAATATTTTCGTCATCGAAATAAGACACTTTGAATCGTGGTAATTCACTCTTACGTCTACCGCTAAATGCAGCTAATGCTAAAATACAAGCCTTGTCATACTTACCTTTTTCAACCCAATAATCAAGCATTCCCTGCACTTGCTCATCAGATAACACAGTTTTAGTGAATACTTTCTCATTTGCAGGATTTTCAATTTTGCGTATAATTGGTTTAAAATTTTCATACTCATCGTCCAATATAGCTTCTACATAATTTGAAAGAGATGAGAGAGTAGATTTTACTCTACGCATTCTAGCTGGCGACCATTTATATTCAGTAAGACAAAAACTCTGATAACGAGCAATATCCCTCTTAGATAAATCAATAAAGAATTTGTTATCGCAATGCTGAAGTAGATAAACCCAAAAAATAAAAAGGTCACGCCTATACGCATTAATTGTATTCGGAGATCTATCCACTGAACGAAGATAATCCAAAAAATCATTTCCTAATTCTATATTTTCTTTATTACATTGAGCCAATAACTCATCAGTAACAATATTATTATGCTGTATTTTTCTACCCATCAAATCTCACTTCCTTTCGTATATAATATTCTTCATAATAAATGCTCACTTACTCCTGACTTTAGTTATGAGTGTGCATTCGCACCTTTATCAAAAGTGGACGACTGAGGTTACGATCCTCACAAAGACCAATCTCGCCCATACAAAAAGAGTGTGCAGCATACACCACACACTCTTACAAGACATATTTTTTTTAGCCCCTAAATCAACATTAAAACGCCAAATATGTCACTAATAACATAAATTTAAAACATTAACATAAAATATGTTACAATCAACAAATTATATTAACATTTGAATAAATCCAACCATAACAAACTAGCAATATCATCAATATTACCAGTAAAATATGGTTTCTTTCTCAAACTATATTTATTATCAGAATACTTATCATGATGTAAATTTATACTCTTATTAATATCATCCCAATCTTCATCAAACTTTTTTACAGCCTGATCATACTCATCTTTAGATACCTTTTTACCATTAATCTTATAAGTTACTTTAGCATCTTCAGTAGATTTATTATCTTCATAATCATCCTCAGATTCATCAATCTCAGCAATATTAAATTCACGCATAATACATTTAGAATCTTTATTCTGTTTTACAAAACTTGAATTTACATCACCATGAACAAACACAATATCTGTTGAATCCGTATAAATATAAGTATCTTCATTACATTTAGCTGCTTGTACCCATATAGTCATATCAGAATCAATAGTGAGTACATAAGCGTCATCGTAACCATCCCAACAAGGATGGTTTAGATCATTACAAGACACTAATTTATAATTTGTATTTTTAATTAAAGAATTCAGAATTTCGATCATCACATTATATTTAGCAACAACTAAAATTTCTGAATAGTCCTTTTCTTTTCTGTGAATAAACAATTTGTCATAAGTATCATTTAAATATTCCACAAAATCATATACGTCTTCAAAATTGAAAGTCTTCAATTTTTGTCACCACCCTTAATTACGCAAGTGTCTTAACTGACTTAGTAATAGAGAACTTGATCTCATCATGTTCAGGTACTGACCAAGCTTTACCACCTGCAAGTGCAGCAACACCAGACTTTTCTGCTACATGCTTTACTGAGAAGCTACCAACGCCAGGAAGAGGAATCTTTTCTGTCTTGTTATCCGCAAGATTATCAAATACACAATCAACATAAGCTTTGATAACGGCTTCAATTTCCTTCTTTGTGAATTTCTTACCTTCTGTAGCAATAATATCTGTAGCTCTCTCTGAAACTTCCTTAATCATAATATCCTTTTTCATGTTTTTTAAACTCCTTTTCGTTCCTTAATATTTTTATATCTTTTGGCTATTTTTTATTTTATTGCCGAAATAATAATAAAAGAGGGTAGCGGCTATAATGAGTCCACTCCCTCGCATACGGCTTCGTCAGCCAAATTAACCATAGGTTATTTCCGTTTGTTAAATGCCAGTCGGATTCTGGTCATGTAATAGCAATCATTTTTATTTGCATTTTGACTTTGCAACTGTTTTTGATTGAAATTAGTATTTTAATTTAATTCAATAGGGTAGTAGGCTTTTACACCCTTATCTGTACAAATACAAACCATCTGTGACGGTTTACCTGTTAATCTCTTTTCAATCGTATATGAATCCCCACATCCTGCAAGTGATCCACCACGAATCATCTTTACACCATTTGTTTCATCCACGGAACATACGTGCAAGTGTCCATAAGTAATTGCGTATGGAACAAACCCTAGTGCTAAACATAAGTTTTGTACACCAGATTTATTAAATCCGTCATAATCACCATGTACAGCGATATATGATTTTCCTCTAATTGAAATATCTGCAATTCCAGTATCTATATTTCTGTGCAACACATGAAAATTATCAATGTGTTTCAGAGACAGTTCAACAGCCCAACTAATAATATCATCCAATCTTTCGTCATGGATTGCATCATCTTTACGATCCATACGAGTATGGTTTCCTGCAACATTTGACATGAATACTGTATCAAAATATAAAGATAATTCATAGCAGAATGATGATATTAACTCTGTGGCAATTTTTATCTGTTCAATTACATTCTCTCTATTTGTTACTTGAATAGACTTGTGAATATTACCTGAAATAAGATCACCTTGAAGACTTACATAACAGTTTTTAGATTTATGTAATTGATGAATAGAAATTACTTCATTTAATAATTGATTAAGCCTATCTTTTGCAATATCTGTGTTGTATTTACCAAATATAGAATCAAACGTCTGACCAATATGTAAGTCACTTAAAATAATTAGCATATCATTATCAGAATTAATAGAAACATTATCATGTTTATTGAAATTTGTTCTGCCAAGAGAGACAAGTTCAGATTCTAATTTGTCAAGTTTTTCTTCAACTCTAGCATCTGCAAAATTTTGTTTCTGCCAAGCATTTCGTTCATCTCTAAACTGTATTTTCTTGCGTTCTAACTCACGTTTTTGAATTTCAATTTCTTTTAACTGAGCATTAGAATCAACGAATTTTGATTGGTTGGCATCTAACATCTTCCTAAATGCCTGATATTTTTTGCGATAAGTGCTTTCACCATAATCATTACCAGTAAGTTCATTGATTATATTTGCTACATCCTGCCAAGAACCTATCTGATCTTTATTTTCGCATATTCTATAGATAAGTTCTTCGTCTGATTCTCCATTATATCTTTTATAGGTTGTAATGACATCCACCTACTCTCTATTCTTCAGCAGCCTCAGTAGGCTCATCGAGTTCTTCCTTGTCCTTAACTTTAATGTTAATTTCAATAGGTGCACCATTGAAACCTGATAGAAGAGTAGATAACTTTTTCTCTTCTCCGCCTACATCAACTGTTAAATTGTCACTATCTAAAATTCCTACAACCTTCATTGCAGTTATAACTGTCTTTTTATATGCAAAATTTGCCATTTCCTTTTAATTCCTCCATAACATTAAAAATTCCTACAAGACTTATATCTGCTAGGATTACAATAATTATCTTTTTTACCTTTTTGTTTTCGAGTGTCTAATATTTCCTGAATTTTATCACGATATTCCTCATTATTACTTAATCTGTACATACTAATGAGAGTATAATTACGTGAATTTAATGGAATTTTACCATTGCACACATTATGAATTACAGTCTTTGCCAATTGCTTACTTTTCATATGTGTATGATAATCGCCTTCAATGTCAATACGTGTCACTCGAAATGTTCCATCTTGTAACTTATCAATTGCGAAATCTTGTTCATTCATAGGCAGAACCTACTTAACAAACCTATCTTCGATGTAACGCTTATTTCCACACGTCTTGTAGTAACCTACGTGTTCACCTTTACGATCAACATATCCATGTTTTGTATTGCGGATTACACCTTCAGATAATAACTTTTCGACCTCATTTTTAGAAATCTGTTTAATAATTTTTCACATCCTTTGATTTATTTTTCCTGCTAAATAACAAGAGAGTAGCTGGCTAAGTAGGACTCGAACCTACAACCTTTTCCTTAATGGGGAATCTACCATTGTTCTACTAGCCAAAATTAGAAAAATCCGATGACTATACAATCAGAAAGAAAGCACAGCCATCGGCAATAGAAAGAGGGGGTATTGAGAAAATCGAAATAATGAATATATAATTATAGCAACTGTACCCCTTCGGGTTACTTCTAATAGACGCACTAATATTCAGTCAATGCAAACACAAGTCTGAGCATATACACCGTCGCATATATACTTCTTGTGCTATGGGAAACACCCAACATAGTGCATACGGAATTGGTTATCCATAAGCCTCGTCCATCATTCAGAATCATTAATATACTGTAATTTCATATGTAGTTTTAATTAAAATATACATTCTATTATGACTACCTTGGACTACTACTTCCTGCAACTCATCTTATTGTGCAAATTTCTTTACACTCACGGCAGAACTGACTTATTTGGTATTCCCTTACTTACCTCCTATAAGTTACCAGCTCATAGGCATCAGGGTTCAGCATTGCAGTGCAACTCTCTATTACGTCAGCGATGAGAACAGAACTTTTTACTACGCTTATTATTAGTACACATGCTTGTCTTTAATGGTTTCCACAGTATTCTAAGATATCTCACGACATTTCGAAGCACACCACTATAAAGTATCCCATATAATAATATGCCGACATCCACATGCTCTCAGCACGGTGATTAAACCGATCTTCACTGAGTTCCAATAACTATAATTATATATTCATTATTCAATTGTATTTCTTATTAATCTGCTTATAAACGCCATTATCTTTGATAGATTATTTACTTCTACAGAAATGCATTGGTACAGTCTCGCTTGCTGAACTGAACTGGTTTTCCACACCATGCACAAGTTTTTCACATGGAATCACAGCAACTATCTTATATCCATGTATTAGACAAAATAATTTACTGCCTTTCGGCTAATTATATATTCTCCGTACACAGTACAGAGATGCTTAATATTGTATAAAAACAATATTGTAGTTAAAAAAGCTGATTTCATTTGTTATTCTCTTATTACTATACATAATAAGAAAAATCGGACGTAATATCGCAAATCCCTTTATTTACAAGGGGTTTAAGACTTTTTGCTTTTCCTAAATTCTATATTAAATTGCAATTTTTCTATAATATTCTTTATTTTGTTCATTTTTTTTATATCTTTTACACGATAAACAATATTTAGTAGAATTGTCTTTGTTACTTTTCTTTTTAACAAGTCTACCGCATTCAGAACATCGAATAAATTTACCATCGCCAATATAATTCTGATATTCATAACCAAGTTCTCTGAAATCTTTAATCTTTAATACAACCTCGCTATCATTATCTATAAAATTAACTTTCATATTCAGATTATCATTTTTATTAGAAAAAGAGATTAGTCCAGTATTCTCAAGATCATTTAAATATAAGAACTTATCATTCCTATATTTAACAGTCACTCTTGCAACTTTATAAATCTCTTTAATTTCTGTATTAACCCATCCATTATTTGTATCTGATAAGGTATTATATAGCTTTGCATAACACAGCATCGTAAATAACAATTTTTTATACTTTATATTTTCTACGCTTGCAATTTCATCTAGCTCACTTTTTGTAATATTAATCGACTTAATTTCTTGTAAAAGATACTTCTTACCCTTTTTTGAAATATCTTCAATAATGTCTTCCCATAAAGCTTCATTATATCCTTTATAATTTTTCTCCATAAACTCATTTAACTTCTGAGCCGTTTTCTTTTCTCCAAGTTTTTCTTCTTGTCTATAATATTTAGATAATAAGAAGAGAGTAGAAGTTGGTTTGTTACCAACTTCACCTTTCTCAATTATTTTCTCTGCCTGTTCCTTTTCATTTAATATAACTGACATTCATCATCCTCCACATCAATAGTCACTTTAATTTCAGTTTCTTTCATAGAAAAATGCATACCATTAAATTCTATATCACCATCTTCATCTAATTCAGGATATGATATTTTATATCCATTTCTTCTCAAAAGATTTTTTATAAAAGTTTCCCCACAAATATCCCATGCAAATTGTTTACTATTTTTGGATTTTGTATAACATAAATCAAGAACAATATTGCACAGCTCATCTTCATTAGGACATTCTTTCAAACATTTCTCTCTAAACTGTTCCTTTAAAAGATATTTCTGAATCTGTTTCTCATCTGATTTCAATCTTTCTTTTTTGGCATAAAGCATATAATTTTGAATGTCTTTTTTATATACTTCATATATTTTCTTGATTTTGTTATAAATCTTATTTGTATATTCAGCATCGCTTTTTAAAATAGAATAATCAAAATCTGATTCTGTGGCATAATACTGATTATCAAATAATTCTTCAATTTTCCAACATATTCTATTAATAGTGCATGGTGCATTACCTAATGGCATTCGATCGTAATAACAATACACAAAACGTTCTTCTTCTTTTGTTTTATTCTCTTTTTGCAGCAATTCATCCAACGTAATTCTGAAACGCATTAAACATTTTTCATTATTTTTCTTTTTGTAGTTATTGAATTCGGCTCTTTCAGATGGATAAATATATTGCATGAAGTATGGTTTTTTGTCTGCTATTATTTTCCTATTTACCCAAAAATCTTTCTTTGTGTCAGAATCTTTAGCTTTGGAAAGTTTATTTGCTATCCAATTATACCAAGTATCAGGCATAGGTTTAGCCTCAATTCCCTTTGTTTTATCAATCGCATTTTGCTGATAAAGCTGTCCACACTTAATTCTATAATCAAGAATATTATATTCACGACTACCTTTTGGGAATTTCGCTTGAACTTCAAACATTGAAGTGATTTTATTAGTTACTCCACCAACAGCATTACCAAAACTATTGATATTCGATTTCATAATATCATCATCTGTTGGAACACATTTTGGAGCTTTTCTCTGAACACACACAATAGCAGGAAGTCTTTTTGTATTCTCGACTAAAATAGGAAATGATGTATTGATAACGCAATCCCCATCTTTGTCGAAACCATTCATCGCATCTGCGCATGTATCCCAACTATTAAAAATAGTAGGAGTCGTCATATACTTATAAAATTCGTCCATTGTTTCGTTGTGTACTACATCTAATAATCTAATATTATTATGAGATGTCATTGGCGCACGAAAACTGACAATTTGAGTAACACCTTTATCAATCCAATATTTTGAATAAACTTGTCCAGCTTTTAATAATCCAGTGACAGTCATACCGAACATTGACTGACATAACGAATACGGATCTCCTGAAACAAGAGAGTAATTGGCAGGTACTTTTAAAACACCAACTTTTGCTTCGTCTATTCTTTTTCTTATCATGGAATAAATTTGACTTTTGATATACGGATCTTGTGTCATAGATGGCTCGATCATAAGAGCAGTTGCGAAAGAACTGTCAAGATTTTGGACATTATTCTTATTTAATCCAATTCCTTTTGTATAAAGAATTGTTTTTCTATAATCATCTGATAAAATATCTTTTATTTCATTTACAGTCGGAGCAATAAGTTCATCAATCTGCTCATCTGTAAAAGCATAACTTTGCAAAAACTGATAATTCATAGTTCTTACATTTTCTAATTCTTCCTCTGAAGACTTTGTAATTGCAAACGTATATTTATTCTCTTCGCAATTTCTAAAATATTCCTCAATAGAAGAATAAGAATCCCATAATTTTAACATTGACTCTGTTAAAATGAGTTCAACCTCATTAATCTTATATGTATTTCCCCATACATCTGTAATCTTATCAAAGCCGTTATCTGAAGCAAATTTTTGAAAATCAATTGGAAATATTGCACCTTTACAGAACGAATTTCGTATTACACAACCTGGTAATAAGAAATCTTCCCCAATTTCTTCTCCCCATCTTTTCATAAGATTAGGCATTGCTAGTCCATACCCATCACTGTCTATAAGTTCAATATCTTTATCTTTTATGAATTTCATACTTGGCTGGGCTAATCCTGTATCATCTAATTCAACAATATCCGACTTAAAATGAGTAATACAATCGTGGACTACAACGACGCCATTCGGCATTGAAACAGGAGTAGAAGAGCTACACACTAAAGCAATATAGGCTTCAAGCTTTGCAGGAGCGAATTTCATTAACATATCTCGTCCGTTATTAATTCTCTTTTTTATCTCAGGGAGAAGTTTTTCATTAATAAATACAATGGTATTATTTTTTACTCCCCCTGTTGTACCAAGTAACCATTTATACCTAATACCATTTATCTCAAAGCCATTTTTATAAATGTAGTGGAAATCCTTTTCTTTGTCGATTACTACACAGACATAATCTTTCTTAAATTGATAATTGTCTAATTCTGCATATAATTTTTTGATTTTTGGTCTTGATATAGCAAGATTGGTTTCTTTCTTTAACTTTTTAATTTGAGATTTGATGTGAGATATATGAAGTTCTGAATCTTTAATTCCATTTAATTCATCTATCCATCTTAGGATTTGACTTTCACTTAATGCAATTAACTCTTTATTTTCTCTTGCAGTATTTATTGAAAGATTTAACTTCCATTGTTTTCTTCTCAATCTGGCTGAATGAATTTTATACACATATCTCTGTGATGTTAAGTGTTTACTCATTTTCATTTCCTCCGATAGACTTTAATTTTATATATGGCAAATAGTAACAAGATGCATAAGAATAATTGCCTATAAAAGCATAATCTTTAACTGGATATGGATATTTATTTGACGGTCTTCCAGTTGGAGAAGGATAATGACTACCAATACATTGATAATTATTAGATGTGTTTTTAATTAATATATAATTTTTATAATTTTTATTATAATCATATACATTCATCATTAAATGAAATTCTCTTGTATAATACATTTTCATCCTGTAATAATTAGTTAAATGTCTTCTATATGAACTTATCCTTTGAATATTTTTGATCTGTTTTTCTGACAAATCTTCCATTTTATAAAAGTATTTATATTGGGGAGAATAATAAATTCTACATTCTTTTTCTAATACATTTAACCTCTTATTTACACCAAAATACTTATCTGTTCCACAAATCCAAATATCATTAATTCCTGCTGTTTTGTATAATTCATGCCTTTCTAAATATTCTGATGCTATAGGTGTGCATTGATATTCAATAACATATGGAATTCCGTTATATTTAAACATAATATCTGGTCTTTGTTTAGTTTCTGGTATCCAACCTTCAAGAATAACATCTGTTATTCCACATTGCATCTTAATCCATTCGTATAAATCACGTTTTCCATTTATATGTTCATCTGTTTCTGGTTCAGAATATTTATTTTCACATTGTTTCTTGTCTTTATGCCTAAAATATGAATCAATAACCTTACCATGACAATATTCATATGGTTTATTACATGCAGGACATATTAATATTTTTTTCTTGCTCCATTTTTTTAAAGTTTCGTAAGTATGTGTTCCATCATAACAATTTATAATTTCGTTTCCAACTTTTGCCGTAAGCATCAATTTCCTCCTTTAATAATTATTTTACTTATTTATTCTCCTTTATTATTCATAATCCATAATCAGTACATAATATCTTAATTACGACGCTTCCCTTCGTATGTTTTCATACGCAAACCCATCATTGGTTGTATAATAAATATGCCTTATTCCAAGATCCTTAATTGCAGCCATACAACTAGGACATGGGCGTGACATTCCATACTCCTGATCACAACGACTTCTGTACATATACAATTTTACTTTTGAGAAATTTATATCCAGATGACGGATAGAATTAAGACAATTGATTTCGGCATGAAGCTTTGCCGCAAAGCATCCCATGTTATTATTCTCTCTATATTTATTATAATGTTGTTGAATTGGATGCGTCTTGTTGGTATTATATCCAACTGCAATGACGTGCCCTTGATAAACAGCGATACATCCAATGTGAGTTTTGTGAAAATCAGAACAAGTTGATACGTTCTTTGCCTTGGTAAAATAATATTCATCAGTTCTTGTCATAGTATTCCACCATCGCACGATTACTTTCAACCGCATCATTTCCCATGTCGAAACAATCATAAGTATACTGATACAAGTTCATATATTTGTTCAATCGTCCATTGTTATATAATTTTTCAACAAGCTTACAAATATCAGTCTTAATAGTCTTCTTTGTACTCTCAACATACTGCATTCCGATTTCCTGTGCATCAATCTTAAATCTGTCATCAATTGTATCCCAATGCAACCACATTGACACCTTATATTGATCTAGTTTCTGATCATGAATATATGTACATACCACATCATATTTGCCATCTGGTAGTGGGATAGTAATAGTGTAACCTTCATTCTTATAATTAAACATGCTCAATTCTCCTTTCTCTTGCTTCTGCATTTTCCTTACATCTTTTATCAAATTTCCAATCTGCGATAATATTCTCTACAATATGACCGTTTGCGTGATCTGTGTCTAAATCGTATTCGGTAACATATCCTCCATAAGTATTATGGTTGGTTTTTGTAATATTTTGCATAATATAATTCATGTAATTGTTCATATAATAATTTTTGTTCTCCTTTTTGTTTGTTAAAATTTTTATTCATAATTTTTCAGCTCCTTTTAAGTGCTGTGTTAATTGGTTACATATGTTTATTCTCTGTTTGGATTATGATTTATTACCATTTTTTAATTCTCCAAAAGAATCTACTTCATAAATTTCAAGCATTTTAGAAATAGCCCATTCAATTTCTTGTTCATATCCTTGCTTATTTAACACATATATATTGGGAACATTTTTAGGTGGTTTCTTAGGATCTGGTTGGACGCTACCAACTTCTTTTTTGATTAAAAGAGGTTCTTTGTCTCCAATAGAAGAAGTGAGATAGTAAATACATTGATTGATAGTATCCTTAGACATAGATAAATCCTTTGACATAGTATCTATACTTCTGAAGAATGCTTCAGGCTTTTTTTGTGGTTCTGATAATAATTCATTTCCATTCTTATCTTTTTGTCTGATGAATATATAAGAATTAATGTATAGAAAAGCTACTAATATATTCTCTCTATTAATTGATGATTCATTCATCATAATAAAATCAAATTGTGATGAAGTGAGTTTTGAAAAATCCTTACCAAAATCAAAATTATCAGGAATTATTTTAATTTCAATACCAGTATCATATCCAATAGAATCAAGATCTTGTTTGACTTCAATCATTTTATTATTAATCATATATTCCAATACATCTAAAATTTCTTTGAATGCCTTTGGTTTATTGCGATGAGTTTTATATCCATAAAAGTCTAAAACTTTACGAATAGTGATCCAACTGTAGTCTTCATATGACCTATATTTGTCTATTAAAATATAAGTAATATAAAATTTCCTGCTTATACCAAATTTTGTTTTGATATTTCCTTGGATATAATCATTAGGGAAGCGTGTAAAATATTCAGTTTTTTGTTGCAATATAAATTCCTCCTTGTGTTATGATATTTTATTATCTCTTTGCAGTATTTTTTATAGTTATGTTTAACGAGCGTTCAGTAGAGGTGCATTTTTGCACATGATTTTTTAAAATATGCGAAATTCCATGTGCATATTTGCACATAAACTGAACTGAAAGAAGATATACAACTTATTTAATAAGACAGACTATTCGTAATTTATTCGCTACGCTCATAAATTACTCTTTAAATTTTTATCTAATGTTTTTAGTTGGTCTAATTATTTATTCTCCATCTCAATTATTGTTTTGTTTCAAATCAACATATTTGTTCTTATAAATATCCTCTACAAAAAATACTGGTATTTTATTATGATAACGGTCATATAATTCTTGGCTTGTAATCACAGATCTGCACATTCCTAAAACAGAATTTGTTGTTCTATAATAATCCTTTACAATAGATTTGTTTGCATTGAATCTATTTCCTATTTTCCCACAAATAATACAATAGCTTTGTAAATCAGTTGTAACGTGAGACTCTTTACCAGGAAAACTAAAATTATATTGTATAAGACATTCTTCATAATGATGCTTATGTTTTGTTTTCTTTGCGCTGTCTGATATATTACTTCCTGTGTTCTTTTTATGTTTTGGTATTTCGTTTGGAATATTTTTATTCATATATCAATTCTCCTTATTTTCTCTATGTTTTTTTGATTTTGTAAAAATTATTAGGTTAAAATAGCGTTTTAAGGCATAATTTTCCGTTTTTATTTTTTAGGCAAGTATTATATCCTTGAAGCTATTTTCGTTCAAATTTGAGTTAGAATCATATGTTTTTCTCCTTAAATCCCAGTATAAGAATTATGCAGGTATGTCATCGAAGATAGTTACATATCTTGTTTCATGATTCCCATCAGAGAGGTTATATTTGTCTTTTTGTTCAATGCCTGATTATATATTCTCTGTTTGATTTTGTTTTTTTACATAAAAATAAGACAGACGAAAGTAATCATCTGTCTTATGGCAACTATTATTTATTTTATATTGATAACCAATTAGATTCTGGTTTAGCAATTAAACGAGCATTATTATATGCCATATCAAGTGTTAAACACGTATGACCTTGATAATAGTTACCTACTTTTGTTACTGTTAATGCTAGTGATGGAGTAGTGTCATCTTCTAAACAAAGCGGAAGTAATAATTGGATTTTATTTTCGTAATATTGTGGTATTGCTAATTTGTAATTAGCAGACACTCGTTTTTTCATTGTTTCTATTGAGCCATTAAGATTATTGAGTATATTCTTACTATCTTTTAATTTTTCAGGAATACGTTCAATATTATTAATATCTTTTAATATATGTTTATAATTAATATTTATTTCGTAATGCCAATCAAAAAGTAAAAGCGAAGGATCTTCAAAATAATTTGCTCTCGGTGGTCTGTCGGAAATGTTTATATTACCTAGTTCATACGATGTGAGAAATCTTAATCCGTTCTTATCTTGGTATGCATATATTGGTTGATAAAATTCTGTAAATAGCCCTGTATTAAATAGCGCATATTCATTATTAGTAACAATATTCTTTTCTGAAGATAATTTCTTATATGTGTGAACCATATAATTTGTAAGAATTTTATTATTAGGATATGTATCATTAGACCAATTTTCTTTATCTGCTATTTTAATTATATCTTCTATATAATCATTCCAGTTTACTTGAAAATATGACATATATTCAGCTCCTTTTGTATTTTTAAATGCTTCTGTAAGTATATCATATTTCTTTGAATTGTGAAATGGAAAAGTAGCGGTATCATCTGGTTTATATAATTGAAACGGATACGATTCATATTCACTTAATTCTTGTGGTATGTATTCTCCTTGTAATTTTGTACGTGCTTTCATATATGCTTCGTGTGGTGTATCAGCATAAACAAAATAGATGTGATCATAAGGTTCATAACAATATGCTGCTGTTGTTGGTACTAAATAGGTATTCATATGTTGTCCTCCTGGTTTTACAATTATTTTTAGTGTTTCTATATAGGTTATTCTCTGTTTATTTTGTATTTTGTGTGTAGTTTCTGAGTACCCCCTCTTTACGTGAGTGTGAGATTGCGGAAAATGGATATCGCCAATTATGCTTATAAATAAGGAAGATTTTAGAATTGTTGGTGTGGTTTTGGATGAAATTGAGTTTAGATTTGATGGTTGTTGGGTGGATTTTTTGTTGATTTTTGTGGTGTTTGACGATATGAGGTGCGATAAGGGGGTTGGAGAGGGTAGAATGTGAGATTTGGTTGATTTTGTTGGGATTTTGAAGATATCGGCAAGGTAAAATTTTGAAGAAAGTCTGTGGATGAATCAGCTATAGGCTCTGCGCCTTTTCTAGTTCATATTTTTAGTTTTTGCCACCCCCCACATCCTAAAACCACGGTATTTCTATATTTTTCCGTGTGTTATAGTTGATATATAACAGATAGTCTATTGAGTTATAAGAAAAAATTATAGCTAGCTATAATTTATAATGATATCGTATTTTTGAAATTTATGATTGACAATCACACATTCATGTGATATTCTATGATTGCCAACAAGATAAGAAAATCACATGAACGGCAGTTCAAAAAAATTCAAAAAACTTGTTGACAATCACATGAAAGTGTGATACATTATAAACAAGTCAAGAAACAACGACTTGTAAAAAGGGTATAAGTACCGCAAATACTTACACCCCTACATAGTGGATAGCATGAAACATACTAGCACCTAGCAATCTTATTCTAGCATGTTTCGCGCAACATTTCCACAATTTTTTTAACTGCACATGACAGCGATGTCTAGTAGGGTATCACACCCACAACAAGCAGTTATGACACCATCCGAAAAGTCCATAGCGCAAGCTATCGATACTCTCGAAGGTGTCCGACCTTTGACAATTTCATACAAGACTACACCATCCGGCAGGATGTAAATACTTTGTATTTATTCGGTAACTTCCTATTCCGAAGTGTAGAAGAAAAACTTATACAATAGGTTGTATAGGAAATAGGCGGTAAAAAGATTGCGCATTTTGCGCGACGTTTTAACAAGCAAAGTTTGATTTACCATTAAGTAAAACGCTTGTAGCAGGTTTTTGGTTTGGAAAAGACTTCTTCCCTGACTTAAACAAAAATAAGAAGGTGTAACACGGCTACGGTTTAACCGTAAAGGTTCAAAGCCCTTGTAAACTGTGGATGACACCATACAAAATAATTTTACGCACCTATGCGAAAAATAGGAGAAAGAGGTATATTATGGGTAGAAATCAGATCAATTTTTCAAAGATGACAGCAGAGGCACTCGCACAGGTTGAAACATTCAAGAAATCAGCGACAGACATTGCTATTGAGGATTTACGGTACAAAAAAGAGATAAAGCCACTTAATGCACAACGTGACGCAATCCTTCAGACACGGGAAGACTATATCAAAAATGGCTTGTCTTTGGATGAAGCTATTACAAAGCATTCGACTCTTGAAGTGGACAAAGCTATCCGCAAGGCTGAGAATGAACACAAGGAAATTATAGCACCATTGCAGAAAGCCATGAAGGACACCTATGTATTTATCCCGGATACAATGCATGACGCATATACTAAAAAAATCAACGAAGGTAAGCGTGGCGAATTTCTCAACGCTATCAAAGAATTTCTTGGCAATCTTGGCTTGGAATGTTCACAGGGACAGATCAACAAGTTTGCTGAGTCAATGTCTGATAAATTCGGTGCAAAATACGCTACATCTAAAAAGATTGTAGAAGATAGCACCTTCACAACCGCTATTAAAAAGAATCAGTTTAACAAGCTTTTCATGGCTGTATTCTGCGATGTAGTAATGAAGTAACCACTTGTCAACACGCAATAAATCCGCTATACTATAAATAAAAAAGGCGGTGGAAGGATGGAAGAAATGACAGAGAAAGAAAGACGTGATACAAAAATGGCTACACTGTATGAACTTCGTTTACTTTTCACACAAGGCGAAAAAACAGAGTACACAAAAGAAGAAATTGTAGAATTGCTTGACACAATAGCAACAGCAAAAGAACAGGAATAGTGCATAGTTAAAGGGTACAAGGATGTATAACTTTGTACCTTTTATAGTGTGCATTATATATTATCACAAATATCTTGCGTATCACACAATAATGTGATAAAATAGGAGGTGTTGAAGGAGGCATAGTTTAATATGATAGTATATACAAAATTAGAAAATCTATTGAAGGATAGAAATATGCAATGGAAATCATTGTGCGATGCTGGTATTTCTATAAATATGCCTGCTAAATTTTCAAAAAATAAACCAATGAACACGGATATTATAAACAAAGTCTGCGAATATCTCCATGTTCAACCATCCGAAATTATGGAATGGATACCAGATACAGAATACAATAAATCAATCGAAGAAAAGGCAAAACTTGAAGCTCAAATAGCCGAACTTCAAGCGAAATTAAAGCAAATGTAATTGTATTGCTATGCCTAAAATAACACTATAACTACGCTTATAAGCACCCATCATCCGATAGGGTGCTATTTTAATGGAGGAAAATAATATGCAAAAATATATTGTATGGTATAAAACAAGAAGCGAAAACTATTCAAGAGAAATCCCTTTTAAATCTCTTGAAAAAGCAAAGTCTTTATTTAATGCACTTGAAAGAGATTTTAAATATCTAATAGGTGTAGACGAAAATGGAATTCATCACACACTAGCATCTGCTGAAAAGTAGGTGCTATTTTTATACCCAAAATTCAAAAAAAAGGAGGTAAACACAATGCCAAAACGTACAGTAAAACATAATCATCTTGTATCAACTTATCCATGCAATAACGGATATGTAACGGAAACAGTCAACCGAAATGGTGAAACAATCCGCACAGCATTTGATACAAATTTGTACGATGCAGAACGGAGACACAATAACTATCTGCGTGATTTATAGAAAGGAGGCACATTATGCCATATCAAAAATATGGAGACTGGTATATTCCAGAATGTCACATTAGATTTCCCACAGAATCTGAAGCATGGGAATACATAAGCGAAAATGCAAATGAAGAGTAGAAAAATGTCTGCTCTTATTTTTTTGAAATCAAAATAATCCAAATAGGAGAATAAAGAAAGGAAGTTGTTGAATATGTCATACATCATTACATTAAACGGAAACTACATCGGATCACAGATAATGTCTAAGGAGGAAGTACGTAAAACAGAATCCGCAGGCTTTACAGTAATCGAAGCCAACAAGTAAAGGCAAACGTAACTATACAGACTGTATCTGGATAGCTTATTCGGCGACAATAGGCACAACTACGGATGCGGTCTGTCAACTTTGAGAAGACAAAAAAAGGAGGAATGCCCAAATGTTAAGGAATATAGAAAGAGCAGTAACATACTATTCTGTACATTATGCGATTAATAGCGTCGATGCTATGAAGCGATTTTACGAAGATAGAATCGGTGCAGAAGAGTTTGCAAGAGAAGTTCACGGAAAAGTGAAAACAAAATTTTTAGGATGGAAGAAGGTATCTTAATATATGAAACACATGGTATGTACACGGAAACTCAAAAACGGAACGCCTGTATTAGTCGTAGACTTACGGAAATTAGGCGAAGCATTAGTATGTGCAGCAATAATTATAACAATTATGCTTGCACCATCATTACTGTAGGAAAAGGGGGGGGTTACTATGCCAATCATCACAATCAGAGACATTGAAGATGCATACAAAGATAAACAGGCAACACAGGAATGGAACTAGGGAGAAATGCAAATGGAATACCAAGATTTTTATGATATTGCTGATTATTTTAATAGTCTGAATTGTCAAGTGTATACAGAAAAAGAAATTGCGACAAACGCATACGAATATAAATCAGAGTATGATTATTCTTTGCGTAAAGGCAAACCAACACGGACAATGATTGAACTGTGCAAATTGTGTTGCGAAGATATGGATTATCTGAATTATCCACAGATTCAGAAAAAAAGCAAAATTACGATTTCGCAGATGGAAAAGATATTTCATGATATTCTTATAGAGATAATATAGAAGAAGGCAAAAGCGACTGCAAACAAGTAGTCGTTTTTTTATGTGTAAATTTTAGGAGGTAAATATTATGTGTTATTCAAGAAAAGTAGAACCATCAGTAATTGAAAGAGAAATGCAGGAATCACGGAATATAGAAGAATTTACGGGGAGGTTGAAACAATCACAATTAAACAGATTGTCGAAAATGCAAAGGTAAATTCACGGTTTGGTGACAAGATACTTGTCAATATTAATCCTTTACATGTGCATATTCCATCATGGCAGAGAATGTGTGATGTGGTTGCAGCAACGGAAATTGGAACAAAGTACAATAAATATAAATGGGAAATACCGAAGCTGTTATATCTTAATGAAAAACTTTGGTGTGTAGATGGTATGCATCGAATTTATGGAGCATTTAAAGGCAAAATTGAGGCAGTCATTTGCGAAATTATTGAATGCTCTGAAAAAGAAGCAATTAAATTATTTCTTGGTCAGGGCATTGATAGACGTAAAATGTCACAGGTTGACTATTACAGAGCTGCAATTGAGTACGGAGACGAAAATTATATTCAGTTAAAAGAAATCTGTAATAATCATAATGTGGCTGTAAAGGGAGATCCAATTGAAAATCAGGTAGGTATTTTTACACCGATTAAAGATGGTATCAAGTCAATTTGTAAGAACGGAACAGAATTGCTTGATAATATTATCACTCTTATTACTGATTTACAGTGGAATGGATATGCAGATACATATAATGGGAAAGCATATACTGCAAAGTATATCAGAGTCATGCATTCTATGTATGCATATTACGAAGGCAGAACAGAACAAATGGAGAATATCTTAAAAGAGAAATGCATGGGAACAGAGTTCTTCGTTGAAAACATTATGAATCTGGAACAGTGTGCAGTATTTGATTATCTATCTGAAATTGTTCGTTATGAAATGGAATCTCCATTCACAGAAAAGAAACGCAAGACAGTAAAGCGAAACACAAAGGTAAAAGCAATCTAAAAGCGAATATACATACATAAGCTGTGATAACGGCTATACGGTCTATTAAAACACACGGTATATATAAATAGGAAGGAAGTGATACACATGGCAAAAGTACCAGGAGTACCAACAAGAGAATTTAGAGCTGCATTAAAGGCAAATAATTTCCGGCTTCAACGGAGCAACGGAGGGCATGAGATTTGGGATAAGACAATCACAATTCATTGCTCATTCCCTAATCACGGAAAAGAAATCAATGGAGCATTAGCACAGAGATTGAATAAGGAACTTGGATTAAATATGGAACGGTTTAGAAAATAGGAGGAATTAAAATGGTATATGATTTAATAATGGAAAGTGGAGAATACGCATTGATTCTTCGTGGCTCACGGATGAAAGAATATGCAGTTGTTAATGGACTTAATAAGTCAAAAGGAAGTTGGGCATGGACGTGTACTTATTACAACTTTGGTGAATTTTCTTCATTATCACAAGCCGAAGCGTTGGCGATGGCAGTTGATTATTTTAGATTGCAAACAGAGAGTAATTATATGGGACGCAATAGACTTGAAGAATTGGCAACACGATTTAAAGATTGCATAAACGGAGATGAGGATTTTGAAAATGTATTGGATGAAATGGATGATTGTGAAAAAGAATTTTTTGGAATAGGAAGCGAGGACAAGTAATATGACAGTTGGTGAATTAAAAAGAATGTTGGATGACTATGATGAAGATATGAAAATTGTCTTTCAACCATCGGGTGATATGTATGGAGAACGCATTGGATATATTGAAGAAGGCAAAGGCATAGCATCATTTAGAGGAAATGATTATAGAGCCTTAATTCTTACATCAGATGGACAGTGCGGATCTGTTTGTAATGAAGATGAACTAGATATCTAATGGAGGTGTAAATAAAATGAAAACATATTATATGACAGGCAATAATATTGGAATTGAAGTATTAGCACATAATGCACAGGAGGCTATGAAAAAGGCAGAAAGAACATTGTTACAGGGATTAGGTGGCGATATTGAATTTTGTAGCCAAGAAGATAAAAACGAATATGAAAGTTATGAAAGTGAGGAATGAGTATGGCAAAAGTACATTTTACTGTAACATGTATTGCTACATACGAATCAGAATTACCCATACCAAAGGATATAGCAAATGATAAAAATGCAGTTCTTGCATATATACATGAAAATTTAGAGAATGCGTGTATAGCTGATTTGCAGTGGTCTAATGATCTTGATCCAGATGAAGCAGTAATATTGGATGACATCAAGAATATAGATATGGAAACTAATATGTTTAGGGTGTATCACAGAAGTAAAACACATCCGCAATGGAAACCATGCTTATCAGAATCATTTACTACATTGAATGATGCATTAAAATACAAAGAAGAATGTGAGTCATGGAAATCATGCGATGTTCATGGAAATTTATTTGAATATAAAGTTGTAGAAATGCAATAAATGGATATTTCATAAGGAAAGGCAAAGGTGATTATATGTTTAAACATTATACGATTGAAGAAGTTGCAATCGAGCTTAGCTATAAAAATTATTATAGTACAGTTGCTTATGGATTTATTAAAGAAGCAGTTGAAAAGGCAAAAAGGGATTTAGAATACACGTTCATTTATGAGAGTGATATAGATGTTATAGATGCTTATATAAGAGAAAATTATATTTAGAAATGCGTGTTTCATTAGAATTGGAGGTAAAAGAAATGAGTAAATGGATTTTAATAGAGGTTGAAAATCAAAATATAAATGAACCGGACACATATGATTCTTATATAGAAGCTTATGATGAAATGAAAAGCAGATATGAGAATTTAGTAGAAGAAGGAGATGAAGCGTCCATTGATGAATATGATGCGAACATTCAGACGGATTCATACAATATTGATTGGAAGATATATGAAGTAGAAACAGAGTAAATTCGCATTTCTTTAGATTAGAAAGGAAAAATATGGTAGAAAAAACGGTTAAACATATTATAGAAGAAAATAAAGGCAAAGAGATTCATTTATTAGACGAAGCTGGTATATGGGGAGAGTTGCCAATTACAGAACACAACTTACAACTAACGCCAAACGCAGTTGAAATAAATGACTTCGTAGTTAGAATATATCTAGGCTAAATCTAAGATTTTATAGTATTATTGGAGGAAAGCATTATGGCAGATACAAAGAAAACAAAAAGATTGCACATTGGTATGGCTTACACGTATGTAGGAGACACAGGAATTGATATTCCTATGGAATTATTAGAAGGTAAAACAGAGGAAGAACAGTTGGAAATTGCTTGTAAATATGCACAGGAACACATTGATGAAATTCCTGTTGCTACTAATGCAGAATATATTCCATACTCAGATAATTTTGAGATTGATGATATTGATTTTGAAGAAGAATAAAGCATAGTAAACTAAGCTTTCTTAGGAAGGGAGTGAAGCGAAATGATAACGAAAAATACACGAAAACAGTTAGCAGATTACAGAAAGCATGGCAAGGATCTTAAATATCTTATCAATTATCTTATGGAATTAGTTATAGATGAAGATGATTTTGAAGAAATTATCATAAAGGAAATGAAAGCATTAGGTTTTAGCGAAGATAAAATTGTCGAATACTTAGAATATGATTTTGGATTTGATATGAGCTGGCATCCGATGAGTATAAATTATAGAAAGGATGAGAATAATGGCTAAAAATAAACCACGGTGGAAAGATTTACCATTTTATGAACGCTTTGCAAAACAGTTAAAACAGCATGGCGTTTCGGATGAAATGTGTGAACATATTAGAGAAAAAGGAAAGAAAAAGGAAGAACAGAATAACAAGTAACCGCAAAGGCAGTTAGGAGAATAAATACCTAGCTGCCTATTTTATTACAAGAAAGCGAGGTTGATTTTATGAGTACCTATTATGAATATCAGGATGTAGGCGTAATGATAGCACATAAACTTATGGCAATGGACGGATGGGAAGTATTCGGATACCATGCAGACCATAGCGATATGATGACAGATTATTACGATCCTGCTTATTGGAATGGAATTGCTACAAAAAATGGATATACATTAGTTGTAAATTGTAGTAGTGAAGCAAAACCAGAAGAAATACGCAAATACAATTATGATGGAACACTTCAGGATAGAAGTATTTCAGAAAAGATTGCAAAGCTTGAGCAGATGACAATGGAAAGAGGAGCAAGTGAACAGGAAGAAGAATCAGCAAAGAAAATGATTGAGAAGTTACGGAGTAAAGCAAGCGAAACTTCTGAAAAATATATTGTAACTGGTATCATTCCTGGACATATGGCAAATCCACCTAGAATGAATTGGCATATTGAAAAAGATGGTGTCTATGTAGCAAAGGGAAACGGAATCTTAAAGTTTGCTCATATTGATAACTATTATAGATATGAAGGTTACATGAAAGATATGCAGAATTTCAGAACCATGAAGCGAGAAGAATATAAAAAATCTTTGATAACAACTTATATGAGTAGATGGAATGATAATGAAGAAAGTGCAGCACGACAGGCAGATAGTCACATTGAATCAATGGAAAAAGATAAAGCACTTATGGATCAGTTCGAAGCATTTATCAATAAGATTGATACTACTTGTGGTGGAATGCTTGGAGAAGGAGATGGAGTTGTATATGAAAAGGTAAAATTTACTGAATATAAAAAGGAAAACAAAGCTGTAGAAGTTGCAGATGGAAGTATTAAAGATGGTCAGTGCTTTATTGTAAAGACATCTTTCAATTATGGTCATAACAAAGGATATGTTTATAGAATCCATGAAACAGATTATAACGGAAAGAAAATGTATCATGCTTATAAGCTTAATGGAAAACTTACAAAAGAATGTACTGGAATGGCTAATCAGGCAAATCATTGGTACATTACAGATAATTTCATAAGATGGTTTGAAAAGGGAAGTCTTGCATGGTGTGAAATTCAAGAAGTCAAAACACCTTATGAGGTAGAAAAGGTTGTGAAGAAGGTTATTAAGTCTGAAACAAATAAGACAGAAGAAAAGGCAACTGAAACTGATGTAGATGTAAACAAATATATTTATGAAGTGACAGAAGATACAGATACACGAACAGGAGAAAGGATATATCTTGCAAAAGTAGTTGAGAAGTTAAGTCGTGAAGAATATATCAAGGTAAATCAGTATATTAAATCTCTGGGAGGTTATTATAGTAAATTCAAACATGCTTTCTTATTTAAAGAGAATCCGTGTGAGAAATTAAATGCAACCATCAAAGAGACAGAGAATAATACAGTGAATGATACAACAGAACAGATAGAAACACAAATCACATACACTGTAACAGAAGATGTACACACAAAGACAGGTGAAAAGTTATTTGTAGTAAAACCTGATACAGAGTTGTCAAAGTCGGACTTTGCAGATGTAAAGCGAAAGTTGGCAACATTACAGGGATTTTACAGTAGCTTTAAGAAGGGATTTATATTCAAATATGATCCAACTGAAAAGCTTAGTACAGTATAAAAAAGGTGGTTGAAATATACCACCTTTTATAGTGAAAGGAAATGGTAAATATGTTTACAGATAATAAAGATTTCTACCCAACACCACAAAATCTTATAGATAAAATGCTTGATGGTTTAGATTGGAAAATGATACACACAATTCTTGAACCATCAGCAGGTAAGGGAAATATTGTTGAAGCATTAAAGAAAAAGGAAGATTTTAACGACAGATGGTACACGACAATTAAGTTAAATATTGACTGCATAGAGAATGATACAAACTTACGGGCAGTATTAAAGGAAAAGGGCTTCAGAGTTGTACATGATGATTTTTTGACATACGACACAATGAAGGAATATGACTTAATTATTATGAATCCTCCGTTCTCAAATGGATGTAAACATCTGTTAAAAGCATTAGAAATGCAACAGAGAAATGGCGGTGCTGTTATTTGCCTACTTAATGCAGAGACGTTAAAGAATGAATGCAATAATGAAAGAATAATGCTGAATAGAATGTTAGAAGAATACAATGCAGACATTCAGTATATTCAGGATGCTTTCATGGATGCAGAGAGAAAAACAAATGTTGAGATTGCATTGATAAAGGTAAAACTTCCAGATGTACAGAGAAATTCTTTTATCTTTGATAGCTTAGAGAAAGCCAAGGAACAGAGAGAATATACATATAATACAGAAAATACGCAGCTTGCAGAAAATGACTTTTTAAAGGCAATAGTTGAACAGTATAAAATGGAAATCGAAGCAGGTGTAAAACTTATCAAAGAGTATTATGCAATGTCACCATTTATTTTATCAAATTTTTCAAAAGATAAAGAAACGGGAAAGACAATACAAACAGGTAATTGTATTCTTTCTTTAGATATTGCAAGTAATAGAGATAAATACCATAACAACTTGTCAATTAACAATTATATAAAAGAAGTGCGTGGCAAATATTGGAAAGCACTTTTTACAAATCCTAAATTTGTAGGTCAGCTCACAAATAATTTGCAGAGAGAATATTATAACAAGATCGAAGAATTAAAAGACTATGAGTTTTCGCTGCATAATATATACGAGTTGAAAATTGATATGAGCAAGAAAATCATAAAGGGAATTGAAGATACAATTATTTCACTCTTTGAAGAACTGAGCAATAAATATTCCTATTATGATGAATGTAGCAAGAATATTCATTATTTTAATGGATGGAAAACAAATAAGGCGTGGATCATCAACAAAAAGGTAATCATTCCATTAAGAGGATGGAGAGATTTGGAATACTCATGGGGTGGATTTAAACCGACCGATCACGATGTGGTAAGCAAATTAAGAGATATTGAAAAGTGTTTCAATTATCTCGATGGTGGTTTGACAGAAGCAGTTGATTTATTCCAATCACTAGAATTTGCTGAAGAATATGGAGAGTCAAAAGATATTGTATTGAAGTATTTTAATGTGACTTTTTATAAGAAGGGAACTTGCCATATTACATTCACAAACGAAGAGCTGTTGAAAAAGTTCAATATCTTTGGAGCACAACATAAAGGATGGTTGCCACCTTCATACGGAAAGAAAAAATATTCTGATATGACATCAGAAGAAAAGGCAGTTGTAAACGATTTTGAGGGTGAATCTGAATATAACAAGGTAATGTGCAACACAAGTTATTATCTGGCAGACACAAACAGTATGTTGATGTTGGATATGGCAGAATAGGAGCGTGATTATATGAAGAGACAAGAAATATTTAATGAAAAAATAGAGCATTTTAAAAATCATCCTAAATATAAATGGTTAAGAAAATATGCAGATGATGCATTAACATGGGATACTATGTGTGGATTTTATCAAATTAAGGCAGAAGATTTTATTGATAGAATTATATCTGCATCATTAAATTATATAGAAGATTGGCTGAATGGTAAGAATCAATTGGAATGGAGTGGCATTGAAAATTAGCAGGAAATTGTAATTTACTAAGAAAGAAGGTTGACATATATGAATGAATTAGATAGGATCATTAAAGATTTATCTGAATCTATTGAAGATGACCAGAAGTATATGGAAGAAGAGTTTGAAACAGTAAGAAATTATTGTATAGAACGGAAATTTAAGTTATCAGAGGATGAAATGAAAACAATTAAATCAATCGGTTTAGAATCGTGGATTGAAGAATGGAGGAATGATTATGAAGAAGTATAATGTGACATTTACAACAGAGGAATAAAAATATGGAAGAATATATTTTGGATGAATGTAGAAAACGTATTCTAAAATTTCATAATATGTCTGATACAGAGATTTATAATTGGATGTGTGATAATTATAAAGGATGTAGTAATTATGAAATGATAAGAAAATGCAGTTTCGTAATATTTGAGGAGAGCAGATAGTTAAAAGCTATCTGCTTTTTTAATGCAACAAACAGAGAATAAAAAAATATAATAAAAAAGGAGACTAAACTATGAAAGTAAACGAAATTAGAAAAACAGAAACAATCGAGAAACTGGTAAGAACAGAGTACATTGCAGAGGATGGAACTGTGTTTAGCAACGAAGAAGAGTGCAAGAAATATGAGGAGTCAGCACTGTTTGCAATTAGTAAAAAATTGAAGAGGCTTGATAATAAGAAAAATGGAGCCTCTGAATATGATATTTATGATGAATGTTCTGATGAGTATCTGGTAGAGATTTTCAATGCAGAAACAGAAAGAGATATCGAGAATATCAGAAGATATGTATACCTCAAAGCTTTTTCAAATAGTTCGTATGCGAGAAAGGAAGATGTTGATTTACCTAATATTACAGCAGGGCATGAAGTAATTATCCATTGGAATTATGATGAAGATAGTTGTTGGACAATTGGAAATGGAAGTATTGATGCTTTCTGTGGCTACATTAAAGAAAATCTTATGAGTTTAATTACACCAAAGGAAGAGAAAACAGAGTAATACAGAGAATAAATTAAGGCAGACGCAAACAAATGTGTCTGTCTTAATTTATTGAAAGGAGAATGTGAGATGCAGTTGATGAAATTTGTAACAAGAGACACCAAAGACAAAAACAAAATTCTTGTATGGTGTACAACAAACAGACTAATTACATTCAGAGATTTCATGCAATATGTATTGGATAGTATAGATAATCCTAAAAATTTTATGATTATTGATACGGAAAAGGATCTTGTTTACGACATGTACAAAGTTGCAACAGAAATGTATGGAATGAGAAAGAGAACTTTTGAAGAAAGAATGAATGGTGTGACGACTGGTAAATGGAATAGCTATTCTAATGATGAATTGAAAAGTTTATAGGAAGGAGAATGAAAGATGAACGGATATGAATATATTTGCGGAACGGCAGCACGGTTCAGAAAGAAATTTCCAAACTTATATGAACGGAAAGAAAAGAAACCTGTGTTTATTGATTCAAGTCTGTTAGACAAGATCGAAGATATTCTAGACGAGATTAAAACAGAACTGATAGGAAAATCAAGAATATCACGGATGAACAGGGAAGACTTTGCAATCAATACAGAGGATGAAAACGGATATAAATATTATCTTGATATTGATTGTAGTTGCTATGACTTCTATAAAAATGACAAGCTGATTTATTCAGTGTTACATGTAGATGGTGCAAGATGGAATGTATATAAGGCAAATATCTATGGTGATTATGAAGATTTACCTGTAAAGTCAGGTAGTTTGAATTGGAGTGGAAACCTAAATTTTAAGTTGGGTAGAATTGACATTAGCGATTATGAAAGTGAGGTTGATTGATATGGTAGAAATCAAAATAGATAACACAGGCGATGGAACATGGTGGCTGTACAATAGTAATCAGGGCTGGAAAGATTATTGCGGTTGTGAAAACTTCGATGAACAGGTTGTTCTTACGGGCAATAGAGATTTTACAGGATGTACTGAGGCAGAATGGTATCAGAATGCAAAAAAGATTTTGGATGATATTGATTGTTATGACGAATATCCAACGGATGTATCTGATGAAGTGAATGCAAAATTAAAAGAAATGTATGATAAATGCAGATGTACAGAAGATATTCTGGTTGATGTAATTAGGCTTCTTTATCCAGAAGACACCTTTAAAACTGGAACAATCAGAGGGTATAGCCAAGGAGATTGGCAAGATTACATTGTCATGGGAGATGTGGATACAGATTTACTTGAAGCAATGTATTTTGGAAAGATCTCTGATATTACAGTAACAACGGACGAAGAAGAATTTGGAGATGTAATCACTCATGATGAACTATGGAGAGCAGAAAGAGAAGAGGGATTAAAAGAATTTTTCAGAAATCATTACGAACTTGATAAGGATGAAGAAATTCATATCTTACAGGCAGACGGATATAAGCAGGTAGTTGATTGGAAAGCAGTTGGATAACCAAAGGAAAGAACTGTTTATTTAGAAAGTGAGGTAGTAAATATGACATATTATGAAACAAAAATAGGAAAGATTATTGAGGAAGAGTTCGATTCACGAATGGGAAATGCAGTTATTTCCTATATCATGGATGAAGGAATTGAAAACGTAAAAGAGATTACCGATGATCAGATTGAAGAACTCGAAGGTAATGGACTCATGACACAGGATTTTGTTCAGTCATTAGTAAGGTGTGCAAGACGGATATGCAATGAGTGTGAATTGATTGAGTTGATTGAGTTCATTCGATTACACTTGTGGTGTACTCCAACAGTACATGACGTGTATTTATATAGAGAAGATTTGACAGATGATTCATTCGCAGAACTGCTTGACAATCTCGAACTTGATGAAAGTGAAGTCGGTGAGGAAATTAAATTATTTGCAGTTGTTGATAAGGATTGTTTAAAGGAGTGATTAGTATGATGACAAGAGAACGGTTTGTAGAGACAAACTGGAAAATGAGTTATGAGGAATATCAAAAATGCGATTGTACTGAATGCAAAAAAGAAGAGTGTCCGCATAGAGGAGCATATAGAAGAGTACCTGAAATTGATGGTGGACTTGGTTTATGTCCTAATCTGAATGGAGAGTGATGAAAATGTACAAAGTATATCAATTAACGGATGAAGAGAAAAATAAAATTGTACGACTTCGTTGGGATGGAGATACACATTACTATGATGTATTTGAATCACAAGAAGAGTGCGATGAAGAGCAGAAAAGACTAGATAAAATTGAAGCAGAATATAAAAAACAGAAAGCTGATTATTTAAAAAATTGTAAGGGAGAGTGATTGAAATATTCAAATATATTATCAGTTATGATGGCGGTCAGTTAAGAGATAGTGGAGATTTTGAATGGGGATTATTTGATTCCTATGGTGAAGCAGAAGAAGCTGCCAATGATGCAAAAGAAGAATATATGAATGATTGGGACATTGAAGGCAGTGAATATGATCCTGATGATTTCTGTATTGAGATTGTGGAGGTGTGAAATGGAAGCTGTCGAAACAATGATATTAAAAGATGATGCAGAAAAGCAAATTGTATTAAATCGAGGACTTTTAATAAAAACATTTAGTGTAAGTGTTTATAATAAAAAGACAAGAAAAGAAAGGGTTTATAGAAATAAGAGAATAATGTACAAATTGATAAAGGAATGTATATAGAGAGGATTTAATTATGCAATATAAAAATAGATACACAGATAAAGTAAAACAGAATGCATATATGAATGCTTGTGATTGTCTATATTTTGGATTTGGAAAGATTTTTTGGAATGATTGTGGATGTAATGATGATTCAGTATGGGATCAAGCAATGAGAGATATGCAGGATTTGTAAGGGAGAATAAATGAATAGTGATAGTTAAAGCAGAGATTTAATTATCTCTGCTTTTTCTAAATACATATAAAGGAGGGAAGTTAGTATGAAACCATATCAGAAATACGGTGACTTTTATGTTCCAGGTGAAGACATCAAGTTTCCAACAGAAGATGAAGCTTTGGAATACATAAGAGAGAACTACTAACAATGAGAGGCATCGGCTGTGACAGCAGCCGTGTAAGTCCTCAACTCCTTATATGAAGTATAACATAAAATGAAATGGAGAGCTATTAAAACATGGAGATTTTGGACAAGAAACGGAGTGATGAAAATGAAGAGAACACCAAAAATAATTAAGCAGCAAACGGAAGAATGGTTAGATGAACGGTGGACGATTGCAAATATGAAAGATGTAAGACCGCAAGACATGAGTTATTACATGGGAGCTTTGAAGGCTCTTGAGTTTGCAGGGTATGAATGGAAACGTGATGCAGATGGTAAGCATACATTATTTAAGTAGATTGGAGACAAATGAAGACGAAGAATATAATAAAATGTCCTGAGAAATGCAAAAATTGTGAATATAGAAAAAATATTGACTATATCAGACCATATAATTTTTGCAAAAAATTAAATGTATCTTTTTCAGGTGATGAACCAAAATCATTTTTTAAATGTAGATAAAGTATAAGCACAGTAAATAGCAATTTTATTTTAAGATTGGATGGTGAATATATGACAGTATTATCTGAAATGCCTACTGGAATTGGTAGTAAATTTATTTTAGCAAAGTATAGCGATACTTTCTATGGTTATGGAACAGAAATGGATCATAAAAGTGCATGGGGACTTCCAGTAAATCAATGTGGAACTAAAGAAGAAGTTTTGGAAAATTGTTTGCGAATGATAGAAGTTAATAAAGAATATATACAGAAATATCAGAAAGAACTTGAAAAAGAGAAAGGGAAACCTGAAGGTTGGGAAAGACTTCTTTATTGTGAGCAGAAAGAACTTGAAATGCATACAGAGTTTGCAAGAATTTTAAAAGAAATGGAGTGATGATAATGGAAATTAAAAATGTTGTAAATAATGGAGTGCAGATTCCGAATGAATGCACTTGTATCTGGTGTGGATCAAAGATGCATCGTGGTGGCGCTAATAGGATGGGTGCAGGAGTTAATAGTTTTGCTCTATGGTGTAGTAATTGCGGAGCTGTAGTTGTACATGCTCGTGATTTTGGAAAGAAAATTACTGGTTACGAAGTAAAATGGGATGTGGAATAAGCAAGTAAACAAGAGTTTCTTTAGAAGAATGGAGGAATAAATATGTGTATGTATTGTGAAAGAAGAACAGACGTAAAATTTGGATGGAAACAACCGAAACTCCCATATCATAGTGATAATCTAAACGAAGGTAGATTGAATGGAAATGTATTAGAAAATGAAAAATGGGACGGGGTTATTCATGATTATCAAACCGCTACTCCAGAATTGATTCTCACTTGTCCTGGTTATTTTAACGGCGAAGGTGTTGGTTCTATTTACATTCCAATAAAATATTGTCCTGAATGTGGAAGAAAATTGGGGGGAATAAAAAATCATAAGAAATGAGGATTTACTAGGAAAGAGAGGCAAATAATATGGTAAGAAAGATGAACAACAGATTATATAAAATCAATACATATGCTTCTGCACACATTATTGAAATAGATGACAATTATGATGAAGAAGTACAGAAGTTAAGAAAAGAAATTCAGCTTGACAGTCTTGGATACAAATTAAATTTACTTGTATATCTTGCCACATTAACAGTACAAGGCTATGCGATTTTAAGCGTAACGGAATTTAACATTGATGGAAGTAAACCTAGAGTTGCTTATGCAAGTAGCAAGGATTTTAAAAAGATTGTTAAGTATTATTCTAAGAAGAAAGCATAGGAAACGATGATTTCTTGACAGAATGACAGAATGGAGACTTAGAATATGACAAGAGAAAAAGCCACGAGAATTGCAAATGGATTTTTTAATGATATGAATCCTACTTTATGGAACGGAGAAGGTGATAAACCCGAAAGCTTTGATGAACGACCTTGGCAATGTAAAATAGTTGATGGTATAAATCTTGAAATTACTTTTGCTTATGATGAAGAAGATGGATGGCATCATTATTGCGATTTAGTTTATACCAAAGATAACAGTTCTTTTGACTTACTGAGTGGTTATGGAATTGATTCTAAACTAAATGTGATAGATACAGTAATGGATATCTGTAGAGACTATAAGTAAGTATTGGAATTGTGATTTAGATAGGAGTGATTGGAATGAATTATAAAATAGGTGATACAGTAAAAATATCTGTTTATGTAACAGAAAAATGGAGCAGATTAGTTACTTGTAAAATTACCAATAAGTATATAAGAAATAATACTACTTATTATTCTTTGCAAGAGATAAATGGAATTTATAGAGTAAGTAACGTAAAAGAAACCCGATTCATACTTGATTAACATGAAACGGAAATTTCAAAGTAAAAAAAGGAGAGTGATAATAATGGAAATATTACCAATAGAAGAACGTAAACAATATCATTGCTGGTTCTGTGGGACTAATAAATCGGTAAAATATAAAGGAAAAATTTTAAATCCTTGTCCTTGGTCAGATAATCGGTATCTTGATATTGTTATATGTAACAAATGTGCGTTATTGCATAAACATCATTTAAAATATTGGGATACAAAAAAATAATGCATAGCACATTTTAAAAGAATAAATAAAAGGTTGATTAATTCGACCTCTTATTTTTATGAAAGGGAGATGTTCAAATGCCAATATTTGATTTATCAGGTTGGAACGTAAAGATATGGAAATATAATTCACGGAACATTGAAGAACAATTACATAAGAAAAACGCTTGGATCGCAAAGAATTACAAGCGATATCAAATTGAAGAAATTTATATAGATGGAGCATGGGCTATACAGTATAGGAGAAGAAAAGCAAATGGAATATGTGAACTGTGTTGTGGATGAACTTGGTACACCGATGTATCGAGTGTCGTATTTAGAACAGAAAGGTTGCTTGGAAGAGGTGTTAAATAATCATCCTGAATGGAGAGCTGTTTGTTTGTTGATAAATGGAGAGGAGTGATGAGTATGACAGGTGAAAAAATGAATACATTGTTAGGAATGAAATGGGATGATGTTTCTGAGATTGATAAGAAGGAATTATTGGCAAATGCAGTTGTGAATAACGGCATAACATCTGATCCAGTACAAAATGGTGAAGATGGTATTGTTGATTTGATTCATCCGTTATCAATTGCAGGACGTTTAAGTTTAGACGGAGAAACTATAGAAATTGATACTGATGCTGTAATATACAATAGCGAAGGGTATTCTTATATTAATAATGATGATTAAATCTTATATAACTTGCTTCTTTATAAATATTAAGGTATAATCAAAATAATTTAACCAATTTGGATCGAGGATAGCGAAAATCTATCTAAAATAAAATTGGAGATATATAATATGAAAGAAATTTACGAACAAATTAAGCAAGAAGGAATTGATATTAGCAAAATAGTACAGAAAAAGGCAACGAAGTTGAAAAATAAATTGGTTGCAGACATTACATCACATAAAAGACAAGAAGTGCTAGAAGATTTACTGCAAATATCGTGTGTGGCTGATTGTGGAGAGTTGTCGGTCATCAATTATATATTAGACGATGACAATAATGACACTTGGGAAGAAACAGCGATTGTGTTTGCAAATGCAATAAATACGGTACAATAAAAATATTGATGAAGAGAAAGCGGTTATGTTATAATAAACATAACCGCTTTGTTAATTCACAATAAAAGAAAGGTGGTTATATTATGTTTAATACAATTATTTTATTGCACGGAGATGCAGTACTATCAAAGATGGAAATGAAAAAATTTAAAAAAGGAGACACCGTTATCAATGATTGGGCTGATGCTACAGAAGTCAAAAGATGGAAAATGAGTGAAAAAGATGAAGCTATTGCAGAGTTGGCAAGTAAAAAATGTACATACAAAAAAGGTATTGAACTCACATATATTGATGAGTGGGCTTTGGAATATTGTGAGTGTGACGAAGATGGTGAATTCGTAGAAGGTTCTGATTATGATATGGCAGATGAAGAGATAGATGATGAAGAGTGATGGAGGTATAATATGTGGAAAATATTTGTGATTGAGCATGCTGGAAAGATTGCTGGTGTAAATTTAGCAGAGTACGAAACAGACGCTATTAGTGGCTTTAGTTTAGCAAAAGAGATACCCACGGAAGAAATGAGTATTTATGAACTGATAAGCAATTATGATATGACACTTGGAGAATTACTTAAATTATTGCATGATCCAGATATGCAATCATTATTTATATCTGTCAAAGATGAAGAAACAAGGGAAGATGTAAACGAAAAAGACTGCATGGATAAAATTGTACAGGATTATGAGGTTCAATATGACGATGTGATTCTTTATGTGTAAAGAGGAGGTTTATGGATATTATTTGCTTTAATAAAATGAACAAGGAGTGATAGTATGCAAAAGGAATACAAAGAAAAAGTAATTAGCTTGGAAGGTAATAGAAAACTTATAAATGCCTGCAAAAAGAACAATTTGCAGACTTTCAATCCACAAGGCAAATGGAACGGATACGGATATGAGAAACTTCCTATGGCGGTAAAGATTACATCGCTCACTGAAATGCGAAAATTCAACAAAATAAAAAGAGAACTAGAAGGATCGAGCGTTACAACAAAAAGAAAAACAGAAGAAGAAAAACAAACGGAGTGGATCAATAGACTGTGCAGGTTGACAGGTATAAGTGAAGATGATGCAAAAGAAATCGCAGAGGAAAAACTGGGATATAAATGGGATCAGATATCCATGTTAGAAGATCGCCAAGCCGAACGCTACAGTGTACAAAGGGAAAAACTGATCCGAAAACTAGAAAGGTCAAACCCACTTAGATATATCAAAAATAAGGAACATGCGATGGCAATATTAGAAGCAGGAAATAGACACACATGCACTGATTACGAGAAGAAATTGAAAGTTTTGCATGAATTAGAAAAAGAAGGATTTATTGAAAAGGGAGATGCAAAAGAGATTGCTAGAACTCAAAGCATGGGAAATATATTAAATAATATTAATGCTTGACAATTTTTAAATATAAATATATTATATACTTACATTCATAATTATGAATGAAATTTCTACTATTGTAGATTAAAGCGGTGCTTATTGGCACTAAACACGAAAAGCGGCTATTATTTTATAGTCGCTTTTTTCATGCAAAGAAATAGTAGAGAATATATAAGTATGATATAATTAGACTGAAGGAGGTTGATTTATATGGGAGTTTTAATTTTAGTTATTATTGTGATTGTTATTATTAGTTTAGCATTAAGTGATCCAGGAACAAGTTCAACAACGACAACAAAATATACACCACAACGTAAGTTCGGAGATGGAGCAAGTATGTATGATTTTAAAGATTATGTCAATGCAAAAGCAGATAAACATCTGAAAGAAATGGAAACTAAAAGAGAAAATAAATTTAGATAGAATAGAAAGGAAGGTTGATGGTTATGTTAGGAGCATTATTATATGGAGCAATGTCGGCAGTATGTGGACTTGGTAGAGCTGTTGATAACGAAAGAACTAAAATAAATACTACTCATGTAAATGAAAAGGGACAAACCGAGTATTACGATCGAAACTGTTGTCGATATATTAATAACGAAAAAGTGTACAAATGGACTGAACATGATAAATATGGAAACGCTCATGTATTGACAATTGGTATGAGTAGCGGTCATGTCTATAATGACACATGGGATAAAATAATGGCAGAAGACGAAAGAAAAACAAAAGAATCGTATGAGGATGCTATTAGAAGAGGTCAGTTGTCCTATATAGATTATAGTGATTACAGATTTGCTTGTAATTCTGGAATTACAAAAGAAATTAGTACAGGAAAAGTGATAAATTGTCTCGATGAAGTATATAATCTTACAACAAGAAAAACAGAATATAGAAAATGGTATGTAACAGAAGCTGCATTAAAAGAACATGGAAAATATGCATATAAGAATACCGCTAAAGGCGATTACGGAATTGTAATCACTAAAGAAGAATATTGGAAGCTAGGGGGTAAATGTGCATTTAATATGGCTCATACTCCAACAGATAGGATTGTGTGGGAAAAATTATATGGAATAGGAGGCGTACATGAATAAGGAACGTAGACGTAGTATTAATAATATCAAAGCAAATATAGCAAGATTCAAGAAAGAAATTACAGATGTATCGTCAGAATTATCTATTGTATTAGATCAAGAGCAGGATGCATTCGATAATATGCCCGAAGGATTACAGAGCAGTATGCGAGGTATGGATTCGGAAGATGCGATTGACTTGATGGAAGAAGCTATTGATAGCTTGGATGATGCAATAAAATCATTAGGAGATATATTATAATGAAAGCAAAATATAAAGATAAATTAGTGGAAATCATTGAATTAAAATCAACATCATTTGTTGATTGTCTACAAAAGCAGAGTAAAACTGTTCCACTATTTTCTGTAGATTATATATGTGCAGTTAATAAAGAGTATCAAATATATAGATATGTTGATGTAAAAGCGAACAAAGTCAAATATGCATTGGAATATATAATTGATTATAATACAGCATATGCAATTATATGTGATACTAAGATTGATTTTGAGGATTTGGTGAAGTGGTTTGAAAGAGAAATATTAAAGATTGGAAAGTGATTGATATGATTATATTTAAAGAGAATAAGAAAACAGGATTACAGTGTGGAATTAATAATAATGGTGATTTATTTTTAGGTGACGATAGAAGTGGGTACAATTTGCCGGATACAGAAGAAAATAGAGAACGTGTGATAAGAGATTTTGATTTTTATAATAAACAGTAAATAATAGTTTCATTGGAAGATTGGAGGCGAAATAATATGAAAGATATGAATATTACAGGAAATGCAATCGAAAATTTATTAATATCATATGCGGATCATAAAGCACAAGTAAGATTATTTATGGAAGATGAGAATGTTAATGCTGATGAATTGGAAGAAAATTCAGAGTTTATGTATCATAAAGGATTCTGCGAATGTGCCGAAAGATGGATCAGATGTCTTGGCATAAGTACAGATAGTCCTAAAATCGAACAAATGATTAAAGATTGGAGTGAATAATATGGATAAAATAGATAAGAAGAAATACATAGGTATTGTAAAATTTACATTAGAATCAATGGTTAATCTTGCAAAGTCTGATAAGAATTATAATCTTGCGGCAGATACAATTCATTATTATGAGACAACTATTAAACCAGAAATGCAAATTAGTCAGGATGAGTTTTTAGAATTGTGTAAGGAAGCTGGAATTAAATAGATTGGAGTGAGAGTTACATGGCAGAAATGATAAGCGTTGGAAATAAAATTTATTCAAAAGAATATGGTTATCCATATGCGGTATTAGATGAAGATGAGACTTGGTATTTATATGATCATATAAAAAATAGTACAACTTATGTTAAAGTAAAAGAAATATGGCGTGGAACAACAGAACAAGATTTAGAAAATGTAAAAAAGGCGTTAATAAAATGGGGTTGGACTAACGCAGGTTTTGAACCAGATAGCGAATAGTTAAGTTGTTGACGAAACCAAGTTTTCTTGTGGAATGAAAGGAAAATTAAAATGAGTAAATATATACCTAAATTTTCAAAAGATGAAAATGATTTATTAATATTAAGCGATGTATTTATCGTAGAAGAGTGTCTTAAATATGCAAAAGAACACAATATGAGAGTTTTAATGGAATGCACAACAAGCACATCTAGTGTAGAAATTATGATGTTATTTCAGAAAAATGGATATATTCATAAATTATTCGAGCAAAATGTATACGCTCCTGATGGAATTAAATTATCTTCAAAAGTGTTGTGTTTATTTGAGAAAAGTGCAGTACAAGAAGTTATAAATGAAATCTAAGTTTCAAAATAATTAAAATAGAGGCATAAGAGATGAAAGTGAAAATAGATTTTACTCCATATTATGAATGGTATGCAAAATGGATTAATTGGAAAAAAGTATCTGTTAATGATTTTGTAAATGGAAAAATGAAAAATCCGTTTAGTATGTTGGATGAATGGCTTGATATTATTTCTATAAAAATAACCCGAAATGATATTGGGAAAGAAATATACTATTCTTTGAATGCATTACAACGTAATGAAATTACATACGATACTTACCTTGAAGGATGTGTAATAAAGAAAGGTATAATCACAAATATCTCGGAAAATATATTACAAATTGATAACAAAGATTATATTTATTCCAAATATAATACAGTTTTATTTGATAAACCAGAATATTGTATTATATATCTTCATTATGATGGTACGAATATATTTGAGGGAAATGAATTATTACCTATGTTTAGTGAAGATTTATTTGCAGTTGAAATTTAACTTTCCTTGGAGGTGATATGTCATAAAAGAACGCAAAAAGCAATGGATACTCAATTATATGCAACAACACAAAGATGAGTTTATTGATGTTGTATCAGAGAATTTTGTAAATTCATATATAAATGAGTTTAATCCTAAAGTAATAGAATGGTATCTATATGGAGTGCCGAAAGTTCCTGAAATTGGCAGGCTGCTCGCAGAATTATACAAAGAGAATAAAGTAAGCAGATATAGACATTATTGTGAATTTTGGCAAGACGGATATCCAAAGTGGTTTTATATTTACTTTTTACAAGGATAAAAAGAAAGAATGATTTACTTGGAAGATTGGAAGAGGTGATATAGTGAAAGAATTTAGAAGTACTGACGAGATCACAAAAGAAGATTTTGAGAAAATGTATAACGCAATCGTTAAATTTGATAATTATATTTCATCAGTAACAAGGAAGCTAACAGATGAAAACATTGGATTATATGAACATTGGATTGATTGCAGGTACGATATAGAGAAATTAATTGTAACTGAGAGATAGGAGGCAATATAATGACAAATATGACATTAAAAGAATTGATAGAGTATGAAAGAGAATTATGTAGTTTGCAACAAGAATATGAGGGTAAACTGACTAAGATATATGGAGAGAATGATTCCTCAAATGAAAAGAGGAGGCTAACAATTGTTTTAAATCTTATTATTGAAGAAAGACAGAAAGTAAATCGTCAAAAATATAAGCCAGTGTAATGACGATTCCTTTTGAAAATTTGGAGATATAATTATGGAATATGGTGAATTATTAAAAGAAAAAGGATTTAGTTTAAATTCTTATCCAAAAGGAAAATTTTGGAAAAATGATTGTAACTGACATGATATATAAAAAATGAGAAAAGCAAAGGAGTAAATATGTCAGCAACCACAGTTATAAAAGAAATAATAAAGGCAAAAAATATATCACAAGCGGAACTTGCGGAAGCAACCAACACAACAAGGCAAAATTTAAGTAACAAAATGACAAGGGATAAATTTTCATCTCTTGAATTAGTGGAAATTGCGGATGCTCTGGAAATGAATCTGATTTTAAAAGATAAGGCAGAGGGAACGGAGTATATAATTGATTATCCAAACGAGTTAAAATATAAGCCAAAAAGAAAAAAAGAGTAACAGTAGAAGAAGGGGAAATTACATGAACCGACTAAAAGATATTATTATTAATGAAGATCTTATACAATATCTTGAAATTGTCCAAATATCCGATAGAAATAAATCTATTGTGAAAAATTATATGAATGGAATTAGTATGAATCATCTTGCAGTAATGAATAATATATCTTCTTCAAGAGTACGTATGATTATTTTAGATTATATAAGGCATAGTCATCTTATTAAAAGTGTAACGAATGATTTGAAACATTAGAAGCAGAAATTAAACCTGCTTCTTTTTTATTGTAAAAAAAACGAAAGGAGAGAATACATATATGAAAAATAATTGTAAAAACGGAAATCCGAAAAAGAAAAGCGAATTCATTTGTCTGTCGTGTGGTCGAATTATTATGGATGGAATTCAACGACCACGGCAGCGAGAAAAGGATCATATAAAAGATTTATTTTGTGTGTTTGAGGGTAAGGATGTAAAGAGTATTGAAGTCAGATGGTGCGATGATGTGAACGAAATAAGAGCGAAGATTCCAGAATTAAAGAGAGAATATGGATACAAGTAAGGGAGTGATTATAATGAGTACAACAAATTGGATTTCTAGCCCTAGCATAGATATTATTAAATTATATAGAGCAAAAAAAAGATGGAGCAGAGAATGGGTAACAGGCACCTTAATAGGATGTGATGAAATTAAAACATCATCGAACGAATCGGTAAAAATTAATAAAGATACAGTATGCATGTGCTTCTCTTTGCACAATCCCTATTATGGATGGGATGCACCTACTCCAATTTACGAAAAAGATGTTGTGTGTTTACAGAATATGAAAACAGGAAAACGATATTATTGTATTTTACGATGCTACAAAGATGAAAAAAAATTACAGTGGATATTAGAAGAAATCAATAAGAATCCATTTGTAATGGATTTTGTCAAATTTTGTGTTTATCCAGATCCAGATATTTTTCTAAGTATTATTGGAAACATCATAGATGATGAGGAATTGTTACACCGATGTAAATAGAAAGAAAGAGGTTGATAAATATGGCACAGACAAAAAACTATACAACTAAGAAAAAAGGAAAAACAGAAGTGCAACCATTCTGGAATATGTCAGATATTAAAAATGTTGTAGAGTGGTTTGAGAATAATAATGAATGGGATGGATATCTTATTACATTATTAGAATTGCTTCTCGGTAGACGAATTGGCGATACAGTAATGATGAAGTGGTCGGATCTATATTATGAAAATGGAAATCGAAAGAGTGAGATTGATACTATTGAAGAACAGAAAACAGGAAAGATTACTAATCTTCCTGTGAGTAATATGGTATGGGAAGCAGTTGATAATTATTTGTCGCATACAGAAGTAGATCCGATGAAACATTACAATGATTATATTTTTGAATATGATCCTAAGACAACATGGTTAAAGAGGGATGTTAATTCTATTATATATGGAAATGTAGAGATTTGGTGTGATGCGTTACAAAAAGATTTTTCTGATAAAAGAAAAGAAAATATTACTTCAGCTTACAAAAAGCAGAAACAATATGAGACGATTGGTGAATATCTTCATTATGTTGTTGAGTATAACGATGTTGTAAAGTGGCAGACAGATGATTATAGAAAGAAATTAAAGAAAGCGGTAGAAGCAGCCAACATCCAATATGCCGTAAGTTCACATAGCTTGCGTAAATCTTTCGGTTATTGGATACATAAAACTCATCCATTCGATCCTGATTGTTTATTATCTCTTCAGAAGCTGTTCAATCACACAGACCTTCAGACTACTATGAATTATATTGGATTAACAGAAGAGAAAAATAGACAGTTGATTAACGATCATGGAGAGTTCATTCATAATGTACTTGCAGGTAAGGTAGATGAGATAGTCAAGAATATGCCAGTTATCTCATTGAAGTCGGATGATTTTGGAAGAATAATTCGTATGCTCACAGACGATGTGGACAAGTATCAAGCAGCAATTAATATGGCAAATGAGTTAAGGGTTATATAAAAAAGAGAATATATAAAGGACGATGAGTTATTTATCATCGTCCTGGTTATTAGATAATAAGTAATGATATGTCAACAGTCTTGTTACCTGAGGATCTTCTGATACAAGTATTTCATTAGGGGAACAATCAAGAACTTTACATATTGATTCAAGTGTTTCAAGCTTAATTGCAGTAGATTCTCCTTTGTAAATCTTGTCGATTGTTGGATATGTTACGTTGATTTTTTTAGCTAACTCATATCGTGACATATTTTTTTCTTTCAATTTATTTTGTATAGATAGTTTCATATTAACAAACCTCCTTTGCATATACAATACCATATATATTTAAAAAAATAAATATAAAAAATATTTATAATAATACTTGACAATATATATAGTATTGTATATAATACAAAACATAGAAAGCAAAAGAGAAAGGAGGATGCTTATGGATATTAGAAGATACGATATTGTACAAGCTGATTTAGGAAAAACAATTGGATCAGAACAGGGTGGAGTTAGACCTGTGCTTGTTATACAGAATGATATGGGAAATATTCATAGTTCTTGTACTATAATTATGCCATTGAGTTCGAAATTAAAATCACTTGAAATGCCAACACATACTATTATCCATAAGGATACCGATAACGGATTAAAAACAGATTCAGTTGTGTTGGGAGAACAGATGCGAGTAATTAGTAGTCAGCGAATTATCCGAAAAATCGGTTCAGTTACTGACAACGATACCAAATTAGCAATTAAGAAAGTTTATGAAGCAAATTTTGGAGAATAATAAAGGAGTGAGTATTATGGAATTTATAATAACGACTATTGATGAAGCAAAAAAAATTGCAAAGAAAAATGCAACGGTTCTTGTTGCCGTAAGAGATTTGGAGCAGGAAGATTGCAATGAAGAATTTACTTCACAGATGTTTGTTGAGTGTTCGGATATGTTTGAGAAGGCAAAGACGATTGCCCAAATTGCCGATGATTTATTAAATCAGATTCGTGTTTTTACTGAATACCAGCCTGATCCGATTAATTATATTCCAAAAGGAAAACTTGGAACAATACTTCTAAAAAAGTCAAGACACAACGACCTAGAATAACAAAAGTTGCATGAATTAGAAATTTTTGTAAAAATATTGACAAAAGCAAACATATGTTCTATCATTGTTCGTGTACGGAAAATAAAAATGCAGTCAAGATTAAGTTTGGCGACTCCTTGACTGCATCAACACACGGTATATACTAGATACACCTTATATAATATTACATATTTTTATTCAGAAAGTCAATACTTTCTCAATTCGAAGTATCTTTTATATTCCATTATTAAAATTAAATAAAGGAGTGATGAAATGGCACAGTATGTTATCACTGATGGCACTCGATGGATTATGCGAGATAGGAAGGGTAAATATGTTCCTACGTCTTGTGAGGCTCTTGCTGACATTTTTACCAATAAACAGGCAACAGGAATCTTCCAAAGTAACTTGTCTAAAGCGTTGAAATCGGTATTTCGTGTGCAGAAGATTGATGAGCCTCCAAAGCTAATTAAGCAGATATCACAGGAAACAGTGCAAGAAAATACCGAAAAGGTATCGACTGCCGAGAATGTGCAACGTTGGATTGACAAAATTGAGGGGTTAAATGGACTTGCGACTGAAGCATTACATAGAAAAGATGAATTGGTTCAACAATTAAGTAAGGTTGACCAGGAATTATCTGATGTGAATCATTACATAGAGTTCTGTAATTTGAATGCAGCACAAGGCTATAAAGCATACAAGATGATTAAAGATAGGAGAATAAAACGGAGAAGTATTAAAAATGAGTTACAGGTTGTTGATATTATCTTGAGTAAAAAGATATGCGAAACCGCAACAGATGAAATTCAAAAAGCTATTGCTGGAATGGATCAGCGTACATATGAACCACGAGTCTTGAATGAGTTATTCAATTTTTAAAGGAGGTATTGAATTATGGTTTTATGCAACAATTGCCAAGTTATGATGATTCCTACAATGTCGTTTTCACATAACGGCAATAAAAAATATTGTAGATGTCCTCGTTGTTATGCTGAGACAAAGAAGCAGCGTTTGGATAGAAATGAATTGTCTTTTGGAGAATATCTGAATAAAGCAGTTAAACGAAAATAAATTTAGGGTAGGTGTATTGAATGAAAGAAGAAATATTACGTGATAAATTACAAAATCTTTCTGTAGAGCAATTGGGGTGGATTAATGAATATTGTGATAACAATATGTCGAAGTTAAAAAAGATCAGTTATAACGCATTCTTTAGATATGGTATTCCAGAACATGAACATGATGAGTTATATGATGACGCAATGAATGTTTTAATGGAGAGCGTTGTAACCTTTGATTCATCTCAGGGAGCAAATTTTAATACCTATTTAACCAATAACATTAAAAAGTCGGTTATAGATTGGTATAGAGACAATTATCAACGAGGTAAAAGAAGAAATTTGCTAACTGATAAAAATGGGAGGATAGTGAAGGTTGATAAAGATGGGAATATCACAAGTGATCAAAAAGGGAAACCGCTTATTATTCCAAACAGCTCATTTGATGCACCTGATGACGATGATAATAGTTTGGCTGATAAACTTGCATCAGATTTCAATGTCGAACACGAAAGTGAATTTGATTTTGAAATAGAACAAAAAGTGGAAGATTTTTTGGACACATTACCAAAAGTTCAAAAGAATATTTTACTTTTATTGAGACAACACGAAAGTAAGGAATATATCAAACAGCAATTAAGTATTTCTGACAGAGAATATAATAGTGCAATTAAGTCAATTAACATGAATAAAGGACTTTCTGCATTTTCAGAGAATAAAAATGATGGAAATTATGAATTGGAGGTAACGGATATGGCAGACAGAATTATTGAAATTGGTGAATCAGAGAATTACAGAATGGACAAGTACAGTATGTACGCATTATTACAGGACAAGAAAAACGGAGATATGAACTGTAATTACATTTTGCAGCGTGAACCTTTTCAGTGGAATAAAGAAGAAGCAAATAGATATTTTTGTCGGATTCTTAGCAATCTTCCAATTCCTGAGATTATTCTTTGTGAACAAAAGAAGAAAGGATTAACAATTTCTCATCTAATTGATGGTTTACAAAGACTTTCATATGCTGAAGCATTTAAGGAAAATCGTATTAAAATTGGTTCGGCAGGAGCAGAAAGACATTTAATCCAGTATAGAGATTATGTTTTAGATGAAAATGGTAATCGTGTATTAGATGAAGACGGACTTCCTGAATACGAAATGAAAGTGTTCGATGTGATTGGAAAGTATTATAAGGATTTGCCAAATGAACTGAAAAAGAGATTTAATAATTTTAATATTAATGTAACTAAGTTCTTTGATTGTACAGACGAACAAATCGCAGATCATATTCGTGATTACAATAATCATGCAAGTATGAACAAGGAACAGAGTGGCTTGCTTAATGTATCTGCTGATATTGCCGTACATATTAAGGAGATTTCACAGAAAAATTCTTTCTTCAAGAATTGTGGTAAGTTTACAGATAATAATTCAATCAAGGGAAAACGTGAAAGAGTTGTTGTTGAATCACTTATGTTGTTGTTTTTCCGTGAATCATGGAAAGCAAACCTGGATTCAATTTATAAGTTTGTTAATGAGAATGCATCGGAACAGCAGTTTATGAAACTTAATTCACAGTTCAACAGACTGGAATTAGCATTAGGCGATAATAATAAAAAATTATCAGAGGTATTATTTACTCCAACTACGATGCCAATGTGGATTGCAGTGTTTGATAAATTTACTACATATAATATGGAAGATTCTCGTTTTGTTGACTTTTTAAATGCTTACAACACAGAACTCAAGGATAAAGATATCAACGGTGTATCAATGGCAGACTTTAAAGATCAGCAGACAAAGAAAAAGACAACTATTACAGGCAAGATTGATTTACTTGTACAGCTTATGAACGAATTTTTACATATCGAACAGACAACGGAGAATAAGGAAGTAGAAGATAGCACCACAGTAGCTTCTGAAAAGGATTTTGTACATAGTGTAATTGAGGCAGATATTACAGATGATGATATGCAGGATTATAAAGACTATATCGAAGACACAGTAAGAATGTCATCTCCATTATACCATCAGGCATATCCTGCTTTGTTGGCGATGGCTGCATATGTGTATAGTTGTGATAAAGATGACGAATTTAATAAGTTTATTAGCGGATACGCTAACAATACATATGAGTTTACTACAGACCAGAATGTTAATTATAGTAACATGAAAAACGCTTTTCAGGAGTGGCTCAAAACAAAGGAGGTAGCTGCATAGTGCCGGATATTAGTATGTGCTTTGGTAAGGATTGTGACAGAAGAGAACATTGCTATAGGTATATGGCAAAACCAAATCAGGTTCAAACATATAGTGATTTAGAACATGATTGTAAAACACACAATTATCGTCATCAATTGAAGTTTAAAAACAATTGTGAGGTGTTACATTAAATGACAAGATTGATTCCATATCAAGGTTATGTTGTTCCACAGGAATTTTTTACAACATGTCATAAGTGTTATGAACGTAATGTATATCAAGTTCAAGATACAGAACTGGATGAAAATACAAATAAAAGATATTTGCGATGCAATAATTGTAATGCAAAAATATATGTAAATTTACGAGGTATATGTCTTTGTTGATAGAAATAACAGGAATCATATTTCGTAGTGTCATCTATCTTATATACATAGTCAATTCTGACATTCTAATATCTTGTATCTTATAACTCGATATATAATTCCTGATTATATAGATAGCATAAAAATGAAAGGCGGTGAGAATATGGGTATTGGATGTAGACCAATTGGTAAGTTCAAGAGTGAAATGGTTAAGATTGAAAATCAAATTGCCAAGGAAAAGGCAGCACATGTTGTAAAGAAAAACAATAAGAAGGGAGAATAATTGTATGAAAAAGAAAACAGTTACATATCAGTTACACACAAGACGGTTGGATCGTGAGGTTGCACACAATAAGATGAAGAAATCTGGCGTTATTCAGCCTAATAAGGATAAAGGAAATGGTAGTTTCTTTGCACGTCATTGGCGTGAGTATGTATAACAAATATGATGGACTTGCAATATAGTAAGTTCATCTATAATGGGCTGTGGTGAAGCGGTCAACACAACAGATTTTGATCCTGTCATTCGTGGGTTCAAGTCCCACCAGCCTAGTTATGTGCCACTAGCTCAGTCGGTAGAGCACTCGACTTTTAATCGAGTTGTCACGAGTTCGAATCTCGTATGGCACATTATTTATTATATAGGAGGTGTTTGAAAATGAAAACAATAGATAACAAGTTTGAAATTGGTGAAGAATGTTATACCTATGCAAGAGAAAATTTAGCCATTATTTGTCCGATTTGTAAAGGAACTAAAAAGATTTTTTACAATAGTTATGAAATTCCATGTAAACAGTGTGATGATTCAGGCAAAATTGTAGGAAAGCAGACAGTGGTTGCTCCACATAAGGTTAGAATCAGAAGAATTATTGCTAATATTTGGAATGATGCCATCACAATTAAGTATAAGATTGATGCTGTTGATGATTACATCAATGTAAGAAATAGAGGAGAAAGTTCTTTATTTAAGACATTGGAAGAATGTGAGCAGAAGTGTAAAGAAATTAATCAGGGTGAGAGTAGTATATTATAAAAAGAAAGGAAAACGAAAAATGTTATTAAAAGAATGGAAAACAAAGCCCTTTAACAATGGTTTGTATCTTTTGGGCAAACAAAATTTAGATGAATTTAATGGAATAAGAATGTGGCATGATAAGGATATTCCTAAACAAGATAAATTAGTTTGTGTATATAACACAGAAACGGATAGAGTTAGTGATAAGTCAGTATATATTGATGTTGATGGAAGAGAATATATTAAAAATAAAAATGAAAAATGTTATCTTGACGAGTTTAAATGCATAAATAGTCAATCGGCAGATTGCTAGGAAAATTCTCTTTCTTTGGATTGTGAGGTGAAAACTATGAGATGGAAACAGGTAGTACAAAGGAAACCTTATCATGGAGATTTAAGATATTCTACTGTATTTGCATGGTTGCCAATTAGATGTGAAAATGGTGACTCTGCATGGTTAGAAAAAGTAAATTTGGTTGAAGAATACAGGATTGATCCAACGGGGCATTGGGTTAATAAGAAATTTGAGTAGCAAGAAAGTTCGATTTCTTTGGAAAATGAAAGGAGATTTTATATGGGTGTATCATGTGATATTTGTAAATATGGATGTGAACATGATTATGTGAAAAATAATTATTATTGTTCAAATAAGAACAGTTGCCATCCAATAGCAGATTCCCCAATTGTTAAGAATTGTAGATATGGAGAAATAGACCAATGGAAATATGATTTTAAATATAAACCAAATAAGAGTGATAAAAATGTATCGAAAAAACTTATGTATGAAGAATTGAAGAAGATTCTTTTTGGAATTAAGTTAAAAGATATTGATACTATTATGAAAGAAATTAATGAACTACAAGATAAAATTACATCATACAGAGAACCATATAAATGTGAAACTTGTGCGGTTAAAGAGTGCGATGTATATGCATTAGGTTGTAGAGATTGTAGTGGTTGGAAGTAGTAAGAAAACTTCGTTTCCTTTGGATTATAAACGGAGAATATAACAGTAGAAACAATTAACAAAAAAATAAATATAAGAAAGAAGAGGTACAAAACATGGATGGATTTATGATGTTT